>ERZ1673703.1339-NODE-1339-length-20858-cov-4.578138_pt1 | contig 20858 bp, 17 predicted proteins | sample MGYA00580233_ERZ1673703 | MGnify/ENA primary metagenome ERZ1673703 (study PRJEB41218, sample SAMN15661748) | gut metagenome | host: Homo sapiens | place: Canada: London | collected 2015-08-20/2019-03-30 | study: EMG produced TPA metagenomics assembly of... | reverse complement strand
GCCCTGCTGGAAGAACGGCACCGGACGGAGCAGCGTCGCCTGCTGCTGGAAGACAGCCTGCGCCTGGTGGCCGGGACGCAGCCGCTGGAAACGTTTTTGGCTTCTTTCCGGGAAGAGGCCCGGGAGGAAGAGGAACAGGCCTGCGCAGGGCAGCAGCATCTTCTGGAAGGATTGCGTCAGGAAGAGGACACGCTGGCGGAAGAAGTCGCCGCTCTGGGCGTGCGCGTGGAGGCCATGCGGCAGGACGGGACCCTGGCCGACCTGTTGCAGCAGGAAGCCGACCAGCGGGAAGAGCTGCAGCGGCAGGCCCGTGCCTGGTGCCGCCTGCGTCTGGCCCATGCTCTGCTCCACCGGGCGAAACTGGCCTTTGAGAAGGAACGCCAGCCCCGTGTCATCCGCCGTGCCGCGGCCATATTCCGGGACATCACCGCCGGTGCCTGGCAGGACGTGGGCGCCGTCGTGGGCGATTCCAGCCTGCGGGTCATGCCGCCGCAGGGCGAGCCCGTCAGCCCGGAGCAGCTGAGCCGGGGCACCCAGGAGCAGCTTTATCTGGCCCTGCGCCTGGCCTACATCCAGGATCACGCGGCACAGGCCAGCCCCCTGCCGGTCATCATGGACGATGTGCTGGTGGACTTCGATCCCGGCCGGGCACGGCGCACGGCCCGTATCCTGGGGGACCTCAGCCAGGGAAGATACGGGCCCCGGCAGCAGATCCTCTTTTTCACCTGCCATCCCCATACGGCGGCCCTGCTGCGGGAGGTCCAGCCCTCCGCCCCCCTCTTCCTGCTGGACAAGGGGCAGCTCCGCCCCGCCGGGCCGGAGGTAGCTGAAGAAGTCCCCCTACGTCCCTGACGACATTGGCGTTCACAAACCGTACGCAAGACCAGAAAACATCGTCCCCGGTTACAGGAAACGACGGAACAAGAAGCAGCGCGGACGGGAGTGCCCTCCCTTCCGCGCTGCGCGTCGTGCGGCGTGTGGTGTCTGACAGTTCGCGGCGTCCTCCGCGTTCCGGCATATTGCTCTGCCCTACCGGCGTGCATGCCGTGCCCTGTCGCGCACGCACCATAGCGGCCAGCCCTCGCCCCTTTGCCGCATACCTGCCCATCCGGCTTGCGCCCCGGCGGGGAACAGGCTAAGTCAGGGCAGCCCAATCCCAAAGGAGTCGTTATGTCCCTTGCCAGCCGTGGCGCGGAATTTTTCCGCTTCTGCATCGTGGGCGGTCTGACCTTTCTGGTGGACTACGGCCTGCTGTTCCTGCTGACCAGCGTGCTGGACGTCCATTACCTCTGGTCGTCCGCCTGGGCCTTTATCGTGGCCGTCATCGTCAATTACTACCTTTGCGTGTTCTTCGTCTTCCATCAGGCGGCACGCAGCTTTGCCCGGCAGGTGGTCTTCGTGGGATCGAGCCTGGCCGGTCTGGGCATCAATCAGATCTGCATGTGGCTGCTGGTGGACAAGCTGGCCCTGCACTACATGCTGGCCAAGGTCGTGGCCACGGGGGTGGTCATGATCTGGAACTACATCATGAAGCGCAAGGCCCTCAGCTGACCGGGCAGGGAAGCTCCCCAGCCTTTTCGTTGCGTCCTTTCCAGCGTTGTCCCAAATGGAAAAAGCCGGGCTGTTGCCCGGCTTTCTTCATTTACGCCTGAGGGTCTTGCTCCGGCCTGTTCCCGCCGGAGGGCATGCCTGTCCTGCCCTGCCGCAGCAGCAGTGACAGCACATTGAGCTGGATCTCGAAGGCCTGCCGGGCCCGCTTGCGCTGGCAGTCCAGGGTCAGGCCGGCAACAAAGCTCAGCAAAGCCGCCAGCATGCAGAATCCGGACACTATCAGGGTCGGGAAGCGGGGTACGAGCCCGCTGGACATGTATTCGCCCAGCACAGGCAGGAACAGCCCCAGAGAAAGCAGGGCCAGCAGACAGGCCACCGACCAGAAGACCAGCAGGGGACGGTAATCCTTGAACAGGACGGCGATGGTCTTCAGGACGCGGAAGCCGTCCCGGAACGTGCTCAGCTTGGAAAAACTCCCTTCCGGTCGGTCGCGGTACTGGATGGGCATGGAAGCGATGCGGAAATTGTTGGCCAGGGAAAAGATGGTCATCTCCGTCTCGATCTCGAAGCCCTGCGAAAGGATGGGGAAGGATTTGACGAACAGGGGCGACATGGCCCGCATGCCCGTCATGACGTCCTCGATCTGCCGGCCGCGCTTCCAGAACATGTTGATGCAGCGGCGCACCAGCATGTTGCCGCAGTTGTGGAATGGGCGCTTGTTTTCCGTGAAGTAGGTGGAGGACAGCCGGTCGCCGATGACCATGTCCGCACGTCCTTCCAGCACGGGCGCGCACAGGGCCGCCGCCTGCGAAGCCGGATAGGTGTCGTCCCCGTCCACCATCAGATAACAGTCCGCCTCGATGTCACGGAACATGGTCCGCACCACGTTGCCCTTGCCCTGACGGGGCTCGGGGCGCACGATGGCACCGGCCTCACGGGCCAGACGGGCCGTTTCGTCGGTGGAATTGTTGTCATAGACATAGATATCGGCATCCGGCAGGGCCTGACGGTAATCCCTGACCACGTTCCCGATGGTCAGCGCCTCGTTATAGCAGGGGATCAGGACCGCGATCCTGTTGCCTTTCTTCTCAGTCTGCATATCCGCTCCTCGTGACCTGTGCATCGGCGTCCGCCGCTACCGGCGAACGCCGCAGCAACAGCCAGTCTTCATTCTCAAAAAGCAGGGCACCGTAACGCAGCAACAGGGCTTTGTGCTCCACATGGCGCGTCAGCAGCAACGCGGCCTGCTCCGTACGCCAGACCTCCATATAGCCGGTGGCATCGGCCGCCATGCGGTGTTGCATGGCCAGCCAGCGCCGGGCCATATCCGGGTCGGCGGCATAATAGATGACGTTCCCGTCCTTGTGTACGGGCAGCATGGGCATGCGGGCAGCAAAGCGCACGGCCATGCAGTCTCCGTCAGTAAAAACCAGCTCTTCCGGTCCCGCCTGCGCGCGCAGGGCCTGCAGGGCATCCCGCAATCCTAGGGAATGCGCCTTGATCTGCCGGGCCTCTTCCGTATCCAGCCAGCCCAGACCGGCCATGTCCGCCAGGGCATGCCGGGCCGCCACCACCTGTTTGCCCTGCCCCAGCGACAGCAGGACGACAGCCAGCAGGATGACGATGCCACGGCGCAGCAGGGGGGCTACGCCCTGCCAGTACAGGGACAAAAGACAGGTCAGCAGCAGCCAGGAAAGCGGCACCAAAAAGCGCGTGCCCCGCAGGATCTCCTGACTCATGTTCTGCCGTCCCAGATGGCGGGCCAGCCACATCTCCAGGGCGCAGAGCACACAGCCGCCCGCGATGCCCAGCACCATGCCCGGCATGAGCCGCAGCAGGGTGCGCACCGGCCCGGCCAGCTGCTGTCTTTTTTTGACCAGTATGGCGGCTGCTACGGCCGCCGCAGGAAAGAGCGGGACGGGGAAGGTATAATAGAGCAATATGTCCGCAAGGCTTTGCCAGACATCATGCCAGTCCTTGCTGTAACGCAGGGCGCGCACCTCGGCTAAAAGCCCGGCATACTCGACCGGCGGTGCTGGTGTATCCGCAAGAAAAACTTTCAGATATATAACAACGGGAACTGCGAAGCTCAACAGATTCAGCAGGCTCAGGCCCGCGTGGCGCCACAGTCCCCTGTCCCGCCAGAGCAGGAAAAAGGCCATGAAGAACATGGCTCCGCCCATGAGGGCGCTGACCGTATGCACCAGCATGGCACAGCCTGACAGGAACATGACCACAGGCTGCAGCGAAGGGCGTTTGACGGCCGCACAGGCCAGCAGCAGAAGAAAGGGCCAGAGATCGGCATAGAAGATGCGCGGCACCGGATCCGAGCGCATGCTGCCCCAGAAGGTGCCGAACGACCAGTGCACGGCAATGCTCATCAGGATCGAGAGCAGGGCCGCCAGAGAGGGGCTGCGGAACAGGCAGCGCCCCAGGATGTAATAGGCAAGGAAGTGCAAAAAGACGCCCAGCGCGCCCACACGCAGCATGTCCGTGGCCGCATTGTCCCCGTCGGGGAGCAGACCCGCCAGGGCCGTCAGCAGGTTGGGCACGCCCGGATCCTGCGGGAAAAAAGACGCCACCGGGTCACGGGCAAAGGCCGCGGGGCATTCCCCGGCTTCCATAATCTGCGCGTAGTTCTGCAGGTCGCTGTCCATGCCGATGCCCTGGGGATTGAGGTCCAGCGTCCCCTGCAGGGCACACCAGCAGAACAGCGCGGCCAGCAGGACCAGAAGCAGATCCGCAAGCCGGTGTCTTTTGTGTTCAGTCTCTTTCATAGCGGCAGCCCGTCTCTTGATAGATGCCATCCCGCCGGTCTCAGTCCCGGCGGGATTCCTTTTCCGCAGCCTGCCGGCGGGCGGCCGCCAGCTCCCGGGCGCGCCGGATCAGGCGCTGGTCCATGCGCCGCATGATCTGGCGGCTGTGCGTCAGGATGTACACCCCGCCCAGGATGCCCACGGCGCCGAAGGCCTCGCGGAAAGCAAAGTCCTCTCCCAGCAGGGTCACACCCAGAACAACGCCCACCAGCGGCATGATGTTGAGGAAGATGGCCGCCTGCCCTGCCCCCACCACCTTGACCCCCATGTTCCAGAAGATCATGGCGCACACGCCGCCGATCCAGACGATATAGACCATACAGGCCAGGGTCGTGCCGCCCACGCTGTGCACGTTCAGCTGGCCGGTCAGCGCGGCGTAGATGAAGGTGCCCACCGTCCCGAACAGCCCGGCCCAGGCCGTGGTCGTCAGGGGCGGAAGATGGCGCATGACGCGGAAGCCCGTCAGGGAATAGACGGCCCAGCCCAGCTGGGCGGTGAAGAACAGCAGATCCCCCTTGTTGAAGGAGATATGCAGCAATACGTCTATCTGTCCCTTGCTGACGAGGAACAGCGCCCCGGCCACGGAAAGCAGTATCCCCAGCAGTTCGATGGGCAGCAGGCGCTCGCGCAGGAAGATCAGGGCCACCAGCGCCGTCACGGCCGGAGTGGTCGTGGCGATGAGAGTGGCATTGCTGACCGTGGAGAGCTGCAGACCGGTGAACTGGGCGATATTGTTGAGCGCCACACCGGTGATGCCCATGAGCAGCAGGGCCGGCATCAGACGCAGCGGCGGCAGGAGCGGCAGCCCCCGCCAGCGCATGAGCGCGAAAAAGGTGATGCTCATGAGCAGATAACGCACTGCGGTCATGGTGGACGGGTTCAGCTCCCGCATGGTGATCTTGACCAGCAGCGGCTGGGCGCCCCACAGGGCGGCCGTCAGGGCCAGCAGGGCAAAATATCGGCTTGTGGCTGTCGTCATGATCTTCTCCAGAGGCCTTCCTGTGCGCGCACCATAGCGCAAAATAAAAGATTTTTCGAGAGATACGCACGCAGGATCTCCGCCGGGCCCCCCGATCCTGAACCGGCGTTGACGTGATCTGCGGCGGCAGGCAAGCAGTGCTGCGGTTCCTTTAAAAAAAGTATCGCAAATCCCGTACCGCCGCTTTTCTTCCCTGCTGACCGGCAGGGGCAGGCAGTCCGGGATCGATGCTGGCCCTGTTCTGCATCATACGCAGAGATAAGCCGGCACAGGTTCGCTACCTTTTTGAGATGATTGTCTTTTTATTTTTCAAAGGCAAAATAAATTGAAAACAACTTTCAATTCCGTTGACATCAATTTTCAATCATGGCATGTTTGCCCCAACAAAACACATTACCACAGGAGCCACCATGCCGAGATTGGAAAACCTTCCCCAGACCCGGATCTCTTTCCGCCGCAGTGCCAACAACCTGCACATCGCCACCGGCGAGGATCTGGATCTGGAACAGGCCCGTGCCATCCTGAACCTCATGCGCTGCCACAGCAACGACTGCAACAAATTCTTCATCGATGTGCGCCATGTGACCCGCATCCAGCCGGCGGCGGCCGCCGCCCTGCGCGGTGCGCCCCAGCCTTCCATCGCGCCGCAGCGCATCCACTACAAAGGCTCCCGCGGCTTCGAGCTGGCGACGAGCGGCAACAAGGTCCTCATTGTCCCTGAAAAGGCAAAGCATGTTTGCAAGGGCACCTGCCCCAACTGCCGCTGCAAGGACAAAAAGGCCCGCGCCAAGGCGCGGAATACGGCCCGGGCGGCCGTGGCGTCGGGGGGCGCCGCTGTTGCCTGATGGATGTGAACCTCAAACAGTAAGGAAGAAGGTCATGAAAAAAATTCTTACCCTCATGCTGGCTGCCGGCATGCTCCTGGGGGCCGCCAGCGGCGCCAAAGCCATCGATTTCAAAGCCTCCGGCGAATGGCTGGTGGGCTTTGGTCTTGGTGACGGCAGCCTTATCAAGGATGTGGACAACAAGAAACGCCATCACGAGGATACCTTCAATGCCGGCCAGCGCGTCCGCCTGCAGCTGGATGCCGTAGCCTCCGAATCCCTGTCCGGTACGGTGTTCTTCGAGATCGGCGACCAGATGTGGGGCAATGCCGAAAGCGGCGGCGCCATGGGTGCCGACGGCAAGGTGGTGAAGGTCAAGAACGCCTACATCGACTGGATGGTGCCCAATACCGACCTCAAGCTCCGCATGGGCCTGCAGGCCGTGGCCATGCCCAACGTGGCCGGCGGTTCCGCCATCATGGACGGTGACGCCGCCGCCCTGGTCGCCAGCTACCAGTTCAACGACAATGTGGGCCTGACCGCCCTCTGGATGCGCCCGCTCAACGACAACTACACCGGTACCAATGCCGATAACGAACCTTACGGCAACGGCTACAACAACTATCTGGACAACATGGACCTCTTTGCGCTCATGCTGCCCCTGAAGTTCGACGGTGTGGAACTGACCCCCTGGGCCATGTACGGCATGCAGGGCAAGAACGCCCGCTTCAATGAAGGCGGCGTGGATACCGCCGACGGCGCGCTCGGCGCGACCCTGCCCGGCTTCCATCTTGGCATGAACGGCCTTGCCCTCGACAAGACCAGCAAGGCCTACGGCTCCATGTTCTGGGCCGGTCTGCCCGTGGCCATCACGGCCTTCGATCCCCTGAACATCGAATTCGACATCAACTACGGCTATGTGGAAGCCATGGGCCGTTACGACGTGCTCAAGCGCGGTACGGACTTGGTGCGCGGCAACAGCAAGCGTGAAGGCTGGCTGGTCAAGGCCCTGGTGGAATACAAGATGGACTGGGGCACCCCCGGCATCTTCGGCTGGTATGCCTCCGGTGACGACGGCAACGTCAAGAACGGTTCCGAGCGCCTGCCCTCCATCGCCGGCGCGGGCAACTTCACGTCCTTCATGGGCGACGGCAACCTGGCCTGGGGCACCGGCTACAACTTCTACGACAACAATCTGACCTACGCCGGTACCTGGGGCGTGGGCCTGCAGATCGCGGACGTGAGCTTTGTGGAAGACCTCAAGCACACCTTCCGTGTGGCCTACTGGGGCGGCACCAACAGCCCATCCATGGTCAAATACATGGGTTCCGCCGTGGCCTGGGACGACACCACCGCCGCCCAGGACGGTCCCTATCTGACCACCAACGACGGCCTGCTGGAATTCAACCTGGTCAACTCCTGGCAGATCTACGAGAACCTGGAAGCCAATCTCGAGCTCGGCTACATCATCAACATGATGGACAAGGACACCTGGGACAAGAGCTACGTCAGCGATCGTAACTGGTCCAAGCAGGATGCCTGGAAGGCCCAGCTGATCTTCGCCTACAGCTTCTAGTCCTCCCGGGGCGGGCATCCGCCCCTTTCCCGCGCGTGCTTCTCCTTCCCGCGCGCACTCCGCCGCCGCTGTTTTTGCAGGAACAGCGGCGGCCTCCTTTTTCCGGCGGCTGCCGGAAGGCTCATCCGGCGCCGTGGGCACCGGATGCAAGATGCTCCTGCCTAGGGCAGACGGGCATACTCCTCTTCGCTGACAGGCTCCAGCCACTGGGAGCGGCAGCCCTCACCGGGGACTTCCACGGCCAGATGCACGAACCAGCTGTCCCTGGCCGCGCCGTGCCAGTGCTTGACCCCGGCGGGGATGTGGACCACGTCGCCCGCATGCAGTTCGCGTGCGGGCTTGCCCCACTCCTGATACCAGCCGCGCCCGGAGGTGCAGAGCAGTATCTGCCCGCCGCCGCTGGCGGCCTCATGGATATGCCAGTTGTTGCGGCATCCCGGTTCGAAGGTCACGTTACCGATGACGACCCCTTCGGTGGAAAGCATGTTCAGGTAACTGTTGCCGACAAAGTAGCGGGCATAGGCCGTGTTGGCACCGCCCTGGGCGAAAGGCCCCCTGTTTTCCTGCATGGTCGTTTCCTTTTGTTGATCGTTATATGTCACGCCCGGCCGGTATCGCCGGAGGTGCGGCCACACTGCCGGGCAGCCGCGGACGGACTGCGCCGTGTACCGCTCCCCGTGCCTGTCCCGTCAGCAGGGCAAAGACAGAGCCTTCCTGAGGCTGGGGAAACACATCCCCTCCGGCGCTCTTGCACAGTCGTGCCGTCTGCCCGCGGACGCCACTGGCGGCGTCTTCTCTCCCTGCCGTCTTTTGGTTACACTGGACAGGCAGCCCGAACCGGAGGTCCTCATGGCATCCTCAGCCCTGTCCATCAAAGAAGATATCCTTGCCGCCCTGAAAGACATCCTGCTGCGGCACCTCCCCGCCCCGGAGATCCGCCCCAGCCCCATCGACGGTCTGGTGCTCGTCCGGCGGGAGGACCCGCCCGCACCTGACCGCTGCTTCGAAAGACCGCTGGTGTCCGTCATCGTCCAGGGAAGCAAACGCTCGCTCATCGGCTCGCAGGAATTCGTCTTCCGGCGGGGCCAGTTCCTGGTCTCCGGCATCGACATGCCCAGCTCGTCTTCCTTTTTCGATACGGCTCCCGGACAGCCTTTCCTCTCCCTCTTCTTCTATCTGGACAGGCAGATCCTGACGGACCTCATGCTCAGGATGCGGCCTGCGGGCAAAACGCCGCAGGAAGACGGCCCCGGCGTCGCCGTGGCGGATGCCGAACCGGAATTCCTGGAAGCGGTGCTGCGCCTGGCCGAGCTGCTGGACAAGCCGGAGCAGATCGCCATCCGCGCCCCCATGATCCTGCAGGAGCTGCACTATCTGCTGCTGATCGGGCCCCTGGGCCATGTGCTGCGCGGGCTCTATGCCCAGGGCTCGCAGAACAGCCAGGTCTTGCAGGCCGTCTCCATCCTGCGCCGGGATCTGGGGGCCCCGGTACGCATGGAGAGCCTGGCACGGCAGGTGGGCATGTCCCTGTCCACGCTCCATCGTCATTTCAAGACCGTCACCGGCCTGAGCCCCCTGCAATACCTCAAACAGCTCAGACTGCACGAGGCCCAGCGCCTGATGCTCATGGAAGATATGCGCGCGGCCTCGGCGGCCCTTTCCGTAGGCTATGAGAGCGTGACCCAGTTCAGCAGGGAGTACAAACGCATGTTCGGCGAACCGCCCCACCGGGACATCCAGCGGAAACGCACGCTTGCGCCTCTGGGCGAAGCCGGGGCGGGCGGCCTTTAGGATACGTCCGCGTCATCCGCCTGCGGGCCGGTCCTGTTCCGCGCCGGTGCGGCCCGTCCTCGTAGGGCCGCGCCCTTCCTGACCTCAAGACCATCCCGTCATTCCCGCATGCCCCGGCAACAGGAACACAGCCGGGGCGCGCGGGGACACTATCGTCCTGCCCGGTGCTCTAGGCCTCCGGCAGCACGCTGTTGACGCAGGCAAGGGCGTTGAGCGTGCGGGGGAAGCCGATGCAGGGCAGCATCTGCAGCAGGGCATCCACCAGCAGCTGCTTGCCGTTGCCCACGGCGGCATTGCCCTGCACATGGGCCTTGACCTGGGCCTCACAGCCGCCCAGCGCGCTGATGATGCAGAAGGTCAGCAGCTCCCGCAGCGGCAGATCAAGCCCCGTGCGCGTATAGATGTCGCCGAAGCAGAACGCGGAAAGATGCCGGACGAGGATCTCCCGCTGTCCTTCAGGGGCCGAAGCGTGCATTTTGCTGATGGCATCCCCGAAAATACCGGTCTGTACGGCAAGGCCTTTTTCAAAGCGGTCTTCTTCGCTCACCGTACCGCCTTCAGGCAGGGGCAGGACGATACCGGCGGCCTCCAGGGCGGCATCCGCATGGCGCAGGGCCGCCTCCGTCCGCGGGAAGCCGATATAGGGCGCGCACTGATACAGGGCCTCGCGGATCTCTTCGGGACGCACGCCCTGATGCAGGGCGGCCCGTGTCTCCTCCCCTATCCCCTCCGGCGTCTGGATGGCGGCCAGGACGACCAGGGTGATGAGGCGGCGCTGACGCGCATCCAGGCAGCCCTGTCCGGCGATCTCGCCATATTCCAGGCGCTCCCGGATAGCCGCCAGTTCGGGATCCGTCCCGGCCAGTGCCGGGGCCCCCGTCTTGCCCAATTCCTTCCTGTACGCTTCCGCTTTCTGCATCCTGTCCATGGTGTTCCCCACGATATCTTCAACGGTTGTGCCGGATGCCCCGGCATGAGAAAGACGGCCCGCTGCCGCATACCGGGGAACGCAACGCAAAGATGCCTCCTGCTCCCCGCCGATGCAGACCGGAAGGCTCCGCCCTTTTCCGGCAGATCCCGTCCGGGCAACGGACCTTTGTCCTGTGCTTACCGGGATACGCCGCCCCGGCTGCCGGGTACAGACCTGTTCCTGGCAAATAGTTGCCCAAAACTGTCGCGGAATGGCCCACGAAAAAGGGGACACCTTGCGGTGTCCCCTGCGTATGTTCACTGAAAGGCTGCGCCACGGCAGCCGGGCGGGATGGGCTAGGCTTCTTCGGTGTCGCGCACCACTTCGAGGATGCCGGACTGGCCGCGGATGGCCTCGATGACATCATAGAGCTGGGTGGCGTTGCACACTTCCACGGTCAGGCGCAGTTCGGCCCGGCCGTCCACCAGCGCCCGCGAAGACAGCGCCGTGATGTTGATGCCCTGCAGGGCCAGGAGCTGGGCGATGCCCGCCAGCACGCCGCTGCGGTTCTGGGCCAGGATGAAGATGCCGGCCTCGTAGGGCTTTTCCTCCTCGCCGTCCCAATGCACCGAGATGAGGCGCTCCGGCTCCATATTGGCCACATTGGGACAGTCCGCACGGTGGACGGTGACGCCCATGCCGCGGCTGATGTAACCGATGATGGGGTCCCCCGGCACCGGGTTGCAGCACTTGGCAAAACGCATGAGCACGCCGTCACAGCCGGAGATGCCCACGCCGTCGCTCTTGCGCTTGGCGGCTTCTTTGCTTTCCTTGATGGTGGGCGTGGCCGGTTCCGCAGCCGCGGCATTATCGGGATGCAGGACGGCATAGAGCTTGTTGAGCACACGGCGCGGCGTGATATGCGCATAGCCCACCGAGGCCACCAGCTCGTCCACGTTCTCGAAGTTCATCTCCTGGGCCACGATGGCCAGCTGGCCGTCCTTCAGGGCGCGCGCCACATTGAGGTTGACCTTGCGGCCTTCCTTTTCCAGCATGTCGCGGCCCAGGGCCAGGGCATGGGCGCGTTCCTCGGTACGCAGGTAGCGCTGGATGCGGCTGCGGGCGCGGGCCGTCTTGACGATCTTGAGCCAGTCGCGATTGGGGTTGCGCGAAGGATCGGTGATGATCTCCACGATGTCGCCGTTCTTGAGCGGCGTGCCCAGAGGCATGAGGCGGCCGTTGATCTTGGCCCCGGCGCAATGATGGCCCACCTTGCTGTGGATGTGGAAGGCGAAGTCCAGCGGCGTGGCGCCTTCGGGCAGTTCCTTCACATCACCGGCAGGGGTGTAGACGTAGACCTCGTCCTTGAACAGGTCCAGCTTGAGCGAATGCATGAACTCGCGCGAGTCCGCTTCGTCGCCCTGGCGCTCGAAGATCTCGCGCAGCCAGGAGAATTGTTCCAGGTCCTTGGAGTTGACCCGGCCCTTTTCCTTGTACAGCCAGTGCGCGGCCACACCGTGTTCGGCCTGCCGGTGCATCTCTTCGGTACGGATCTGGATCTCGATGCGCTCGCCTTCGGGCCCGATGACCGTGGTATGCAGGCTCTGGTAGCCGTTGGCCTTGGGCATGGAGATATAGTCCTTGAAGCGCCCGTGCACCGGCTTCCACTGCGAGTGTACCAGACCGAGCACCGCGTAACAGTCGCGGATGTCCTTGACCAGCACGCGGAAGGCCATGATGTCGTGCATCTCGTCCAGGGTCAGGGACTGGGACTGCATTTTTTTGTAGATGCTGTACTTGTGCTTGATGCGCCCGTAGACCTGCCCTTCCAGACCGTTGGAAGCCAGCAGATCCTGGATGAGGGAGACCACCTTTTCGATGATCTGCTTTTCCACCACCTGATGCGCGTCCAGCCAGTGGTCGATCTGGTTGTAGATGTCCGGCCGCAGGTATTTGAAGCTCAGGTCCTCCAGCTGGCGCTTGAGCAGGTACAGGCCCAGACGGTTGGCCAGGGGCGCATAGATGTCCATGGTCTCCTGGGCGATGCGGCGCTGCTTGTGGGGCTTCTGGAAATCAAGGGTGCTCATGTTGTGCAGGCGGTCGGCCAGTTTGACCATCAGCACGCGCATGTCGTGGCTCATGGCCAGGATCATCTTGCGGATGTTCTCGGCCTGCGCCTCTTCCTTGTTCTCGAAGACGATCATGCTGATCTTGGTGACACCGTCCACGATGTCGGCCACGTCTTCGCCGAACTTGTCGTCGATCTCTTCGATGGTGGTGCCGGTGTCTTCCACCGTATCGTGCAGCAGGCCCGCCGCCACCGTGGGCTCGTCAAAGCCCATGTCGGCCAGGGTATAGGCCACGGCCAGCGGATGGGACAGATAGGGCTCGCCCGAAAGGCGCGTCTGCCCCGCGTGAGCTGTGGCGGCGAACACATAGGCCTTCTGGATCAGCTCCAGATTGGCATCATGGTTGTTGGCCGCCACCTTGTCGAGAATTTCCTGAATACGAATCATAGCGTCCTGCCAGACGGTAAAAAGTTGACGATACCGGTTTTGTCCATGTTCGGCCAACTGTCCCGGCTTGTCAATGACGACGGCCCGGAAGGCAGGGACAGGCGGAGAAAGCTCCCCCGGCCCGGGGAGGGCCGATGCAGGCCTCCCGATTGTCCGCAAAGGAGCCATGCTGCCGGGTCTCTCTCAGCCCTCCCGCGCTCTCCTTGTTGCCGCCGGGATCTCCGGGGCCTGTGAACAGCAGGAGGCCGCCCCCGAAGGAGCGGCCTCCCGACAAGCATCATGGTCTGTCCGTGCAGACCGGCATCAGTTAGTTGTCGTGATGCCAGCCCAGGAACATCTTGTAGGCCGGGTTATCGGTCTCATCCACATGCGGGTAGCCCATGCGGTCGACGCGGGCCAGGAACTCCTCAAAGTCCTCGCGCCGCTCTTCGGGAACTTCCACCCCCAGCAGCACGCGGCCGAAGTCCGCCCCGTGGTAGCGGTACTGGAACAGGGTGAAGTTGTAGGTCACGCGCATGGCGTCCATGAAATTGAGCAGGGCGCCGGGCCGCTCGGGGAAGAAGAAGCGGATCAGGCGTTCGTTGTGCACCTGGGGCGCGTTGCCGCCCACCATATGGCGCAGGTGCAGCTTGGCCAGTTCGTTGTCCGTAAGGTCGCAGGCGCTGAAACCGGCAGCCCGCAGGTCTTCCAGCACGGAGGCCACCTCGTCGCTGTTCTTGATGTCGATGCCCACCAGCACATGGGCGTTGACCGGGTCGGCGAAGCGGGTGCACAGCTCGGTGATGTTGCGGCTGCTGATGGCCTGCACCAGCTGGCGGAAGCTGCCCGCCTTCTCGGGGATGGTCACGCCCAGCAGGGCTTCGCGGTTGGCACCGAAGCGCGCCCGTTCGGCCACATGGCTCAAACGGTCGAAATTCATGTTGGCGCCGCTGACCACGGCCACCAGGGTGGTGTCGCGCAGGTTGCCCGCGCGGGCATAGGCACGCAGACCGGCCAGGGCCAGCGCACCGGCCGGTTCGGCCACCACGCGGGTATCTTCAAAGATATCCTTGATGGCGCCGCAGATGGCGTCCGTGTCCACGGTGATGATGTCGTCCAGCAGGTCGCGGCAAAGGGCGAAGGTCTCCTCGCCCACCAGCTTCACGGCCACGCCGTCGGCGAACAGGCCCACGTCCTTGAGCTCCACACGATGCCCGGCCATGATGGAACGGCGCATGGCGTCGGAGTCCACGGGTTCCACGCCGATGACGCGGATCTCGGGCCGCAGGTTCTTCACATAGGCGGCCACGCCGGCGGCAAGTCCGCCCCCGCCGATGGGCACGAAAATGGCGTGAATGGGGTCGGGATGCTGACGCAGGATCTCCATGCCGATGGTGCCTTGTCCGGCAATGACATCGGGATCGTCAAAAGGCGGAATGAACACGTAGCCGGTCTCCTTGATGAGATCCAGCGTATGCCGCCAGGCATCGCTGAAAGACTCACCGAACAGCACCACCTGTCCGCCCAGACGGCGCACGGCATCCACCTTGATGGCGGGCGTGGTCACGGGCATGACGATGACGGCTTCGCATCCCAGACGGCGGGCGGCCAGGGCCACCCCCTGGGCATGGTTGCCGGCCGAGGCGGCGATGACGCCGCGGCGCAGCTCTTCGGGAGAAAGACGGGCCATCTTGTTGTAGGCGCCGCGCAGCTTGAAGGAAAACACAGGCTGCAGGTCGTCCCGCTTGAGCAGCACGCGGTTGCCCAGGCGGCGGGAAAGGCTCACGGCCTCATCCAGCGGGGTCTCGACGGCCACGTCGTAGACCCGGCTCAACAACACCTTGTTCAGGTACTCGCTATGATTCGACATGGAAAACATCCCTTGTAAAAACGGTGCGCCTGCTCACGCCAGAGGCAGGCGGAATCTTTGAAGCATATACCCATTACACACGCCCCACAAGGGGCCGGGGAGCCGCCTTTCCGCAGGACAACGGCTTTTCCGGCCACTGATGCCCCTGCGGCCTCCCCTATCCCTGCAACGCGCTCCCGTCCCGCAGACGCTGCGGCCCTTTCCTCAGGCCCGTCACGTCCTCCTGTACATGGCGACAGCAGCAGACATGCCCCGGGCCCGAGCCGCCCTCTCTCCCACGGGCCGCCACCTGACGGAACCAGCCGCACATGGGCCTTCCTGCCATAAAAAAAGACCGCCATCCCACGGACGACGGTCTTTTTAGCCAAACGGTCTTTTCCTGCCCGTCAAGAGCAGTCCACCTGCGCCTGCGATCGCTGTCCCGCCCCAGCAGGAAGCGGTACGGAAGCAGTCTATTTTTTCAGGGCCAGCGAATCCACGATGGCCTGGGCCTGGGCATCATCCACCTTCCCGGCCAGCAGGACGAGCACATGCCGGTCAGCTCCCAGAGCCAGCACGCCCCGCATGGGGATGTTCCCCGCATGGCCCTGCATCTCGTAGACATCATCGGCCCGGGGCCGGACATCCGGCGCATCCAGCATCTTGCGGTACTCCTCCACGATGTCGGCGCGGCTGCGCGTACCGTTGAGGCCCGTCACCAGGCTCACCATGATGCCGGCATCCGGGGAAAGCATGGTCACGGAGCCCTTGTCCTGGGCCTCGATGGTCCAGCCCTCGGGGATGTCCACCGTGAAGAAACTGTCCGCCCCCAGGGGAGAAGCCAGGACGGGCGCGGCCCCCCAGAGGAAACAGCACAGCAAGATAGCGCAATATTTCATTTTATTCATGCTTGCCGCGGGTCTGGGCGCGGCTCTGGAATTTTTCCCTGTCCACCACCACGCGCTCGTGAGTGCCCTCTCCGATGGGGCCTGCTTCGTCATAGGCAGCCACGGCAAAGGTCAGGCCGCGCCCGTTGGCCGAGACCGCCGTCAGCTTCGCCTCAAAGCGCACCTTCATGCCGCAGGGGGTCGGCGCCATGTGGCTGATGTCCACACGGGTGCCCACGCTGGTCATGCCTTCGGGCAGGCAGGGACGCACAGCTTCCATGGCGGCCCGTTCCATGCCCATGATCATCATGGGCGTGGCCAGCACCCGGACCTCACCGCTGCCCACCTGCGCGGCCAGCAGGCCTTCTTCCACCGTCGTTTCCCACTGTCCTGTCATCCCGGCTTTCGGCATGGTCTCCATGATGTCCCTCCCTGTTGCGGATACGGCTGTCTTCTGTTCCTGAACAGGATCGGCCTTCCTGTCAAGCCGGATGCCCCTGTGCCCCGACAGCCAGTGGTACCAGGCAGCCACATCGCCGCCCAGCCAGACGGCATTGCGTACGGCCTCCTCGAAGGAACGGCTTTCCAGAAAGGCGATGATGGCTTCGGGGACGGACTCCTGGCAGCTCTCCTTGTGACGGTACGCGGGCCTGATCTCGGCCAGGCTGCGGGCCAGATCATACCCGTAGCGGAAAGAGACATAGTCACGGATGGCATCCCGCCCGGCACCGTCCCGGGCCAGGAAGATGGCTGCGGCCGTGGCGCAGGCCCCCTTGATGCCTTCGGGATGGTCATGCGTCACGGAGGCGCTCAGGGCCGCATAACGCTCCGTTTCTTCCAGACTGTCACAGGCCCAGCCCACGGGCGAGACACGCATGGCCGAACCGTTGCCGAAACTGTTGTACGGCTCACGGCTGCCTGTGACGATCCAGCGGAAAAAACGCTGACCGTAGCCCGCCCGGCTGTAGGCACGGCCATATTCGTGCATGGCGTCGATGAAGGCCTCCCGGCAGGCCTGTTCCTGCCCGTAGGCCTGCATCAGCCCCCGGGCCACGGCCACGGTCATCACCGTATCGTCCGTGAAACGGGAACAGGAAGAAAACAAAGGAAAGGCCTCCGCAGCTCCCTGCCACGGATGGAACTCATAAGGACTGCCCACCATGTCACCGATGATGGCTCCCAGCATGATCGATCTCCTTGATACACGGCGCCTCATGGAAACGTCCTGCCCGCTCTTCTCCAGCAGGGAGGCTGCATCTCCGGGATGGCGCACTTCAAAGAAAAAAAGCTGGACGTGGCCGCAGATGCCAGCCTCCAGCCCTGGACAGCCTGTCCGGGAACAAAGATAGCGCCAAGGCGGAGCGTTTGCCACCATCACGACGGCGCACCTCACGGCACCTCTCGTTCCCGGATGCGGCATTGTTCACCGACGGCCCGCAAGCCGGAGACCCGGTAACCGCTAGATCTTTCTGTACTTCCCCTTGCGGCAGACATGGCAACGGCCATTGAGCACAGCCGGTTTGCCGTACCAAAGGGGCTCTTGGTGGTACCGCAGGCACCGCGCTGGCCTCCGGCGCTCACCGTATGGCCATTGCAGAGGAAAGCACCGACCATATCCACGCTTTCCACCAGGGCCTGCCGCGTGTGTCCCTGCCGGTCACGACAGCAGGCTCAGGACGGCGTGTCATGCGCCAAGGCAAACGGGGAATAGTCTGAACCGGAATATCGTTTCGTTGGCGTGCTGACCGGGCATTTTCCCGGCCAGATCTGGCGTCATGACCATGCGCAAAAGATGGATCATTTGCCGTCCTGCCGGGATACCTCACAGAAAGGCCCGGCAGGAAGATGTCGCATGGGCACAAAAAAAGCCCTCACGGAGATTTCCGTAAGGGCTTATTTTTTATGGAGCCAGCTAAGAGACTTGAACTCTTGGCCTGCTGATTACGAATCAGCTGCTCTACCAACTGAGCTAAGCTGGCGGACGGCTTGTTGTGTCAAAATATGGCCGGACTGTCAAGCGGAAATATGCCCGGCCCCGGGATCAGTCCGCAGTCCTCTCCAGATACAGGGGGATGACGTGCAGGCTGCGGCTGACTTCTTCGGTATGGCCCAGCCACCAGCGGACCTTGTCGCCGGGCCAGCCCAGTTTTTCCGCCACGGCACGGGCCACGCCCGCCACATTGAGGATGGGATGGCGCTGGAAGACCTGCGGCAGTCCGTAGGTCAGATTGCAGGCAAGACATTTTCCGGGACGCTGATGCAGCTCAAAGGCCAGTTCCGCCTTCCCTTCTCCTTCGGAGCGGCAGACCAGAACGATGTCATAAGCGCCTTCCTCAGCGCCGCCGAACAGTGCGTCGAAAAAAGCCTCAGTGCGTTCCGGAGGGAACACACTTTCAAGAAAGGCCTTATCAAGAACCTTGCTCATATTGCCTCCAGCCCGACAACGGGCAAGAAAATTTCAAAAGCTAAAGATAGCTTTTTTTTTCATAAAAGACAAATCCGCCCGTCAGCAAGGCAGGCACAGGGGCCGCAGCCAGTCCGGCACACAGGGCAGGTCCCGCAGGCAGACGTCCTGCCGGGGCAGGCGCTCCAGCCGGAAATCCGCCAGCAGATCCGCTGCCGCCAGCGGTCGCATGTCCGGGCGCAGGCCTGCCAGACGGGCCAGCACGCCCACGATCTCCGCCGCCGCGACGCCCTGGCGGCGCAGCTCGCGCACCCCCAGGCTCTGATGGCGCTTGGCCAGCCGCTCCCCCTGTCCGTCCAGCAGCAGCGGGATGTGCGCATAGGCGGGCGGTTCGAAGCCCCACAGACGCAGCAGGGCCAGCTGGCGCGGCGTGGACGTCAGTATGTCGCGGCCCCGCACCACCTGGGTGATGCCCATCAGGGCATCGTCCAGGGCCACGGCCAGCTGGTAGGCCACCACGCCGTCGGAACGGCGCAGGGCAAAATCGCCGCCGCAGTCCTCCAGAGTGAAAGATTGCTCACCCAGCAGGCCGTCCTGAAAATGGAAACGTCCCTCGGGGCAGCGCAGGCGCAGGCAGGCACGCCGCCCCCGGGCCTCGCGCTGACGCCGTTCTTCCGGGCTCAGATGACGGCAGGTACCGGGATAGGGGGCCCCGGCATCATCCACATGGGGGGCTCCGGCCAGCTGGCGCAGCTCCTTGCGGGTGCAATAACAGGGATAGACCAGCCCGGCACGGTCCATGGCATCCAGCGTCGCATCATACAGGGCCGCGCGGGCGCTCTGAAAATAGGGGCCGCACGGGCCCTCCTCCGCCATGTCGCCCTCGTCCGGGATGATACCGTCCACGGCCGGGCCTTCGTCCCAGTCCAGCCCCAGCCAGCGCAGATCCTCCACCAGAGCCCGGGCATATTCGGGACGCGAACGCTGGGGGTCGATGTCCTCCATGCGCAGGACCAGCGTCCCTCCGGCGCTGCGCACCGCCAGCCAGGCCAGGAGGAAGGCCCAGGCATTGCCCAGATGCATGTAGCCCGTGGGGCTGGGGGCCAGCCGTCCCCGCACGGGACGGGAAGAGGCTGACGGCGCAGGATGGTAACGATAGGCTTGCAGGCTGCGGGGCAGTGCGCAGGGGATGGTCATGCCGCCTCCGAAAACGCCCGTACGGGCCGTCTGTGTATCATGAAGGATATGAACGAAAGGGGAAGGGCCCCCTGACAGGAGCGCCCTTCCCCTTTGGGAAAATCTGTCTGCGCGGAGACTATTTCTTGTTCCACGGCATGCGGGCCAGCAAAAGACCCAAGCCGCAGAAGCCCGTCACCCCGGCAAAGACCAGGCCCGCGCCCACGAAAGCGCTCAGCCAGAGCCACTGGGGCCAGGCAAGGCTCAGGGCCAAGCCCAGCAGCACCATGCCGCCCGCGCCGATCTGGATCTGGCGGAACATGGGCAGGCTGCGGCGGCTGCGCACCACGGGGAGACCGGCCTTGTCCCAGGCCGTGGCCCCGCCTTCCATCTGCCAGGCCTCACCGGCGGCCAGCTGTTCCAGAAGGTCGCTGTTGTTCTTGGTGCGGCGGCCCGAGTTGCAGGTGAAGACCACGGGCTTGTCCGTCACGGGGCGGAAATCCTGCCAGCGGATGACCGACAGGGGGGCGATCTCCGCGCCTTCGATGCGCAGGGACTCCACTTCATCAGGTTCGCGTATGTCCACGAGCCGGATCTCGCCGGCTTCCAGTTTCCTTTTGACATCCTGGGGGCTCATGAGAGGAAGCATGATCGACTCCCGTATATGCCGGGCCAGGGGCCCGGGTCATGCCGCCCTCCCGTTGCGGACGAAAGGACGGACTATTTCTTGGTATTGCGTCCCTGCTTGCCGGAGCTTTTCTTGCTGCCGCTCTTTTTCTGGACGCTGCTCTTGCTTTTGCTGCGACTGCTTTTCTTGACGCTGCTCTTCTTGCTGCTGCCCTTCCGGCTGACGCTGCTCTTGCTCTTGCTGCGGCTGTTGTTCTTCTTGACGCTGCTCTTCTTGTCCCGCGAGCTCTTCTGGCTGACACCGGCCTTGCTCTTGCTGCGGCTGTGCGAGATCTCGCGCACGGCCTGCTCTTCGGCATAGGCGGCCATGCGCAGTTCCTCGGCACTGAAGGCGTCGCTGCCTTCCACGCGCCGGGCTCCCATGAAGGTAGTTCTGAAATACGGGTCGTCAAGGCTGTTGATGCGCACGCGCGTCCGGCGACGGGGGCTGTGGACGAATTTCCCGTCCCCCACATAGATGCCGGTATGGTAGCCGCGGCGGGGATGGTGGAAGGCCACGATGTCACCGGCGCGCATGTCTTCCACGCGGGTGATGCGCTTGCCTACGGCCGACTGTTCCCGGGCCGTGCGCGGCAGGTTGATGCCCACGCTCTTGTAGGCCCACTGGACGAGGCCGGAGCAGTCGAAGCCGCCGGGATTGCGCCCGCCGGGCACATAGGGGGTACCGATGGCGGAACGGGCCACCTGCACGGCCTTGGCCTGCCGGGGACCGCCCTCCTCGGCGCTTTCATCGAAAACGGCTTCATAGGAACGGCGGAAGCGGGCTTCCTGCGCCGCGCGCTGGCGCTGCGCATACCAGGATTCTTCAGGATAACCGGAAGAGCCGGACCCGGAATGGGAGGCGCAACCGGCGCTCAGGGCCAGCAGGCCCATGGCAAGGGGTATCAGCAGTCTTGGGACAAGACGCATGCTT
>ERZ1673703.1338-NODE-1338-length-20864-cov-6.661589_pt1 | contig 20864 bp, 51 predicted proteins | sample MGYA00580233_ERZ1673703 | MGnify/ENA primary metagenome ERZ1673703 (study PRJEB41218, sample SAMN15661748) | gut metagenome | host: Homo sapiens | place: Canada: London | collected 2015-08-20/2019-03-30 | study: EMG produced TPA metagenomics assembly of... | reverse complement strand
GATTGCAGAACTCATCAAACGGGTAGAGAGATGCTCTGATAGAAAAGGCTATAAAGCGTTTCGGGTGGATCTCGACCGAGTGATTATTGCAAGCTCCATGTGCGGTCTCTGCCAGATTAGGGCGGAGACCTGGCTCGAAAAACTTAGCGAATTGTCCGACTGGCAGCTTGCTGGATACATTGAAACCTATCGCGCTGGATGGCTTGATCCGTTTGCGGGGTACAACCTATGAAATGTCCGAAGTGTCGGTACTTCTACCGGAGAATGGTCGGCCAACACGGGCACGGATACAACCCGTTCCCGTGTTGTTGGCTCTTTGAAGATACCGGTAGGCGACCGAATGTGCTGACTCAAGAGTGCTTTGAGCCGATCCGGCGGCAAAAGATTGGAAAGGCGGGACAGAGATGATGCAGGTGGACAAGGCAAAAGCCTTTCAGCTACCAAATGGAGCGTACATCAAAGTATCCTCCGGGGAAGGGATTGACTGGAAATCCCTTGATGTTTCCCTTGTGGGGCCCGGTGACAAGGAACAAATTCTTTGCAGCGTGGACTACGAAAAGAAGTATGGCCTCAGAACGATTGTTTTTGATGAGGAGCATGAAGATCCAGTATACACGCGGGATGTTGCATTTGAGGAGGAAGCATGAACAAAGGGTGGTGGCGACTCGAAATTGATGTCCGAATGAACGGCATCAAGGTAGACTTTGACGAGGAGCTTTCGGCCGAGGCCAAGCGGAAGATCATGAAGATGATTGCAGGGGGTTGCGTGGCCGGCGAGGTTGAGGAGTCGGAAGACTGGAAGCCGATGGCTTGTGAGGAGGTGTAGAAATGGCAAATGTATATGCGGCAGACGAACAGATCAGCTTGTTTGACCGGATTTCCGGCGGCGATTTTGCGGTTTCTTGCTTTGATGGAAGAAAGACTCTGGTGGAGCCGGTGACGGACTTCATGAAAAAGCTTGTCCCCGATGGAAAGTTCTTCGTGTGGGTCGGAGGCCACCAGCTCGTTCTTCGGGAGTCGAAGGTCGGAAGAAGCTCCATCCAAAAGGGGCACGAGTTTTACCATTATGAAGTCGGAGGAAAGATTTACTCCGGAATATTTGTAGGGAGGGATAACGGATGAAGAAACGATTTGCCGAGGCGATTACCGATTTCCGGTATAAAGAGCAACAGGGCTTCTTGGATGAACTCGCAAGGAAGCTTTCGGTAGTATGCTTCAGGCCGGACTACCACGGAGAGGACAGGGATAAGAATACGGTCCTGTTCTACACGAAAGAAGATGCAGCCCATAACACGGAGGTAGACAAACAGCCGTTCCAGTATTCGAGGGGTCAGGCGTCAGATCTCCGTTTCTGCGATGAAAAGTACATCTACCGAGACCGCTTTTGGGTGTTTGAGAACACCGATTTGAATGGGCACCTCGATTACGGGTTTGCAAATTTCGGGAGGCTGGATCTTCGTGGGCTGAGATGGAGGGATGTAATCGAAGGTAGCATAAAGCTTGATCTGGTGAAGAAGAAACAGAATGTCTACATCGCAGCGAGCGGCGGCGTCCTCGGTCTCAGAGAGGGCGACGAAACGAATAACGATATGAACAGAGAGATCATTGAGGCAGTAAAACTCAGATACGGGAAAGCCTTTCTTGGATCTGTGAACTTATACGGAGAGCAACGAGAAAGAGTTGCCTCCGGAGAAGGAAGCCCGCTTGAGGAATACGGCAGACAGAAACTCTACAACTTCTGCGCCGATTTCGTCGTTCCGAACGATGACATGGAGTTGGCCGCCATGATCCGTAGGTGGAATGGCGGAGGAGAGTCGGAGTTGGTCGAAAGGATCGTAAATCGGGTCCAGGAGCTCGGAGGAGTAAATTTGATCTGGTATTAAAGGAGTTTTAGATGAAACCGTCCATGCACCGGAGGCTAATACGACAGATAAACAATATGAAAATCTATTATTCGCCTTTGCTGACTCCGTGGTATTCGGTGATGTCGCCGGATGGAAGGGTACTTGAGGAGTTCACTAACCTTGAAAAGGCTGAGGATTGGTGCAAAAGAAAAACTGACTTCATCAGTGAAAGGAGCAAGAAATGAACACATACGAACAGCTTCGTCAGAAACAGCAGGAGGAGTTCAACGCTTTTCCTATCCATTTTGCCTTCGGCAATGAGCAGATCGAACAGAAAATCAAGGAGCTGAAGCTCAGCAAGGACCCGAAGAAGCGGGCAAAGCAGATTGTCCCCATCGGCGCCGGCGGCTTCGTCCTGAAGGCTGACTACCCTGCATTTGCAGAGATGTGCAAGCGCCACTCCCGCGAGCGGATTGAGGCTATGGCAGAGGGCGAAAAAGGAGGAACCTACCTCTACGATATGTTCCGAACAGAGCTCTTGAACCACGAATATGGGTATACGGTCGATACATCCGATGCTCTGGACTCTCTCGGATTGACTCGGGAGGATCTTGAGAAAAATCCCGCGCTGAAAGAGGCTCTTGAAAAAGCTGCGGCTGACATCCGAAAAGAGGAGGGATTTGAATGGTAAATCAGAGCAATACCAGAACCGTCAGATACTTTGCATCTCAGAACGCAGAAGATCTGTACCAGTGCGAGGAGACAGGTGGAGTGTATATCCGGCAGAAGTGCGATGAGCGGTATGTCCGCTGGCTGACTGCAAGCAAGTGGCAGGGTGGTTATGAAGCCGACTGCTCGCTCCGGGAAGGAATTGTCATCCACGCGGTAAACCGCAGCGGATCTGTGTTGTTCCGGGAGGAGACCATCAAAGTTGATGGCTACATGGATGCCGTCGCAGAGAAGGCGGGGGCGTTCAGTGGGGATGCAATCATAGCTCTGGCCGAAGACATCCGTAAACGGTTCGACCTTGCGACATACGAAGAGTGGAAGGACTGGCTGATGAGGGAAGCGGCTGCGGCCGGTTTTGAGGGGTACGATGACAACTGGCTGTATGATAACGAGTATGAAAAGCCGGAGAAAATTGCCAAGATGGATTTCCTTGGAGCTTCCGTGTACGCCGTCGCCCAACGTGCCAAGCACCGCAGATGCGGAAAGAAATGGACGGGCTACGAGATCCGAACCGCAGACTTGAGCACTTGTGTTGCCATCTGCGGATTTGACATCAGAGGTGAGTGGTAATGGCGGAGAGCAAGGGGACGACATATCTGTGCTCGAAATATGAGCTTCCGGATCTGTTGGCCTTGGCCGAGAGAACAAAAGAGCGGACACTCGAGGATCTTCGATTGTTCTGCCGAGGCGACGTTGATATTCACATCCATGAAGTTAGAAATGTCATGGGATATAGCATTGCCGCAACGCTGCTTGTAAACGGAACGGCTGTGCGCGAGTATGATCCTGCCGACCTTTGCTTTCTCGATCTGAACAATCTGATGTTTGAGAGATTGCTTGAGACCAAAAAAGGGGAGGGAAACTGAAATGTTTTCGCTTGAAACAGCCAAAGAGGTTGTCCGTTTTACGCATAACGGGGTGGATTATGCGATGACACGAGACGAAATCGACGCAGCTTATGACTTTGTGGAAAGAGAGTTCCTTGAGGAAGATGCCCTGCGGCAGCTTGATTACTTCATCTTCGGATACAGCGAACCGTTCATCGGAGAAGATCCGGATTTGGCTCCAGACGGCGAGATAGAGGATCTCAATGACTTCGAGAGAAAATTTGGGATTTCATACGCGGAAGCCAAGAATTTGAAGTCCAGCTTCGTAGCATCTTTTATGAGCTGCTCTGATTGCAATATCCCGGAGAACGACCTCTGGCACGAGGCAATATATCGCGTCTTGGATGGCCTGAGAGAAGAAGCGAAAATAAACGGATACGAGGACTCCGGCAAAATTTCTCAGTAATACAGAAACACCTATTGACTTAGGAGGTAGGTATTGTATCGTAAAGTCAAGATAACTTTACCCTCGATTTACCGATTGGTAAAGCTGAAAGGAGGTATCGGAAAATGAACCGTGGTGAAACACTGGCCTATATCCAGGAAAACTTCAGTATTGGTGGAGAGGCTAAACGGCTGATTGACAACATTTTGCAATACGCAGAGAAGATTGAGGACAGAAATGGAAGGTATGTGTGCCTACGAGAATTGCTTGCTGGCACAATCGGGCTGTCCGATATAGAGATCAGACGATTTTTGAAGGAGGAGCCGTATGGAACGTAATTGGAGGCTCGGAGACGATCTTCTTTCAAGTGACTGCATCCTTGACGGCCTGACGTTTGATGATGTGATCCTGGCCGCTCATCACACGAGAGTTGTGAACCCGGAAACGGTCAAGGAGAACCTGAAGGATATGCTTGAAGGAAGGCTGGAGGATATGTGGTTCCTGGTCGAAAAGAACATGGACATCATCATCCAAGAAGCGTTGAAAGGGAGAAGCTAAATGGAACGAGAAAAAATCACAATCACGGAAGAAAATTATGCGCCAGTCCTGAAGACTGGCGACCGCTTTATCGCAAAGCCGAAAGGCTTCCAGGAGCAAGAATACGAGTTCATCGGCTTTGCCCCATTCGATAACTGTGGATGCCAGTACATTGTCATCAAGAATGTCACAACCGGCAGCTACTCGGGCGTGGAACACCTTTGGTTTGATGAGGCGTACTGTGGCCGCAAGATTACCTTGCTGAAGGAGGAATGATGATGGCATATCAGCGAAAAACCGAGGATGAATACCGCCTCGAATACGACTACGGAACCGGGCTTGGTCCTGAAGTTCTCGGAACCTACTCAACTCTGGCGGCGGCCAAGATTGATAAGAAGGCATATATCGAGAATGAAGGTATATATCCGGTGATCCACAAGGTAAGGGTACGAAAGGAGGATCGCAGCCGTGTCTGTCGTGTCTGGTAACATCTACTTCGCAGGAGGCTTCATGGAAGACCCGAAGGACCCGAAAGGCAGAAAAGTGTTTCAGATTGTCCAGCCTTCCGGAGAAAACGCGCTGCCATATCTGACATACAGCCCGAACGGGCTCAGAACGACCTCGCATCACGCAAACCTGTACCGACTGTCTGAAGATGGAAAGAAAGCGATGTTGGCCGATCTCAGATGCCCGAATGTATATGACAACGGAGCTGTAAAACTCTCTGAGGCCCAGCGGGAAGCGGTAAAGAAAGCCATTCAGGCAAACCACTTCTATCGTTGAGAGGAGAGATCTGTATGGGAACCAACAGAGAGAAACTGGAGAGGCTTGGCATGGACGATGATACCGATACCATCATGGACACCGCCTGCGAAAGTGTGTGCGAAGTTTGCAACCGGGAGATTGCCAAGAACCTAAATCCGCAGAACCCGGCTTGCGAGGGCAGATGGTGTAATGAGGCCGTGGAGCTCTGGCTCGACAAGTCGGAAGATGAGGCGACAGAATGAAATACTGCACCTGCCCGCATTGCGACACATACTTCAAACTCGCCGGCGCCAGTAAAGACAGTCTTGGATGGCATACGATCTGTCCTGACTGCGGCGGCAGCTTCGATATTGACATCGCAGATTATGTAGTGCCTGAAGGAACCCTCGTTGGACTCCGCACTGGCATGAAGGGATTTGTGTCCACCTTCACCGACCAATATGCTGCCGATTTCGAGGAAATTGTGTATCTCATCACATACCGGGTTGGCGCCGACGAGAGGACTGCCAGGGCCCGTCGGACCGAATTTGAAATCATAGAAGATTGGCGGCTTCTCAAAAGAACCGAGTTCGGCGTCGAACGAGTCTGCCACTACCCTGCAAATCAGGAGCAAAGTAACGTCCCTTGTTACAACTGCATTGATCGAACAAGGTGTAACGCCGACATTTTTGAGCGCCTCGTTCGGTACGAGGATACAGGGCTAACACCCGATATGGTCGTCGAGTACAAAAAGTTCGAGGATGATCTGGTTCGGAACAGTTTCACTCTCCGACATATTCTGGACCTGATTGAGGCGGAGCGAGAGGGGAGACTGGTTGTTCTTCCTGCGAAAGAAGTGTACGAGCTGACTTGGGATGTCGGCCCTGGATGCGATCTTAGCTGTCCCGCTTCGATTGATGGGCAGGGATGTTGCAACCTTTGTGACCACGGAGAACTGTACGCATATCGGAGAGAGTGCAGACAGGAGCACATCGACAGAATTGGTAAAGATGTTTTCCTTAACAAGCTTGACGCAGAACTGGCTATTGAAGAAATCAAAACCAAGGAAAGGGGAGAAGGCCAATGAAGACGATGTTGGATCTGCTTACCGAAATGCTCCCGAAGGGAGCAGAGATCCGCAATGCCAAGGAAACCGCGAGCCGCTTCAAGTTCGACTTCGTCTATGACGGAAAAGTAAGCAAAGGGAATATGTTCAAGACGTGTGCTCCCGGACGTGAGAAACGATTTATCACCCAGGAAATTGCCAGCCACATGGCAGCCATCCTGCTCGAAAATGGTGATTTATCCGGAGCAAAAATGTGGCTGAACGCATCATCTACGGGCGATATGCCCAGCGAGGAGGAAAAGAAATGAATAGACTGACACAGAGAAAAGACGGACTGATTGCAATGAAAGCAAATGCCGACGCAAAGAGAGTAACCGAAAGGCTCTGCGAGTATGAGGATCTGGAGATGACCCCATCCGAAATCGAGGAAATGAGATTGGCGCTGTGCGATTTGGAGGCGCAGCTCTCCAATGTTGGAAAGGAAGATGCGGAAAACCAAACCTCAAAGACGTACAGCCGTGCTGATATTTTGAACACTGCTATGATGTGCGTCTGCGGAGACCGCGAGCAGGACTATGGTAGCCCTGAGTCCAGCTTCCGGATGATTGCCGCCCTGTGGGAGCCGTTCTTGAGACAGAAATGCGTAGAAGCCGGCGCAAAAGTGATTATTTTGCCAGAAGATGTTGCGGCCATGATGTGCTTGTTCAAACTGGCCCGCATCTCCACTGGGCACGGGAAGGCGGACAACTGGGTAGATCTTGCCGGCTATGCCGCGAACGGAGGAGAAATCCAAACCGGAGGCTCTATGAAGAAGGAAAACTGAAAGTGTACTTCTATAATTTGACGACAATAATGAAAGTTTACCCCGAAAACTGAGAAAAGGAGGATGCGGACATGGCAAGGGGCCGCCAGCAAAAGTGGATATGTAAAGACTGCCGAAGCGAGTTCTCTGTGCAGGGCAAGGCTCCGAAGTTCTGCTGCGCCTGCGGCTCCGTGAACATCGGCAGGGCGCCGAGCTATGACCTCGCCGTAAACTTCGATGAGAAGCGGAAAGAACTGGCAGAGATTTGCAAGGATCTGAACCCTGCATACCGGAGATACGCAGAGCTGAAGGGACGGTACGATGCTGTGATGACGTACTGGAAACAGCAACGCAAGAGAGGGTTCATTTCCGCAGAGGAGTACGACGAACTTGCCTCCATGTACGAAGGAAAACGGGCCAAGGAGGAACAGTAAGACCTGAATACAGCGTTTCCTGCGGCTCTCAGCAATACATTCTCCATTCGGGCCGATTCCAACGGTTTTAGGCTGCTCCTCGATAGCTTACATTTGCCGACAGAAAGGATGATTGCATGGAAGAAGGAACATGGTTCCATATCGACACGAAGGTTGTGTCAATTTCGCTCGATTGCCCACACTGCGGTGACCGCGTTGTCATCCCGTGGAAAGAGGTCGATGTACCTGAATATTGGGGCGATGATTGGGGAGAGATCGCCTGCCCGGAGTGCGGGAAGGCCGTCAAACTCGGAGAATACGAATACGACTGAAGGGGATATTGTTGAACTACTACGAAATATACTCAGCCAAAACGGATGAACTTCTCGCTAAGGGAACTGCGATAGAGTGCAGACGACAGCTTGGATGCGCCAGCCTCGATAGCTTTTACGCACTTGCGAATAGATCCCGGAGAGGTATCAACAAAACATACCGGGTCGTCATCAAGAAAGGCGGGGAAACAGATTACCCAGTCCTCGGAGAGAACGACCCCATACACAAAATCAAGGAGAAATAAAGATGCTTGCTGATTTGTTTACGGCCAATCTGGAAATCAATGTTGTTCTGACTGACGGGGCCATTATGCCAACACGGGCTCATGGGGAAGATGCCGGCCTGGATCTCCATGCGCGAGAAGATGCGGTAGTCCCCGCCGGAGGCAGTAAGGTGTTCGACACGGGAGTTCGTATCGAACTTCCCGAAATCAAAGTGAACTGCGATGGATTGCCCGTTGTGCTGCATACTGCCGGCTTCCTGAAAAGCAAAAGCGGTCTGAACATCAAGCACGACATCATCAGCGACGGCGTGATCGACTGCGGCTATAACGGGACCATTGCCGTGAAACTGTACAACCTGGGGGAGAACGATTACGAAGTCAAGCGTGGCGATAAAATCTCCCAGCTCTGCATCCTTCCAGTTCTCACGCCCGCTGTTCGGCTCGTTAGAGAGGTGGAAGGAAAAGACCGGGGCAGCAACGGCTTCGGCAGCACAGGGAGATGAGGGGCAGATATGGAAAAACTGGTTGAACACACCGTCGACTCTTTTGGCATTAAGAGAGTCTGCTTGAAGGAGCCGACAAAGAGAAGCGTTTGTGACGGGTGCAAAGATAATTGCGACAGGTGCAGTTTCAAGCTTGCGATAGAACGACTCGCTGCCTATGAAGACACCGGACTTACCCCGGAGCAGATCCAGGAGGCTGTGGATCTGCTGAACGACAGCCTCTATGAAGCAGACGTCCCGCAGGAGCTCCTGAGCTGGGTGGAACGCTGCACTTGGCACGTCCGAAAGTGCAATGAGCTCCGCATAGAGTTGGAGAAATATCAAGCTCTGGGCTCTGTTGAGGAACTCATCAAAATGAAATCCAGATTGGAGGGGTTGGAGAAATGAACGAGCCCATAAGAAAGGCCATAGCTATCGACTTTGATGGATGCCTATGCAGCTACGCTTTTCCCGAGATCGGCGCTCCGCATTGGGATGTCATCAGCAGAGCGAAGAAGGAGCAACAGATGGGTGCCGGCCTCATCCTGTGGACTTGCCGCGAGGGAGATCTGCTTCAAGAGGCCATCGACGCCTGCACCATGTGGAATTTGGAGTTCGATGCCGTAAACGAGAGCCTACCTGAGTGGATCGAGGCATACGGCAATAACCCCAGAAAGGTTGGCGCCACCGAATATTGGGATGACCGTGCAGTGGCCGTTTGCGAAGGGTATCTATGTCATAAGACGCTCTCAGGTCTGGCCTCGCCATTCAAAAATGACCCGTTCGCGCTGGTATGGAACGCCTTTACCAAGTTGTATCCCGATGAACAATTTGAAGCGTACTGGGAGCCGGCAATCCGAGAGTCTGAAGATGGTACACCCGTATTGGGCCTGACGGATTTCTGCGATGGGGAAATCACAGCTGTATTTGTAAGCTCGAGCTTGGAGGTGGGACACGCTGTTGAGATATTCGCTCACGAGCTGGCCCATGTAGCTGTGGGCGTAGATCATGAGCACGACGACGCATGGAAGGACGCTTTCGATGCGATTTTCCGAGAGTACAACCACATTGCAAGCGCGTTGCTTGTCGAGGAGAGTGACTCCGGAGCAAATGAACGCAAGTAAAATCAAATGTCAGTCAAGTAAGAAAACCCTTGATTTCCAATGGTTTTCCGGCTCCTGGCAGTCCGCTCGGCAAGTTACAAGCAAGTTAAAAAGGGGGCACTGGAATGGACCCTATTGAACAGCACTCAGCGTACATCAGCGCAAAGGAACATCTGATAGAGCAGGGGCTTAAATATGAATGGCTGACTCATGTGGTAGACACGACGAGCATTTATACTCAGTTCATACCGGCGGGGAAGAAGTACAATGTCAGCCCTTGCCCATGCTATCTCGGCCGGTGGCGGCTCGGAGCCTTCGGGGCTGTGAAATGCAAAGCGGTGAAAGACCCGCTTCCCGGAGCATACTTCGATCTGATTTGTGAGAAGAACCATAAAACCTGCCCGCACAGGGCGCAAAAGAAGGAGGAAACGGAATGAATATCGTAATTCTGAAGCACAGCAATGATGGCCGGCAGTTCCTGTTTGGCGTACCCGAGGGCAAGACCCTGAAGAAAGACGATAAGGTGCTCGTCGAGAACTGCAACGGCCTCGTCGACGCCATCTGCACCTGCGACAGCTTTGAGGCCGCAGAGAATATTGTGGCAGCAATGCAACAGATGTTTGGCGAAAAATTCCCTCTGGCGATGGTCGTCGGGAGATATAGCCTGGAGAAGTGGGATGAAGCAAAGCAAGAAGCCGGTGAGAGCGTACTTTGAAGGAGAGGAGGGTGTCTTTGTTTTCAGACCGATCAGAAAGGTCTTGGGCAAGGACAAACAAAAAATGAATAAGCTTACCTTTTCTGAGCGGAGAAGGCTCAGCGCTGAATTTGAGAAATGGGCCGACGAGAATGATGTGATGAAAAAACCTGAAAGCGTCATCGCATACCTCCAATCCATCGGAGCCATCGACGCAGACAAGGCCAGAGAGGTGTTGAAAAGTGAAGCAGATTGACAGCATTGAGTATGACTGGCCTGAGACTGGAAAGTTGGCGATCATGATGCGTGGATCGGACTCGGCGGCGCTTCGGTTTATTCCCTCAGAAACCGCCATCCGGAAGGGGGTCGAAATGGCCGCCAAAGGCTCTACAAACGAGGGGGACTGTGGGGTATCCTCCAATACCCAGAGAGGATAAATCCACTTCCTGCGGCCGTTAGCTTGATTTCACGAACGAAAAAGAGCTTCACAATCACAGAACGACGAGATATAATAACGAAAGGCGGCCTCTCAGTAACGGGAAGCCGCCTTCTGATAACAGGAGGAGCACTTATGCCGGCAACACATGATGAGGAGTTTAAGAGACTGTCAGCTCTATGCCGGATGCACCTGAAGGCAGGTATGCTCGACTGGTATGCTTTTGATCTGAAAAGCATGGCGGCTCTGCTCGGGAGAGAAGGAAAGCATACAGATAAGCTGAAGGTGCTGATGGTTGCGTTCTACATAGATCTGAGTGGAGTTGGGATGGCCCCGTTTATCGACGACGCCCTCGTTGCTTCACTCGAAGAAGCGGCCCGCCAATCCGGCCTGAATAAGCACCAGATAGACGAGCTGTATTTGGAAACGGTGAAAGCCGACACTACGCCGAGCCATGTGATGACCGTCAGCGATAGCAGATACATTCTGGAGTTGAGTCTTTCCGATAGAAAAGATGAGGCTGATGAAATACTCGCCGGAATGGCCGAAAACCGATTGACCTCGCTCGGAAAAGTTGTAGAATAGTTGGTGCGGGAAGCGAAAAGGGGCACTTTGCCCTGGCGCTCGCCACAGGAACCGTAATATCTCCCCACCAAAATGTCGTTCAGATTGTTTGAAGTTTTACTTCCGGTGTGTACGAGTGTCGACATCACCGAAAAGGAGAACGCGAAATGAATAAAAATCTGAACGGGGCCATTATGGCGGTTGAGCGAGCTGACGCTTTGATGTTTGTGATAGAGAGCTGCTTTCTTGACTTCGACATCCTGCCAGAGGAGATGGAAAGGGCGAATAGGGGAGTGCATACCTTCTACGCGCTCTGGGACGCAGTCCGATCCGCAAGGACTGAGCTGGAGAGACTGGAGGGGGACCGCAGAGTGGTTGATGTGATCTACGCAGTGAACCATACCCGACAGGATAGCAGCACCTTGAAAACAAGCGACAAGCGATAAAAACGAGCGATATTGCAAGCGAGGAGGCCGGGGCTTTTCCCGGCCTCCTTTGTGCTTATACCAAATTATATGTATAACCTATTGACATTCGGGCAAACTTTGCGTATAGTAAAGATAAGAAAGGAGTGATCCAAAATGGCGAAAGTATCTACCAGCATTTCCTTGGATGCCGATGTGAAAGCGAAAGCTCAGGAGCTGTTCGCGGATTTCGGCATGGATCTGTCCACTGCAATCAACATCTTCCTCCGCCAGTCTATCAGGGAGAACTGCATCCCCTTCAGCATACAGCGCGAGGTCCCCAATGCGGACACCATCGCGGCAATGAGAGAGGCTGAAGATATGGTGAACCACCCTGAGAAATATGAAACCTTCAGCAACATGGATGATTTGATGAGGGCGCTGAACGAATGAAGTATGACGTGAGAATGTCCACCCGCTTCAGGAAGGATATGAAGCTAGTTCAAAGACGCGGATACGATCAGCGGCTCATCTTCGAGGTGATCGAACAACTCGCCAACGGAAAGAAACTTGATGAGAAATACAAAGACCATCTTCTGTCTGGCGACTATGGCGGGTTCCGCGAGTGCCACATCACGCCCGATTGGCTTCTGGTGTATCAGTATCGGGAGAAAGAACTCCTCCTGCTGCTGTCCAGAACCGGAACCCACAGCGATTTGTTTTGAGCGAAAGGCGTGGCGGTATTGACTGCTGCGCCTCTCTTTTGTAAAATGAGAGAGCACGCCAAACGGTCCGGAACATCGGCGGATGGATATGCCGCAGGATGCCGGCCGTTGCCGCTGGAAGCAGCGTGTTGACAACAGGAAAAAGAGCTGCCAATGTATAAAGAGTGAATATCCTATAACCTGTAAACATTGGCGACGCCATGTTTATCTCCTGATTCCAGATAATTAAAATACGCAGAGATCTGACGGATCTCGTCAAAGGAGTTTTTTTGTGTTTGAAGTGATCAAGACCGAGGGGAACGCCCGCCGGGGCGTATTTACCTGTCCCCACGGCACTGTCCAGACCCCTGTCTTTATGAACGTGGGCACCCAGGGGGCCATCAAGGGGGCGGTGTCCGCCCACGATCTGAAGGAGATCGGCTGTCAGGTGGAGCTGTCCAACACCTACCATCTGCACCTGCGCCCCGGGGACGGGGTGGTCCGGGAGATGGGGGGGCTGCACCGCTTTATGCAGTGGGACGGCCCGATGCTCACCGACAGCGGCGGCTTTCAGGTGTTTTCCCTGTCCGGGCTGCGGAAGATCACCGAGGCGGGGGTGACCTTCGCCTCGCATATCGATGGGCGGCGCATCTTCATGGGGCCGGAGGAGTCCATGCAGATCCAGTCAAACCTGGGCAGCGACATCGCCATGGCCTTTGATGAGTGCATCGAAAACCCCTCGCCCCGGGAGTATGTCCAGGCCTCTGTGGAGCGCACCACCCGCTGGCTGGAGCGGTGTATCACCGAGCACGCCCGCCTCAATGCCCAGCCGGACTGCGTCAACCCCGGTCAGATGCTCTTCGGCATCAACCAGGGTGGGACCTATGCGGACATCCGGCAGCAGCACATGGAGCGCATCGCCCAGCTGGACTGCGACGGCTTTGCCATCGGCGGGCTGGCGGTGGGGGAGCCCACCCAGGTGATGTACGACATCATCGACGCGGTGGAGCCCAGTATGCCCAAGGACAAGCCCCGGTACCTGATGGGGGTGGGGACGCCCTCCAACATCATCGAGGGCGTGGCCCGGGGCGTGGACTTCTTTGACTGCGTCATGCCCGCCCGCAACGCCCGCCACGGCAAGCTGTACACCTGGAAGGGGACCATCAACATCAAAAATGAGAAGTTCAAGCTGGATCCCCGTCCCATCGACGAGACCTGTCAGTGTCCCGCCTGCCGGAGCTTCTCCCGTGCCTACCTCCGGCACCTGCTGACCGCGGGGGAGATGCTGGCCATGCGCCTGGCTGTGCTCCACAATCTGCACTTCTATAACGAACTGATGGCCCGCATCCGCCAGGCCCTGGACGAGGGGAACTTCGAGTCCTTCCGCCGGACCTATTCCGGCCTGCTGGACCGTCCCGCCCAAGAGTGAAGAAATTTGCTGAATAATTAGAATAAATGCGAGAGAACTCGACAAGAGTTTTCCCGCATTTATTTTTTTGTCAAAAAGCCAGCAGAAAAGGAGGCGGGCAGGTTGAGTAAAAGACATCTCATGCTGAAAGACCGCATGGAACTTGAAAGATTGTATGGAATAGGGTTCGGTGCGGCGGAGATCGCAACGAAGCTGAAAGTCCATCGCTCCACTGTGTACAACGAGTTGAAGCGCGGAGACACCGGAGAGATGGACGAAAATGGGCGGTTTGGGTATAGCGCGGAGCTGGCGCAGCAGAGACTTCTTGAAAATTACCGCCAGAGAAGAACGGCGAGAGCCTGACCAGGGAGAGGGGTACATATATGAAAGCCGCATACTGCGAAATCAAACGGGGCCGAAACTGCGTGACGGTCAATTACTATTCTAAGGAGGGATACGGCCTGGAGCTGGGCTGCCGCAAGCTGGAGCGGGAGCGCCGGGAGGCGTATGCGGCAAAGCGGCGCAGGCTGAACAGAATTAGGGAGAACATCGGGGCGGGCGTTGGTATGCTGGGATTTCTGCTGCTTCTCTGTGCGGGAGGAACTGAGGAAATTTCCGTGATTGTCATGACCGGGGCCGCCGGGCTGGCGTTGATGGTACTGGGCGGATGGCTGGGCCATGCGTTCTACGGCCAGGAGGAAAATGCAGAGTGGCTGCGCCGGATGCGGGAACGGGGAGAAGTGGAATGACCGAGGAACGAGAGGCCATCCACCGGCGGGCAATCGAAAGAGAGCGGGAAAACCGCTGGAACGCAAAAGGCCGGGCCTGTGTCACCCATCCTAAGTACGGTTCTGTGGTGGTGCCGCACAGCTCCAACCTCGCGGCCTTGATGAATGCGGCGGAATACTGGGGCTGCGACTGGTCGGAGATCACCGGCGCGTCGGTCATGGTGGCAAAACCAGGAGACGGCCCGGCAGTGAAACCGAAAGAGTTTTGCAACCTGGTTGCAAGTGATTTGAGATGATCGGAGGAACTGAATATGAAAGTGAGAATTAACGCCCATGGAAATGCCTTGCCGGAGGCTCACGGAGAATGGATTGACCTTTGCACAGCAGAGGACACCACACTGAGCTTTCTGGAGTACAAGATCATTTCCCTGGGCATTTCTATTGAAATTCCGGTGGGCTACTACGCCCATATCGTGCCGAGGTCGTCCACATTTGGGAAGTGGGGCATCCTGCTTGCCAACAGCATGGGTGTGATCGAGAACGATTACTGCGGCGACGGGGATGTGTGGGGCTTCCCGGCGGTGTGCCTGCGCAAGGACGGGACAACCATTCCAAAGGGAACACGCATTTGTCAGTTCCGGCTTGTGGAGAAAGCGCCGCCTGTTGAGTTTGTGCAGGTGGAGAGCCTGGGAAATGAAAACCGGGGCGGATACGGAAGCACCGGAGAGCGGGCGGGTATGACCGAGAGCAGACAGCCGCAGGAAATGCCGGGCCAGAGAATGAGCCGGGTCGAGCGGATGTTTGGGAGCCGTGATAGCTGGGCTACACCGGCGGCGGACGATGGACAGGGGCCGTATAAGGGGTTCTTGATGATCGAGTGCGAGGAGTGCGGAGCGGTCAAAGCGTTCTGCGCAAAGCGGGAGACCTACGGATTTAAGTGTTCCTGTGGGCATGAAACCCCGCTGGAAAATTTGCGCCCGCTGTTCATGCACTGCAAATGCGGAAAGAGCTTCCGATACAAAACCAATGTCACGGCACAGACCATCACCCACACCTGCCTGAATTGCAAGGCTCCGGTGGACATGGAGCTGAACAGCAAAGGTAACGCGTATGTGACTGTTGGAGTGAGAAAGGGGCAAGCATGAAAAAGTTTTTTGAAATCTTGTCTGCTGCGTTGTTCTTAGCGGTGACGGTAACTTGGGCCGCAGCCCTTATTCTGGCCGGGCCTGCACTGCTGAAACTCTGTATTCTGTACCTGTTTGGATAAGGAGGGGCAGACATGAAGCTGTCAAAGTATGTGAAGCTGGTCAAGGGCGGCGGATATTGCATGGTCGCCCATGTGGAAGATAGCGGGATTTGGCTGGGAACCAGATCGGCAATCTTCCGAGCAACCGAGCTGCCGGACATGGTGGGAGAAGAACAGGTGCGCACGGTTCTGGATATGCCGGAAAAGGCATGGGAGAAAGTTCATTTTGACGAGCGCTGGGAGGGCACAGTTAAAAGCATCTTTGGGATGAACCTTTCTGACTATGCGGACGGCGAGCAGGACACCGAAAAACTGAAAGTGATGGCAGCGCCGGATGGGCTTTGGTGCGATTGCCGCCGGAGCATGGATGATGGTGAGCTGATTTTTTACCGCGAGGCGATGCTCTCTCCCCTGGCGGAGCAGATCAAGGAAAGCGACTACATCAGGTACACGGTCAGAAAAATGGAGAGCGGCCAGCGGTATTTGGTGGTGCATGACGGGTTCGAGGTGCTGGCGGCGATCATGCCGGTGCGGATTGTGACCGAAAAGTATCTGGCAGACCTGTCGGAGTTTCAGGCGCTATGCACCGAGCAGTTTTACCGCGAGCGGGCGCGGGGCGAGTTTGCGGCCCAGGAGACCGAGGAGCCGGACGCGGAGCAGATCGGGATGGAGGATGCACCGGAAAATGAAAACTGAAACCGTGGAAGCTCGGGCAGTAAAGATTGCCGCGAAAATTATGCAGGCAGATGGACTTTGCCGTTACGATGATGTGGACAAGTGCCGCAGGGTATATGCGACTACGGAAATCTGCGAGCGGTGCATCCATTCATGGCTGCTGACCAAGGCGAAAGTGGAGCTAATCAGAGAGGGGAAAATGAAGCATGAATGTTGAAAGAGCACGGGAAATTCTCGACCCGGAACATCGGGAGAACTACGACGGCATGGAGGCTGTAAATGAGGCTTGCCGGATGGGGCGGGATGCGCTGGGGAAACTGGTGCCGCTGCGCCCCTATCCTGACGGCGATAAAAATATCATGGCCTGCCCCCGCTGCGGGAGCGGCGAATACCTGCACAATGAGGACGGGAATGAGCAGAACTTCTGCGGGCAGTGTGGGCAGGCTATCGAATGGAGATAAGCCATGAAGAATTTTGAGAAAAAGAGGGGCGGGAGCCAGCTCAATTTTCTTGACGAGATCATAGTGGATAACTTCGCCGGGGGCGGCGGTGCATCAACGGGAATGGAACTGGCGACGGGGCGACCTGTCGCCATAGCGATCAACCATGACCCTGATGCAATCCTAATGCACCGGACAAACCACCCATACACGGAACACCTGCAAGCGAGCGTGTGGGATGTAGACCCGCGAGAGGTTTGCCGGGGCCGTCCGGTGGGGCTTGCGTGGTTCTCGCCGGACTGTAAGCACTTCTCCAAAGCAAAAGGCGCGGCGCTGGTAGACCGGAATATCCGGGGCCTTGCGTGGATTGTGCTGCGCTGGGCCGGGACTGTCCGCCCGCGGGTGATTATCCTGGAAAATGTGGAGGAGTTCGTTACCTGGGGGCCTGTACGAAAAGGAAAACCGGTGAAGAAAAAAGCCGGACAGACCTTTCAAAAATGGAAGCGGCAGCTTCTGGAGCTGGGGTATCAGGTTGAACACCGGGAGATCGTTGCGGCAGACCTGGGAGCGCCGACCACAAGAAAACGCTTTGTGCTGGTTGCTCGCTGCGACGGGCGGCCTATCGTGTGGCCGGAACGGACGCATGGGCCGAGAGACAGCGAGGAGGTACGAGATAGGCGGCTGATGCCATGGAAAAGCGCCGCGGAGATCATCGACTGGAGCGTACCTTGCTACTCTGTATTTGCCAGTAAGCGGGAGCTGAAAGAAAAATATGGTGTGAACGCCGTCCGGCCACTGGCGGATAACACCATGCGGCGAGTTATCCGGGGCGTGGACAAGTTTACCATCCGCAGCGGTCACCCGTTCATCGTGGAGTGCAACCACGAAAGTGGAACGGCAGCGAATATCATGAGCATTGGGCAGACCGGCGGCGGAGATCGCGTCAGAGATGCCAGAGACCCTGCGCCCACTGGGGTAACAAAACAAGAGGCGTGTGTTGTGGCGGCGAACATTATTCAGTACCACACAGAGCAGACGGAAAATGTTCGGGCGAATGGGCTGAGGATGCCGCTGCCGACGGTGGACGCCTCCAACCGGTACGGGCTGACCACGGCACAGCTTGTAGAATATTTCGGGAATGGGCAGCCGATTGATGTGAGAAAGCCGATGCACACGGTAACGAGCCACGACCGGGAGGCGATAGTCTGCGCCCACATCTGCAAGTATTACGGAGGCGTGATAGGGGCGGAAGCGCAAGAGCCGCTGCCGACGGTGACGGCGGTTGACCACAATGCGGTAGCGGCGGCCCATATTGTCGAGTTCAAAGGGCGGGACATTGGGCAGGACGCAGATCGGCCACTGCGCACGATCACGGCATCTGCAGGGGAATTTGCAGACTGCCGGGCAGAGCTGATGGAGGCGGGAAGCCAAGACCTGATGCACTGGCCGGAAGTCCGCGACCTGCTCAACCGCCATTGTGGGTATGAGATGGCAGACGATGAAATCCTGCTGCTGGAGATCGGCGGAGGGCTTTACTTTATCGCAGACATCCTTCTGCGGATGCTGACGCCGCGGGAACTCTATAACGCCATGGGTTTTCCACCAGATTACATCATCGACCGGGATTACCTGGGCAACGAGTACGGGAAAACAAAGCAGGTGGCCCGGTGCGGGAACGCGGTATGCCCTCCCATGGCGACGGCCCTTGTACGGGCAAACCTGCCGGAGTGGTGCAGCCGGACGATCACGACCATGGAGGAGCTGGAAAAAGCTGTGACGGCATGACGAGAACTGCAACAATGGAGGCGATTTGATGGACTGCTATTACTGCAAAGCAAAGGAATACTGCATAGCTGCGGCGCAGCCGGGGTCGATGATATGCTTGGTGAACCGTATGAGGTATGGAGGCACACACGCGGACGATGCGCCGCCCCGTCAGGCCGGAGGCTTTTGCCAATACTGCGGTCGTCCGCTGCGAGAGATCGGGCGGGAACGGTTCTGCAACAATGTGAACTGCCGAAACCGGTATGTGAGCGTATGACGGGAGGCGGTTGTGGCATGAGCAAAAAGAATATGCGCCGTATCTCTATTCTGGTAACGGCGCAGACGGCAAAGAACCTGGAACGGCTGGCGTTCATGTGCGGATACCGAGAAATCGGGATGGTCGTGGACAAGCTGACCAGAGAAAAAATGATCTCCCTGCATACGGACACTCTGATGCCGGGGGAAAGAAAGGGGAAACAGATATGAGATACCGGTGTAACTGCCCGGAATATGAGGAGCGGCCCTGTGACAACCCGAACGAGGAATTGGAGTGCGAGGAGTGCCAGCATGGAAAGCCGGAGGAAAGCGAGGAGCAAAAATGAATGAGAAAACAGTCTACGCCTGCGCAGACCAGGAGCATGACGCCTGGGTGTGCGGGAAGTGCGGATACATAGAGAACTTTGAGGCGGACGGCCCGGAGGAAAACGGGTGGCGCTTCTGTCCTGCCTGCGGGCGGGAAATCGTGATTGCGGATGAAACATCAGAGCTAACGAAAAAACAATGGGACTGGATCATGGGACGGTTCAGCCGTGCAGAGTAGACAAGGAGGCCGGGAGATGACTGGAAACGAGCTGTGTCCATTCAATAACGCCAACTGTATGTGCCAGTTTTGTACGGAGCCATGCAACAATGGGCTGAACTGCTGGGAGTGCAAAAGCAAAGGCGAACAGGTTCACAGCGTCTACCTCTGCACGGGGTTCAAAGGAGACCTGAACAGGTATCTTGAAAACTGGAAAGCGCACCAGACGGAGGGAGAAAATGAGCCGGAGAAAAGATAACCCATCCCGCTGGCGGGTGTGGCCCAAGGAGCGAAAGACGAAGCGGGCGGCGGTGAAGCCGGACGCGGAGGCGCTGGAACTGGTGCGGTGCAAGGATTGCCGCAACCTGGAAATCACGGGCTGCTACGGAGAGTGCAGAAAGGGCTATTTGGGGATCGTGAGGCCGGATGACTTTTGCAGCCGGGCGGAAAAGAGGGGCGGTGTGCGGTGAAAAGGTACATCGAGCAGGATGCCGTCGAAAAAATGCTTGAAGATGCCCAGTTGATCTCCGATGGAGAGTTCTGTGGCTATTGTACGGAGGATGTGAACTTGGATAGCATACCAGCCGCCGATGTGGTGGAGGTAGTCAGGTGCCGGGAATGCGAGCAGGGCGGAAAATCTGCGAACTTTCCGGGGATGGTGTACTGCAAAAACACCAGAACCTATACGAACCCGGACGATTTTTGCAGCCGTGGGAAAAAGGAGGAGACGGAGTGAGCGAGGCAACGAGCTTCATTCTGATAAGGAGATGAACGAGTGAAGGGGTTTCTTAGGAAAGTGGCTGCGATTATGGTGATGATGATGGCGGCCAGGGTTGCGAGCATTGTAACAGGTGATGATCCGGCGTGGTATCTTCTGACCATGTGGCTTTGGAAAGACCTGTCAGAAACGATGGAGAAGGAGAACCGAATGTGATGTACAGTTTTCGGAAATCGTTTTTTCCTACGCCGGAGGAAGAAGCGGAAATGTGCCGGGCGGCGATCAAGTTGCACGAGGAGCAGATCGGGGACTGTTCCACTTGCGTAAATCTTGACCGTTCCACGGAGCCGGGGTTTGTAACGGACTACGGAGGGTGCCGCATGGGGAAAGCGTTTTTTGCAGAAAAGGCGTGCGGCCTTGTAGACCATGTTTGCGATGGCTACACAGAGGAACGCGGGCTGGTGGAGTGGGCGCGGGCGCGTTTGGCAGAGCTTGCATAATGCGGGTGAGAAGTTAGAAGCTGCTGGGCGTGGAGCGGAGGAGACAATTTAGCGAGCGGCAGCGGTCGCGCCGGTGATCGGCGCGGCCTTGCCGGTTGAGAAAACTCCTGTGCCTGCCTGACGGCGGGCAAAAAATAAAGTCGGCGAGGGCCGACAATGGGCTGGTATATCAGCGTTAAGTTAAGGGACAGACCACCGGCCCCTGGTAGCCAGCAGGCAGATCTCCGCATTTCCCC
>ERZ1673703.1327-NODE-1327-length-21088-cov-3.890696_pt1 | contig 21088 bp, 20 predicted proteins | sample MGYA00580233_ERZ1673703 | MGnify/ENA primary metagenome ERZ1673703 (study PRJEB41218, sample SAMN15661748) | gut metagenome | host: Homo sapiens | place: Canada: London | collected 2015-08-20/2019-03-30 | study: EMG produced TPA metagenomics assembly of... | reverse complement strand
CAGATTTGGAAAAGAATGTGTTGTTGTCACTTCGGGAAATGAGTGGATTGATTTTATTCCTTTTGGAACAAACAAGGCAAAAGGAATCAGAGAATATCAGAAAAGATATCATATTTCGCCGGAAGAATGTATTGCGTTCGGAGACGAATATAATGATATAGAGATGCTTAAAGCGGTAAAATATGGCTTTGCCATGGAGCATTCCAAGGAGGGGGTACGGGCAGCTACGTCCTATATGACAAAACAGGTTGAACCGGTCCTTGAGAAGCTGATCCGGGCAAAGGGAAAGATTGAGGAGGTTATTTAAATTGTTTACAGAAGAATGTATTAATACGTTTCTTGAAAATCAGGAGCAGCTTTTTCCACAGGCGGTAGCAGAATCATATGAAGCAGCGGAAGCATTCCTTGAGGATTGCATGGCGCAGGTTGTGGATTCTATTGAAGAAGTGAGAGAATATCTGGAAGAGTCAGGCGCTGATGTGGAAGGAATGTCAGATGAAGAACTGGAAGATGCAAGTGAAGTATTTGCTCTGCCGGATGGAAAATATCTGATAGTAGAAGGATAAAAACTGTTCGGTCAAATTATGAATATCACGTGATATATCGGAGAAATAACTGTAAAACACAGTTCGGTCCCTGAATATTGGAGAAAATTGAACTCTGATACTCAGGGGCTGAAGTTGTTTTAAGGGAGAAAATACAGATTACATTTCAGGAAAATGTGATGCTATAATGCTTTTATACAGAGAAAAAACGATGTTGTGGTCTGTGATGGGAATGAAAAGGGCAGACAGACACAGAAGCATCACAGAACTGTAATTATTCAGTACCTTCAGAGTGGCTGCTGAATAATTACAAATCTTATTATAAATGAAAATGAGGACTACAGATGGAGAGAAAGAGATTTCTTGCAGTTGTAATGACTGTGATGATGGTTATTTCAATGATTCCATCCATGGTTTTTGCGGCAGCTCCGTCAGGAGAATTGGGCGGTAAGCTTAAGATTAAGGGACTTGCAGCTGTAGGCGTAGTGTTGAGTGCAGATTATGCAAAGGTTACACCGGAAGAGGTTACGGATGAAGATTTTACTTTTTCCTGGTCAAGACAGACCGGGGAGAAGGAGTTAACACAGGTAGGTACTGAGAAGACCTATACGATCACTCAGGATGATCTGGGATGCAGACTGGTGCTTGATCTGACCCCTGTAGATGGAAGCGGACTGACAGGTACTCTTACTGCAAAGACGTTAGAGGTAGCTGCAACTGAAGAAGAGGCGAAAGCAGTGGAACAGGAAGCAGAGGATGCACAGCAGACAGAAACGGCAGATGGAACAGAGAATGCACAGCTGGAAGAAACGGCAGATGGAACAGAGGATGCACAGCTGGAAGAAACAGCAGATAATGCAGAAGGCAGTCAGGATTCTGAAAATCAGGATGTAGATAGAACAGAAGATGTACAGCAGAATGCAGGGAATGAACAGGAAGATGAATCTCAGAACACAAAAGGTCAGCCGGAGGAAACAACAGAAGGTACTGATGATTCCCAGATGAAAATTTATACAGAAGATCAGCTGCAGGTGGATGAGAACGGAAATGTGCAGACAGATGGATCAGAGAAAGATGGACAGGCAGCAGGTGAAGACGATAAAGATCAAAAGACTTACGAAGCGACTGTCACTGTAGAGGACAGCGAAGATCAGATCTGTGATTTTGGAACAGTAAAGAGTGATCTTGAGGATGTGGAAGCACAGTATGTGCAGATTACGAACACCGGAAATGAGAGCTTGAATTTTCAGGAGATCAGTCCGGAACATTTTATGGTTCAGGATATTACAGAACCGCTGAGTGCAGGTGAATCTGTAAGCGTATGGATACAGCCGAGGGAAGGGCTGGAACCGGGTGAATATGATGATATGATCACATACCGGACGGAAGAAGGTATTGAGGTTTCTTTTGAAGCGAAGATTGCAGTTGAAGGTGAGGATGATTCATCAGATGACGAAGATCTGAAGCCTTCGGATGAGCCTTCTGCAGAACCGACAGAGACGCCGGATGACAGCGAGGCTCCATCGGCAGGTGACAATGCAGATGCATCTCTTGAGGCACAGTCTCTTGATGTAAATACAGGAAGTCTTAATTTCAGCGATATCGAAGAAAATTATACACAGGCCAATGAGACACTATCCGTAACCGTAACAAATACAGGGGATGGAACTGTCACTTTAAAGATACCGAAATCAGATTATTTTGAGGTGATGAACGAAGATGGAAGTGAAGCTGTATCAGGAATACAGATTGCAAAAGGTGATTCTCTTATGTTCATGGTACAGCCAAAAACCGGTCTGACGAAGGGGGATTACAGTGATACCCTGATATTTGAAAGTGAAGAGGATTCGGAAGTAGCAGCGCAGGTAACTGCGGAAGTGTCTGTAAAAGAGGCAGAACAGGAACAGATCACAGCAGTTCAGGCAGATCCGGAATCTTTCAGTTATGATGATCTGAAGGAAGGTTATGATACTCCTGAAGCGACGACCATTACACTTACCAATACAGGAAATACAACTGTTTCGCTGATGCAGCCATATGCAGAGTATTTTGATATTGGGGAACTTTCGGCATCAGTGCTGGAGCCGGGAGATTCTGCTGCATTTACAGCAGTACCGGTGACCGGTCTGAAAGTCGGCAATTATCTGGACAGTATTCAGATAGCCCAGACCAGTTCGGAAGGACAGGAGGATGTATTGACAACGATCAAAGCTTCTGCGACTGTTTCGGAAGTGAAAAAGATTTATAAATTATCCGTAACACCGGAAGAACTGAATTTTGGAAAAGCAAAAGAAGGATATAGTGAGGCACCGGAAGCGCAGAAAGTTACAGTGACGAATGAGGGGAATACAAATGTAACTTTAAATGCACCGTCAGGTAAAAACTTTAAAATCGGGAAACTTTCAGCCACAGAGCTTGCACCGGGGGAGAGCTGTACATTTAAAATCCGCCCGAAGGAGGGTTTAAAGGCCGGCTCCTATACAGAGTCAGTTGTGATTGATAATGAACAGCAGATCAGTGCAGAAGTGAAAGTTCAGTTTACGGTTAAAGCTGCCCGCAAGGCGAAAATTGCAGATCCGGCAGATAATAAGATTACAGGAATCAGTTCAGATGGATATACAACACAGTCAAAGATTACATTTACAGCAGTCGGAGCGGGTATGGACAATGAAAGTCCGGGAAAGGGAGATGTCCGCTATGTACCGTATAACTGGAAAGTGATCAATACAAATAGCTGGAGCAGTGCACCTTATACTGCTGCATTTGGAATTACAAAGGCCGGAACCTACACATTGACAGTTACATTTGACCGTCAGAAGTATAATGGAAGTGAATGGGAGAATACAGGGGAGCAGGATACTAAACAGGTGAATTTCAGTATTACACAGGCGCAGACTGTAACCGCAACTCCGACTCCGCAGCCGAATGGAGCAACTGCGAAATCAGCGGTAAAGACAGGAGATACGACTAATATTACACCGTTTGTGATTATTCTGGCGATTGCAGCGGGATGTATTGTGGGAGTTGTGGTATACAAAAGACGAAAGAAATAAGAGTTATCTGAAGAAAAAAATACAGGGGAATATGTAAAATATAAAATTATTAGCACTCGTTTTTGATGAGTGCTAATTTTTTCTTGACTTTTGGAATAAATGGTATTACTATATCTTTCAGAGAAGCAACTTACAGGAGTCAAAAGCTATTTCAAAGGATAAACAGGAGAGGATAGTTTTGGCTCATGAGGCAGAGCAGGTAAGAATGCAGTATATTGATAGATAAAGTTGAGGCAAATGATTAAAAACAAAAAGGAGTGTGGACAGCATGGCTGTAAAACATGGAAATTTATCAATCAACAGTGAAAATATTTTCCCGATCATCAAGAAGTGGTTATATTCAGATCACGATATTTTTGTAAGAGAACTGGTCTCAAACGGCTGCGATGCGATCACAAAACTGAAAAAACTGGAAGTAATGGGAGAATATACTTTCCCGGAAGGATACAAACCGGAGATTCAGGTAATTGTTAACCCTGATGAAAAAACTTTGAAATTTATTGATAATGGTATTGGTATGACTGCTGATGAAGTAGAGAAATACATTACCCAGATTGCTTTTTCAGGTGCAACTCAGTTTCTTGAGAAATATAAAGACAAAACTACAGATGATCAGATGATCGGTCATTTTGGACTTGGATTTTATTCTGCATTTATGGTGGCGGATGAAGTGCATATTGATACACTTTCCTATACAGAAGGTGCACAGCCTGTACACTGGTCCTGCGATGGCGGAACAGAATATGATATCCAGGAAGGTAACAAGAATACGATTGGTACAGAAATCACCCTGTTCCTGAATGAAGACTGCCTGGAATTTGCAAATGAGTACCGTATGCGTGAGATTCTTGAGAAATACTGTTCCTTCATGCCGGTTCATATTTACCTTTCCAAAGCAAATGCACCTCAGGAATATGAGACAATTGATGAATCTGAGTTAAGAGACGATGATGTAGTTGTTGAACATATTCATGAGGAAGCAAAGACAGAAGAAAAAGAAAATGATAAAGGTGAAAAGGAAGTTGTTGAAATTTCTCCTGCAAAGGATAAAGTAAAGATCAATAAACGTCCGGTTTCCATCAGTGATATTAATCCTCTCTGGATGAAGCATCCGAATGAATGTACAGATGATGAATACAAGGAATTTTACCGCAAAGTATTTATGGATTATAAGGAACCGTTATTCTGGATACATCTGAATATGGATTATCCGTTTAATTTAAAAGGTATCCTGTACTTCCCGAAGATCAATACAGAGTATGATTCCATTGAAGGAACGATCAAACTTTATAACAATCAGGTATTTATCGCAGATAATATCAAGGAAGTAATTCCTGAATTCCTGCTTCTTCTGAAAGGTGTGATCGATTGTCCGGATCTTCCATTGAACGTGTCACGAAGTGCATTGCAGAATGACGGATTTGTACAGAAGATTTCTGAATACATTTCCAAAAAAGTGGCAGATAAGCTTACCGGAATGTGCAAGACTGACAGAGAATCTTATGAGAAATACTGGGATGATATCAGCCCGTTTATTAAATATGGCTGTATTAAAGATGCTAAATTTGCAGAGAAAATGGGAGATTATGTACTCTTTAAGAATCTTGATGGCAAATATCTCACATTAAAGGACTGCGTTGAAGAGAATAAAAAAGAAACAGAAGAAACTGAGGCTCAGACAGAAGAAAAGAAAGAAGATGCAGCAGAGTCTGAAAACAAAGACAATGCGGAAGCGAAAGAACCTGATAAGACAGTAATTTTCTATGTAACTGATGAAGTTCAGCAGAGTCAGTATATCAATATGTTTAAGGAAGCAGGAAAAGATGCCGTTATCCTGAAGCATAATATTGACAGTGCATTTATTTCCAGTCTTGAGCAGAAACATCAGGAAGTACAGTTTAAGCGTATTGATGCGGATCTGACCGAAGAAATGAAGGGTGAGGGTACTGCCGATGAAGAAACTGTCAAAGCACTGACAGAACTTTTCCGCAAGAGCCTTAATAAAGATAAACTGGAAGTACATGTTGAGAATCTGAAAAATGAAAATGTATCAGCAATGATGACTCTTTCCGAAGAGAGCCGCCGTATGCAGGATATGATGAAGATGTATAATATGTATGGAATGGATCCGAATATGTTTGGCGGACAGGAAACACTGGTTCTGAATGCGAATCATCCATTGGTTAAATATCTGGCAGAGAATCAGGAATCTGACAAGGCTCCGCTTATCTGTGAACAGTTGTATGACCTTGCGATGATGAGCCATAAACAGCTTTCACCGGACGAAATGACCAGATTTGTTCAGAGAAGCAATGAAATTTTGCTGATGATTGCAAAATAAGATAGAAAGCAGGCAATTTGCCGGCAGATCAATGAGAGGACAGATACGCCTGTCAGAATAGCAGAATATCAAATAAGGAGCAGAGAATAATTTTTGCTCCTTATTTTTGTGGAAAACAATTACATTGGTATTGACAAATGTCTTATGAATTCCTATTATTAAGTTGCCGATATTTTAATGAATATGACGAATCCGCAGAAAATATAAAGGGTTACAGAGAATAGTGACTGCAATGGTGCTTCCGGGCAGCCAATATCGTGACTTTCATTTACTTATAGAGAAATGTGTGTAAATAAATGAGATATCCAAATCTGTAAAAACACAGATTATGGAAGTTACAGGAGGAACGATGTATGAGTGCAGTTTATGGAGTTATTAGAAAATTGGGTGCAACATCAAAGTATAAAGGATATTATTATGTTGTGGATGCAGTAGAAATGGCACAGAAAATTTATGAGCGACCGGTAAAAGTCACCAAAGATATTTATCCGGTCATTGCAAGAAAATATAAATCAACGCCGTCTAATGTAGAACACAACATAAGAACACTGGTAAACTTATGTTGGATGAATCATAAGGATACACTGGAAGAAATGGCAGGGTGTACAATGGCAGATAAACCGACGAACAGTGAGTTTATAGATATTCTGGTCTATTATCTGCGTTATTCGGATAAAGACTGATAACAGAATCTACTCATAATTTCTCACAGGGAATGTGATGACTGGAGAGAAAAACAGTCATGGAATCATCCCAGAGATGTTCCAGACGTTTATCCGGACTGAATGAAGTATAAGAAACACCTGTTGTACATAAAAGGGACTGGTTCTTGTACCGGATATTCAGATAAAAGCTTTGCACAGGAATATCTGCAATATGCTGTTCATTTTTTAACAACGACTGTGTCTGATCATGAGAAAGTTCAAATACAATCCTGAAATTCAAAGGTGTGCGTCTGCCGCGTATGATAGAAAAACAATAAGGTTTTACATCATGCCACAGGGAATATTCTGTGGAATTCTCCTCAAAAGCAGCCTTTGTGTCAGTATCAAAGAAATCGTAATGAAGTTTTCCGTTTATGGTAAAAGTGTTGAAGGTTGTCACAGATGCCTCGACAAGAGAAAAACGGTCAAATACCTCACCGATCAGGAGTTTATTCATAAAATCTTTTACATCAGTAATTTTTAAAGCAAGCATACAACACCTCTCTGATAACATGATTTACAGCTGTTCAGAATTAAAAAAAGACTTCTGGATTGCTGCATATTTCTGAACATATTTTGTGGATCAGGCAGCGCTTCCTGCACTTTGCGGGAAGCGTCTTTTTATTATAAAGCACTTTTGAAAAAAAGAACAGAGTTTTTATTAAAAAGTCTTTTCAAACGTAAAGCGGTGTGATAAGATATATCTGGTATTGAATACTACATATAATGGAAAAGAGGACGATATAATTGAGATATAAGATTATCATAGATAGTTGTGGAGAACTTTTGGACGAATGGAAGAAAGATGAATGTTTTGAATCCATTCCACTGACGCTGATGGTAGGAGCTGAACAGATCATAGATGATGAAACATTTGATCAGGCAGAGTTTATTAATAAAGTGGCAGCCTGCCCGGAATGTCCGAAATCAGCCTGCCCGTCACCTGAGAGATATATGAGAGCATATGACTGCGAGGCTGAGCATATTTATGCAGTGACTTTGTCTTCTGAGCTGAGTGGTTCCTATAACAGTGCGTTACTTGGCAGAGATCTTATTATGGAAGACCATCCGGATAAAAAAATACATGTGTTTAATTCACGTTCCGCATCCATCGGGGAAAGCCTGATCGGAATGAAGATACAGGAATGCGAAGAAGCAGGGATGAGTTTTGAAGAAGTTGTTTCAACTGTGGAACATTATATTGAAGGACAGCATACATTTTTTATACTTGAGAATCTTGATACTTTGAGAAAGAACGGCCGTCTGAGCAAAGTGAAAGCGTTAGTGGCCAGTGCATTGAAAATCAAACCGGTCATGGGTTCTACGGATGATGGAAATATCTGCCAGCTGGATCAGGCAAGAGGCATGAATCGTGCTCTGATCAAGCTTGTAGAGCAGGTAATCGAGAAAACCCCGGACAGTGCAGAGAAGGTTCTTGCCATCAGTCACTGCAATTGTCCGGCAAGAGCACAGGTGCTCAAAGAGGCTTTTGAAGAGAGAATGAAACTTGCAAAGATCGTAGTCCTTGATACAGCGGGTGTAAGTTCTATGTATGCAAATGACGGCGGAGTGATCGTTGCAGTATAAACTAATTGTTTTCTTTTGCAGTAAAGTGTGCTATAATCAGAAAATACGAAATATTGATGCAAAGGAGATCTATCATGAGCCAGAAGAAAGTCGATGCTTATAAGGCCAGAAAAGGACTGCATAACAAAACAGACAGAAAAGAAAAAGTACTTTTTGGACTGGAAATGTTTGCCTGGGCATTCATTTGTGTTGTGATTGTTGCATGGATTGGTTATTCTGCATATGTAAAAGTGACAGGAGCCAAAGAGAATGTGGTTCAGAATACAGTAATGGATACTACTGCACTTGACAATTACATTTCGAATCTGTCAACAGATGCATCCGATGGTACAGACAGCACTGATGCAGATACAGCGGAGGAAGAAGATACAACAGCTTCCACTGATACAGACAGTGAAGATGCTGATGCAGCAGACACAACCGCAGATGATTCTGAAACGGAAACCGCAGATAAATCTGAAGAAGCAGATGATACAAATGTAGCAGACGATAAAGCTGCAGAAACAGCAGATTCAACAACGGATGCAGACAGCGCAGATGCTAAATAGAAATTGAATCTCTGATGGATTCACAGAAGAAAAGCAATAAAAAATCCCCGGATAATCCGGGGATTTTTTTGAGGTTTAATCCGTATAGAAAAGTGCGGAATTCAATCCTCTCGCGTTAACAAAAATTATAAATTATAATTTTGTAACGTTTGCAGCCTGCATACCACGAGCGCCTTCTGTTAAGTCGTATGTTACAGCCTGTCCTTCTTCAAGGGATTTGAATCCTTCACCATTGATAGCGGAGAAATGTACAAATACGTCTGCACCGTCTTCACCAGTGATAAATCCGTAACCTTTTTCTGCGTTGAACCATTTTACAGTTCCCTTGTTCATGTTGTTACCTCCATAAAAAATAAAAAAATTATATAGTTTCTGGCAAATAAAAAAATCACCAGATTTTACAGATTATATACTGTTATATAATCTCTAAAAACCAGTGACTATACATTAAATAATCCAGATATGAACTGATTATATCTCCCGCATTTTGAATTGTCAAGCAAAAAAGACTGCACATCAGTAAAAAAAGGCTTTATAAAAGAAGAAGTTTCGTGTATTATGTATATCAGAAAGTTATTGTCAAACGACAACGAAGGGAGAGAATTGCATGGGTATTCTGATTCAGGGAGGACGTATCGTAGATGCGGCTACTGACACTGATAAAAAAGGCGATATTTATCTGGAAGATGGCGTGATCACCGAGATCGGTGAGAAACTTAAAATAAAAGATAAAAGCGACAAAGTAATAGATGCGAAGGGATGTCTGGTAATGCCGGGACTGATCGATCTTCACGTTCATTTCAGAGATCCGGGACAGACACAGAAAGAGGATATAGAGACAGGTTCCCGGGCTGCTGCAAGAGGTGGTGTGACAACGGTTGTTGCAATGCCGAATACAACACCGGTAATTGACAGTCCGGATCGTGTAAATTATGTGCATAATAAGGCAAAACAGCTTGCCGGCATTCATGTGCTCCAAGCAGGTGCCATTACGCAGGGGGAGAAGGGACAGGAACTTTCTGATATCGAAGGAATGGTAAAAGCGGGAATCCCGGCATTATCTGAAGACGGCAAATCTGTTATGAATACCAGACTTTGCAAAGAAGCTATGGAAGTGGCAGAGAAATTCAATGTTCCGATTTTTGCTCACTGTGAGGATATTGATCTGCGCGGTGATGGATGTATGAATGAGGATGAGAATGCGCGGAGACTTGGTCTGCCAGGTATCTGCAATGCAGTTGAGGATGTGATCGCAGCGAGAGATATTCTTCTTGCCAGAGAGACAGGGGCAAGACTGCATCTGTGCCATTGTTCCACAGAAGGTGTTGCGAAGATGATGGAGATTGTGAAGGAAGAGGGATTGGACAATATCACAGCAGAGGTTTGCCCGCATCATTTTATCCTCACTTCCGATGATATTAAATGTGATGATCCAAACTATAAGATGAACCCTCCTCTTCGTACGAAGAAAGATGTAGATGCACTGATCCGAGGACTGAAGGATGGTTCCTTTAAAGTGATCAGTACAGATCATGCACCTCATGCAGTGCCGGAGAAGACAGGCTCTATCCGGAATGCGGCTTTTGGCATTGTGGGAATTGAGACAAGCTTTGCATTGTCTTATACTGCACTTGTAGAAACTGGAATTCTTACAATCTCACAGCTTATTGAGAAAATGAGCTGGAACCCGGCACAGATTCTGGGAAGTGACAGAGGTACACTTCAGAAGGGACATCCGGCAGACATTGTCATTGCAGACATTGATCACGAATATAAAATAGATAAAAATGAATTTGCTTCCAAAGGACGCAACACACCATTTGACGGATGGAAAGTAAAGGGAAAAATTCTCTATACAATCTGTGATGGAAAAGTTGTATACCAGAATGCATAAAAATACCATATCAATATTCAGGAGGAAAGACTCATGATCAACAAACTTATTGAAAACATTAAAAAAACAAACGCTCCTATCGTAGTAGGACTGGATCCGATGCTCAACTATATCCCGCAGCATATTCAGAAGAAAGCTTTTTCTGAACTGGGGGAAACATTAGAGGGAGCAGCAGAAGCTATCTGGCAGTATAATAAAGGAATCGTTGATGCGATCAGCGATCTGATCCCTGCAGTGAAACCACAGATCGCAATGTATGAGCAGTTTGGTATTCCGGGCTTAATGGCATATAAGAACACCATTGATTATTGCAAAGAAAAAGGTCTGGTAGTTATTGGAGATATCAAACGAGGTGACATTGGTTCCACATCTGCTGCATATGCAGTCGGACATCTGGGTAAAGTTCAGGTGGGAAGTAACAGAATCGCAGGTTTTGACGAAGATTTTGCGACAATCAATCCATATATGGGATCTGACAGTGTCAACCCGTTTATCGATGTATGTAAAGAAGAGAACAAAGGGCTTTTTGTACTCGTAAAAACATCCAATCCGTCCAGCGGAGAGTTTCAGGACAGAATCATTGACGGACGTCCGCTTTATGAGTGGGTTGGAGAGAAGGTTGCCCAGTGGGGAGAATCACATATGGGAAATGAATACAGCTATGTAGGTGCTGTAGTAGGTGCAACCTATCCGGAAATGGGAAAAACTCTCCGTAAGATCATGCCGAAAACCTTCATCCTGGTACCGGGATATGGTGCACAGGGCGGAAAAGGTGCCGATCTTGTTCATTTCTTTAATGAAGACGGACTTGGTGCGATCGTCAATTCCTCCAGAGGAATCATTGCAGCTTACAAACAGGAAAAATATGCTTCCTTTGGTGAATTAAATTATGCAGATGCATCCCGCCAGGCGGTAAAAGATATGATCGAAGACATCAGTACTGCTTTAAACAATCGCTAGGAGGCATGAAATGAGCGAAAAGACAAGAGAAATCTGCACTGTTGTAAGTCAGGAGAGCATTGGTGCAGGCATTTACAGTATGTGGATCCAGACTGACAGAATTGCAGCAGATGCGAAACCAGGACAGTTTGTATCTCTTTATACAAATGATAAATCCAAAATTCTTCCCAGACCGATCAGTCTTTGTGAGATTGACAAAGAAAATGGCCGTCTTCATCTGGTTTACAGAGTGACCGGACAGGGAACCGGAACCGATGAATTTTCACAGATGAAAGCCGGAGATACCATTCCGGTACTGGGACCTCTGGGAAATGGTTTTCCTGTAGAGAAGGCTGAGGGGAAAAAAGTTTTCCTTATGGGTGGTGGAATCGGTGTTCCTCCGATCCTGGAACTTGCAAAGCAGATGAAATGTGAGAAAAAACAGATCATTGCAGGATACAGGGACTGTCATACGTTCCTCAGAGAGGAATTTGAGGCGGCGGGAACACTTTATATTGCCACAGAGGATGGCAGTGTGGGAACAAAAGGCAATGTTATGGATGCTATCAGAGAGAATGCTCTGGAAGCGGACGTGATCTATGCCTGCGGACCAACTCCGATGCTTCGTGCAATCAAGAAATATGCCGAAGAAAATGGGATTGAATGTTATATTTCCCTGGAGGAACGTATGGCATGCGGAATCGGTGCCTGCCTTGCCTGTGTGTGCAAATCCAGAGAAAAAGATGCACATAGCAATGTGAATAATAAGAGAATCTGCAAGGATGGCCCGGTATTTCTTTCTACGGAGGTGGAAATCTGATGGATATGAGTGTAAATATTGCCGGCGTAGAGTGGAAAAATCCGGTAACAGTGGCATCCGGAACCTTTGGTTCAGGAGCAGAATTTGCTGATTATGTAGATATTAATAAGCTGGGAGCAGTGACAACCAAGGGCGTAGCCAATGTCCCGTGGGCCGGAAATCCGACTCCGCGTGTGGCTGAAGTTTACGGAGGCATGATGAATGCGATTGGTCTGCAGAATCCTGGTATCGATCTTTTCTGTGAGAGGGATATTCCTTTTTTGAAACAGTATGATACAAAGATCATTGTAAATGTATGCGGTCATGCGCCGGAAGAATATCTGGCAGTGGTGGAACGTTTGGCAGATCAGCCAATTGATATGATGGAGATTAATATTTCCTGCCCGAATGTAAACGCAGGATTCCTTGCATTTGGTCAGGATGCACATCATGTAGAGGAACTTACCGCTCAGATCAAAAAGATTGCAAAACAGCCTGTGATCATGAAGTTAACACCGAATGTCACAGATATCACAGAGATTGCAAAAGGTGCGGAAGCAGGCGGTGCAGATGCGGTATCCCTGATCAATACACTGACAGGAATGAAGATTGATATCAACAGGAAGACTTTTGCGCTTGCAAATAAAACCGGTGGTGTTTCCGGACCGATCGTGAAACCGATTGCTGTCCGTATGGTTTATCAGGTTGCACAGGCAGTCAATATCCCGATCATCGGAATGGGCGGAATTTCCTGCGCAGAGGATGCAATTGAGTTTATTCTTGCAGGAGCCAGCGCAGTATCTGTGGGTACGGCAAATTTCCACAATCCGGCAGTGACACTGGAAGTGATCGATGGAATTGAAGCGTACATGAAGAAGAATGGATTCAATTCCGTAAAAGAGATGGTTGGTATTGTAAAATAAAACAGATACAGGAGGCATAACATAAGATGGAACAGTATAAACAGGAATTTATTGAATTTATGGTAGACAGTGAAGTTCTGAAATTCGGAGAATTCACCCTTAAAAGCGGAAGAAAGTCCCCGTTTTTTATGAATGCAGGCGGATATGTGACAGGTTCTCAGTTAAAGAAACTGGGTGAGTACTACGCACATGCCATTCATGATAAATATGGCGATGATTTCGATGTGCTTTTCGGACCTGCATATAAGGGAATCCCGTTAAGTGTTGTAACTGCAATTGCATTCAGCGAATTATATGGAAAAGAAATCCGCTACTGTTCAGACCGTAAGGAAGAAAAAGACCATGGTGCAGATAAGGGAAGCTTCCTCGGAAGTAAATTAAAAGACGGCGATCGTGTAGTGATGATCGAAGATGTAACAACATCCGGTAAATCCATGGAAGAGACAGTACCGAAGGTAAAAGGTGCGGCTGATGTGGAAATCGTCGGTCTTATGGTTTCTCTGGACCGCATGGAAGTCGGAAAAGGCGGCGTGAAGTGTGCCCTTGACGAAGTCCATGACCTTTATGGGTTTGAAACAAATGCGATTGTTACAATGAGAGAGGTCATTGAACATCTTTATAATAAAGAATATAAAGGAAAAGTAATCATTGACGATACATTGAAAGCCGCAATCGACGCATATTATGAGCAGTACGGTGCAAAATAAGCAAATACAGGTAACAGCGATTTATAAATAAGATATCATGATCTGCGAAAGCAGATCATGATACTGATGAGGACGATTATGAACGAAAAAATTTATAAAACCATGTCTTCCACAGGAGCCTGCAGTCTGACAGTCGGGATCATTGTACTGGCAACGGGAATCGTAACAGGGATCATGATGATCGTAAACGGTGCAAGACTGCTGAAAAAGAAATCAGAGATATTGATATAAAAGGCTTCAGAAACAGGAGAAAACATTGAAAAAAGAAACGAAGCATATCATACGGACACTGGGAACCATTTTGTTTATCCTGTATGTTCTGGCACTGATTTATTTTCTGTTCTTTTCAGAAGAATACGGAAGAGCAGCAATGGAAGAAAGACAGTACAGATATAATCTGATACCGTTTGTTGAGATAAGGCGTTTCTGGGTATACAGAAAACAGCTTGGACTTATGGCGGTAGTTACAAATCTTTTTGGAAATGTAATTGGTTTTCTTCCATTTGGATTTATACTGCCGGTTATTCTGGACAAAATGAGAAGCGGATGGCTGATCGTACTGGCAGGATTTGGGCTTAGTGTTACGGTAGAGGTCATCCAGCTTATTACAAAGGTTGGGTGCTTTGACGTAGATGATATGATATTGAATACAGCAGGGGCGGCTCTTGGATATCTGCTTTTTTTTATCTGCGATCACCTGAGGAGAAAAATTTATGGCAAAAAGATATAGATATGCGTTTGCAAAGAAAAGAGAGGCACAGCAGGGAAAACTGTCAGCAGTGCTGGCGGCTGTTTCACTGGTTTTATTTGTGACTGCAGTTTTGCTGGCATTTTTTTTGCAGGGACAATACGGATATATTGTAGGCGGGATCAGTCTTTGCGCAATGCTTCTGTCTGTATATGGATTTGCGATGGGACTGAAAAGCTTTTCAGAAGAAAACCGGACACACAAAGCAGGTATGATCGGCTCTATTGCAAACGGAATCATAATGATCGGATGGCTGGGAATCTTTCTGATGGGAATTTCCGGCTGATTAACAGGGAAGTCTGATAGAAAAAGGAGAAATATAGTTTGGACGAATGGGTTATGGAACGGTATGAACTGGCGAAAGAAAGAATCGCTCAGATACCGGACGAGAAAATGGCAGAAGAACCGTACTGCGATTTTTTTACAAAGGAAGCAATGTTTTTACAGCAGGTGATTCATGTGATGGACCATGGAATTGCGGGGAAAAATCTTGAAGAACTTCAGGAACAGAATCATGAATTATATCAGGATATTCTGCCCGAAAATTATGAAAATTCTTATGGAAATCCTGCATATGCACAGAAAATGCTGGGAGAATACGGAAAAGTATTTACCTTTCTTTATACAGAACTTCATGGCACGATTGCTTATGCGTTTGAAAAAAAAGCATGGGATCTTACGGTTGTACTTGAATTGTTTCTGGAAATCTATTCTGCATTTACGCAGGAAGAAATTCCTGCTGAGAAACAGGTGAAAGAAATTCTCGTTTCCTATGTGAATGACTACTGCCAGGATATGGTGGAAAATCGGATCAGAGAGGCGATTGATCCTGAGAATAATTTTGTGGTTGAAATGATCATGGATTCTGATCTGAGCGATCTGAGTTATCTGTATCAGTCCGGCGAATATGTATCGGAAAATGAACTGAAAACAGCAGAATTTATGAATTCACTTTCCCAGAGGGAAATTGATGAGATGGCACGTACTTATACAGAAGGCTATCGGATGGGATTCATCACAGGAAGAAAAGATATTACAAAGAAGAAAACGGTTAATATACGTTATCATCTTGGCTTTGAGCGTATGGTAAAAGCGGCTGTTCTTCAGTTCCGGGAGATGGGGCTGCAGACGGTTATTTACCGCCATGCACTTCATGCGGTGAACAGACGGAATCAGTTCAGAAATGGATTTACAGGAGGAATTGCAAATCCGCAGTTTGATTATGACCACAGACAGGACAGTGCGCTGTTTCTGGATCCGGATTTTGTAAAGCGTAAACTTCGTGCCATGCAGACTTCTTATGATGAATATGCAGATCTGGCAGATGTACATGGCGGACCGGCTGTGATCGAGACATTTGGAGAGAAGCCGTTTTCACCGGTAAGTAAACCGGAAAGCTGGGCGTTTACAGAAGCACAGCAGAAGCTTCAGCTGGAACTGGACAATGAATCCGGTCAAATCACAAATCGTTATATCAAAGGTGAGGAAAGAAGTTTTACGATCATTGCTTATCCGATACCTGAGATCGGAGAGGATTTTCCGGAAATTTTCCGCGAGATCGTAAAGATCAATACATTGGATTATAAGAAATATCAGAAGATCCAGCAGACGATCATAGATACTCTTGATACCTGTGAATGGGTGGAAATCAAGGGAAAGGGAGAGAATGAGACAGATCTGCTCATTCATCTTCATACATTAACAGATGCGAAAACACAGACAAATTTTGAGAACTGTGTGGCAGATGTAAATATTCCTCTGGGTGAAGTATTTACTTCACCGGTGCTTGCAGGAACAGGCGGAATGCTTCATGTTTCAAAAGTATATCTTAACGGACTGCAGTTTTGTGACCTGAAGCTTGTGTTTGACTGCGGACAGGTGATCGATTACAGCTGTTCTAATTTTGAGACAGAGGAAGAGAACCGTAAATATATTGAAGATAATATTCTGTTCCATCATCCGAAACTTGCAATGGGAGAATTTGCAATCGGAACTAATACAACAGCTTATGTGGCAGCGCAGAAATATAATATCGCAGACAAACTTCCGATTCTGATCGCGGAGAAAATGGGACCGCATTTTGCAGTTGGTGATACCTGTTACAGTTGGTCAGAAGATACTCCGGTCTATAATCCGGATGGTAAAGAGATCATCGCAAGAGACAATGAGATTTCCGAGATGCGAAAAGAAGACGTCAGCCTTGCTTATTATGGATGTCACACAGATATTACGATCCCATATGACGAACTGGGAAGCATCCGTACGATTGATGATGAGGGGGATATGATCTCTATTATTGAAGATGGAAGATTTGTCCTTCCGGGTACGGAAGCTCTGAACGAGCCGTTTGGGGAATAAAGGCATTTTCCTATTAAGTTCGGAATACAAAAAAATTTATTAGTTCGTTAAAATATTTCTTTGCATTAATTTTATTGACAGAAAAAGGGAATCTTAGTAGAATCTACGGTTAGAGAGGGTTTTGATAAAATCTTTTCTGACCGTACTTTTTTTATCAATAAAATAAAAACAAAGTCCCGGACAGATAAAATCTGGTCTGTCTGAGAATACTTGAGAAGAAAAGGAGAATAATCATGGCAAAAGTAGGAATTGTGATGGGCAGCGACTCAGATATGCCGATCATGAGCAAAGCAGCAGACATTCTGGAGAAACTGGGAATTGATTACGAGATAAAGATCATTTCCGCACACAGGGAACCGGATGTCTTTTTTGAATATGCAAAAACAGCAGAGGAAAAAGGCTTTAAAGTAATCATTGCAGGTGCAGGAATGGCAGCTCATCTGCCGGGAATGTGCGCAGCAATCTTCCCGATGCCGGTTATCGGAATTCCTATGCACACCACTTCTCTGGGAGGAAGAGATTCCCTTTATTCTATCGTACAGATGCCGTCAGGAATCCCGGTTGCAACAGTCGCTATCAACGGAGGCGCAAACGCAGGACTTCTGGCAGCTAAGATACTTGCAACATCAGATGAGGAACTTCTTGCAAAATTAAAGGCTTACAGCCAGGAATTAAAAGAACAGGTGGAAGCAAAAGACGCAAGATTACAGGAAGTCGGATATAAAAATTACTAAGATAACTCAGGTCCATAAACAGGATCAGGGGTAAAAACGGAGGATTATCATGGATTACAAGACCGCTGGAGTAGATATTGAAGCAGGATATAAATCAGTAGAGCTGATGAAAGAGCATGTAAAGAGAACCATGCGTGAAGAAGTGCTGGGAGGACTGGGAGGATTTTCCGGTGCCTTTTCTCTTGCTAAGATCAAAGAAATGGAAGAACCGGTATTATTATCAGGTACAGACGGATGTGGAACTAAAGTAAAACTTGCTATGGTCATGGACAAGCATGACACCATTGGCATTGATGCAGTTGCCATGTGTGTCAATGATATTGCATGTGCAGGCGGAGAACCATTATTCTTCCTTGATTATATTGCATGTGGTAAGAATTATCCGGAAAAGATTGCAGCTATCGTAGGCGGCGTTGCAGAAGGCTGTGTGCAGTCAGATGCAGCTCTGATCGGTGGTGAGACAGCAGAGCATCCGGGACTGATGCCGGAAGACGAATATGACCTGGCTGGTTTCGCAGTAGGTGTCTGCGATAAAAAAGAGATGATCACAGGTGAAGAACTGAAAGCAGGAGATGTTTTGATCGGTATGGCATCCACAGGTGTTCACAGTAACGGATTTTCTCTTGTCCGTAAAGTTTTTGATATGACAAAGGAATCTCTTGATACTTATTATGAAGAACTTGGAACAACACTTGGTGAAGCACTTCTGGCACCAACCAGAATCTATGTAAAAGCATTAAAGAGCATTAAAAATGCCGGAGTTCGTGTGCACGCATGCAGTCATATCACAGGCGGCGGTTTTTATGAAAATATTCCGAGAATGCTTAAAGAGGGAACACGTGCAGTTGTGGAAAAGAACAGCTATCCGGTACTTCCAATCTTCAAACTTCTTGCTGAAAAAGGCAATATTGATGAACAGATGATGTACAATACTTATAACATGGGACTTGGAATGATCCTTGCTGTAGATGCAGCAGATGTGGACAAAACAATGGAAGCGATCAAAGCAGCAGGTGACACTCCGTACGTAGTAGGACGTATCGAAGATGGTGAAAAGGGAGTGACTTTATGTTAAAAGTCGGTGTACTGGTTTCAGGAGGCGGCACGAATCTGCAGGCTATCCTGGATGCCATTGACTGTGGAAAGATTACAAATGCAGAAGTTTCTCTGGTTATCAGCAATAATCCGAAGGCTTATGCGCTGGAGAGAGCAAAGAATCACAACATAGAAGCTGTATGTATTTCTCCAAAACAGTATGAAAGCAGAGAAGAATTTCACAAAACACTTCTGGAAAAGCTGAAAGAGAGTGGCGTAGAGCTTATCGTTCTGGCAGGATTCCTCGTAGCAATCCCGCCGATGATCGTGGAAGCATATCCAAATAAGATCATTAATATCCATCCGTCACTGATTCCGTCTTTCTGCGGAGTTGGTTATTACGGACTTCATGTGCATGAGAAAGCGTTAGCAAGAGGGGTTCGTGTTACAGGCGCTACGGTACATTTCGTTGATACTGGCACAGATACCGGTCCGATTATTCTTCAGAAAGCAGTGAAAATTAAATCTGATGACACTCCGGAAGTTCTCCAGAGACGTGTCATGGAGAAAGCAGAGTGGAAAATTCTTCCTAAGGCAATCAATCTCATTGCCAATGGCAAGGTGAAGGTTGTGGATGGAAGAGTGGAAATAGAAGAATACGATACGGAAGAGTAGATACAAAAAGGAGCGGCAAGATAAAATGAAAGTCTTAATTGTAGGCAGCGGCGGCAGAGAACATGCGATTGCATGGAGTGTTTCAAAAAGCCCGAAAGTAGATAAAATTTATTGTGCACCTGGAAATGCAGGAATCGCAGAGCTTGCAGAATGTGTAGATATCGGTGCAATGGAATTTGAGAAACTTGCTGATTTTGCACAGGAAAAAGAAATCGATCTTACGATCATTGGCATGGATGATCCGCTGGTCGGTGGTGTCGTAGATGTATTTGAGGCCCGCGGTCTGAAAGTATTCGGACCAAGAAAGAACGCTGCGATCCTTGAGGGATCTAAAGCTTTCTCGAAAGATTTAATGAAGAAATATAATATCCCGACAGCAGCATATGAGAATTTTGATGATCCTGAGAAAGCACTGGAATATCTCCGCACAGAAGCCAGATTTCCAATTGTCCTGAAGGCTGATGGTCTTGCACTCGGCAAGGGAGTACTGATCTGTCAGGATCTGAAAGAGGCAGAAGATGGCGTAAAAGAGATCATGGAAGATAAGAAATTCGGAAATGCCGGAAATACCATGGTCATCGAAGAATTTATGACAGGACGTGAAGTCTCTGTGTTATCATTTGTAGATGGAAAAACTATCCGTACAATGACATCCGCACAGGATCATAAACGCGCTCAGGACGGTGATCAGGGATTGAATACGGGCGGAATGGGAACTTTCTCCCCGAGTCCGTTCTACACAGAAGAGGTAGATGAATTCTGCAGGAAATATGTATATCAGCCGACAGTGGACGCAATGGCTGCAGAAGGACGCCCATTTAAGGGAATCATTTTCTTTGGTCTTATGCTTACACCGGATGGTCCGAAGGTTCTGGAATATAATGCCCGTTTTGGCGATCCGGAAGCGCAGGTTGTTCTTCCTCGTATGAAGAACGATATCATCGAAGTGATGGAAGCCTGTGTAAACGGAACTCTGGATCAGATAGATCTTCAGTTTGAGGATAATGCGGCAGTATGTGTAGTCCTTGCAAGTGACGGATATCCTGTGAAATATGAAAAAGGTATTCCGATGTACGGATTTGAGAACTTCAAAGGTAAGGATGGTTATTATTGTTTCCATGCAGGAACCAAATTAAAAGATGGTCAGATCGTAACCAACGGAGGTCGTGTCCTGGGAATCACAGCTACAGGAAAAGACCTGAAGGAAGCAAGAAAAAATGCCTATGAAGCCACAGAGTGGATCACATTTGCAAATAAATATATGCGCCATGATATTGGTAAGGCAATTGATGAAGCATAAATAATTTTGAGGTGCTGCAGTTTCAGAAAAAATGTATTTTGGATGATTACTGTAAAACAGATCAGAAAACAGAAAGGTTTAAAACCAGACCGGACTGTTTTCTGATTTTTTTGTAAATGTTTTTGCATAAATAATATAGGCTATTTTCTTTACTTTTCATGCAATCTGTTATAAAATAAAACAGTGCTGTAAAACAGA
>ERZ1673703.1309-NODE-1309-length-21343-cov-5.220453_pt1 | contig 21343 bp, 15 predicted proteins | sample MGYA00580233_ERZ1673703 | MGnify/ENA primary metagenome ERZ1673703 (study PRJEB41218, sample SAMN15661748) | gut metagenome | host: Homo sapiens | place: Canada: London | collected 2015-08-20/2019-03-30 | study: EMG produced TPA metagenomics assembly of... | reverse complement strand
GCGTTGCCTTCCGCCCCCGTGTGTTTCGCCCTCCACCCCGTGTGTTTTGCGCTCCACCCGGGTGGTTTCCGCCCCACTCCGTACGTGTTGCACCCCCACCCGTGTGTTTTGCAGAGTTTGATGCCGGAAATCGGGCCAAAAGCGACATCAAACTCTGCAAAACGCGGAAGGGCGGGGTCGGGGAGCGGAGGGGCGGGGTACCAGGGGGGAGGGGGTGCCGGGGAGCGGGCAGGGGGAGCGCGGAGTTTTAAGGATTTTTGGGACACCGGGAACCTTTTGGGCCCGTTAGTTGTCTAATACTTCTGACGGACCGTTAACCGGTTCGCGAAAACATGGGGAGGGAACATGAGTTTTAGGACAGATGTCGCAACGATGACCGGGGCGGCCAGCAACGTTGACCAGGTCAACGCCAGCATCCAGGGGGAGCTGTCCCGACTGCAGGGCATCGTGGCGGAGACCTCCGGCGTGTGGCGCGGCCAGGCGCAGGGAGCGTTCCAGAACCTGATGGAGCGGTGGAATACCAGCGCCCGGGAGCTCAGCGAGGCGCTGAACAGCATCTCTGAGAACATCCGGGCCAACGCGCGTTCCTTCGACGACACCGAGCTCGAGAACATGCAGGCATTCCGCTAAACCAGCGACTGATGCGGCCGCTTCCGCAACAGAGGCCGCACCGCACAGAGAAAATCCAGGGGGGATTTGAGAACAATGATCAAGTACAACTTCGGCATGATCGCGCAGACAGCCGACGATATTAACCAGACCCGGGGGCGGATCAACGGCAATCTGGAAGACCTCAAGCAGCAGCTGCAGCCACTGGTCGCGGACTGGGAAGGCGAGTCCTCGGAGGCCTACCAGCAGGCGCAGCTGCGCTGGGACCGTGCGGCCGCTGAGCTCAACGAGGTGCTCGGCCAGATCAGCGTGACGGTCCGCCAGGCCAACGATCGCATGAGCCAGATCAACACCTCGGCGGCCCGCAGCTGGGCGTAACTGACCACACCAGCCCGATCAGCTGAACCGGCCGAAGCGCTTGGAAGCCTGAACCGGCTGCGCACGCACCCCGTGGGGAACTGTCCCCGCGGGGTGTTGCCGTGCGTGGGGGTGCAGTGAAGAGCGCGTGGGCAAGAGACACGACGCCACCGTTTTCCCGGGCAAGGGTCGTTCAAGAGGAGGACGTCGCCGCGCCCATTGTCAACGCGAATCGCGCCGTGCGTGGTCATGATGCGCTCTGCTGGCGGGCCAGGAGGCGGGCGTAGCGACGTCCCAAAATTTGGCGTATGAGCTGCGGATAGCTAGGGTGTTAAAGGTTGCATAACGTGTCCTCGGGTCTCCACCGGCCGCCGAGGATCCTTGAGCAGCGGAAGAAACTGCCTCTGAGCAGTACATTGACCGCGCTCGAGCGCAGCTCTGGCTGGCAGTTCCGATTCGACCTACAGGAGTCCAACGTGACTACTTTCCACCCGAAGAGCGGTGACATTACCCGTAAGTGGTACGTCATCGACGCCACTGACGTGGTGCTGGGTCGCCTGGCCGTCACCGCAGCTGACCTGCTGCGCGGCAAGGGCAAGCCGACCTTCGCGCCGAACGTTGACTGCGGCGACAACGTCATCATCATCAACGCCGACAAGGTTCACATCTCCTCCAACAAGCGTGACCGCGAGATGCGCTACCGCCACTCTGGCTACCCAGGTGGCCTGAAGTCCATGACCCTGGGCCGTTCCCTGGAGCTGAACCCAGAGCGCGTCATCGAAGAGGCTGTCCGTGGCATGATGCCGCAGAACAAGCTGTCCAACGCTTCCGTTAAGAAGCTTCGCGTCTTCGCCGGCTCCGAGCACCCGTACGCTGCTCAGAAGCCAGAGACCTACGAGATCAAGCAGGTGGCACAGTAATGGCTGAGAACTTCGACAACACCGAGGCCTTCGAGAACGAGGCCGCACAGTACACCTCCACCGACGCTGCCAACGAGGAGTTCGTGGCATCCATCGGTGACTCCCTCAACGTTGAGGGCCAGGAGGCCGAAGAGGCCGCACCGGCCGCTCCGCTGTACGAGGGCCCGATCCAGACCGTTGGCCGCCGTAAGCGCGCCATCGTCCGCGTCCGCATGGTTGAGGGCTCCGGCCAGATCACCTGCAACGGCCGCGCACTGGAGGACTACTTCCCGAACAAGCTCCACGAGCAGCTCATCAAGGACCCACTGGTCCTGCTGGAGCGCGAGAACCAGTTCGACATCCAGGCAACCCTGTCCGGCGGCGGCCCGTCCGGCCAGGCTGGTGCGATGCGTCTGGCTATCGCCCGCGCCCTGAACAAGTACAACCCGGAGGAGCGCACCCAGCTGAAGAAGGCTGGCTTCCTGACCCGCGACGCTCGTGCTGTCGAGCGTAAGAAGGCAGGTCTGCACGGTGCACGTCGTGCCCCGCAGTACTCCAAGCGCTAAACCTTCACCGGTTTTACTGCCCCAAACCCCCGCATCGGCTGTTTCGGCCGGTCGGGGGTTTCGGCGTTCCTGGGGGAGGTACGGATGCCGGCCCAGGGGCAGACGGGGGCATGGGTGCGCGAACCGCCCTGGGCGCCGGAACGGGCCTACTCCAGCTGCGGGGCTGGCCTCACGCCAACCCCAGCACTGCAGTTGCTAGGCTGTGGAGCCACAGGTCAAAAATAACGCAAGGGGTGCGGCCCCGCACGCGCGCAATCCGCGCAAATGCGCAGGTGGCAGACACTCGCCACCCGCCACCGAGGCCGCTGAGAACACACCCTAAGAACCTGATCTAGTTCGTACTAGCGAAGGGATGCTCGCATCATGCAACACTCGAATCTGGGGCCCCCCCCCCCCCCCCCCCCCCACCCCCCCCCCCCCCCCCCCTCCATCCCGGAAGGCTGCCAGCCGTACCGGGCCTCTTTTTTATCCGTTACATCCCCCGGGCGCGCAGCCAGAGCTGGAGCACGAGCAGCGTCCAGAGCGGCTTGCGCAGGTCGGCCTTGCCGGAGCAGTGGGCGTCCACCAGGGAGCGCACGGCCTCGGGCCGGAACAGGCCCTGGGCACGCAGGCGCTCGGGAGCGAAAAGCTCTTCCATGAGCGGACGCATGCGCCCGCGCAGCCAGGCCGCCACGGGGATCTGGAAGCCGCGCTTGTTGCGGTGCAGGATCTCGGGTGGCAGCACGTCGGTGAAGGCCTTCTTGAGCAGGTATTTGCGCTGGAAGCCGTGCAGCTTGTGCCGGATGGGCAGGCGGGCCACATATTCGGCAAAGTCCTTGTCCAGGAAGGGCGCGCGCACTTCCAGCGAGTGGAGCATGGAGCAGCGGTCCACCTTGACCAGGATGTCGTCCAGCATGAACTGGCGGGCATAGACGTGGAAGGCCCGTGCCAAGGGCGAGGGACCGGCGGGCCAGTGCTCGAACTGCTCCCGCGTGGGCGCGAAGAGGTTCTCGCGGCGCAGGAAGTCGTGGTCGGGCCGGGCCAGCAGCTCGGCCTGCATCTCGGGCGTGAAGGAGGTGAGCAGGGTCTGCACCCGTTCCCAGGCCGGGGCGTGGGCGCCGCGCAAAAAGGTCTCCACCGCCAGACGGGGATTGATGTATCCGGCGGAAGCGGGCAGGAGCCGGGTCAGGGGCTCGATGACGCCGCGGCGCAGGATGCCGGGGATGGCGTTGTACCATTCGGCGATCTTGAAGGCGATGTAGTGCTCGTACCCGGCCCAGAGCTCGTCGGCACCGTCGCCGCCCAGGGCCACGGTGACTTTTTCGCGGGTCACGCCCGAAAGCAGCCAGGTGGGCGCCACCGAGGCGTCGGCCATGGGCACGTCCATGCGGCTGATGATGTTGGGCAGATGCTCGGCGCAGTCCTCGGCCGAGAGCACGCGCTCGTGATGGTCGGTGTTCCAGCGCTGGGCCACCACGCGGGCGTAGCGGCTCTCGTCGTAGCTGGCCTCGGTGAAACCGATGGAAAAGGTCTTGATGGGCGTGGAAGACTGGCGGGCCATGAGACCGGCCACGATGGACGAGTCGATGCCGCCGGAGAGGAAGACCCCCAGGGGCACGTCGCTGACCATGCGGCGGCCCACGGCGCGGGTGAGCAGCTCGTGCACGTCGGCGCAGATGTCGGCCTCGGAGCGACGGTCGTCCTCATCGGCCGGGGGCAGGTCCCAGTAACGGCGGATGCTCAGGCGCCCGTCCTCCACCAGCAGCCAGTGCGAGGGCGGCAGGCTCTTGGCCTCGCGGTACATGGTGTCCGGGGTGGGCACGTATTCGTAGGCCAGGTAGCGCATGACGGCCTGCGGATCGAGAGTGAGCTCCAGCCCCGGCACGGCGGCCAGGCAGTTGAGCTCCGAGCCGAAGAACAGGCTGCCCTGCTGCAGGGTGTAGAAGAAGGGCTTTTTGCCGAAGCGGTCACGGGCGCAGAACAGGCGGCGGCGGGGAGCATCCCAGAGGGCGAAGGCGAACATGCCGTCGAAGCGCTGGAGGCAGTCCGTGCCCCAGACGCGGTAGGCCTGGAGGATGACCTCCGTATCGGAGTGGCTGCTGTGGAAGCGGGCGCCCGCCTGCAGCAGTTCCTGCCGGAGTTCGGCAAAGTTGTAGATCTCGCCGTTGAAGACGATGCAGAGCTCGCCGTCCACGTCCTGCATGGGCTGGCTGCCGCCGGAAAGGTCGATGATGGACAGGCGGCGGTGCCCCAGGCTGACGGGCCCTTCCTGCCAGATGCCGCTGCCGTCGGGGCCGCGGTAGGTGATGACGTCGGTCATGGCCCGGACATGGGCCCGGGCGTCCTCGTTCAGGGGCTGGCCGTCAAGACGGCAGATACCGGCTATTCCGCACATGGCATATCCACAGGGCGTACCGGAGGTTCAGGCCGCCGGCCGCCGGTTGCAGGTGTCGGGGAAGGGGCTCCGGCGGAAGACCGTCGCGGAGCGGGGAAAGGGGGATTGTTTGCGTTCCCGGCAGGGGGCGCTGCCGGAGGGAGCGCTGCGGCTGACCACGGCAGGGCAGCTTTCCGAAAGTGCCCCGGAAAAGAGGGCCGGGGAAGGGCAAACTTCCGTACTGGCGGAAGGGCCCCTTCCCCGGTGATCCCTCCCTAAACGTTGGGGCCGTGGGTGGTGCGCCACTGCGTGTACTGTTGGCAGTAGAGATCCTGCAGGGCCGCGATATTGGTCTCGGTATCGAACATGCGGAAGACGAGCTCGCGCCCGGTCTGGGCCATGCGCAGGGCCGCCTCGCGGTCGGAGAGCATGCGGCGGATGGCATCGGCCAGGGCGGCGGGATCGCGCTGGGGGATGAGGTAGCCGGTCTCGCCGTTGCGGATGACCTCGCCCACGCCGCAGACATCGGTGGCCACCACGGGCATGCCGCAGGAAAGGGCCTCCATGATGACGTTGGGGATGCCGTCGCGGTCGCCGTTGGTGTGCACCACGCTGGGCACCACCAACATGTCGTGCTCTTCCATGAAGGTACGGATGCGGTCATTGGGCACGAAGCCCGGCATGTCCACCAGATCTTCCAGATGCAGGCGCTTGCGCATGTCCACCAGCTTGCGCTTCCAGTTGCCGTCGCCCACCAGGGTCAGACGCACGGGGAAGCCGTCGTCACGCAGACGGGCCATGGCCGTGAGCAGCTCGGGGAAGCCCTTGGTGCGGGCAAAGCGGCCGATGGCCAGCAGGCGGTAGGGCTTCTGGAAGGGAGCGCGGCAATCCACGCGGCGGCCCAGGGTCAGGCCGTTGTAGATGACGTGCACCTTGTCCTTCTGTCCGGCGGGGCAGAAGCTCTGGAGCCAGGGCTTGTTGGCCATGTTGTTGGTGCGGATGAAGATGGCGTCGCGCGATTTTTCGGCCAGGATGCCGTCCTGCGGGTAGATGTCGCCCGCGCGGCCGGTGAAGGCGAAGGGGATGCCCGACAGGCGCGAGGCCACCCAGACGGCGGTGGCGGGCCCGTTGCCCCAGGAGGAGTGCAAAAGCTCGATGCCGTCGCGCTGGGCTTCTTCGGCCAGCAGGAAACCGGCCAGGAAACACCAGAGGTTCTCGGCATAGGCTTCCAGATTGCGCATCTTGCGGAACAGGCCGCGGCGCATCAGGGTCTTGACGGTCTCGCGGTCGCGTTTCCAGGCGCGCCAGAAGGCCTTGAGCAGGCGCAGGGTCGCCATGGAGCCGAAGCGTTTGATGGGCCCGGCGTAATTCTTCATCTCGTCGCTGCAACCGCGCAGCTTCTCGCCGTACATGGTGTAGACGCGGATATCCATGCCGCGCTGGACCAGCTGCTGGATCTCACGGAAGACGAAGGTCTCGGAGGAGAGGGGGAACCAGAGCAGCACATAGGCCATACGGGGGGACAGCATAGGGACCTCGGATGGGCAGGATGTTGGGGAAGAAAAAAAAGGCCGGGCAGGGTGCCCGGCCTCGTGCTGTGCGACAGACTAGGCGTTCTGTTCGTCCTGGTGCTCGCGGCGGAATTTCTCCACGATCTCCCGGGCCACGGGGATCTCTTCGACCACGGTGTCGATGGTCTTGCGGATCTGCTCTTCCGTGTGGGAGGCGGAAAGGAAGAAGCGCAGGCGGGCGGCGCCTTCCTTCACGGCGGGGAAGGTGATGGGCATCACATAGATGCCGCGGGCAAAGAGGCGGGTGGCCAGGAAGCCGCTGACCATGGAGTCGCCCACCATGATGGGCACGATGGCGTAGCCCTGGGCGGCGCCGGTATCCAGGCCCTTTTCCTGGGCGTAGTTGAGGAAGAACTGGGAGATCTTCTGCAGCTTGTGCACGCGCTCGGGCTCACGCTGCATGAGTTCCAGGGCCTTGTGGCAGGCAGCGGCCACGATGGGAGGCATGCCCACGCTGAAGACGAAGCCCGGGGAACCGTACTTGAGGTATTCCACCAGTTCCTTGCGACCGGCGATGAAACCGCCGCAACCGCACATGGCCTTGCTGAGGGTGCTCATCCACATGTCCACTTCGTTGGCGTCGATGCCGAAGTATTCGTGCACGCCGCGGCCCGTGGCGCCCAGCACACCAAAGGAGTGGGCCTCGTCCACCAGCAGCATGCAGTCGTACTTCTTCTTCAGCTCGATGATGCGCGGCAGGTCGGGGATGTTGCCGTCCATGCTGAACAGGCCTTCGGTGACGATGCAGGCGCGCTTGTGCTTGCCGCGGTGCTCCTTGAGCATCTTTTCCAGGGCATCGCAGTCGTTGTGCTCGTAGGAGTAGCGGTCGGCGCCGGAAAGGCGGGCGCCCTGCATCAGGGAGTTGTGGGCGAGACCGTCATAGAAGATGGCGTCGCGGTGACCGAAAAGGAAACCCAGGGTGGAGACGTTGGTGGCGTGGCCGCTCACATAGGCGATGCAGTCCTCGACACCGTAGAAGTCGGCCAGGGCGCGCTCGAGCTGGCGATGGGGCGGACGTTCGCCGCCCACCAGGCGGCTGGCGCCGGCGGAGCTGCCGAAGACCTTGGCGGCTTCGGTGACGGCTTCGGTGATCTCGGGATGGGTATTGAGGTCCAGATAGTCGTAGGTGGAGAAGTTGATGTACTCCTTGCCATTGATCACCGTGGTGGCCTTAGCCGCCCGCTCGTGGCACAGGAAGAGCGGGTTTTCCATGCCCATCTTGGCACCCATTTCCACCATGCGCTCAAACGACAGTTTGGAGCGCAACCGTGTGAAACTGCTGGTGCCGCTCTCCTGGGCGTTCTGGCTGGAGTGGTTTTCTTTCATTCCGGATCCTCTCAGATATAGTATAAAAACCGTACGTTACAGGTGACGTACAGTAAACGTTCCGGGCAAACTGCCCGTAAAAATTGTTTTTAACGGCTAACCATATCCCAAGAGTTCCACCAAGGCAAGCGAGAAAGCCTTGCGGTTGGCGCGGGCTGGACAAGCGGCCTGAGATGGCCTAAAATTTGCTTTTAACATTGTGATAGAATGGCCGCGGCTCCCCTGGGCCGCGGGCTGTACATACCGGACCCCTCCGGGTCCCTTACCCGCCGGTGGCGGTATTCCCGGTATCCTTACGATGCAACGACCCGAATCTTGCGGAGCGTCTGCGGCTCTCGAACTTTGGCCCTTTGCCGGGCGCGAGGGCGCCGACAGCGGCGAGTCCTGCCGCCTGCTCCTCGAAGAAGCTTCCCGCCTGCCCCAGCTCCGGGGCAAGGCCCCCCGTCTCGTCCTCAGTCCCGCCGGCAGCGGGCAGGCCACGGCCGCCGCGCTCGACATGCTCCGTCCTCTGGCTGCCGGGCTTTGGCCCGGTCTTGAGCCCGAGGCCCTTCCGGCTGTCCCCGGTCCCGGCGATCTGGCCCGGCTGGCCGGTGGAGACCGTCCTGTCCTGCTCCTTCAGCCCCGCCCCGAAGGCCCCTGGGAAGGCATGCTGCTTGCCCGCAAGGATGAAGTGGCGGCTCCTGCGCCGGAGGCTGCCGTGGTGAGCATGCCCGACATGCCCGCACCGTCCTGTGAGCCCGGAGAAGGGGAGATCGCCTGTGACGGCGTGCGCTTCGCCGACCTGCCGCACGGCGGGGCCGTCTGGCACGCAGGCTCCGTGGTGCCCGCCTGGCGTCAGGAACTGCTGGCCCTCGGGGCCCGTCCCGATGCCGCGGCCCTCGAAGCCATGGGACAGCGGGGCATCTGGCTGCATCCGCAGGGCGACGTGCCGCCGCTGGCCGTCATGTGCTGCGGGCAGGGGGCCGTCTGGCCCGGCATGGGCCGCGAGCTCTACGACCACTTCCCGGCGGCCCGGGCCGCCATGGACCGCATCGCCCGCGCCGCCGACTGGGACGTGCTGGCCCTGCTGGACGAGACCGATGTGGAAAAGATCGGTCTGACCCGCTGGCAGCAGCCCTACCTCTTTTTGCTGGAATACGCCCAGTGGAGCCACCTGGCCTCGCTGGGACTGCGGCCTTCCCTCATTTGCGGGCACAGCCTGGGCGAGCTCATCGCCCTGTGCCTGGCCGGTGTCTACGAACCGGAAGTGGCCTGGTACATCCTGGACACCCGTTCCACCCACATGGCCGAACTGGAGGCCCGCGCCACCCGCGAGACCGGCATGATGGCCGTGCCCGCCGAGGCCTCGGTCATCGAAGAGGCCCGCAAGACCTGGCCCCAGCTCTACGTCTCCAATTACAACTCCCCGCGCCAGTTCATCATCAGCGGCCCCCGCGACGTGCTGCTGGAGGCCCGCAAGAGCCTGCGCAAACGCCGCATCCCGGCCATCATGCTCAACGTGAGCCTGGCTTTCCATCACCCCAGCATGCGCGTGCTGCGCGACATGTCCCTGCGCCGCCTCAATGCCCTGGCCATGCAGGCGCCGCAGATCCCCATGCTCAGCTGCATCACCACGCGCCCCTATCCCGATGACCAGCCCGGCATCTGCGAGCACATCGGCGACCTGGACGAGAATTCCGTGCGCTGGGTGGAATGCGTGCAGGCCATGTGGCAGCGCGACGGCATCCGGAATTTCGTGGAAATGGGCCCGCAGGATACCCTGTGCGGTCTGGTGAACGACATCGAGCCGCAGGCCCTGTGCCTGGCTGCCGGCCGCAAAGGCAAGGAAGCCGAAGGTATGCGCCAGACCTGCGCGCGTCTCTATGCCCTTGGCCATCTGACGCATGACGGCGTGGCGCGGCACCGGCAGCGCTGGCTGGATGCGGCCCCCGCTCCGGCCGCCTCTGCGGAGGCCCCTGCCGCCCCGGCGGCGCGCGCGGCTGCTCCGGCCAAGGACGAGCTGCCCGAGGCCGCCCGCAAGGTACTGGAGATCCTGGCCGCTGCCTGCGGTCGTGACGCGGATTCCCTGAAGCCGGAGATGGATCTGCGCTATGACCTGGCCCTGCGGTCCAGCCGCTTCCCGCTCATCGTGCAGGAAGTGGAGGAGGAACTGGGCATCAGCGTGGATTTCGAGGCTCTGCTGCACGTGGCCACCGTGGGCGACCTGCTGCGCGTGCTGGCCAGCCTTGCCCCGGCGGAGAGAGAGCCCGGAGAGGTCGCTCCCCTGAGCGTGCCGCAGCACGGCTCCGGTGAAGATCTGCCGCCCCTGTGCTGCTTCGATCTGGGTTGCTGCGACGAAGACGGCCGGCCGTTGCCTCTGGTCCTCGATCCGGCCGCCCGGGGCATGGGTGCCCACGCCGGTGACGTGCTGGCTGTCTGGGGGCCCGATGCCCAGGCATTGCCTCTGGCCGAGCTGCTGGGGGCGCTGGCTCCCCTGGGCATGACCTTTGCCCTGCCTGATGCCGCGCTGGAAGCCTGCCTGTCGCTGGAGCAACTGGGCGGCCACCTGTACGGCCTGCCCGCGCTGACGGCCCTCACGGCCCTGCCCGAGACCGTGCATCGTGCCTGCGGGCGCCTGGACGGCATCCTGCTGTGCGCGCCCGCGGACAGAGCGCTGGCCGCTGACGAGATGGAAGCGCTGTGCCGCTCGGCCAAAGCCTGCGGTGTGCGCTATGTCTATGCCCTGAGCTGGCTGCATGCCGGTGATGCGGCCCATGCGGCCCCCTGGCAGGAAGCCGGTGAAGCGGCCGCCCGTGAGCTGGGCCTGCCCTGGCGGGTGGTCTGCGTGGACGACGGCGGACGGCCTCCCATCCCCCGTGAACTGGGCGACCTGCTGGCCCGTGCCCTGACGCACGGGACGTCCGACAGGGTGCTCTGGCGGCGCGCCCCGGCCGATGCCCCCGTCCGTGACTGGCAGTGGCTGGAGCGGCCCGGGCTCTTCCCCCGTGTGTTTTCCGCCGCTGTGGCGCACGAGGCCATGCCCTGGCCAGAAGCCGCCCGGCCTTCTTCCCGCCAGATGCTTGCCTGCGCGCAGTTCTCCCGCTATGCCGATCCGCGTCTTGCCGGGCATGGTGCCCTGCCGCAGGACGGCCAGCCCTGGCTGCCCCTGAGCGAACTGCTTCAGACCATGCTGGAGAGCGGTCGTTTGCAGCTGCCGTGGCTGGAACCCACCGGGTTCTCCGACCTGCGCTTTGCCGCGCCCCTGCCCCTGCCCGAGGCCGTGACCCGGGAGTGCCGCATCACGGCCCGTTCCCAGTCCTGGCTGCTGCAGGACGGCGTGATGACGCGCATGTGCCATGTGCGCCTGCAAAGCCGCGATCTGGCCCCCAACCTGCGGCGCATCAACCATTTTTCGCCTCTGGCACGGGGCATGGTCTTTCTGGCCGCTGCCGCGGGGAGCCTGCCGCCCCTGTGGGACGGCGAGATGACCGTTACCGGCCCTGATCTGCCTCTGGAAGACTTCTACGCGGGCTGCGGCATGGCGGAAGGCTGGCGACTGCTGGAAGAGCTGGCTCCGGCGGGCGATGACCTGTGGCAGGGCCGCTTCGACGGCATGGCGCAAGGCATTGCCCCGGCTGGCAAATCCGGCTATTGTAGCTTGCTGTCCGCTGTGGACGCCATTTTGCAGGCAGCCTGCCGTATCATGGAAGAGACCGTCCCCGGGGCGGAGCTTGCCGGAGGACGTCTGCTCTGGCCGCAGGGCTGGCGTCTGAGCGGCATCGGCTTCATCCGTTTCGCGGATGCGGGGCTGCTGTGCGGTGCCCGGATGCCCTGGCGCATCCAGTTGCGCCGCGGCTGGGACGATGAACGTCTGCAGCGCTATGACGCCCAGGTCGTGGATGCGGACGGCCGGGTGCTGCTGACATTGCACCAGATGGAATTTGAAAAGGATATCCGGCCGCAGGAAGGCGCCGGTGCCTAATATTTGTCGCAAGGGAATGACCATGACGAAAAGAAGGGTTCGCTGGAAACGGGGACTGGCTGTGGCGGCCTTGTGCGCCGGGATGGCGCTTTCGGGATGTGCTTCACAGAAGGCCGGGTCGGATGCCCCGGAACTGCCCGCCAAGCACTGGCTGGAAGACGTGCCCGGTGTGCCGGTGGAGAACAAGGGCAAGCTCGAGGCCGTGATCCCCAACCTCTATGACCCGGCCAAGAAATTCTCGTTCGAGGATTGCGTGTTCCTGACCATCCAGCAGTCGCCGCTGTTGGTCAACAGCGCCGTGGAACTGGAGATCAAGCGTCTGGCCCTGACCGATGCGGTCTGGAAGTATCTGCCCGAACCCCGCATGACCGTTGAAGTGGGCAATACCCTGACCTATTACAATGAAGGTCGTGACGACGTGCCCAGCAACTACGGCAAGGTGGTGCCCCGCATCGGCTTCTACGCGCGTTTCCCCAACCCCGTAGAGTCCTATTTCAATCACCAGGCCCAGAAGATCATGGTCAACCTGGCCATCTCCACGCACCGCAAGGCCGTGGGCGAGGCCATCTACAAGGTGGCCCAGGCCTATCTGCGTCTGGAGGCTAAGAACGAGATTTTACGCATCCAGAAAGAAGTCGCTCCCCTGGCCAGGGAAACGACCCGTTACTGGGAGCAGCTGGAGTCCGCTGACGGCCGTCAGGGCGTGGCCCTCAATCTGGCCCAGCAGCACGAGCGCGAAGTGGAGCTGACCAGCGAGCGCATGACCATGGAAGAGGTCATGGAGCGCACCAGCCTCAAGATCCTGGCCGGTGTGGAGCCGCAGCAGCGCCTGAATATCGACAGCAAGAGCGCCAACGACATCCTGCGCGGTTTCAACGGCAAGGATTACCGCTGGGAAGACCGCTGGCTGGTCACGGAAGACAATCTGCTGCTGCGTTCCCAGATCCGTCTGGGCGATTACAACATCATGCTGGCCTGGGCCGAATACGTGCCCGACATGACCATCCGCGTGGACAAGAACCCGCCCGCCGGCCAGTACCAGCCCGCTGACGGCCAGGAAGACTACTTCTGGCGCCTGACCTTCGACTTCCCGCTCATCGACTGGAACCGCCGCTATCGCGGCGTGCAGGCGGCCCGCATGAAGAAGGCCCAGGCCTTCCATGAGCTGTCGCGCAAGCGCACGGATTACTCCAACACCTGGCTGCAGTGCGAACAGCGCGTGGCCCTGGCCGAGACCAACCGCCGCCTGGCCAAAGTCCATTTCGAAACGGCCGAGATGCGCTACAAGGAAGCCCGCATCTCCTTCGAGACCGGTCTGGGCGACATGCCCGCCATGAGTTCCGCCCACGAGGCCATGGTCCAGAGCCGCATCAAGCTGATCGAAGCCGAACTGGAACTCAAGCTGGCCAATCTGGAATGGATGTACGTCGCCAACCTCTTGCAGGAACGCTTCCTGGGCCTCCCTGCCACGGAGATTGAAAAATAATGAAAAGACTGACCGTTTTCTGGGCCCTGCTGGCCTGTCTGCTGCTGGCCGCCCCGGCCATGGCCGTGGAGACCACCGCCACCGGCAAGGTGGTGGCCACCGTGACGCGTGATGTGCGTCTGCCCTTCAATGCCGTCATCGACGAGGTGCTGGTCCGTCCCGGGGATGCCATCAAGGCCGGGGATCCGCTGGTGCGTTATCATCTGCAGGACGAGGCCGAACGCGTGCTGCAGCGCGAAGTGACCACCGGTGCCGCCACCGAGAGCCTGCGCGGCCAGATCCTCGATCTGGAGCGCGAACTGGTGCAGGCCCGCGCCGAGCGCAACCGCGCCAGCCAGCTGGCCGCTTCCGGGCTGGGCTCGCGTCAGGCCCTGGGGCGTCTGGAAGAGAGCGTGCGCTCCCTGCAACACCGCATCGAGCTGACCCAGATCTCCATCAAGAAGAACGAAGAGAGCTTCCGGGCCCGCCTGAAGGAACTGGAAGGCTATTACGGCCAGCCCATCCGGGAGGGCGAGACCCTGCCGGATCAGCTGGTGCTGACCTCCCCCATCGACGGCTATGTGCTGCAGCTCATGCCCAACCTCAATCCCGATGTACTGCTGCCTGCCCAGGCCACGCCCGTGACCGTGGGCCAGCTGGACCCGGTGCTGATCCAGGTGCCGGTCTATGAAGGCGACCTGGGCCGCATCAAGGAAGGCGGCCATGCCCGCGTGGAGATCCCCTCGCTGGGCGACAAGGTGTTCTCGGCCACCATCACGGAGATCTCGTGGATCTCCACCAACATGGATGTGGCCCAGCCCTCGTACTACACGGTGGAACTGACCGTGCCCAACAGCCAGCTTGAGCTCAAGCCCGGCTTCAAGGCGCTGGTGCGCTTTGGCGCTGCCGAGTAGCCCATGAAGCTGAAAAGCCTGCCGCGCCAGCTGGGATACATCCTGGGGGCCCAATGGACCAGGGACCTTTCCTGGACCATCTTCACCATCCTGCTGGCACGGCGCAGCCCCGAGATGCTGGGCCAGATCGCCGTGGCCCTTTCCTGCGGCTATCTGGTCAAGACCGTCTCGGACGTGGGGCTCAACGACTTTCTGCTGTCCACGTTCGCCCGTCGGGAAGAACGCCCCCGTACCCTGCTGGGCGAGGTGACGGGCCTCAAGACCTGCTTCATGATGCTGGCCCTGATCGTCACCTGGTTCGTGACGGGCTGGCTGGGGTACAGCTTCGAGCTGCGGCTCATCGTCCTGTTCATCGCTACGGGCTTCGGTCTCGACGGGGTGACGGACTCTTTCTTCGCGCTCTGCCAGGCCCGCGGGCGGCAGGACGTGGAGATGCGCATCCGCGTGCCTTCGGCCCTGCTGGGCATAGGCTACGGCATCGTCTGCGTGGTGGCCGGAGCGCCCCTGATCTTCATCGCCCTCTACAAGCTCATCGAATCCGTCCTCTGCACGGGCTTCGCCTTCCGTGCTCTGGGCCGCAATCCCTTCGTGGGGTTCGGCTACGACAATGTGCGCGACCTGGCCGTGAAGATGAAGAGCGGCTTCATCTTCACCATCATGGCCGCCTGCGCCATGTTCTACAACAAGATCAATGTGTTCTTCCTCAAGAACTACGGCGGCGACGCTGCCGTGGGCGGCTACAACGTGGCCTGGGAGACCGTGGAAGGCCTGTCCGTGCTGGTCTCCAGCGCGCTGCTCGGCAAGGTCATCTTCCCCTTGCTGGCCCGCTACTGGGCGCAGGACAGGGCCGCGTTCCGTCAGCTGGCGGGGCAGACGGCCCGCTCGCTCTGGGCGGCCTCCCTGCCGCTGATCTTCCTGATCTGCGTGGAGAGCGACCGTTTCCTGCCCACCATCTACGGCCCGGGCTACGAGATGGCCGCCACGGCCCAGCGCCTGCTGACGCCCTGCCTGGCCACGGCCTTCCTGCACAATCTGGCGGCCTATGCCATGATCGGCATGAGGAAGCATACCCTGCTGCTTTTCTTCTATCTGAGCGGTCTGGTGGTCAACATCGTCTGCTGCCTGACCATCATCGAGCCCATGCCGCTGGAAGGGGCCGCGCTTTCCCTGACCGCCACCAAGGTCTGGGTGGCCATCCTCACTGTGGGCTATTTCCAGTGGGTGGCCCGTCCCATGAGCCTGGGGCAGTGGCTGCTGATGCTGGCCGCCATCGCCGTGGCCGTGGGCCTGTGGTGGTCGCTGGGCATGATCCTGGCCCTGCCGCGCGAAGTGGCGGAACTGGCCGGCCTGTTGCCCCTGCTGGCGCTGTTCTGGTACTGGCGCCCGCCGCCGGCTTTTGAGAAGGAGCAGCGTCAGGAGGCCTGATCATATGGAACGACGCGGCTTTCTCAAATCGCTGGCAGGTGCCGGCCTGGGAGCGGGGATGCTCTCTGCCTGGGGAGCTGCGACCCCGGCTCAGGCGGCCGGGCTGGAAGATTGCCTTGCTGTGGTCATGGATGTGGATGCCTGCACGGGCTGCGGGGCCTGCGTGCAGGCCTGCCATGAGCGGGCCTCCGCCCGGGTCCCCCAGCCGGTATCGCCCATCCCGGCTTCCCGCTGGGGCCGGGACAGGAAACCCGACTGGTGGGGACGGCGCAACGTCACGGATCGCCTGACCCCCTACAACTGGCTGTATCTGCAATCCTGTACCGTACAGACGGCTCGGGGCGAGCGCCGGGTCTTCATGCCGCGGCGCTGCCTGCAATGCCTCAACCCGCCCTGCGTCAGCCTGTGCCCGCTGGGGGCCGCCCGGCAACGTCCCACCGGTGCCGTCTACACGGAGATGTCCCTGTGCTTCGGCGACAGTCAGTGCATCGCCGTCTGCCCGTGGCACATCCCGCGCCTGCAGGCCGGGGTGGGGCCCTACCTGCATCTGGCTCCCGGTTACCTGGGCTACGGCCAGACCTTCAAATGCGATTTTTGTGAAGACATCATCAGCGACGGCAAGCCCCCGCTCTGCGTGGCGGCCTGCCCGCACGGCGCGCAGCATTTCGGCCCCTATGCGGAGATGACGGCCCTGGCCCGCCGCATGGCGGAGGAGCGGCACGGCGATCTTTTCGGCCTGCAGGAGAATGGCGGCACCTGCCTGATCTATGTCTCGTCCATCCCCTTCCGGGATATCGAAGCCTCATTGCTGCGGCAGGGGCTGATCTCCGCCGGACGGCCCAGCCTGCGCCCGGCCGGGGCCAGTCTGGAGCGCGAGAACGATCTTGTGGGCACGGTGCTGGCCGCGCCGCTGGCCGGGGCCGCACTGGCCGGCCTGCGCCTGCTGCGCGACCACTGGAGGGACAAGGATGAGGTGAGCGCCGTCCGCTGTTCGGCTTCCTTTTCCGTTTGCTGTGGCGGATCAGCGTGGTCTGGGCGGTGGTCAGCGGCTTCGCGCATCTGCCCGTGATCTACCGCTACGCCGAAGCGGCCCTTCCCTGGCTGCGGCCCGCAGCCTATTCGGGCACAGTGGCCCATTATTGGGCCGCAGCGGCCATGCTCTGTCTGACCAGCTACGCGGCCATCGTTTGGCTGGTCAGGGGCACGCGCAGCTACAGCCTGACCCCCTTCGGCATGCTGCGCCTGGTCTTGCTGGCCCTGCTCATGCTTTCCGGTCTGGGCCTGATCCTGCACAACTTCCAGGACTTTTCCTTCTACGGCCCTGTGTACACCCTCATCAAACATGGCCATCTGGGCTGTGCGCTGCTCTGGGCCCTGCTGGTCCTTGTCCGTCTGGCCCGCCGCGGGCTGTGGTGGGATCGCCGCCGGGGCACGGGGCGACGGGCCCGCGCCTGAGCTCGTCAGCCATGCTCCACGGCATGGCCCCCCATCGTTCCGGATAACGAAAAAAGACGCCCTGAGGGCGTCTTTTTCGTTTGTACGTCTCTCTTGCCGGACATTTGTTTTTCAGCGTCCAGAGGGGCGCTGGGAGGGGATAAAAAGGGTCTCCTAACCCTGTGGCGGTCTTCGAGCTGCTTTCCCCATCTGCTCTAGAAAAAGCGCGTTTGGAGAGGATGGGGGACGGGGAAGGAGGCACGTTAGCGCGGGCAAAGGGCCTCCTTCCCCCGGAAAGCATTCCCGTCTAGGCCTGTTCCCCGGCCTCGTTCTGGCGGGCGGCCTTGAGCTGGCCACAGGCCGCCTTGATGTCCTGCCCCTTGCTCTTGCGGATGATGGCCGTGATGTTGCGGTCCCAGAGGTACTGCTCGAAGGCCAGCACGCGTTCCGGCGAGGGGGCTTTGTAGGGATCGCCCTCGGAGGGATTGTAGACGATGAGGTTGAGCTTGCCCTTGACGTCGCTGACCACGCGGGCCAGCTGCCGGGCCTGTTCCAGACCGTCGTTGACGCCGCCCAGCAGCAGATATTCGAAGGTGATGCGCTCGCGGGTCTTGAGCGGATAGGACTTGAGGGCCTGGAGCAGGTCCTCGAGGGGCCAGCGGGCGGCCTTGGGCATGATGCGGGCGCGCAGCTCCTGGGTGGGAGCGTGCAGGGACACGGCCAGATAGGCCAGGCCGCTCTCGCCCAGTTCGCGCAGGCCCTTCTCGATGCCGCAGGTGGAGACCGTGATGCGGCGGGGCGAGAAGTTCAGGCCCTTGTCGTTGTTGAGGCTCTCCAGGGCGCGCATGACGTTCTTGAGGTTGAGCAGGGGCTCGCCCATGCCCATGAAGACCAGGTTGCGCAGCACGGGCCAGTCGGGGCGGGTATCGCCCAGGTGCTCGCGGGCCACCAGGATCTGGCCCAGGATCTCGCCCATGGTCATGTTGCGCTCGAAGCCCATGGTGCCGGTGCTGCAGAAGGTGCAGGCCATGGCGCAGCCCACCTGCGAGGACAGGCACTGGGTCCAGCGGCGCACGCCTTCGCGGGAGTCGCTGGGGATGAGCACGGTCTCCACTTCGGCGCCGTCCTGGAGGCGGAGCAGGAACTTGGTGGTATCGTCGCTGCTCTGTTCCACGGTGACGATCTCGGGCCAGCGGATCTCGGCACACTGGGCCAGGCGTTCCCGGCAGGCTTTGGAGACATTGGTCATGGCATCGAAATCGCGGGCCATCTTCTGCCAGATCCATTGCCAGACCTGGACGGCCCGGAACTTGGGCTCGCCCAGCTCGTTCTGCATCCAGTCGGTGAGTTCGGGCAGGGTATAGTCGAGGAGATTGATCATGGTCTTCGGGGGTGCCACGGCAGGGCTCGACCGTGGGTTGGAGGGAAAGGCAGGGCGGCGGGGCGGCGTGTGGCCCCGTGTCCGGCACAAGGGCCGCCTGCCGGGAAAATGCCGGAGCGGGAATATGAGAGGGAGAGGGAGACGGCATGGCGCCGTGCTTCCTCTCCCTTATGGTCGTGTCGTAGCGGTCCCGTTTGGGGCCGCAGGGTGCGGGATGCGTCTAGCCCACGGACTTGCGGGCGTATTCGCACACGAAGTGCAGGGCCGAGGCACGGTCCGTGACTTCGCCCGCGATCTGGGCCTGGAGCAGGGCATCGCGGATGACGCCCACCAGCGGGCCGGGGGCCAGCTTGGTCTCGCTCATGATCTCGTTACCGTTGAGCAGGGGCTCCAGCATCTGTTCGGGAGTCTCGGCACGCTCCAGATACTTCATATTGTGGTTGAAGTAGGTGTAGCTGCCGTCGCGGGCCTGGATGTCCGCACGGGACATGGCGATGAGGCGCGGGTATTCGTCCAAGGCCTTGAAACGGCGGATGCCGCGGTCCGTGAGCATGAAGTGGAAGCGCATGTGGTAGCGCACCAGATGGCAGAGCAGGTCGATGTCTTCGGGGCTGAAGTGCAGACGGCGCAGGATCTTGCGGGTGACCTTGGCGCCCACGCGGTGGTGCTGGTAGAAAGTCCACTGGCCGTCGAAGTATTCGCCGGTGAAGAGCTTGCCCACATCGTGGAAGAGCATGGCCATGGTGCCCAGCCAGTCGTAGTGGAAACCTTCTTCGGGGTAGTGGCGCATGCACTCCAGGGTGTGGTCGAAGACCGTCTCCTCGGTGTCGTCATCATCGTTGCGGCGCTGGCGGATGCAGGCCAGGGCGGCCACTTCGGGGATGAGGCCCTGGAGGATGTGGGCGTCGAACATGAGCTTCACGAAGCGGTACATGGATTCGGCGGCAACTTTGCGCCATTCGTCCATGATGTCGGCGGCGGGCACGTAGTCCAGCACGCGGGTGGACGAACGCACGATGGCCAGCCAGGTGTTGGGCTCGATGGGGATGTCGAAGTTGGCGGCGAAGCGCAGGGCGCGGATGGCCAGCAGATAGTTGTGGCGCAGGGTCTCGTCCGGCAGGCCGGTGAGCTGGATGAGGCCGCCCTTGACGTCCATGAACCCGTCATAGACGTCCCCGGTGGGGGCCGGGCTGCCGAAGCCGGTCATGCGCAGCTGCAGGCGCTCCTGGGGATCCATCATGTTGGCCATGGTGGGGGTGATGCGCAGCAGGGAAAGCTCGGGATGGCTGGCATCCTCCACTTCCAGGGCATAGAAACGGAAAAGAACGCCGTCTTTTTCCATCTGGGCGATGGCACGCTGGTCCGGCTCGACGCGGGCTTCGGGGAAGAGCTTGAGAAGCGTCTCGAGGTCGGGCTCACAGGCGATGTCCACAGCCAGCTGTTTGCTGTGTTTCAAAAGATGTTCCTGCACGGGCGCATTGATGACGTGGGCGTCATAGCCGTTGCGCAGCAGGGTTTTGCAGATGGTGATGGCGTCTTTTAGCGCTTTTTCCATGAAAACTCCTCAAGCGGCAAAGCCGCATCCAGGGAAATCCCCGGCATACATGCGTTGTGAAGGCCTGACCGCATTGCAGGCCGCTGATTTCAGTATCGGCGGCAATGGGGGCAAAGTCAAGCAACAGTGCGCTCCGGGCGCGATGTCTCCCGGTGGCAAAAGGGGCTGGAAGCGACGCCCGGGCCTGCGGGGAGAGCCATGCCCGGATGCCCGCACAAGCTGCCGGGGCACCCCTCACGACCGCCCCGGAACGCCTGGGGCGGGCAGGATGAGAAGACACGAGTCACGGCATCAGCCGTGCGTTCAGGGGAGCGGGCAGACCCGTGAGAGGCATGCCGCCGTCCGGCGGGGTGGCGTGCTGTCCTTTCAGATAGGGTGGGCGGACTCGCTCATGCGGAGGCCCCGGGCAACAAAAAAGGCCCCGTGCGAGCACGGGGCCTTTGGAGTGCGGGATCGTGAAACTAGTCGCTGAAGTGACCGGTTTCGCGCTTCACGCCCAGGGCGATCTTCCAGAGCAGGGAGAGCACCAGGGCGCCCACGGCGTACACGCCCAGGGCCACGATGATCTCACGGCCGGTGGGGGCGTATTCGGTGACGGTCTCAAACATGTTGGGAGTGAAACCACCGATGAGCAGGCCGAGGCCCTTGTCGATCCAGGAAGCGGCAACCAGCAGCACCAGAGCCAGGGGCAGCAGGGGGCCGGTACGCCACTGCGGCGGGATCAGGATGATCAGGGAAGCGGCGGCCATGACCACAGCGGCCCACATCCAGTTGGTCACCCAGGAAACGTGGCCTTCATGACCAGCGAACAGGAAGACCAGGGGATGCTGATGACCGGGGATGCCACTGTAGAACGCGGTGAAGACTTCCAGCAGGTAGAAGAACACGTTGATGCACATGGCATAGGTGATGATGGTCGTCAGGGTCTTGATGGCGTCGCGGCCGGGATCGAAGCCGGTGAGGCGGCGCACGATGAAGATCAGCAGCAGCAGGATGGCGGGACCGGAGCAGAACGCCGAGGACAGGAAGCGGGCGGCCATGATGGCGGTCAGCCAGTAATGGCGGCCGGGGATGCCGGCGTACAGGAAGGCGGTCACGGTGTGGATGGAGAAGGCCCACAGGATCGAGAGGTAGATCAGGGGCTTGATCCACTTGGGCGGTTCCACGTCATGGCGCTCGGCTTCCAGGGTGACCCAGCCGATGACGGCGTTGAGGGTCAGGTAGCCGATGAGCACGATCATGTCATAGAACATGACCGAATTGGGCGTGGGATGCAGCAGCACGTTCATCATGCGCTGGGGCTGGCCCAGGTCCACCACGATGAAGAGGGCGCACATGACCACGGCCGAGATGGCCATGAATTCACCGAAGATGATCATGCGCTTGAACTTCTTGTAGTGGTGGAAGTAGGCGGGCAGCACCAGCATGACGGCGGAGGCGGCCACACCCACAAGATAGGTGAACTGCGAGATGTAGAGGCCCCACGAGACATCGCGGCTCATGCCGGTGATGGAGAGGCCTTCCTGC
>ERZ1673703.1296-NODE-1296-length-21527-cov-11.464326_pt1 | contig 21527 bp, 14 predicted proteins | sample MGYA00580233_ERZ1673703 | MGnify/ENA primary metagenome ERZ1673703 (study PRJEB41218, sample SAMN15661748) | gut metagenome | host: Homo sapiens | place: Canada: London | collected 2015-08-20/2019-03-30 | study: EMG produced TPA metagenomics assembly of... | reverse complement strand
TATGACCGCCTGCTGGAAAAGGAGTCTTTGACTGCAGGTTGGAGCGACTGCTACAAGGGAGGTGAGGAGTTATGAACGGTGGAATTCCTTTGGCGGGGGCGTTTCAATGCCTGGCCAGGCAGCCGCCGGAGGCCGGATAGAGGCATTATGGAGGGAATTGAAGCTCCATAGGAAAAACACCGATTTTTGCAGACCGCGGCTGTGTGCCAAATCCAGGTCTGTGCAAGGAGGAAGATACCATGAAAAGGCGACTGTTGGCAATGGTCCTTTCGCTGGCTATGCTGATGGGGCTGCTCCCCACGGCTGCGCTGGCGGCGGGCAGCGGGGGGCCTTCTGGCGGTGCCCCGTATCAGGATCTGGGCCAGAGAGAGGAAGGGGCGGTGTCTGCGGCCAAGTTTACCATCTACAAGGATGGCGTGAAAGGCGACTCCCCTAAAGAAAATGTGCAGGCTGGTCAGTTGAGCGAAACCGCGCCCGATCTGACCGGGGAAAACCTTTACTTCGATCACGCCGAGGTGAACGGGAAGCGCGTGTATGAAGCGGGCACTCTGACGGGGCAGGATATCACCTACTACGGCTCCATCAGCGGGGCACTGTCCATTCTGGGCGAGAGCGAAACCATTGACCTTTACTATGTCTCCAAGTATCCGGTAACGTATCATGTGACCGGCGCGGAGAAGACCGCCGGGGACGATCTGGTGAAGAAGGGTGACTCCCTGACCTTTCGGGCAATGCCGTCGGCCAAGGGACAACGACTGGTCGTAAAGGCAGGAGATACTGACATTTCCAACACCGGTACAGTCTTTGGCCAGGACACCGGTGAAATGCTCTTTACGGTGGATAACGTACAGAACGAACTGACTATTACGATCACCGAGACAGCTGCAACATCATATACCTTTTCATATAATACAACTGACGGCGCATTCCGCAATGGCCGCATTACCAGCGGTAACAATAATCAGAGCATAACGCCGGGCGGAACGATCACTTTTAGAATTGAGTCAACAGCGGGCAGCCTGTTAAATCGGTACACATTGAATATGCTGGTCATCAACGGCCACGAGATTCAGACTCCTGGCACAGAGACCGGCGAGGGTGCTTATGTAGAGTCTACCCTTCCAAGCGGCGAAACAGTACGGATAACTCTGGTGCAGGAGGACACTACAGCAGCTCCAATTCATTATCAGAATGATTATGAGGTTACGATATCTGATGTGTACACTGACCTCTATATCAGCGAAGGTAATTTTAAGCGCACAGACAGAAACGAGGTCATCATCAAGGAACTGTCCGGCATAGGAAATATTGTGGGCTGGGACGATGGCGCTGAGGAATATGTTCCGGGAAGCGTAAACCATGTGTATCTCCAGACGGGCAGAACCGGCAACGAGTTCTACTTCAATCTCAAGCCAGGCTATGAAAAACCGCAGCTTACCGTCAAGGTCAACGGTCAGGTAAGCGAAGCGGAGATGAATTTTGAAAAGAATATCGGAAATCTGCACGACGGGAGAGAACCGAGCTATACGCAGGAGCAATATCAGTACCGCTTTGATCTTCCCAATGGCTTGGGAGACAACATAGAGCTTTTCCTGACCGCGACTCCCATCACCTATTCGGTGGAATACCGGAATGATAGGAATAACAACGACCTGATTGGCGAACCAGAGACGGGCTTCACAGTGGTGGAGGGCAACAAGGATACCATCACCATCACCAGCCGGACACCTTATGAGACGGTAAAGGGGTATTCGCCGGATGGCTACGTTGTAAGAGGAACCAGTGCCCCAGTGTATCACGCCGGCGATATTGTAGATGTAAAAGATGTAGCCGCCGATGCCGCTGGGACCACCATCATCTTTGTACCACACTGGGTTCCTGTGAATGAAGTGAACGAGCGGAATATCACCATCAACCTGTACATCGAAGACCCGACCGACATCAACGGCAGTGACATTCCGGCGGCGAACTACCTGCGCACGGTGGCGGAGGGCGACGCCCTGTTCAGACCGAACGAGGAACGTGGCCGGGAGCATATCCGAGAGTATATTAGCAGCTCTGATGAGCCGTGGAAAGACACTTATAACGATGAGGACTTTGTGCTGCGAGAGGGTGGAGAGATCCAAGTCGTTAAGGAATCGGTTAGCTCCTTAGATTTCCACTTTGATGTGAAAAAGGGCAACCTGACGGTGAAATTCCAGTGGGGTGCGGGTGAGCAGCCCGACACCGCGGTGCCTGCTCTGCCAGAGAATATCACAGAGCAAATTGCCATCAAGCAGGCATTTTCTGTGGATGTGAGTGAGTCCATACCGGAGGGCTATACTGCTTCTACGACAACCGTTGCGGGGACGATGATCGAAGCGGGTGTGGAGAAAACCGTTTACCTGTACAAGGATGCGGACAATGACAATAAGCCGGACAACCACACCATCACCCTGACGTTTGATGCCGGTGAAAACGGAATCATTGATCCTAATAATCTGACATCCGGCGGAGCACTGTCAGAGGATCAAAAGACCCTGACCTACAAGCTGGTAAAACCAGTGGAAGGCGAACTGGAGGGCGACAAGTATCCGCAGATCCCGCAGGTCAACGCAACGGCGGACGGTATGGTCTGGACGGGCTGGTTCAACAATGAAAATGAATCCAGCCGCTACGCCGACTATGCGAACCAACCCGTCGGTGCGGACGCGGCAGATCTCACCTTTGATGCGCATTACGACGCTGCCGAAGGCCATAAAGAAGTTGCCATCCGCTATTACACCGAGCAGGAGAGCGGAGAGTTTGACCTCGCCCGTACCCTTACCAGTTACCGGAAACCCGGCGAAACTGTTACATACGGCCGCCCTGCCCGTAACGGCTATGTGACTTCCAATGAGGGGACATCCGGCAGCCTGACCGTGACCGAGGATGGACCAAATACCGCCGATGTCTATTATTATCTTGACACGGACAACAACGACAAGCCGGATACCTACACGGTGACGCTGACCTTCCGGGGCACTGGCCATGGCAGCTGGGATATTGAGGACACCATGTGGGAGCAGATGAAGGCAGGAAAGGATTACATCTATGACACGGACTCCCGTGCTCTGAAAGTATTCCTTGTAAAAGCAAACGAAGCAGGCTTTGAGGCGGAGACCTATCCCGCAGCCCCCAAGGTGAATCCGGAGGACGGGTGGCTGTTTGACTCCTGGCAGGATAGCAACAAGCACGCCTATGGCTCCGGCACGGAGGGCGACGGCATCACCGCTGGAAGTTCTGTGGGAGCGGAAGACGCCAACAAGAGCTATACGTCAGCCTATGACCGCGATCTGAATGGAGACGGCACCCCGGATGACGAGCAGTATGTTACGATCACCTTCCAGGCTGGGGAGCACGGGACGTTTGCCGATAGCGAAAAGACAGTGACTTATGATAAGCTGCTGCCGGGCTACAGCTCTTATCCGGAGGCCCCCACCGTGACAGCAAGCACGGGCTGGCAGTTTGCGGGCTGGAGTCCGGAATACGATAAGAGCGGAACAATAGAAGCAGAAGCGACTGTGCAGGAGAACCAAACGTACACGGCGACCTATCGAGAGCAAGGCACGCTGACCTATGACGGCAACGCACAGAGCAGCGGAGAGGTTTTCGGCCTGCCGGATGAGCAGACCGTTTGGGAAGGAACCACCGTGGTGCTAAGCGGCCAAACGCCAACCCACACCCCCGTCAACGAAACATCCGTTGTATTCATCGGCTGGTCCAGAACGAAAACCGACCAAATCTATGGCGAGGAGGATCAGGAAGCGTTTGAGAAGATTACGTTGTTGTCCGACATGGTTTACATCAACAGCACGGATCTGAGGATCTATGCCGTGTGGGGCTATGATACTGATGGCGACCAGAAGCCGGATGTGACGGAACCCACGGAAAAGCCCAACCTGACCAATGTCGTACCGCCTGCGGCAATCACCGTGGAAAACGGCACCGCCATTGAGGATATGGGGCTTCCAACGCAGGTGACGATTCAGACCACGAAGGGCGATATGCAGGCTAATGTTACGTGGGATACTCAAAACACAAGCTATGATCCCAGCAAGGCAGAGGCGCAGACCTTCACCCTGAACGGCACGCTCACGCTGCCGGAGGGCGTCACGAACACGAACAGCATTCCCTTGATGACCACCATCAGAATCACCGTGAATGCCAAGGATGTGGAACCCGGCCCCGATCCTTCTGAGTCCTACACCCTGACCTACGATGCCAACGGCGGTTTCGGCGGGCCGGGGCAGGAGAAAGTAAGCGCGGATGAAGCGGAAAACTATCAACTGAACACCACCGACAAACCGACTCACAAGACGGCTGAAGATGGCACCATGATCATCTTCATCGGCTGGAGCGCTGAGCAGGACACTAAAATCTACGGCGCTTCCGATAAGTACGGCCCGAATACCATTGACAAGCTCACCCTGACTGCCAACGATGAAGTTTATGCCGTCTGGGGCTATGACGCCAACGAGAACGGCACGCCCGACGTGGAGGAAGACGGCAAGTACACCCTGGCCTATGACGGCAATGCCATCAACGACGGTGATCAAGTCGCTGGCGTCCCCGACGGCGGAGAAATCAAGTATGTTTCCGGGCAGGTCGCAGTTCTGGACACCGAAGAACCCACCTACACCTTGGCGCCAGCCACGGATGACTCCGCTGTGATTCCCGGCCCCACAGACGAGCCGGAGACAGAGACGCTCCCCAGTGGAGAGTCCGCAGGTGAGGAAGAGCCCACAGAGAGCGAACCTGCCGCAACCGATCCTGTTGAGGAATCCATCCCTACCGAGGAGAGCGATCCCCCCGTAGAAACCACTCCCGCGCATGTGCCCGAGTTAGCCTCCATCGGCATGACGCGCCTCTCCTACCGCAGTGCGGGCGATGGCAGCGGCGACAGCGTGGTGTTCATCGGTTGGTCCCTCAACCAGCACAGACAGATTTTCAAGGGAACCGATACCGAAGCTTTCAAGAATGTACAAATCGTTCCCGCCGTGACCTTCGACGATGAAGACATCACCGTGTACGCTGTCTGGGGCTATGATTCCGACAACGATGGCACAGCCGACGTGCTGGGCGAGGATTATGTGATTCGCTCCTATGCCGGTCCCAACGGCAGCATTGATCCGAACGGAGACACCACCGTTGCAGAGGGCGGCGACCAAGGCTTTACCTTTATTCCCGACTCCGGCTATGCGGTGGATAAGATCGTCATTGACGGTGACACGTATCTGAACGACGGCAACCTCAATCTGGCCGGCTATGATGCGGACGGCAAGACCTACACCTTCACCAATGTGCAGGCCGACCGCAGCATCGTCGTGACCTTCTCCGCCGATGCGGACGGCGACGGCGTTCCCGACAAGTACGATCCCGCGCCGAGCGAGAGATACACTGTCACCGCCAGAGTAAACGACGGTAACGGCACCATTACTCCCGTCAGCAAGACCGTTGACGCGGGCGATGATGTTGTATTCACCATTACCGCCAATGGAGGTTACGCACTGGACTACATCACTGTGGACGGCAAGGTGGTCTACTCCAACAATGATGCAGAAAATCCATTTAAGGATACCTGGACGCTCAAGAACGTGCAGGCAAACAGCGAAGTCGTGGCCTACTTTGGCGAGGATCAGAACGGCGACGACGTTCCCGATGCGCCGACCTACCTGACCGTCACGGCGCGGGCCGGTGAAAACGGCTCCATCAGCCCCAGCGGCACCTTGCTGGTGAAGCGAGGCGAGAGTCAGAGCTTCAGCATCACTGCAAGCTCCGACTACCATATCTCCGATGTGGCAGTAAACGGCGTAAGCGTGGGCGCGGTCAGCAGCTATGAGATGATAAGCATCTCCGAGAACATGACCATCACGGCCAGCTTCGCCCGCGACAGCAGCGGCGGCGGAAGTCACACCACCCGCTACACCATCACGGCCAGCGCCGGTAAGGGCGGAGAGATCAGCCCTGACGGAAGCGTTCGCGTGGTCCGTGGCAGCAGCAAAACCTTTACCATTACCCCGGATGCGGGCTATGTGATCGAGGATGTGCTGGTGGACGGCGAGAGCGTCGGCGCTGTGGATAAGTACACCTTTGAGAATGTGCGTGAAAAGCACACCATCGAGGCGGTCTTTGCCGAGCAGAACGGCGGTGTGGCAGACCCGGACGACACCGGCGTATCTGGCTGGCTGAACACCAAGGACCACAGTGCCTATCTCGGCGGTTATGGCGGCGGGTGGTTTGGGCCTGACGATAACATGACCCGCGCCCAGGTGGCGCAGATGTTCTATAACCTCCTGCTCAATAAGAATGTGCCCATCACGGTCAGCTTCTCCGACGTGGCCCCGGACGCATGGTATGCCGAGGCGGTCAATACCTTGGGCAGTCTGGGCATCGTCGCCGGTATCGGCAACGGGCAATTTGCCCCCGACCGGGCGATCACCCGTGCGGAGTTCACCGTGATCGCTATGCGCTTTGCAGAACTGGACACCAGTGGGGAGAACATCTTTACGGATGTATCCGAGAACGACTGGTTCTATGACTATGTGGTAGGCGCGATCAAGTATGGCTGGATCACCGGCTACTCCGATGGCCGCTTCGGTCCTTACGACACCATCACCCGCGCCCAGGTGACCACCATCGTCAACCGGATGCTGGACCGCAGTGCGGATGAAGCCTATGTGGACCGCCACGCAGATGAACTGGAACAGTTCACCGATGTGCCGGACACTCACTGGGCTTACTACGAGGTCGCAGAGGCCACCAATGCCCACGACTACGACCGCACCAGCGGCAGCGAAGACTGGACACAGCTCTGGTAAGCATACTGAACAGTACGGAGGAAAGGGACTTCGTTCCCTTTCCTCCGTATGCATAAATAAAATATGGAGTTCTCTAAGCCGTAATATACTTAATTGCCGCATTGCCGCCTTTACAGAAATGGAAGAAGGCAGCAATGCATCCCACTTCAATACCGCCCTGTTAAAACACAGCATCCCTCTGCCGGATGGACCTGCTGAATCATTGGAGAAGCACATGACAAATCCGGAAGCCTTTTGCGGTGTGCCGTAATACCCCATTTTTCTTGTAACTACTCATTCGTTTTATCCATTGCCGAGAAGTGCACTGCCGGACAATTGGCATTGGAACATCTTTTTAGATGCCGTTTATAATTTGCTGTCTTAACTTTTGGCTTTAGGCCCATGAAACACACGGGTTCTATTTTGTATCCCCTTTTCTTTCACGCAGGAGAGGATGCCTGTTGACATCCCCTCTTTTTTACTTCCCTCTTCCTCCTGTCTCCTTGGCAGGACGCAGTTCTGCGCTGGAGGAAGAAAACTCAAGTACGAGACCTACCTCAAGCTCATCATCGCCACCGGGATGCGGCAGGGCGGCTACTGCGCGATCTGCATGGGGGTGACATCAACTGGCAGGAGCACATCTCGTCGGTTCAGACAGCTGTTTCATGCGCACACTGTAGTACAATCCTTCTCCAATTCATGGCGTCCCCATGACAACGCTGTCGCCGAGCCATTCTCCGCCACACTAAAACAGGAAGAGCTTTACCGGAAGGATTATACCTCCGAGGCAGACTTCAAACAATGTCTTGCCTCCTGCATCGAGTACATCGAGCTTTACAACACACAGCGGCCGCATCGCACGTTGAAAAACCGCATACCCTGTCGGGTGGAAGAGGCATTCATGAACAGCAAGTCAGGGGGAGCGGTTTGCTGACATATCAGGGGTTCGTATCCGGCCGATTACATGTTTTGTATTTTGATTTTGTCCTATCTGTATTTTGCAGATGACACAAGGCAAGAACTATAGGAAATCCTGACCTCCTTGCAGTGCAAAAAGTTCAGGCATAAATTGACCCTACCCAATCCAAACAATGACATGCATTTGTTCAGATCGGATAGGGTCATTCATTTGGTGGAGGTGAGGGGAGTTGAACCCCTGTCCGAAAGCACTTTAACGGGACTTTCTCCGGGCGCAGACGGTTATTGCGGGAGTCTTTCTCCCTGTTCCCCTTCCGGACGGCAAGCCGTCACGCCGTCCGGTCAGGTGAGAGTCATCATACGTGGGCGGGGCAACTCTTACCCGCCGCACGGACGCCACATCAACGACGCCTTCCCCGGCCTGTGGCCACTCCGGTTCAGACGGCCGCCTTTAATTAGGCAGCAATAGCAACTTGTCTGTTGTTATTTGATTTATAAATTGCCCGTTTTATGGCGGTCAGGCGCCGCCGCCCGCTGGTCCCGCCTCCATACCCCCGTCGAAACCGGTACACCCCCCTGTCGTCGGGACAGACTGTGCTCTACCCGCTCCCGGCTGCGCCGAGAGCTCGCAATGCTCCGTTGTCTCTCCACTTCCCATCACAAACGCTTCACTGGTTTGTGATGGGAGCCTGCGATTCGCATCTCCATGCCGGGGGCCTTTCTGGGATATCTGGCAGGATACCAATGGAGATTGTAACACATCCCGCTGTCGGAATGTGTTACAATTCCATGACATTTCAGGTTTTGGTAAATTTTACCATCAGCTTCACCGGCGTGACCTTGGCCAGCAGCCGGTAGAATTTGTAGAACAGCCGCGGCGTGTACATAGTCCTGCCCGCCTTGGCGGCCCGCAGCGCGCCCGCCGCTACCCGCACCTGGTCGCAGTAAGGCAGGTACTCAAAGGCCGGGGAACGGCCAGTGATGCTGCCCACGTCCAGGAACTCCGTTTTCATGGGGCCGGGGCACACCGCCGTAACGGTAATGTCCCTTCGCTTCAGCTCTTCACTGAGGCCCACAGTGAAGGAGGACACATACGCCTTGCTAGCGCCGTACACCGTCATCCGGGGCGTGGGGCAGAAGGATGCGATGGAAGACGTGTTGAGGATGCGTCCCCCCGCCGGCATATAGGGAATGACCAGGTTCGTCATCGCCGTCATGGCCCTGACGTTCAGATCTACCATCCGGGTCTGGACAGCGGTCTCCGTCTCCCCCATCCGGCCCAGGTAACCGCAGCCGGCGTTGTTGATGAGGATCGCCACCTCCGGTTTCTCCGCCGCCAGTTTTTCCTGCAGGGTGGTAAAGGACATGGAATCGCACAGGTCCAAGGGAAGGCAGACCGTCTCCACCCCCACCATCTCCCGGGCGATCTCCTCCAGCCGGTCCTCCCGGCGGGCAATGAGCCAGCAGCACTCAATCTCCGGGAATATGTCCGTCAGCTGGCGGGCAAACTCCCGTCCCAGACCGGAGGACGCGCCGGTGATGATGGCCGTCTTCATTGGGCTCTCCCCCTCTCAGCGCTTTTCAGGCTCCGGATAGTCCACGCCCTGGGTGTCCACCCGAATGCTCTGAATGACCACCGGTGTCTTGGGCTTGTCGTTCCAGTCGGTGGGGACCTCCGAGATGCGGATGGCCTCCTCCACGTTTCCGGTCACCTGGCCGAAGGCGGCGTACTGCCCGTCCAGATGGGGCGCCGGGGCCACCATGATGAAGAACTGGCTGCCGGCGGAGTCCGGATGCATGGCCCGGGCCATGGACAGCACGCCGGTGGTGTGCTTCAGGTCGTTCTGGGCAAAGCCGTTGCCGGAGAACTCGCCCCGGATGTCATAGCCGGGGCCGCCCATGCCGTTGCCGTCGGGGCAGCCGCCCTGGATCATGAAGCCGGGGATGACCCGGTGGAAGACCAGGCCGTCATAAAAGCCCTTGTTGGCCAGGGAGATGAAGTTGGCCACCGTGTTGGGAGCCTTGGCGGGGTATAGCTCGCCGGTCATCACAGCGCCGTTTTCCATGGTGATGGTGACAATAGGGTTCGTCATGTCAGACATATCATCGATTCCTTTCTTTTAGGGTGCGGTCAATCTCCCGCTTGGCGTCCCGCTGGGAGGCAGCCGCCCGCTTGTCATAGTTCTTCTTGCCCCGGCACAGGCCGATCTCCAGCTTCACCCGGGAATCCTTAAAATAGACGGACAGGGGCACCAGGGCATAGCCGTCCTGCTTCACCAGGGCATGGAGCTTGCGGATCTCTCGTTTGTGCATCAGCAGCCGCCGGGAGCGCACCGGGTCCCGGTTGAAGATGTTGCCCTTCTCATAGGGGGAGATGTGCATCCCATGGACGAACAGCTCCCCATCCTTTACCGTACAGTAGGCGTCCTTCAAATTCAGCGTTCCGGCCCGGATGGACTTGACCTCCGTGCCCGCAAGCTCGATGCCCGCCTCGTACCGGTCCTCCACGAAGTAGTCGTGGAAGGCCTTGCGGTTCTGGGCCGCGATCTTGATTCCCTTCTTCTCCGTGGGGCTCACCTCTTTCCTGGAAGGTTTTATTATAATACCATATTTTCCCCGCATCTTCAAGAGAAAGTCACAGTTGGCTTTTTCTGGAGGATATGCTATAATAAAGTGATTGAGTATGTCCTGAATATACAAAAAATAGACACAAGGTGGAATGTTATATGAATCAGACTGCGGATCTGACGGAGAAGACCCTCAGCCGGGAGGAAAAGTACCAGGGAAGCTTCCTGAGCCTGCACGTGGACCAGGTGCAGCTGCCGAACGGCAGGACCTCTTTCCGCGAGGTAGTAGAGCATGTGGACGGCGTGGCCATTCTGGCCCTAGACGACCGGAACAATGTGCTCACCGTCACCCAGTACCGCTATGTGATCGGAAAGACGCTGCTGGAGATCCCCGCCGGAAAGCTGGAGCCGGGCGAGGACCCGGTGGCCGGTGCCCTGCGGGAGCTGAAGGAGGAGACCGGTGCCGTGCCGGACACCTTCCTGCCCATGGGCGTGACCCTGCCCTCCCCCGGCTGTCTCAGTGAGCGGCTGTACCTCTTCCTGGCAAAGGGCCTGCACATGGAGTCCCAGCAGCTGGACGAGGATGAATTCTTGAATGTGGAGCGCATTCCCTTCAATGAGATGGTCCACCGCGTCATGGACGGGGAGATCGAGGACAGCAAGACCATCGCCGCCGTGCTGAAGGCAAAAGTGCTTCTGAATCTTTGAGAGGAGACTCTGCCATGAGCGATCCGAAAACCGTCCTGATCGTGGAGGACGAGAAGAATATCGTGGACATCCTGCGGTTCAATCTCCAGCGGGCGGGCTATCAGACGCTGGAGGCCTATGACGGAGAGGACGGCCTGGCTCAGGCGGTATCCGCCAATCCGGACCTGATCCTGCTGGATGTAATGCTGCCCAAGAAAAACGGCTTTGATGTGTGCCGCGCCCTGCGGGACCAGGGCAGCAGCGTTCCCGTCATCATCCTCACCGCCCGGGAGGAGGAGGCGGACAAGGTCCTGGGGTTGGAGATCGGTGCCGACGACTATATCACCAAGCCCTTCTCTATGCGGGAGCTGGTGGCCCGGGTGGGAGCCAACATCCGGCGGACCACCATGACGCCGCCGGCTGCCGCCTCTGCCGCGGCCTCCGCCATGCCCGTGTCCGGGGATTTGTCTATCAATACCGACAGCCACCAGGTCTTCCGGGCCGGTAAGGCCATCGACCTGACCCAGCGGGAGTATGAGCTGCTGACCTTTCTGGCCAGCCATCCCAACAAGGTCTACTCCCGCATCGACCTGATGGAGCAGGTGTGGAACTACGGCTATGTGGGCGACGACGTGCGGACCGTGGACGTGACGGTCCGGCGCCTGCGGGAGAAGATCGAGGCCGACCCCGCCAATCCTGTCTTCATCCTCACCCGCCGGGGCGCCGGCTACTACTTCTCCGTGAAATGACTCCGCCCCCCATTCTCTAAGGAAAGAAGGTGTTCGCCGTGTTCCGCAGCCTGCACATGAAGCTGATGCTGATTCTGCTGCTGCTCATCACCTCGCTGATGGCGGTGGTAGGTGCATTCCTGACCACCAGCGTCTCCAGCTTCTATATCGACACCTTTTACGAGCAGATCAGCGCCGTGTTCAGCGACGACAGCGACGGCTATGTCTCCACCCTCCGGGCCCGGGCGGCCGAACCGGACGGCGCCGCCGGCATCAAGGAGATGCTGGAGGGCCGGGCCGGCTCCCTGGGCATCGACTACCGCACCCGGAACTACTTCATCCTGGATGGGCAGAGCGGCACCTACCTGGACGGGTCTGCAGAGGCGTCAGAGCTCCCCCGGGAGCAGACCGCCAACCTGCTGACCGCCCGGAATGCCGTGGCTCAGGGCGACAGCACCCTGGTGGGAGACCGCAGCGACATCACCGCCGACTATATGGACGCAGCCATCCCCATCATGGGGGGCGGAAACGCCTACATCATTTACATCCTGGACAACAAGGACACAGTGACGGACCTGAACTCCCAGCTCTTCCTCATCATCATGCAGGCGCTGGTGATCGGCCTGCTGATCTCTGTCCTGTTGAGCTTCCTGCTGTCCAAGACCATGGTGGGCCCCATCGAAAAGCTCACCGCCGGGGCAGAGCGGGTGGCCGCGGGAGACTTTGACAGCCAGCTCCCCGTGGAGTCCACTGACGAGATCGGCATCCTCACGGGCACCTTCAACGAGATGGCCGATGTCCTTCAAGCCACGCTGGCCGCCGTGGAGAACGAGCGGAACAAGCTGGACACCCTGTTCCTCCACATGACCGACGGCGTGGTGGCCTTTGACCACGACAGCCTCCTTATCCACTGCAATCCCGCCGCCACCAATATGCTCCATCGCAGTGTGCCGGAGGGCACTACCTACGATACCCTCTTCGGTCAGGTCTATCCCTTCCAGGAGACCCTGGCCCTCCAAAGACCCAACTACGCCGAGGCGGAGATGGAGGTGGGGGACCGGACGCTGGAGCTGTTTCTGGCGCCGTTTTCCGACCAGGCCAGCGGCGGCGTGCTGGTGGTGCTTCATGACGTGACGGAGCAGCACCGCAACGAGGAGCGGCGCAAGGAGTTCGTGGCCAATGTCTCCCACGAGCTGCGCACCCCCCTCACCAACGTCCGCAGCTATGCCGAGACCCTGCGGGACGCGGAGGGGGACATCCCTGTGGAGACCTCCAACAGCTTTCTGGACATCATCATCACGGAGACGGACCGCATGACCCACATTGTTCAGGATCTGCTGACCCTCAGCCGTCTGGATGCGGGCAATGCGGAGCTGGTGCTCTCCCGCTTTCCTTTCGGGGACGCCATTGAGAGCGTCACCCGTGCCAATGCCCTGGCCGCCAAGCAGCACGGGCACACGCTGACCTATACTCCGCCGGAGAGCCTGCCCTTGATCGTGGGGGACCGGAGCCGGCTGGAGCAGGTGATGATGAACGTCATCGGCAATGCCGTCAAGTACACGCCCGACGGCGGACACATCACCATCACCGCCGGCTCCACAGAGGCGGAGGTCTGGATGGAGGTCTGCGACGACGGCATCGGTATCCCAGAGAAGGATCGGGACCGGATCTTCGACCGCTTTTATCGGGTGGACAAGGCCCGTTCCCGGGAGTCCGGCGGCACGGGCCTGGGTCTCTCCATCGCCAGGGAGATCGTCCAGCGCCACCACGGCACCATCGCCCTGGCGCCCCACGAGGGCCCCGGCACCACCATCCGGCTGACGCTGCCCATCGGCGGGCCCTCCAACCCCATCTGAGAAAGTCACATCCGCAAAACCGCTGAAAGGAGGCCGCCCATGGATCAAACGGCCCGGCGCAGGCGCCGCAACCTCATCCAGAACATCGCCATCGCGCTTCTGTCCGTCTCGGCGGTGCTCCTGTTCGCCCAGCTGCAGCTGTACAATCTGGGCACGTCGGAGGACCCGCTCTATCTGGAGCGGCTGACCGGCGAGGGCTCACCCTCCCGGCTGCGGGAGTTTCCCGCTCCGGTACGGGTGGTCCTCACGGACTCCTACGGCCGGTATGGCAGCCTGGGCTTCACTACCAACAGTGACGGCTTCTCCGCCCTGGGCCTGCGGGAGGCTCTGGGCTCCGTCCAGCACCTTGCTCCTTCTACAACGGATGCCTTTCGGGGTGCCCTCTCGGGCCCTTCCATCTATTTTGATTTTTTGAATCCCCTGCCCCTCCAGGTGCTTGCCGAGCTCACCGGTGCAGAGGGCACCGCGTTGGAGGGAAATGCCCGCTGTCTGCTGCTGGCCGCAGTGGCGGACGGCTCCGTCCATCTCTATGTATGGGACGGTGCTGATACCGTCCTCACCGGCACCGTCGCCTCCACCGCCCTCTCCATAGATTCTCTTACAGAGGCAGTGAGCCAGTCCGGCATGGGAAGCGTCTCCTTCGCCTTTGAGGTTGTGGAGATGGAGCCGCTATACGGCAAGCTGTTTCCCCTCTCCATCCTGCCGACGGAGTTACCGCAGCTACCGGTCCTCTCTGCCGCTTCATCCATCTCCGGCACGGACTGGCTGCTGGCGGCTTTCGGCTTCAACATCAACACGCGGGAGCGCTATGCGGAGGCCGACGGCACGGAGGTCATCACCGAGGTCGAAGCCGATCGCTCCCTTCACATCCGTCCCTCCGGGGAGATCACCTACCGCAGCGGAACAGATGCTACGCTGGAAATCTCCGCACGGGAGGAGGTCCCCACTGCGGCGGAAGCCGTGCTGGGTGCCAGTATCCTGCTGGAACAGCTGACAGAGGACCGCTCCGGCGAGGCAAGGCTGTATCTGGAGTCCGTCAGTCAGGGCGGGGACACCACCCAGCTTCTGTTCGGATATCAGATCGATGGTGTCCCCATTCGCTTCTCCGACGGCGGGCACGCCGCCGAGATCACGCTCTCCGGCACCAGCGTCACCCGCCTCACCCTGCGGTTCCGGCAGTACAGCACCGCCGGGGAGACGTCGCTCCTGCTGCCGCTGCGGCAGACGCTGGCCATTGCAGCGGAGCATCCCGGCACAGAACTGTCTGTGGGCTATGCCGACGGCGGCGGAGACTCGGTATCCGCCAGCTGGCTGGCGGACTGAGTGCAGCGGATACAAGCCGCTCCGGCGGTGGAAAGGAGGTCCGACGGATGGAGAGCTTCCGTCTGAAAAACATCATCATTCTGATCCTGGCTCTGATGAATCTCTGCCTCCTGGGCCTGCTGGGAGTACGGCTGACCACCGGCTATTCCGCCCAGGCAGAGGCCCGTCAGCAGATGGTGCAGCTGTTCGCGGCGGAGGGTGTCTCTCTGGATGACGGCATTATCCCCGGCGCCACACCGCCCGCCGGCCTGACCTTGTCCAGGGACCCGGACGAGGATGAGAAACTGGCCGGCTTTCTCCTGGGAGATGAGCTGGTCATGTCTGATGGTGGCGGCGGCGTCACCACCTATCAAAGCGAAAACGGCAGCGCCGTCTTCCGGTCCGACGGCACCTTTGACGTGGTGATCGAACAGAGCGGCGAGACAGCGGACGCCCTGTGCCGGGCCTTCTGCCGTGCGTTCCACTACGAAGCCCTCGCCTTCTCCCTGGATGGGGAGGACGGCAGCGCCTCCGCGGTCCAGACCTACGACGGGGCCCCGGTGGTCAACTGCACCGTCTCCTTCTCCATCTCCGGCGGGCGGGTGGCCTCCGTCAGCGGTACCCACCTGCCCCAGGCGGGACAGACCGCCAATGGGAACGGTGCCCTGTCCGCTCTGGATGCCCTCAATGCCTTCCTCGGCACCGTTCAGAGCGGCGCGGTGGTCACTGCCGTGACGGACCTGTACCTCTGTTATGAGCTGCAGAGCACCACAGCCACTCCTATGGCCCTGGTGCCCGCCTGGTGCGTTTCTACGGATACGGCTGATTATTATGTCAACTGCTACACCGGCGCCGTCTCCTCCGGCTGAGTAACTGGAGCCCTGCCGGGCAGATAATTTGTTTCCAAATTTCTCCGCCTGTGCGCCGCGATTCGGCCTGAAGCGGCTGTTTTCAGCCGTCGGCGGCTTTGGAATTTTGACGAATTTTGACGCGGAACCCGTCCGGCTCGCAGGAAGGGTTTGCATTTTGCGCGGGGATATGGTATAGTTTGTGTGTGTGAGCTTCCCCATCCGGAAAATTTCTCCGGTTTCGCAGGTCTTTAGCGGGTATGAAGCGGCACGGGCCGGGCACACTGTTTCATAGAAATTACAGGTGCCGCCACAAAAGAAAGCGCCTTTTGAAGAGAGGGTATCGACTTTGACAAAGTATATTGTACAGGGTGGTCATCCCCTGTTTGGTGAAGTAGAGATCAGCGGCGCCAAAAACGCCGCCGTTGCCATCATTCCCGCCGCTCTGCTGGTGGACGGGGTCTGCCGGATCGAAAATATCCCCCAGATCTCCGATGTGACGCTGTCCCTGAAGATTCTGGAGCATTTGGGTGCCGGCATCCGCGTCATCAACCGCCATACAGTGGAGATCGACGCCAGCCGCATCCGCTCCACCCGAACCTCCTATGAGTTGGCCCGGAAGATGCGGGCCTCCTATTATCTGATTGGTTCTCTCCTGGGCCGCTTCGGCCAGGCGGAGGTCGCCATGCCCGGCGGCTGCAACTTCGGGGTGCGCCCCATCGACCAGCACGTGAAGGGCTTTACCGCGCTTGGCGCCAAGGTCATGGTGGAGGGCGGCTTCATCAACGCTTCCACGGAGACCGGCCGCCTCAAGGGCGCCAACATCTATTTGGATGTGGTCTCCGTGGGCGCTACCATGAATATCATGATGGCCGCCGTCCGGGCGGAAGGCAACACCGTCATCGAGAACGCTGCCAAGGAGCCTCATATCGTGGACCTGGCCAACTTCCTCAACTCGATGGGCGCCAACATCCGGGGTGCCGGCACGGACACCATTAAAATTCAGGGCGTGGACCGCCTGCGGGGCGGCAGCTACGCCATCATTCCCGACCAGATTGAGGCAGGCACCTATATGGCCGCCGTGGCTGCCACCGGCGGCCAGATCCTGGTGAAGAATATCATCCCCAAGCACATGGATTGCATCACCGCCAAGCTGGTGGAGATGGGCGTGGAGGTAGAGGAGCGGGAGGACACCCTTCTGGTCCGCCGCAGCGGCCCCTTGCAGAAGGCCAATGTGAAAACCATGCCCTATCCGGGCTTCCCCACAGATATGCAGCCCCAGATCACCACCGTCCTCTGCCTGGCGGAGGGCACTTCCCTGGTGACGGAGAGCGTCTGGAACAACCGCTACCGCTATGTGGATGAGCTCAAGCGCATGGGCGCCAGCATCCAGGTAGACGACAAGACCGCTGTGGTGGAGGGCGTGGACCATCTCACCGGTGCGCCCATCCAGGCCTGCGATCTGCGGGCCGGCGCGGCATTGGTGATCGCTGCCCTGGCTGCCAAGGGCGAGAGCGAGATCAGCTGCGTACAGTATATCGAGCGGGGCTATGAGGATATCGTCACCAAGCTCCAGGGCCTTGGCGCTTCCATCCGTACCGTGGAGGTCCCCGGTGAGTCCGAGGAGCTGGAGGCCCACATTGGCTGAAACGGGGTACAGGCTTCTCTAGGTTTCCCCCGCTGCCGCGGGGTTATACAATCAAGACATTTCCATAGATCGAGCGATTTTACGTCCGCGATGGAGGATGGCGACTTTCGTCGACGGCCTCCCTTGTGGACGTCTTACTTTTCACCGGAAGAGGTATGTTTTTTGACCACCGTACATACGCTGGCAAGCGGTTCCTCCGGGAACGCGCTGCTGCTCTCCTGCGGGGAGAGCTATATTCTGCTGGATGCGGGCATTTCCTGCCGCCGCATCACTGCCGCTTTGCGGGAGCTGGGCCTGGAGCTCGGAAGCCTCACGGCCATTCTCATCACGCACACCCACGCGGACCACATCTCCGGCCTGCAGACGCTGCTCAAGCGCTGCGCCGCCCCGGTTTTTACCACCGAGCGGGCCGCCCGGGAGCTGTCCTGGCGGCTGCCCGGCGCAGAGACACGGCTGGACGCGCTGGACTTCGGCATCCCCCAGTCTATCGGAGAGTTTGCCGTGACGGCATTTCCCACATCCCATGACGCTCCCGGTTCCTGTGGTTTCCGGCTGGACGCCGCCGGCGGCGCCGTCGGTGTCCTGACGGATACCGGCTACGTCACCGACGATGCTGCCGACATTCTGGAGGGCGTGGATCTGGCGGTGCTGGAGGCCAACCACGACATCGAGACCCTCCGCAGCGGGCCCTACCCCTACTATTTGAAACAGCGGATTCTGGGCGCACAAGGCCATCTCAGCAATGAGGATGCCGCCCGTTTTGCCGCCGTTCTGGCGCAGAGCGGCACATCAGAGATCATCCTGGCCCATCTGAGCCGGGAGAATAATACGCCCGCCATGGCGCAAACTGCCGTAGAACGGGCTCTCTCCGCCGCAGGTGTCTCGCCTCTGCTGTCTGTGGCTCCCAGGGACTGCCTGGGCCCAGCTCACACCGTGAGCAGGAGGTCCGTATGCAGAAGGTGACGATCCTGTGTGTCGGGAAGCTGAAGGAGAAATTTTATATAGACGCCGCGGCGGAGTACGTCAAGCGGCTGTCCCGCTTCTGTAAGCTGGAGCTGGTGGAACTGCCGGAGGAGCGGCTGCCGGAGGACCCCTCCCCCGCCCAGATCGAGGCGGCCCTTTTGAAGGAGGCTGCTGCCATCCGGGCCAAGCTCCCATCCGGCGCCGCCCTGATCGCTCTGTGCGTGGAGGGAGAGCCGCGGTCCAGCGAGGCGCTGGCCCGGCAGATGGCTGCCTGGGCCAGCCAGGGCATGGGACATCTGGTGTTTCTCATCGGCGGGTCCTTTGGCCTGCACCCCTCCATCAAAGCAGAGGCCAGGCTGCGGCTCTCCATGTCTCCCATGACCTTCCCCCACCATCTGGCCCGGGTGATGGTGCTGGAACAGATCTACCGGGCGTATCAGATCAACGCAGGCACCAAATATCACAAGTAAAGGACGTGGAACTATGACAGAACCAGCAAAGGACTTCTGGGCCCGGGCGGACCGGGACCTGCTGGACCGCTGGCCGAAAGACGAGGCAGGCGCACCGGAACCCGCCGCCAAGCTGGACATCCAGTGGGAGCTAGACAGCCAGGCGGACATCACTGTGTCGTTTTTGGAAAGCTGCGGCATCCCCGCCTTCCAGAACGGGTCCCTGGGCAAGGTGCTGGGAGGCTTCGCCTCCCAGGGAGTAGAGATTTGGATCCCCGCCTCCCAGCTGGAGGAGGCCCAGGCGCTGCTGGACACCCCCGCGGAAATCCCGGAGCAGGACTGATGTCCCGCCTCCGTTCTCAATTTACACAACAGGAGGTATCTCTCGCATGGATTTTATGAAGGAATATGAAAAGTGGCTGGCGAGTCCTGCCCTGTCCGACGCGGAGCGTGCGGAGCTGGAGAGCATCCGAAATGACCCCAAGGAGATTGAGAGCCGGTTCTACGGCCCGCTGGAGTTCGGCACCGCCGGCCTGCGGGGCATCATGGCCGTGGGCCTGCACAACATGAACATCCATGTGATCCGCTGGGCCACCCAGGGCTTTGCCCAGGTCATCTGCGCCGAGGGCGAGGAGGGCAAGCGCCGGGGCGTGGCCATCTGTATGGACTGCCGGAACCACTCCATGGAGTTCGCCCGGGCGGCGGCGGAGGTCTGCGCCGCCAACGGTATCCATGTCCGGATCTTCGAGTCCCTCCGCCCCACGCCGGAGCTGAGCTTCGCCGTGCGGGAGTACCGCTGCCAGGCGGGCATCAATGTCACCGCCAGCCACAATCCGAAGGAGTACAATGGCTACAAGGTCTACTGGGAGGACGGCGCCCAGCTGCCCCCTCACCACGCCGACGCCATCGCCGCTGCTCTGGAACAGATCGACGTCTTCAATGGCATTCGGCGCATGGACTTCGACGAGGCGGTGAAGGCCGGCCTCATTGAGACCATGGGGGAGGAGACGGACCGAAAGTTTATGGCTAACGTCACTGCCATGATTAACGACAAGGAAACCGTGGCCAAGGTGGCGGACACCTTCAAGCTGGTGTACACTCCCTTCCACGGCTGCGGCTACAAGCTGGTGCCGGAGGCATTGCGGACCCTGGGCATCAAGCACCTGATCTGTGAGCCCAAGCAGATGGTGATCGACGGCGACTTCCCCACCGTGGTCTCCCCCAACCCGGAGAACCCGGAGGGCTTCTATCTGGCCATCGACCTGGCCCGGGAGAATGACGTGGACTTCATCCTGGGCACTGACCCGGACAGCGACCGGGTGGGCATCATGATCCGGGACCACAGCGGCGAGTACCGCCCCGTCACCGGAAATCAGACCGGCGTGTTGCTGCTGGACTACCTCATCGGCGCCATGCGCCGCTCCGGCAAAATGCCGGAGAAGCCCGTGGCCCTCAAGACCATCGTCACCACGGAGATGGCCCGGAAGGTGGCTGAGTCCAACGGCGTCACCTGCTACGACACCTTCACTGGCTTCAAGTTCATGGCGGAGAAGAAGAACGCCCTGGAGGCCGCCGGCGAAGGAAAGGTCATCTTCTCCTATGAGGAGAGCTACGGCTACATGCTGGGCGACTACGTCCGGGACAAGGACGCCGTCACCGCCTCCATGCTGCTGACGGAGATGGCCGCCTGGTACGCCGCCCAGGGCATGACGCTGTTCGACGCCCTGGAGAAGCTATACGAGAAGTATGGTCACTACGCCGAAAAGACCTACAACCTGGTGATGCCCGGCCTGGACGGTCTGAAGGATATGGCGCAGCTGATGAAGAATCTCCGGGAGAATCCCCCGGCGGAGATCTCCGGCGTGAAAGTCGTCACCCGGAAGGACTACACCGACGGGTCCGTGGTGGACTGCGCCACCGGTGCGAAGAGCGCCATGGAGCTCTCCGGCTCCAACGTGCTGCGGTTCGAGCTGGCGGACGGCACCACCATTCTGGTGCGACCCTCCGGCACGGAGCCCAAGATCAAGGTGTATATTCTGACCCAGGGCGCGGATTCTGCCGCCTGTGACGCCAATCTGGAGAAGTACGGCCAGTGGGTCAAGACCCTCCAGAAGTAAGAGCGCCGTTTCCCTCTATAAAATCACAGCACCCGGTCCTTTCGGACCGGGTGCTGTTTTCTGTTCCGCGCCGGGAATCGGATCGCATCCCCCTGCTACTCTGGTGCCAGGATGCTCTGGACCTCCGCCAGCAGGGCTTCCCCGTCACGAATCGGATAGTCATCCGCCGTGAATCGCCCCTGGCTGCCCACCAGGATGACGGACTCCCCACCGTCCCCCAGGATCATAACCGTGTCCGCTTCCAGGGGGTATGCCCCGATGGGATTCTTCCAGCGGGACCGGGATGCCTCCCGCACCGCAGCCTCCAGAGCGACCATCTGCTCCGGCCGGAGCGACTCCGTCAGGTCCCGCCCGTCCTGCTGGACCTCCAGCAGCTGGAAGTCCTCCCCCACCGCCGGGGCGGGCAGCAGGAAGAAATATCCAGCCAGTGCTGCCACTACCACAACGCACGCCAGCAAAATTTTCCATTTTCTTTTCACAGGTATATCCCTCCCCTGTCACGGCTCCGGAAGCAGGGCCCAGACCTGTTCCAGAAGTTCCTCGCCGTCAATAATGGGGTAGCCGCCCCTTTGTCCGTCGCAGAGTACGCAAGCTTCGCCGTCCAGCTCAAAGAACCAGGGTCCATT
>ERZ1673703.1280-NODE-1280-length-21771-cov-6.324968_pt1 | contig 21771 bp, 21 predicted proteins | sample MGYA00580233_ERZ1673703 | MGnify/ENA primary metagenome ERZ1673703 (study PRJEB41218, sample SAMN15661748) | gut metagenome | host: Homo sapiens | place: Canada: London | collected 2015-08-20/2019-03-30 | study: EMG produced TPA metagenomics assembly of... | reverse complement strand
AAATCCATAGATATCAGCCGGGGCCTGGAACAGTGCGCCGGGACCTTCCGCCTGTCCGTCACCGACCGCTGGCCGCAGCAAAATGAACCGCGCGGCATCAAGGCCGGGGCCGCCTGCCGTGTGACCATCGACGGCCGGGCCGTCATCACGGGCTATGTGGATGATGTGGAAGCCTCCTGGAGCGCCACCTCCCACGAGTATCGCGTCTCCGGACGAGACAAAACGGCGGATCTTGTGGACTGCTGCCCGCCCTCCCTGCAACTCAAGGGCGCGGACCTGCCCGCGCTGGCCCGCCGCTGGGCCAGGCTGTTCGGCATCGAGGTCATGGTGGAAGCGGAATGCAACAAGGCAGTACCCGGTTTCAAGACCGAAGAAGGCGAGACCTGTTTCGAGATGCTGGAACGGCTGGCGCGGGCCAATGCCGTCATGCTCACCAGTGACGGCGACGGCCGTCTGGTCATCACCCGCGCCGGCACACACAAGGCGGCCGCCGCCTTGCAGATGGGCGGCAATCTGCTGCGCCTTGCCCTGTCCTCCAGCATGAAGGACCGCTTTTCGGAGGTGACGGTCAAAGGCCAGTCCGCCGGTTCAGATACCTGGGACGGCCCCGGCAATGCCCAGGCCAAGGGGACGGCCACCGATCCCAACGTGCCCCGCTACCGCCCCCTGACCATCATCGCGGAACAGGAGGAGTTCGGCAGCGCCACCACCCGCGCCCGCCACGAAATTGCCGTGCGCTATGGCAAGGGGCATCAGGCCCGGGCGCTGGTCAACGGCTGGTATGCGGGAACGGAACTCTGGCAGCCCAATCGTCTGGCCGACATCCTGGACAGCAGCGGGCAGGCCATGGCCACCTGGCTCATCGTCAATGTGAGCTGGCACATGGACGACCGGGGCTGCCTTACGGAACTTTCCCTGTCCCCCAAGGAAGCTTATGAACTGCTGCCCGAGATGCCCAAAGGGGCAAAGGGCAAAAAAGGCAAGGAGGCCTCGTTATGGCTGCAATGATCCCCGGGCGCCTCCTGCGCTCCCTGCAACGGCGCATGGCCACCCTGGTTGGCCGTGCCGTGCTATTGGCCGTCAATTCCGGGACAGGCCTGCAAAGCGTGCAGGTGAGCATCCTGGCCGACGAGGTCATGGACGGAGTGGAACATATGGAGCCGTATGGCTTCACCTCCAACCCCCTGCCGGGCGCGGAAGGTGTGGTCCTCAATGTGGCCGGACAGCGCGGCGCCTGCGTGGGCGTAAACTTCGGCAACCGCGGCGTGCGTGTGGCCGGTCTCAAGAGCGGCGAGGTCTGCATCTATACCGACGAGGGCGACAAAATCACCCTCAAACGGGACCGGCATATTGAGATCGAGACCTTGCACCTTGTCATCCGGGCGCAGGAAGACGTGCGTGTGGAGACGAAAAGCTACGCTGTCAGGGCCACGCAGGGCGTCACCTACGAGACCCCGTCCTTTGGTCTTGGCGGGGGATCGGGCGGCTGCACGGCGGATATTGCCGCCGACATGGCCATCACCGGCAATACCACGCAACATGGCACTATTACCGCCAGCGGTGATGTGACGGCCGAAGGCATCTCCACCGCCCACCACACCCATCCCGGCGATTCCGGCGGCACCACGGGGGTGCCGCAATGAGGCGCGTCAATGACCTGGCCCTGCTTCCCCCTGCGCCTCTGGACGTGGCCGGGCCAGATTGCGGCATGGAGGCCGGGGATCTGGTGGCCGAAAACACATTGCGTACGGCCGTCATCCTCTCCCTGTTCTTGGACCGGCGGGCAAACGATGACGACATCCTGCCCAACGGCAGCGACGACAGGCGCGGCTGGTGGGCCGATACCGTGGCCCCCATGACGGAATACGGCATCGGTGGCGGGCTCGCTTCCGGGGACCGTATCGGTTCCCGTCTCTGGCTGCTTTCCCGTGAAAAGCAGCTTGCCGGCGTACTGGAAAGGGCGCGGCATTATGCTGAAGAGGCCCTTGCCTGGCTGGTGGAGGACGGCGTGGCCACAGAGGTCCAGGTTACGGCCACAAATCCCAGGCAGGGCTGGCTTGCGCTTGAGGTGACGATCACCTTGCCCGACACCAGCGAATACCGGGAAACATTTTCTCTGTCCGTCTGAAGCCTCCCGCATTGCAACGACTGAAGCATGGCCCGGTTTTTACCGGGCTTTTTTTGTGAGAATCCTCACCAGATTTTTACAGACGCTCCGGGCATGATGTGTCCATGCCATTTAAACGTCCCTCCCTTCAGGAACTCATTGCCCGCATCCAGGCCGATATGGACAGCCGTCTTGACGGCCAGCCTTGGCTGCGCCGTCGCCTGCTGGCCATCCTGGCCCGCATGGAGGGCGGCGTGGCCCACGGCCTGTACGGCTATCTGGACTGGATGGCCCGGCAGATCATGCCGGATACGGCCGAGACCGAACATCTGGAACGCTGGGCCTCCATCTGGGGCATCACACGCCGGACCGCCACACAGGCAGCCGGGTATGTCGTTTTCAGCGGCGAGGATGGTGCCGCCATTCCCACCGGTACGGAAGTACAGAGCCCGTCCGGGCAGATCTACGCGACCCTGGCCGATGCCTGGATCGAAGACGGTACGGCCCGTGCGGCCATCGAGGCTGTGGAGGCCGGGCCGGACGGCAATGCATCCGACGCAACGCCCTTGCAGCTGACCATACCGGTGGCAGGCGTCCAGGCCCGGGCCGCAGCTTCCGGCAACATCACCGGCGGCGCGGCAGCGGAAACGGATGCCTCCCTGCGCACGCGCCTGCTGTCGCGCATCCGCACCCTGCCGTCGGGCGGGGCCGCGCGCGATTACGTTACCTGGACACTGGAGGTGGCGGGCGTGACCCGCGCCTGGTGCTACCCGGGCGAGATGGGCCGTGGCTCCGTGACCGTGCGCTTCATGATGGATGATGCCTATGAAAACGGCATCCCCCAGCCGGAAGACGTGCAGCGCGTTGCGGATTATCTGGACGGTCTGCGGCCGGTCACGGCGGATGTCTATGTGGTGGCCCCCGTGCCGGAGCCCGTCAACCTTGATTTGCGCATCAGCCCGGACAATCCCCGGCTTCGCGTGGTGGTGGCCGAGGCCGTCTGGGCCGTCCTGCGTCGCGATGCCGTGCCCGGCGGCACGGTCGTCATCTCCCGCCTTAACGAGGCCATTTCCGGTGCTGAAGGCGAGGAAGACCACGTTCTCTTGTCTCCCACCCAGAATATCCAGATCCCCACCGGCAAGATCGCCGTGCCGGGCAGCATCACCTGGGAGGAGGCATAGTGTCCTACCGCGAGCAGTTCTTTGCCCTGCAGCCGCCGGGTCAGGCCCTGCCCACAGACCCGGACAGCGTCTGGGGCCGCCTGCTGGACGGTCTGGCGCGGGAATACGGCCGCACGGAGAGCCGGAGCAGCGCCCTGGTACGGGAATCCGATCCACGGCAGTCCGCGGAGCTGTTACCCGACTGGGAGCGCGTCTGCGGCCTGCCCGGAGACTGCGCCATCGCCTGGGACAGTACCTTGCAGGCCCGCCGTGCGGCCGTGGTAGCCCAGCTGACCGGCGCCGGGGGCCAGCGTATCGCCTATTTTCAGCAGCTGGCGGCCCTGCTGGGCCTTTCCATCCGCGTCACGGAATACCGCCCCTTCCTGACCGGACTTTCCCGCTGTGGCCAGCGCCTCAACGGCGACCACGACGTGCGCTTCGTCTGGTCCGTGGTGGTCAGGGGGCAGCGCGTGCTGCGCTTTCGCTGCGGGGCCAGTGTGCCGGGGGAACGCCTGCTGGACTTTGCCCGCCGGGAAGATCTGGAATGCCTGCTGCGCCTCTACGCCCCGGCCCATACGGTACTCATCATCGGATACGAGGAATAAGCATGAAATACGCGCCCCCCATCGGGCAGGAAGCCCAGGGCGAAGAAGCCCACTATGTCGACGGCAACCCGGAACTTGGCATCCTCGGCTCACCCGTGCCCGCGGCCGCCATTGAGCAGGGCCAGCGGGAGCTTTTGCATGTCATCAAACAGGCAGGCCTCACGCCCAGCAGCGAAGATCTGACCCAGCTCTTTCAGGCCATCGGCAAGCTGATCAGCAACAAAGTCCCCATCGCCAGCAAGGAGACCGCCGGTATCGTCAAACCCGGGGCCGGGTTGCAGATAGGGGAAGACGGCACCCTAGATGTACTGGTCTCCGCCGTATTGCCCGGCACGGTGGTGGCTTTTGCCGGTTCCTTCGGCGGTGCGGGCAACCGCCATCCCATACCGCGGGGCAGCTCGGAACCGGATACGTCCTGGGTCTTGTGTGACGGCGGCAGCGACGGCAAGGGCGGCACCGTGCCCAACCTGCTGGGCCGCATGATTCTGGGGGCATCGGATACCTACAAAGCTGGCTCTACAGGCGGCTCTGAGAAACATTCCCACGGTCTGTCCGGCACTGTCGGGGAGACCACGCTCACAAAAGAGCAGATGCCGAGCCATACGCATGGTTATCGCAAAGTTACCAGATGGAATGGCTGGAACGGCACCAATGATGGCAATGACTGCAAACCGCCGAGCGACGGACAGCCCACGGATGCCACAGGCGGTTCCCAAGCGCATACACACGCGCTCTCCGGGGAGGCCGGGAAAGCCGATACACTACCGCCGTACTACGCCCTCTCCTTTGTTATGCGGTGCGCATAATAAAGGAGAGCACATAGTACGGGGGGAGGTTGGAAGCATCGTCCAAAGTTCCCTCCAGGGTATGGCTATGGGGTTGCGATCCGCCTGTTGCATCAGTCGTTTGTTTGCCGGAGTTCGCACTGCCTTTGGCTTCCGCAATATTGCCATAAGTGCCCTTATTGAACGTATGAGTATGGCTTGGCATCTGCGCCACGCTCAAGGTCGTGGCGCCGACAGTGCCGGACAGGCTGGCCGAAGGCCCTACAAGCTACGTCAGCCGCCGGATTAGGAGGTCCGCATGATGTACGCCAGCGCATAGTACGGGGGCAGGCCGTTGGCCTCGCCAGACGCCCCGGTCAGATCATGGGTGTGGGGTTGGGAGCCACCGGTCGCAGAGGTATTTCCCGACTTGGTATTGACCCACTGTCGATAGCGGGTCCCCTCGCCGTTGTATTCGGTCGGGATATTGATGCCATGCCCATGACTGGCCAGCTGCGCTACGGTGAGGGTCGTGTCCCCCACAGTGCCGGACAGTCTGCTGGATAATTGAAAAGTCCAACAATGGAGAATCGTTATGTGGTTTGAATTGATGCCGCACGGAATGCGGGAAATAACGGACGATGAAATTGTGGCCAAGGCAGAGCAAATCAAGGCGCATCGCGCTTTACAAGGCGGAGCCGGTCACGAGACGACGCCCCCGACACTCTACCCCTGGCAAATGCCTTCTCATTCTCACACCATAAACCGCTGTGGAGGTTGCTACCATGCCCACTGTTACTGTTGTCCCCTCCGATAGCCTGATCATCGTCGATGGCGCGGCCCTCGTTTTCCCGTTTGACGCCCCGACAAATCTGCATGCCCTGCAATGGCGTGGGGGCACTGGCCATACCGAGTGGACGGATGGCCCCAACAAGCCGCTGACTGCTGAAGATTATGACGAGCAGGTCGTACCGTATGTGAAGCTCTGGCAGGCGGAAAAAGCACGCCTGGAGAAGAAAGCCGCCGAGGAGGCTGCCGCCCGTGCGCTCCCCGATGCCAAGTCCGCCAAGCAAAACGAGATCCAGAACGGCTACGACGCCGCTCTGGCGGCCTCCCTGACCATGCCCGCCGCTTCTCCTACGGCGCAGGACGTGAGCATCGGCGCGGCCCTGTTGGCTGTAGATGATGCGGAGGGGCTGGCCTTTGTGCAGTCCAAGCACGCCGCCCGCCGTGACGAACTGCTGGCCGCCGTGGAGGCCGCCGAGACCGTAGAGGCCGTGGAGGCCGTGGTCGTGGACTATGACGTATAGCCTGGCGGGACAGACCATCACCGCTCCGGACACGGGCGGGCATGGCCTGGATATGAGCAACGGGCAGGACTGGCTGGTGGAGGATTGCCTCATTGACCTGTCCGCCTGCCCGCTGGATCAGCTGGATGAGGCTGTGGGCGTGGTATGGGGCAGCAGTGCCGTTTTTCGGCGCTGTGTCATCCGGGGCGCGGGCAAGCTGGTGCTGTGCGGCTCTGGGGATGCGGCCAAGATAGCTGTGGAGCACGGTAAAACCGTCACCTTCGAGGGCTGCGTTCTTGAGAACTTCGGGCGACGGGGACCGGAAGCGCAGTCCGGCATGCGGGTCATCCTGCAGGACTGCCTGATCCGCAACTGGGGCGCTCCGGACCGCTTTGACGTGCGGTCCTTCGGGGCTTGGGCGCATCACGGCGGCAGCATCGAGGCCGTGGGCTGCGTCTTTGACCAATCCTGTCTCTGGCGCGGCTGGCATATCATGGTGCGGGACTGGCTGGCCCACATCGGCCAAAGCTGGAACGACGAAGGCCCGCGCGGCCTGTTGCGTCCGGCCAACTGGCTGCCCGGTGTCTGCCGGGGGCTGGTGGCCACAGCGGGCGGACAGGTCCGGGCCGAGAACTGCCATGCCACACGCTGGTGGATACGGCTCGAAGGGCACCGTGGCCCGCGTATGAGCCGCAGCCAGGCGCAGGCGCTCATGGCCAGGCTGGAGAACATGCTATAGGCCTCCCACAAGGAGGTTCTATGGCAACAAAACACAAACGGGCGACCATGACGGCCCGCCAACTGGCAGAGGACTATCTGGCCCACCAGATCACGCGGGACGTGACCCGCACCAGTACCCGGCATCACCTCAACCAGCTGCTGGCCCTGTTCGGGGGCTGGCAGGCCCGCCGAGTAGGCGCGGCCCAGATGCAGGAATTTCTGGCAGCCCAGAAGGCGCGCGGCGTCATGACCACCACAGCGCATCACCGCGTCCGCCTGTGGCGTACCGTCCTTTCCTGGGCTGTGGAGACAGGCCGCCTGCCAGCGTCGCCTCTGGCGGGCTTCCGCCTGCACCGCCCCAAGGCACGGCGCATAGATCCGCCTACGCGGGCCGAGGCTGTGCGCATGTACAAGGTGGCCGCTCCGCATATTCGGCGCGTGATCGTTCTGGGCATGGCGGCCGGGCCGCGCATAGGCCCCAGCGAGCTTTTCCGGCTCGCATGGGCGGACGTGGAACTGACGGCGGGCTACATGAGGATGCCCAACGCGGCCAAGGGCGCGAAGGAAGACAGCCGGATCGTCCCCATCCGGGACGACATCCTGCCCCTGCTGCGGGCATGGAGGGAGGAAGACGAGAAACAGGCCTGCCCGTGGGTCATTCACTGGCACGGACGCCCGGTGCGCTGCATAGGCCATGCCTGGCACTAGGCCCGCAAGGCGGCGGGCATCACGCGGCGCATAACGCCTTACAGCCTGCGCCATGCCATGCCCACGGAAGCCCTGGAACATGGTGCGGACGTGAAGGCCGTGGCGGAGGTCATGGGCCATGCGGACCCGACCATGCTGCTGCGCGTCTATCAGCACACGCGCTACAGGCTGAAGAAAAAAGCGGTCAACGCCGCACCCGGCCTGAAGCTGGACAAGATTTGACAAGTGGCGGGGGCGTTGCAGCGCCCCCACCGACGGGCCTGACAAGCCCGCCACGGCCCCACACGGGAAGGGGAATCCCGTGCAGAGTACCCGCCTTGTTTGGATGTCTCGGTGCGAGACCCCGTCAGCATAGGCGGTTATGGCATGGGGCGCAACCGGATTGCACACCATGAAACAGGAGCACAGCACAGAGATCCGCTGCCGCCATTGTGGCAAACTGCTGGCCAGAGGCTGGATAGTTGAAGCTTCACTTGAGCATAAATGCCCCCGCTGCGGGGCGTATACCCTCTTGCGGGCCATGCGCCCCGACCATGCAGGCCGTGGAGCCTCTCCTGTGGAGGCACCGTGGCCGCAAAACGCAGACCATACCATCCGCCGGTCCTGAGCGACTGGCTGCCGCCCCTGGCCGGGCCGCCCGGCTACATCATGGGGGAAACAGGGCCGCAGGGCTTCGGCACGGCCGACTTCTATGTGGCCCAGATCCCCTGCGCCACGGCCCGCGCCGTCATCATCGAGCACCACTACAGCCACCGCGTGGTCAACAACAGTTACCTGCACCTGGGCATTTACCGCGAGGGCGCGTTCGAGGGCGTCCTGCAATGGGGCCATGCCCTCAACCCGGCTAGAGCGGGCAAAGTGGTGGAAGGGACCGTGCAGGGCCAATACATGGAACTGAACCGCATGTGGCTGTCGGACGATGCCCCGCGCAACAGCGAGAGCCGGGCAATCAGCTACGCTTTGAAGTACATCCGCCGTGCCTGTCCGTCCGTGGCCTGGGTACAGTCCTATGCGGACGAACGCTGCCAGGGTCTGGGGGTGGTCTATCAGGCGTGCAGCTTCCTGTACCTGGGATTCCATGAAAGCCCGTTCTACGAGCTGGATGGCGAGGTCTACCATAATATACTGGCAACGGCCAAACGGCAGAGCAACAAGCGGGGCATCCATCTGCGGGCAAACCTCGACCGGGCCAGACGGCTCAGCCTGCGCCAATACCGCTACATCCGCTTCCTGAAAACGGACTGGATGAAACGCCTGTGCATGCCGGTCCTGCCGTATCCCAAACGGCAGAGGCCTGATGGGTTGCAAAGATAATCAGACAAAACCATCTGCGGGCCATGAGCCCCGTCATTGAGGGCCGCGAGCCCCAATAGGGGGAATCTTATGGTTCCACGCTTTCAGGCGGACAACGTCACTCTATACCAAGGTGACGCGCTGGCCCTCCTGACAACTCTGAAGGGCGGCTCCGTGGACGCTGTCCTGACTGATCCACCGTACTCCAGCGGCGGTGTCACCTTGGGGGCACGACAGGCCGACCCGGCGCACAAATATCAGCTGCATGGGGTCAAACGCCGTTACCCTCCGCTACTTGGCGATGCCAAGGACCAGCATAGCTGGACCATGTGGTGTACACTGTGGCTTGGGGAATGCTGGCGCATTGCCCGTGATGGTGCGCCGCTCATGGTATTTACTGACTGGAGACAGCTTCCGGCCCTGAGCGACGCCGTACAAGCCGCAGGGTGGAAATGGCTGGGCATCGTGTCCTGGGACAAGCGAAGTGTCCGCCCGCAAATGGGCCGTTTCCGGCAACAGTGCGAATATATCTTGTTCGCCTCCAAGGGACGCATCATCGAGCATACGCGGTCATGCCTGCCGGGCGTGTACTCCTATCCGGTAGTTGCCGCACGAAAGCTCCACCTGACCAGCAAACCCGTACCCCTGATTAAAGATCTGCTGGCCGTGACAGCTACGCAGGCCACTGTCCTTGATCCATTCATGGGCGGCGGCAGCGTGGGCGAGGCCTGCATCAGAACGGGTCGGAGCTATATCGGCATGGAACTGTCGCCGGAATATTACGAGATCAGCCGCGGCAGGCTGACAGCCGTGCTCGCAGAGCGCACATAGAAAAAGGCGGGGTCCTGCGACCTCGCCTTCTGCAATGATGTTTTGTCCCATGAAATATCACGCCGTACAGGTTATTACGCTTCCCAAAGGGGATTTTTAACGGCGCGCATCACCCCGCCCCCTCAAACTCCCCCACCCCCTTCAAAAACCGCTTATAAGGGACATCTTGGGATGAGATTTTGAAATGGAGGAGAAGCAATGACGATTGATGACTTAACCATTGGGATGGAAATCAATAACGATACCCTCTGTGAGATTTTTAGATGCTCACCTCAAGGGGGAATGCGCTACTCAAAACGTACAAATACGCTTGTGCTGGTTTCGAATCGCGTGGCATCGACCTATAGCGATGACTGGGATGGGGATACGCTTTTGTACACTGGGATGGGGCAAAAAGGCGACCAGAGCTTGACGTTTGCGCAAAATAAAACATTGGCCGAATCCAACAGCAATGGCGTCACTGTACATCTTTTTGAAGTACATCAGCGCAAGGTATATACCTATTGTGGGGTAGTGAAGCTGGTAAAAGAGCCCTATCCGTCCGTGCAGGAGGATGCTACAGGGGAAAAGCGCAAAGTCTATATTTTTCCTGTACGGCCTATCGCCTCATAGCAAAATATGCTGGGATGTAAAAAAGGACGCCTTCGGGCGTCCTTTTTTCATCTATCACCAGAGCGCCAGGGCCACACCGGCTACCACCAGATAGCGGCCCAGTTTGGCCAGCACCACCAGAAGCAGGAAGGAGGGCAGGGGCTCGCGCAAGGTACCGGCCACCAGAGTCAGGGGATCGCCGATGACGGGCATCCAGCTGCACAGCAGGGTCCAGCGGCCGTAACGGTGGTACCAGCCTTCGGCCTTGCGCAGGGACTCCGGCGAGAAGGGGAACCAGCGGCGATCCTGAAAGCGGGTGAGATAACGGCCCAGCCACCAGTTGACGGCCGAACCCGCGCTGTTGCCCAGGGTGGCCACGGTGATGAGGGCCCAGGCCGGTTCCCCGCTCTGCACCAGCAGGGTGCCCAGCAGCAGCTCCGACTGCGCGGGCAGCAGGGTGGCCGCCACCAGCGCGGTGAGGAACAGGCCGCCGTACAGGGCCAGCAAGGTCAGCATCCACGGGCCTCCTGCGGGCCACCAGAAGAAGAGGGCCTGCGCCACCTGTCTGGAAGGCAGGAACACGGGGACAAAAACATCAAGACCGCATCTTAGACTTTGGCGGCCACATACATGCCGTAGCTGTAGAACTGGCCATATTTTTGGTACAGGGCCATCTCTTTTTCCTCGGCTGCCACGATGGCCGCAGCTTGGGGGCTATGCCCGTGACGGTCAAGGAAGGCGGGGAAGCGTTCCCGCAAAGGGCCGTAATAATGCTCCTGCCAGCAGCAGGGGGGCAGGAGAAAGTAGCCTTCCGGCCTGTAGCCGTGACGCTCCAGTACGGCCAGCTTGGCGGAGGCGGTATCTATCTCCGGGTACTGTGCTGTCCAGTAATCCGTGATGGTTTGTGGCCGTGCGGCGGTCGTCCATGTGATCTCGGAAAGCACCAGCTTACCGCCGGGCTTGAGGAAGCGTTTCCAGGCGGCTATTCCGGCCTCAAAGCCCATATTGTAGACAGCCCCTTCCGACCAGATGACATCAAAGGATGCATCCGTGAAGGGAAGGGCGTCCATGGATGCTTCCAGCGTCATGATCCGCTCCCCCAGCCCTTGGGCCTGCGCACGTTGCCGCAGGACGTCCAGGAAGGAAGGCAGAAAGTCCACGGCCGTGATCCGGGCATCCAGCATCCGGGCCAGCTCCAGGCTGGCGCCGCCTGTGCCGCAGCCGATATCCGCAATTTCCAGCGGGCGTGAACCGTCAAGTCCTGCCAGCACCATGGCCCGGCGAGTGACGTCCGGGCTGCCCGGGCCCTGACGCAGTCCTGCTTTGTGCAGATCTGCCAGCAAGGTCAGCTCATCCATCAGTGTCCTCTTTATCCCGGAACGCGCGCATCAGCGGCACTCTGGCCATCTTTTTCCTTGATGAGACGCGACGGGGGAAGGGGGGAGGCCTGAAAACGCCAGCTGTCCCCCTCCCCCGAAGATTTCCCAACACTATCCCGGCCTAGCGACCGTCGTATTCCCAGATGACCTGACCGGTCTTTTCCACACCGTAGCCGCCCAGGGCGGCCACTTCCTTGCGGAAGGCCTCGGAGCGGATGACATCCAGCAGGGCGAGGATGCGTTCGTCCTCGGCATAGCGTTGCGGGATGACCAGATCGTACTCCTCCACGCCCACGGGCACGAAGTCCAGGCCCAGGGCGCAGGCGGCGGCGCGCACGGCCAGACCGGTATGGGCGCGGCCGGAAAGCACGGCGGCGGCCACGTTCATGTGCGTGTATTCCTCGTCCTCATACCCGGCCAGCTGCTGCGGGCGGATGCCCAGCTGCTTCAGGCGGTAGTCCAGCAGCACGCGGGTGCCGCTGCCGCGCTGGCGGTTGATGAAGCGCACGTCCTCGCGCGCAAGGTCGGCGATGTCATGGATGCCCAGCGGGTTGCCGGGGGCCACGATGAGGCCCTGTTCGCGGTCCACCAGGCGCACCAGCAGCATGGGCTCGCCCTGGAGGTTGTCGCGCAGGGCCTGGCGGTTGTAGACGCCGTCGGCATCATTGAGCAGATGGCTGCCCGCCAGATGGCACTGGTGGCGCTTGAGGGCCATGAGGCCGCCCAGCGAGCCCACATGGGCCGAGGCCAGACGGAAGCGCGGATGCTCGCGGCGCAGGAAGCTGTCGATGAGGTCCAGGGTGTTGTCGTGACTGCCGATGGCCAGCAGGGTGCCTTCCACCTGCTGGCGGGGGCGCAGCAGCTGCACCTGCACGGGCTCGTCACGGCTGATGCCCTCGCAGTCGCGGGCCACGCTGATGATGCCGTCGGCCCGGCTCAGGCTGGTGACGGTGCCCGCGCCGCGCGGCAGGGGCACGGCGAAGAAGGTGTCGTCCACCCGGCCCAGCTTGACGCGGATGCGTTCTTCCATGCCGGGGCGGGAGGGCAGCGGATTGACGGGCAGGGCCGTGACCGTTTCGCGGTGGGCCAGGCAGCGCTTCTGGAGCAGGGCCAGCAGGGGCTGGACGAACTCTTCCAGGGCCACGATGGCCGAGACGGGATAGCCCGGCGAGCCGATGATGGGCACGCCGCGCACCATGCCGAGGGCCGTGGGCTTGCCGGGCATGACGGCCACACCGTGGGTCAGCAGCTCGCCCTTGTGGGCGATGACGTCGGCGGAATAGTCGTGGCTGCCCGCCGAGGAGCCGGCGTTGAGCAGCACCAGATCCGCGCCTTGGTCGATGGCCGCGTCGATGGCCGCGCTGATGGCCTCGGGATCGTCAGGCACGATGGGCAGGGTGAAGGCCTCGCCTCCGGCCTCCTGCACGATGGCCGAAAAGATGTAGGAGTTGAACTCCGGCAGGCAGCGGCCTGCGCACAGGTCTTCTTCGCGGGCCTCGGTGAGGGGCACGATCTCGGTGCCGCTGGGGATGATGCCCACGCGGGGCTTTTTGAACACAAGCGGTTCCAGCACGCCGCCCGCGGCCAGCGCGCCCAGCTCGTAGGGGCCGATGCAGACGCCGGGCGGCAGGATGATCTCGGACGCCACCATGTCCTCGCCCAGCTTGCGCACATGCTGCCAGGGGAAGGCGGCCTTCTCGATGACCACATGCTGTCCGTCGGGCTCGGTGTTGACGTTCTCCACCATGACCACGGCATTGGTGCCTGCGGGCAGGGGATGGCCGGTATTGATCCAGAACGCGTCGGTGCCGATGGTCAGGCGCAGGGGCCGCCGGGTGGAGGCGGTGAAGGTGGATTCGGCGTTGACGGCGATGCCGTCCATGGCCGCGCCGTGGAAGGCCGGGGAAGAGCGGCGCGCGGCCACGGGCTCGGCCAGCACGCGGTGCAGGGCCGCCGACAGGGGCACGCGCTTCGTGGCCAGCTCGCGGCCCTCGGCGCTGATGCGGTCCAGCCAGCCCTGGCGGGCGGCCTCCACGGTCTGCAAAGTCAGATAGGTATGACGTTCGCGTTTCATAAATATCTCCCAATATCTCGAATGGAGGCCGGAAGGGCTTCCCGCCGCATGACCGGAAGGTATTACATCCTCTCCGGTGTCGGCATGACATCTTTTCCCGTTCCTGCCTTGGAACGGGGCCGTCATTTCAAAAACGACAGGCGGTCAGTCCCTTTTATAAAGCGCATTGGGGGGAAGATGGGGGCACGGGGGAAGGAACCCCCTTTTTGCGCTAGTAAAAGGGGGTTCCTTCCCCCGAAAAGATCTGGATCTACGCCAGCAGCTCCACGCGCACGCGTTCCCCGGCGGTGAGGCCTTCGCGGTTCTCGGCGCAGATGACGAGGCCGTCGGCCTCCACCAGGCCGGAGACCACGCCGGAAGGCTTCATGAGCGGCTGGGCCAGCCAGTCCACATCGGAGCAGTCCAGGCCCTGGGGCAGCCAGGCGGCCTCGAGGGCCGCGGCGCTGGCAGGCACCAGTTTGACGCGGATGTAGTCGCGACGGCCCTGGGCCGAAGCCACGGCGCGGGTCAGGCGGGCGGTGAGGGAGGGAACGAGCTCGTCCCCGGCGCTGCCTTGCAGGTGTTCCAGCAGGGGCACGAGGAAGGCGCGGGCGCAGACCAGGGCGCTGCTCACATGGCCGGGCAGGCCCATGAGGCATTTGCCGCCGCTGCGGGCCAGGATGAAGGGCTTGCCGGGGCTGATGGCCACGCCGTGGGTCAGCAGTTCGCTGCCGGGCACGGAGGTGAAGACGTCCACGGTATGGTCGCGCATACCGGCGGAGGAACCGCCGGAGACCACCACCACGTCGGCCTCGTCCAGCGCGGCCAGCACCGTGCGGCGCAGGGCCTCGGCGTCGTCGCGCACCAGACCGGCCAGCGTCGGCTCGGCACCGGCACTGCGGCAAAGGGCGGCAAGGCTGTAGGAATTGACGTCCCGTACCTGGCCGGGGCGGGGCTCGCTCCCGATGGGCACCACCTCGTCACCGGTGGAGATGATGGCCACCCGGGGCGCACGGCGTACGGCCACGTCCTTTTGTCCGAAGGAGGCCAGCAGACCGATCTCCTGCGGGCGCAGTTTGCGGCCCGCGGGGATGATGCAGTCACCGGCGGCGGCGTCCTCGTCACGCATGACCACATGGTCACCGGGGGCCTGGGTGCGGGTGAGCTCCACCATATTGCCGCCGGCCGGGCGGGAATATTCCACCATGACCACGCAATCCGCGCCCTCGGGCAGCATGCCGCCCGTGAGGATGCGCGCGCACTGGCCGGGCTGGAGGCTGATGTCCGGCACGGCGCCCATGGGGCAGTCGCCCACGCATTCCAGCAGGGCGGGGGAACCTTCCTGCGCGCCGAAGACATCACGGGCGCGTACGGCGAACCCGTCCACGGTGGAACGGTCGAAACCGGGCAGGTCGGCAGGGGCGTGCAGGGCTTCCGCCAGGCGGCGGCCCAGGGCATCCGTCAGGGGGACGGTCTCCGCGGGCAGGACGGGCAGGGCGCGCAGATGCCCCAGCACGGTCTCCACGGATTGCAGGGTCAAAAAGTTCTTCATGGCTTCTCCTTGTGCACCGGCGTGACGGGCCGGACGGCAGAAAAGCATACCGCAATGCCTGCCGGGTGCAAAGCCTTTGCTTCCTGCGGCACAGTGGAGAGAAAAGGGCGGCTGCGGGCCGTGCGGCCATCCCTGTGGGGAAAAGGAGGATGCAGGGGCATCGCCACGGGCGGCAGGAGGCGCGGGGCCGCAGGGCATCCCGGGAGCGGCGGGGGAAAGCGGCCTGACGCAAGACACCGGGAACGCGGAGGCGAAGACTCCCTGAAGGGAGACCCGGCTGTGGCCGTATGGCGCTCTCCCCGTCATCCCTGCGGGGCGGAGCTCGTTACAGTGTTTCCGTCTCCATGGCCGACCGGTACAGGCACAAGCGGGCGCACAGGCCGCCTTCCGGCCGGTTGTGCAGGCTCAGTTCCCCGCCGTTGCGGCAGGCCATGCTGCGGGCGATGCTCAGGCCCAGGCCGCTGCCGCCGGTGTGGGGGCTGCGTGCCTCGTCCAGGCGGAAGAAGGGCTCGAAGACCTGTTCCAGCATGTCGGGGGGGATGCCCGGGCCGTCGTCCAGCACGTCGATCTGCAGGATATCGTCTTTTTCCCGGAGCTGGATGCGGACACTGCCGGAATAGCGCAGGGCGTTGTCCAGCAGATTGGAGAGGCAGCGGCGGAAGCTGTTGGGGCGCACCGTCCAGGGGCGGGCACAGCTGCCTTCGAGGCTGACGTCCTGTCCCATGTCCTGCCGGTCGGAGACCAGGCTGTCCAGCAGGGCGTTCATGTCCATGCGCACGGCGGCCTCGTCGCGGGCGCTGCCGCGGGTGAGCTCGGCGCTGTTGGCCATGATGCCGCCCAGGATGTCGATGTCTCCCAGCAGCTTGGCCCGCAGGGGGGAGGCGGGGTCCATGCTCTCCACGCGCAGGCGGATGCGGGTCAGGGGGGTGCGCAGGTCGTGGGCCACGGCGGCCAGGATGCGTTCGTGCTGGCCCACACCGGCGCGGATGCGCTCCTGCATCTTGTTGAAGGCCCGGGCGGCCTCGCGCACTTCGGTGGGCCCGTCTTCGGGCAGGGGGGCTGTGTAGAGGTTGCGGCCGAAACTCTCGGCCTTGCCGGAGAGCACCCGCAAGGGCCGCACCACGCGATGCACCACCACCAGGATGAGCAGGATCAGCAGGCCCGCTTCCAGCAGGAGCATGGTCAGGGAGGCCTGGCTGGGGGAGAAATCATAGGCATCGCTGCTGATGACCACACACAGCCACTTGCCGTCGTCCAGGCGCACGCTCACCCGGCTTTCGTACACATGCGTCCAGGGCACATGGCGGCGCAGGGTGGGGTTCATGCTGTCGGCCACATGCACGCGCTGGACCTCGGTCAGCATCTCGCGGGTGTCCAGATCGGTCTCGATGCTGTTCAGGTTCTTGCGCAGGCGGTCACGCAGATACAGGGCGCGCTCGTCCCTGGCCTGCCGGGCCGGATTGGGGGCATCGCTCAGGCTCAGGTGGACAACGTCCAGGCGTTCCAGCCGCTCCAGCAGGGAGCGCTTGTACTCGAAGGGTTCGGAGTGCAGGAGCTGGAGGGAGAGGGCCAGGCTGTTGGCCTGTTCCAGCAGGGCGGAGCGGGCCGCCTGCCGTTCTTCCACCAGCTGGACCGTGAAGGTGGCCACGCCGTGCAGGAAAAGGATGCCGCCGATGAGTATGCCCGCCAGCTGTGCGGAAAGCGTGGTGGAGGTCAGGCTGCGCAGCAGACGGGCAAGGAAGGCGCGCATGCTACTTTCCGGGCATGATGGGGGCATCCACGGGCAGGGCCGGGCGCACGAACTGCGGGCGCACGTCCGTGGCCAGCACGTAGCCGTCGCCGCGGACGGTCTTGATGAGCTGGGGCTCGCGTCCGTTGTCGCGCAGGCGGGTGCGCAAGCGGCTGATCTGCACGTCGATGCTGCGGTCATAGGGCACGGCGTTGCGGCCCTGGGTGCGTTCCAGCAGCTCGTCGCGGCTGAGCACCCGCTGGGGGTTCTGCAAAAAGATCTCCAGCAGGCGGTATTCCGTGCCGCTCAGGGAGACCACCACCCCGTCGGGCGCCACCAGATGGCGGGCGCTGCGGTCCAGCAGCCAGCCTGCGAACTGCAGGGGCGTGGTCTCGGGCTGGTCGCGGCGGGCGCTGCCTTCGGTGCGGCGCAGCACGGTACGGATGCGGGCCAGCAGCTCGCGGGGCTCGAAAGGCTTGCTCAGGTAGTCATCGGCGCCCAGCTCCAGGCCCACGATGCGGTCGGTGATGTCGCCCAGCGCGGTGAGGAAGATGACGGGCACCGTGGATTCGGCGCGCAGGGTACGGAACAGCTCCAGCCCGTTCATGCCGGGAAGCATGATGTCCATGACGATCAGGCTGCAGGGCACGCGGCGCTGGATCTCGAGGAACTCCGCCGCGTTCCCCGCCGTGCAGGTGGAAAAGCCGTTGCGACGCAGATAGTCGGAAAGCAAGGAGCGGATTTCCTCATCGTCATCGACGATACAGATGGTATGGATCGTGTTCATGGTCCGCACTCTGGGGCTGAAGGGCAGGGTATTATGACAAAATATGTCATACTTTTACTGTCATTTTGCAGTTCTGTATCAAAAACGACAGTAAAGATACGAACTTATCCATAATACCTGTACTCGCGCCAGGAGGCAACCGCCGGGGAGGGGGCAGGGGGCGTCAGCGGTCTGCCGGCAGGGGCAGCCCCGCCTCCAGACGCAGCAGAAAACGCTTGATGTCCAGACCGCCGCTGTAGCCGCCCAGGCCGCCACCGGCGGCGATGACCCTGTGGCAGGGGATGACGATCATCAGCGGGTTGCGGCCGTTGGCCTGGCCCACGGCACGGCAGGCACGCGGGCTGCCCACGGCCGCGGCCAGTTCGCCGTAGGAGCAGGTCCGTCCGTAGGGGATGTCCTGCAGGGCCCGCCAGACGCGCAGCTGGAAGGGCGTCCCCTGCGGGGCCAGCGGCAGGTCGAAGCGGCGCAGGCGGCCCGCAAAGTAGGCCGCCAGCTGTTCCCGGGCCTCGTGCAGCAGGGGGCTCGTCACGGGCTGTCCCGGCAGGGAAATGGCCTCGGGCGGGCAGTGGGCCGGGGAGGGGCATGTCCTGTCCAGGGCCACCAGATGCCCGTCCTTTTCCGTGAGCCAGAGCGGCCCCACGGGGCTTGCAAGACCGGCGACCGGCATCAGGCACGCTCCCCGGCGTCGTCCCGCAGGCGCAGGGAGGCCAGCGCCCCCAGGGCCGCCACGGGCACCAGGCAGGCCATGGCCGTGCCCAGCCCGCCGAAATTGTCCGCGATCCAGCCCAGCAGGGGCATGGCCATGCCGCCCAGGGTCATGGGCAGGCCCAGGGTCACGCCCGAGGCGAAGCCCATGTTGCGGGCCAGCAGCTTCTGGCCCAGCACCACCATGGAGCTGAAGGGCGCGAACAGGCCCACGGCCAGCGGGGCCAGCAGCAGGGCCGCCAGCCACATGCTGTCCACCCAGGCGAAGGCCAGGGCCGCGGGCAGGGCCAGCCACCACGAAAGGCGGATGATGCGGGCATAGCCGATCCTGTCGGCCAGGAAGCCGCCCAGCACGTTGCTGCTGACGCCGCAGACGCAGAAGAAGGCCAGCATCATGGCGCCGAATTCCTTGCTCTGGCCGAAGACGTCATGCCAGTACATGGGGATGTAGGTATTGAAGCCCAGGAAAAGGATGGAGCGCGAGGCGATGACCAGGGTCAGCACGCCGAAGGCATGCCAGTCGTTGCGCGGTTCGGCCTGTCCTGCGGCGGCATTGCTCTGGGGGATCTGGCGCTGCCAGCCGCGCATCTGGAAAAAGAGGAACGAGGCCGTGCACAGGGCCAGCAGCAGGAACACGGCCGTGCCGTGCAGGCCCGCCACGAAGGTGGCCCCGGCCACCAGCAGCGGCCCTACCACGAAGCCGCTGTTGCCGCCCACGGAAAAGATGCTCATGCCCGCGCCCTTGCGGTTGCCGGAGACGAGGTTGGCATAGCGGGCCCCTTCGGGATGGAACAGGGCGCCGCCCACGCCGCAGAGCATGAGGGTGAGGAAGATGGCCCAGTAACTGTCCAGAAAACCCACCAGGCCCAGGCTGCCGCCCGCCAGCAGCACGGCCAGCGGCACGAACCAGGAACGGGCGTGTTTGTCGGCCAGATAGCCGAATACGGGTTGCACCAGGGAAGAGGTGGCCGAATAGGCGAACATCAGGGCGCCCGCGGCCTGATAGTTGAAGCCGTGGGCCGCGGCCAGATAGGGCATCAGCGAGGGCAGCGCGCCGCCGTTGAGGTCGCAGCTGAGGTGCCCCAGGGAAATGAGCAGTATTTTGCGAAGGTCCATGCCTGTCTCCTGCGGAAAGCTTGAGGCATGGGCATAGCGGGCAGGGCAGGCGGCGTCAAGGGAGGCGGGCACGAAAAAGGGCCGCCCGAAGGCGGCCCGGAAAGGCAGGTAGGACACGATGCCTAGCGGCGCGGGGGCTGCTTGGCTTCCATGCTGTAGCGGTAGATCTCGTGGACTTCCTCGGTGTAGCCGGGGTAGAAGCCCTTGCCCATGCCCAGCACGATGCGGGCGCCACGGTTCATGTGCACCAGCAGGTCGCCGGTGGAGGGATCCACGCACAGACCTTCGATCTCGCCCTGCTTGATGGCTTCGTCGAAGACCTTTTCCATGTACACATGGGCGTTGCTGTCCGAGGTGATGTCGATGCGGTACAGGTGGTCGGGCTCGTTGTCGTCGGCGGTGCCGTCGTCAGCGGTCATGAACAGGGAGCCGTTGTAGTAGAACACGCCCTGCACCCACTGCGGCACGGGCTGCAGATGCACCTTGCGCAGGTAGTTGCCCTTGAGGTCGTATTCATACAGATGACGGCCGCTTTCTTCGCCCACCCAGGAGCACATCCACACGGTCTTCTTGACCGGGTCCACGGTGATGCCGGACACTTCTTCCTGGCCGGACTTGGGCTCGAACTTGAACGTGCGCTTGAATTTCAGGGTGTTGGCGTCATGGATGGCGATCTGGATGTCCTTGCCCACGCCGTCCATGAAGTTTTCGGCGCCCACATAGATCTCGCCGTTGTAGACGTCGATGTCACCGATGTGGTTGGAGGGGATGGAGTAGCCTTCGAAGGGATTTTTGTTCTCGGCCACCAGTTTGCCGTTCATGTCGTACTTGTACAGGGCCTTGCTGCAGCTCACATAGATGAACTTGCCGTCGCAGGCCACGCCCTGGCGACCGGCCACGGGCATGACGCTTTTCAGGGTGTAGGTGTACTTGGCACCGGGAAGGGGCTTGGCCTGGGCGGCGGGCAGGGCCACGCACAGGGCGCAGAGCATTGCCAGGGAAGCGAACAATCCTTTCATCTCATCTTCCTCCTTCTTTGGACCGGGTCATTGACGGTCCTTTTTCCCCTAGTAGCGCGCTAAGAGAAAAAGGGCAACGGGGGAAGACGGGCTCCGTGAAAATGTCACAGAATGACACAATGGCGTCATGTGGCGGGGGGGAGAAAAACGGCGGGAGCCGAAAACGAAAAAAGGGTCTGCGTTTCCGCAAACCCTGATTTCCTTTTTGGTGGAGCTGAGGAGAATTGAACTCCTGACCTCTTGAATGCCATTCAAGCGCTCTCCCAACTGAGCTACAGCCCCTCGGCAGAAATGCATACTGCCCAAAAAGACCCTGGCTGTCAACGAAAAAATCAAAAAAAGTGATTTTTCTTTTTTATCATTAAAATACAGCTGGTTAAAAAAATCGTAACTTGCCTCCTGATAATCCTTGCAATGAGCGGTGCTCTCTTGCCGATAGGGGGAGGCTTCGCTACGCTGTCTAGTAAGAATCTTTAGTCTGCTACCTTATGGAGGCCATATGCGCTTTGCTCTGGTGAATGGTCAGAGACGTACAGCGGAAAAGGGGCTGACAGGTATCTGTCCTGCGTGTGGTGGGCCTGTCTTGGCCAAATGCGGGGAAAAGAAAGCCCATCACTGGGCGCATAAACGACAATGCTCTGATACTTGGGCCACAGGAAAGGAGACGGACTGGCACCTTGGCTGGAAAAACTGTTTTCCAGAAGCATGGCAGGAGCGTATTCTGAAGGATGTACAGAGTGGTGAGAAGCATATCGCCGATATCCTGACAGAGCACAATCTTGTACTTGAATTCCAGCATTCTCCTATCGACCCTGAAGAGCGGCGGGCGCGAGAATATTTTTATTCCCAAGATGGCAGGCGGATGGCTTGGGTCGTGGACTGTACACAGCATCAACGGGATCTTAAGCGATGTAAATCATATATTGAAGATTATCATATAAATATATCTAGACCAAGCATTGTATCATCTCCTGATGAATTTTTTCCATCAAAATGGATTCCAATTTCATTTGTTCCTATTGTTCTTGATATAGGCTTGTTTCTAGATATACATGATAATAATGGTGTTTGTTATTACGTTATGCCGTGTTTATTTGTTTTTAAATTTGAAGAAAAATACTATTGCGGGTGTAGATTATTTTTTAAGGATGAATTTATTGAACTGGCGAAGGATGGGAAATTACTATGTGAAATTGAGTCTAATATAAAATTTCTCATTGGCACTATCAAGGCACGTCGTGCTGCCAGTAGAATGTCATATAGGTTAGGTTATTATTTAGTAGATAGTCGACGCTATCCATATATAAAGAAATCTTATAGAGGAAATGGGCGACGCAAGATAGGTGGTCGTTCCCGTAGGCGC
>ERZ1673703.1267-NODE-1267-length-22037-cov-29.650987_pt1 | contig 22037 bp, 23 predicted proteins | sample MGYA00580233_ERZ1673703 | MGnify/ENA primary metagenome ERZ1673703 (study PRJEB41218, sample SAMN15661748) | gut metagenome | host: Homo sapiens | place: Canada: London | collected 2015-08-20/2019-03-30 | study: EMG produced TPA metagenomics assembly of... | reverse complement strand
ATCATCGGCACCAAGGTTCAGTTCGTGTACGACGAGCTGAAGAAGATGCTGTAACTGGCACTTCAGTAAAACAAAACAGGCGCGGAGGGCTGGTTGCCTCCGCATGACACCGCCGGGGGCGGGCGCAGAAAGCGCCCGTTCCCGGCGGCTTTTTGTTCACACAAACCGCTTTTCTTCCAAAAAGGAACGTGTTATACTCAGATCAAATGGATGCGGCTTCCCCGCAGGGAGGCGGCCGCTGAGAAGAACGAGGTGTTTTGCATGATCATTCAGAATGCACTGGTTTATACGCCGCGCCACACCTTTGAGCGCGGTACGCTGTTCATCCGCAACGGGCGCATCGTGCCCTTTGCCGCCCCGGAAGCGGGCGAAGAGGTGATCGACGCCGAGGGCCTGTATGCCCTGCCGGGTCTGGTGGACATCCACTTCCACGGGGCTATGGGCAAGGACTTCTGCGACGGCACCGAGGAGGCCATCCAGACGCTGGCCGACTTTGAGGCCAGCAAGGGCGTGCTGGCTATCTGCCCTGCCACCATGACCTACCCGGAAGAGTTTTTGAACCATGTGATGGACGCCGCCGCCGCCCACAAAAACGGCAAGGGCGCAGATCTGGTGGGCATCAACATGGAAGGCCCCTTCATCAGCCCCAAGAAGGTGGGTGCCCAGAACCCGGAGTATGTGCAGGGTGCTGACGCGGGGATGTTCCGCCGCCTGCAGAAGCGCGCAGGCGGCCTGATCAAGCTGGTGGACGTGGCCCCCGAAGAGCCGGGCAACCTGGATTTCATCAAGGAATGCCACAATGAGGTGCGCATCTCCATTGCCCACACCTGCACCGACTACGATACTGCCGTGCAGGCCTTTGAGGCCGGTGCCACCCACATGACCCACCTGTACAACGCCATGCCCGGCATCACCCACCGTGCCCCCGGCCCCATCATTGCGGCACTGGAGCACGGCGCAGAGGTGGAGCTCATCACCGACAACGTGCACATCCACCCGGCCATGGTGCGGTTCACCTTCAACACCTTCGGGGCCGACCATGTGTGCCTGATCGCCGACAGCATGATGGCCTGCGGCCTGCCGGACGGCCAGTACAGCCTGGGCGGACAGGCTGTCACGGTCAAGGGCCCGCTGGCCACCCTGACCGAGCAGCCCGGTACCATTGCCGGCAGCAATACCTGCCTGTACGACTGCATGAAGCGTGCCGTGCTGGAGATGAACGTGCCGCTGGAGAGCGCCGTGCGCGCCGCCAGCGAGAACCCGGCCCGGAGCATCGGCGTGGACAACGATTACGGCAGCCTGGCCGCCGGCCGTTACGGCAACGTGATCCTGGCCGACAAGGAGCTGAACATCAAGGCCGTGATCCAGAAAGGGACCCGCATCGTATGAACAAGACCTTTACCTGGCGGTTGCTGACCCCCGGCGAGCTGACCGACGTGTATCTGCAGGAAATGCGCCGCGACTTTCCCGCCGGGGAGCTCAAGCCGCTGAGTATGATCCTGACCAGCGAGGCCGAGGGCCTTGCCCACACCTGGGGCGTGTTTGACGGGGAGACGCTGGCCGCCTACCTGCTCATGGTGCGCCCGGAGGGCAGTGCCATCAGCCAGCTGGACTATTTTGCCGTGGTGCCCGCCTACCGCGCGGGCGGCCTTGGCGCAAAGCTGCTGGCAGCCCTGCCGGAGTACGAAGCCGGGGCACAGGCCATCATCATTGAGGCCGAAATGCCCGAAAAGGCTGAGGACGAGGCCATGGCCGTGCGCCGCCTGGGCTTTTACGCCCGGTGCGGTGCCCGCGACACCGGTTACTATGAGCACCTGTTTGACGCGTGGTTCCGCATCCTGGTGCTGCCCTGCCCCGGCGCGCCGGAGCTGAGCGACAAGGACGCGCTGGACGCCCTGGTGAGCTGCTACAAACGCACCATCAGCGAGAGCCAGTGGCGCAAGTATGTGCAGTTCTACGCCCCGGACGGGAGCCTGCGCCTGTAAGGGAGACCCCGACGCAGGGATGTAAAGGTGAAACAGCAATTGCTGAAAAGGAGGTTTTTCTTATGACAACAAAAATGACTCGGCGCACGTTTCTGAAGGGGGCTGCGGCTGCTGCGGCAGCAGTGTCCCTGTCTGGCCTGCTGACCGGCTGCGGCGACCAGGAGCTGCCGGACAACGAGATCCAGATCGGTGCATACACCGTAAAGGTGTATGACCTGGATGTGGACCAGGGCACGGAGATGAATAAGGCCGGTGCCATCCTGGGCAAGGTGAAGCTGCGGTTTGCAGACGGCGGCGGCAACTGGCAGACCATGAGATATGATGGGATGTTCAGCGCAACTGTCAATGGATGCAATCTGACCCAGGTGGCTCCCACCGGAAGGTTTACCGTGACCGATTCCATGGGCGGAAAGCTGCACAGCACGGTGGAGCAGGAGCTGCGGCTCAGCTTCCCCAACGAGGGTTGGCGTTACCAGTACCAGAACGGTGCAATGGCAGTGCTGACCATCAAGATCAACGGCATGACCGGCACGCTGTATCTGGTAAAGCGGGGCAACGTATATGTTGCCACCAAGATCAAACCCATGAACTGATAAAAGACCTTTTGCCCCGGGCACTCTGGAAAGAGTGCCCGGGGCTTTTTGTCGTTCTGCCCAGGGGCAGAAGGATGGTTTTGGGCAGTTTTTCCGGCAATGTAAAGAAATGTGCCACGGTTTTCACCGCCAGTTTACAAGCTCTTTGCAAAGGCCCGGCCCGGCCCCCAAAAGATTTACCTGCATTTTGCCCTGCCATGGTCGAAGAAATGCTGCCGGAGGAATACAATAGAGCCGTTCCCAAGAAAAACACAAACACAACATAAATTGCTGCCGGGCGGGTGCCCGGCCCGATCTGGAGGAAAATATTATGAAAAAGATCACACGTCGTTCGTTCCTGGCCGTCTGCGGCACCGTGGCAGCCGCTGCTGCCCTGACCGCCTGCGGCGGCTCTGCTTCTTCCGCTTCCACCACCGCTTCTTCTGTGGCTTCTGCCGCTTCTTCCGCTGCCGGGAGCACTGCTGCCGGCACCCTGAGCGGCAATGTGGCCACCGGCGGTTCCACTTCCATGAAGAACGTCATCGCTGCCCTGACCGAAGGCTTTGCCGAGGTGGAGCCGGGCGTTACCGTCAGCTATGACCCCACCGGTTCCGGCGCAGGCATCACCGGTGCCACCGACAAGACCCTGGACATCGGCCTGTCCTCCCGTGCCCTGAAGGACGACGAGAAGAACGATGTGGACGGCACCACCGTGGCGCTGGACGGCATCGCCATCATCGTGAATAAGGACAGCAAGGTGGCGGACCTGACCGTGGACCAGCTCAAGCAGATGTTCACCGGCGAGATCACCAACTGGTCTGAGGTCGGCGGCGACGACGGCGAGATCGTGCTGATCGGCCGTGAGGCCGGTTCCGGCACCCGCGACGGCTTCGAGAGCATCGTGGACGTGAAGGACAGCTGCAAGTATGCACAGGAGCTGACCGCTACCGGCGCTGTCATCAGCGCTGTGGAGGCCAACCCCCTGGCCATCGGCTACGCTTCTCTGTCTGCAGTAGGCGACACCGTGGCTATGGTCACCGTGGAAGGCGTGGCGTGCAGCGAGGCTACCGTCAAGGACGGCAGCTACAAGATCCAGCGTCCCTTCGTGTTCGTCACCAACAAGAGCGTGGCCCTGTCTGAGCAGGCACAGGCCTTTGTGGACTTTGCCACCAGCAAGGACGCTGCCGACCTCATCCGCACCGCAGGCGCTGTGCCCGTGAACGAGTAAAAGGCGCTCAGAGCCAGCCCGGCCGGGAGTTCCCCCGCGAAATTCGGGGCTTCCAGCTCCCGCCCTATTGCCTACGGCAACAGGGTCCCACCCTCGGATCATTCGCTGGTGAAACTCCCGGCCGAACTGACCCGGTAAACAGGATGGGGACAATGATAAAATTAGCCCACCGCGTTGGCCTGCCGTTTCTGCGAGCCGACGCGGCTTTTATAAAGGTTTTCAGCTATGAACAAAAAATCCTATCTGGCTCGGGTACGGCTGCCCCGCACCCCTGCCGACTGGCTGGAAGCGATGATGAATTTCATCTTCTTCCTGTGCGGCATGCTGGCGGTGGGCTGCGTGGTGCTCATCTCGGTGTATATGGTGGTTTCCGGCGTGCCGGCCATCCACAAGATCGGCCTGTTCCGGTTCCTGCTTGGCACCGAGTGGGCCTCCACCGCCGCCGACCCGAAGTTCGGCATCCTGCCCTTTATCCTGTCCAGTGTGTACGGCACGCTGGGTGCCACCCTCATCGGTGTGCCCATCGGCCTGCTCACGGCGGTGTTCCTGTCCAAGGCGGCCGGCCCGAAGGTGCGCACGGTGGTGGTCACGGCCATTGAGCTGCTGAGCGGCATCCCCAGCGTGGTGTTCGGCCTGCTGGGCATGCAGGTGCTGGTGCCCGCCGTGGCAAAGACCTTTGGCAAGGCGTCCGGTGCCTGCCTGCTGTCGGCCATCGTGGTGCTGTCCATCATGATCCTGCCCAGCATCGTGTCCGTGTCGGTCACGGCCCTCAACGCCGTGCCGCCGGAATATGAGCAGGGCAGCCTGGCCCTGGGTGCCACCGACACCGAGACCTGGTTCAAGATCAGTGTGCCTGCTGCCAAAAGCGGCATTGCCGCCGGCATCGTGCTGGGCATCGGCCGCGCCATCGGCGAGGCCATGGCCGTGATGATGGTGGCCGGCAACAGCCCCAACATGCCGGACAGCGTGTTCCGCAGCGTCACCTTCCTGACCACGGCCATTGCCAAGGAAATGAGCTACGCCGGCGGCCTGCAGCGGCAGGCGCTGTTCAGCATTGCTCTGGTGCTGTTTGTGTTCATCATGATCATCAATGTGGTGCTCAACGTGGTGCTGAAGGGAGGCGACCGCGATGCATAACGGTTTTTCGCCCTCCCGCCGCGCCTGGAACCGTGTGATGACGGTGCTGGTGTGGGCGGCTGCCCTGCTGGTGATGGCGCTGGTGGCGGGCATCCTGGGCATGGTGCTGGTGCGCGGTGTGCCGCACATCAGCTGGAACTTCCTCACCACCACGGCCAGCGTGCTGAAAGGCACCGACGGCATCCTGCCGGCCATCCTCAACACGCTGTACGTCATCCTGCTGACCCTGCTCATCGTGCTGCCGCTGGGTGTGGGCGCGGCGGTCTACCTGACCGAATACGCCTCCAACCGCCGTCTGATCGAGGTGATCGAGTTCACCAACGAGACGCTGGCCGGCATCCCCAGCATCCTCTATGGTCTGGTGGGCATGCTGGTGTTCAGCCAGGCGCTGGGCTTCCAGACCTGCCTGCTGTCCGGCAGCCTGACGCTGGTGGTCATGAACCTGCCCACCATCATCCGCACCACCCAGGAATCCCTGAAAACGGTGCCCCAGGGCTACCGCGAGGGTGCGCTGGGTCTGGGTGCCGGCAAGTGGCACATCATCCACACCATCGTGCTGCCCTGCAGCATCGACGGCATCGTCACCGGCTGCATCCTGGCCGTGGGCCGCATTGTGGGCGAGAGCGCCGCACTGCTGTTCACCGCCGGTGCGGCGGAAGTGATCGCCAAGGGTGTGGTCAAGGCCTACACCTCCAACGGTGCCACCCTGTCGGTGCTGCTGTACCTGCGTGCCTTTGAGGACGGCGACTTTGCCTCGGCCTGGGGCATTGGTGCCGTGCTGCTGGTGCTGGTGCTGGCCATCAATCTGGCCGCCCGGCTGGCCAAAGCAAAACTGAAACAGAAACAGTAAAACCTCTCGGTCCCCGGAGGATCAAAAATGGCCTCCGCTTGCGCTCTGGCCATCTTCAGCGGAAAGTGATTTTAATCGTTGCGTTTGTCGCGGCCTGCGGGCCGCTCCAAACGCCTTTTCACGGATGGAGATCTGAGAAGTTTTTAAAACATGAGGTACTCTATGGAAAACACGAAGGTGCCGGTCATCTCGGCAAAAAACCTGAACCTCTGGTACGGCGACTTCAAGGCGCTGAAAAATATCTCGCTGGACGTGGGCGAGCGGGAGATCACGGCCCTCATCGGCCCCTCCGGCTGCGGCAAGTCCACCTTCCTGAAAACGCTCAACCGCATGAACGACCTTGTGCCGGGCGTGCGCATCGAGGGGGATGTCCGCCTCAAGGGGCAGGACATCTTTGCCCGGGACATGGAGCTCACCGACCTGCGCCGCCGGGTGGGCATGGTGTTCCAAAAGGCAAACCCCTTCCCCATGAGCATCTACGATAACATCACCTACGGCCCCAAGCTCCACGGTGTGCGCAATAAGGCAGAGCTGGATGAGCTGGTGGAAAGCTCCCTGCGGGGTGCGGCCCTGTGGGATGAGGTGAAGGATCGCCTGAAAAAGAGCGCCCTGGGCCTGTCCGGCGGTCAGCAGCAGCGGCTGTGCATCGCCCGGGCCCTGGCCGTCAAGCCGGAGGTGCTGCTGATGGACGAGCCCACCAGCGCCCTGGACCCCGGCTCCACCATGAAGGTGGAAGAGCTGATGAGCGAGCTGAAAAAGAACTACACGGTGGTCATCGTCACCCACAACATGCAGCAGGCTGCCCGTATCAGCGACCGCACGGCCTTCTTCCTGCTGGGCGAGCTGGTGGAGGTGGGCCCCACCAACCAGATCTTCAGCGCCCCGCAGGACAAGCGCACCGAGGATTACATCTCCGGCCGGTTCGGTTAAATCGAGGAGGAAAGACCAATGAGCATCCGCAAACAGTACGACACCGATCTGGAAGCCCTCAAGGCGGCGCTGGTGGAAATGGGCAGCAACTCTGCCGAGGCCGTGGAGGCCGCGCTGGAAGCACTGTGCACCGCCGATGCCGAAGCCGCCCAGAAGATCGTGAAGAGCGACAGCCGCATCAACAACATGGAGCGGGACATCGAGCACCGCTGCATGACCCTGCTGCTGCGCCAGCAGCCGGTGGCCGGTGACCTGCGCCGCATCTCCACCGCCATGAAGGTGGTCACCGACATTGAGCGCATCGGCGACCATGCCTCGGACATTGCCGAGATCATCCCGCATCTGGTCACCGTGCGCAAGGAGGGCGACCCGGCGGTGAGCCAGGCCATTGCCATGGGCCGCAAGGCATACCAGATGATCCAGGACGCCATGGCGGCACTGACCGCGGAGGACGAGCTGGCCGCCCGCAAGGTCATTGCGGCCGACGACGCCGTGGACTTTGACTTCAATGCCATCAAGCACACCCTCGCGCAGGAGATCGCAGCCGACCCCGCTAAGGTGGACGCTGCGCTGGACCTGCTGATGGTGATCAAATATCTGGAACGCATCGGCGACCACGCGGTGAACGTGGCCGAGTGGGTGCAGTTCGTGCGCACCGGCCGTTATAAGGACGAGAGCATGTTTTGATCAAGCGATTTTCCTCATTTTCTTCCAGATGGGCCGCGCTGTGCAGTTCGTGCACAGGCGGCCCTTTTTGCTGGGAAAAATAATTCAAAAATTTTTATCATTTCGTGCAATCTTCCGGGACCGTGTTTCGTATACGAAGTGTAAGGGCCTTCAAGCAAGACCTGCAGTTCCCGTGCGGCGGGTGTCCGGCTTCCCCCAGTCCCCGCCCGCCGCACCGTTACAGAGGAGATCCAGATGATGCAGACCAAGAACGAGATGCTGGAGAGCCGCACGGAAGCCGTCAGCCGCGACGCGCTGGTGCGGGCGGCTCTGCAGGAGATCACCCAGAATTACCGCGAGGCCAGCCTGTCCAACGTGGCGCGGGCCTATGGCGTTTCGCTGGCATACGTCAGCGAGTGCGTGCGTGCGCAGACCGGCAAGACCTACAAGGAGCTGCTGCAGAGGCACCGCATGGAGACGGCGGCCCGCTTGCTGCGCCGCAGCGATCTGAACATCCAGCAGATCATTGCCCAGGTGGGTTACGAGAACACCAGCTATTTTTATCGTCTGTTCCACGAGCGCTACGGCCTGAGCCCCCGTGAGTACCGTCAGGTGCGCGCAGTCCGCAGCCGGACCACGGCCTGAGCATTCCAGGCAAGAGAATCACTTTCCCCCTGAGCAGGGCACCAGTGTGAGACGCACGGTGCTCTGCTTTTTTGCAGTTGTGCCGATGCACAAAAAACTGGTGTTTTCTGGCAGGATGTAGTATAATAACAAGTGCAACAAAGCTGTGCCGCGCCTTCCTTGCGGAGAATATGCGGCAGGATAAGAGGGTGTAAACAGATGTTTCGTGGAGCAGTGAGAGGAGATCTGCCGCAGATCCTGCAGATCTATGCCCATGCGCGGGAAGCCATGGCGGCTTCGGGCAACCCCACCCAGTGGGGCGACAACTTTCCCCCGCAGGAGCTTCTGGAGGAGGACATCGACTCCAACCGGCTGTTCGTGGATGTGGTCAACGGCCAGCTGCTGGGCGTGTTCGCCTTCATTCTGGGGGCGGACCCCACCTATCAGGTGATCGAGGGCGGTGCATGGCTGAACGATACCCTGCCCTATGGCACCATCCACCGGCTGGCCTCCTCCGGCAAGAGCAAGGGGGTGGCTTCGGCGGTCATCGAGTGGTGTCTGGAGCATTGCCAGAGTCTGCGGGCGGACACCCATGCCGACAACCAGATCATGCAGCATCTGCTGGAAAAGAACGGCTTTACGCGCTGCGGCATCATCCATGTGGCGGACGGAACGCCCCGCATCGCCTACCAGAAGCTGGCCCTGACCCAGCAGCACAGCTGAGCCAAAAACACAACATAGCACCCTTTGCCCCGAGGGCCCGGCCCCGGGGCAGGGGGTGCTTTTTTTGTGGTCAAAACTGCAAAACTGTATTTTACACAAATACAGTTTTCGGGGCGAAAAAATAAAAGTTCACAAAAATTGGAAAACGAGAGAGAAAAATGCCTGGAAATACTTCCTCTTTTGGGCCGTCTGTGCTATAATGACACTTGTTCTTGGGTAAGAGACAGAAAACTGTACGCATGAGGCGTACAGCATAAAGAGGAGTGTTATCATAGTATGAAGACCCTGAAAGCTGCTGTTGCAAAATACAACGGCATCAGTCTGATCCTGCGCATCCTCGTCGGCCTGGCAGTCGGCGTGGTGCTGGCACTGGTGGCCCCGGGTGCCGGTTGGGTGGCTGAGTTCGGCAACCTGTTCGTCGGCGCATTGAAGGGCATTGCCCCGGTGCTGGTGTTCGTGATCGTGGCAAGCGCCCTGGCACAGGGTTCTTCCAGGCTGGACCGCCGCTTTGGTACGGTGATCTGGCTGTACATGCTCACCACCTTCCTGGCCGCTGCCATTGCGGTGGTGACCAGCTTCCTGTTCCCGGTGACCGTCGTGCTGGCCGATGCCGCCCAGTCCGACGTGGTGCCCCAGGGTCTGGGCGAAGTGCTGAGCACCCTGCTCACCAACTTTGTGGCCAACCCCGTGGCGGCCATCATGAACGGCAACTACATCGGCATCCTGTTCTGGGCCTGCATGTTCGGCATTGCCATGAAGGGCATCGGCTCTGAGAGCACCAAGATCTTTATGGCCAACACCGCCGATGCGGTGTCCCAGATCGTGCGCTGGATCATCAATCTGGCACCCTTCGGCATCATGGGTCTGGTGTACACCAACGTTTCCGGCAACGGCCTGGCCATCTTTACCCAGTACGGCAAGCTGCTGGCCCTGCTGGTGGGCACTATGCTGTTCATGGCCCTCATCGTTTCGCCGTTCATCATGTTTATCTACCTGCACTGCAACCCGTACCCGCTGGTGTTCCGCTGCCTGAAGGAGTCCGGCCTGACCGCCTTCTTCACCCGCAGCTCCGCCGCCAACATCCCCGTGAATATGGCCCTGTGTGAGAAGCTGGGGCTGGATAAGGACATGTATTCCGTGTCCATCCCGCTGGGCGCCACCATCAACATGGACGGTGCCGCCATCACCATCACCATCATGACGCTGGCCGCTGCCAACACGCTGGGCATTCAGGTGTCCCTGCCGGCCGCCATCGTGCTGAGCGCCATGAGCGCTCTGGGTGCCTGCGGTGCTTCCGGCGTGGCCGGCGGCTCCCTGCTGCTGATTCCCATGGCCTGCTCCCTGTTCGGCATCTCCAACGATGTTGCCATGCAGATGGTAGGTGTCGGCTTCATCATCGGCGTGGTGCAGGACTCTGTGGAGACGGCCCTGAACTCTGCCGGTGACGTGGAGTTTGCCGCCACCGCCGAGTATCACCAGTGGCTCAAGCAGGGCAAGCCCCTGCCGGAGTTCCTCCACGCCTGAGCCCCTCCCCTATAAAAATCAAGAAGCCCTTGCACGAGACGGTGCAGGGGCTTCTTTTTTTGCAGTGGGGGTGCCTTAGTCCATAAACCCTGCCTTTTGCAGGGTCGTGAGGATCAGGGGGATCAGCACCAGCTGGGCCAGGATGCCCGGCACGGCGGTGAGCAAGGCACCGGACAGAAACGCGCTGAACGGGAAGCTGCTGCCGGTCAGGCCTGCCAGCACGAAGCGCACAGCACCCCACACCAGACGCCCCGCCACCATGGCGGTGACGAGAGCGGCATACATCATGGGCAGGGTGTGCTTCACTCTGCGCCAGACAAGGCCGGACACAAGGCCGTAGGCGGCCAGCTCAAAGGCCATGGAGACGGCGATGGGAAACATCGGCGGCATGCCGAACAGCACCGAGCGCAGCAACGGAGCCACAAAGCCTACGGCCAGCCCCCAGGGGCCGCCCAGCACAAAGCCGCACAGCAGAATGGGAAAATGCATGGGGCACAGCATGTTGCCCACCTGCGGCACATGGCCGGTGACCATGGGCAGCAGGAAGGCCAGCGCAAGGAACAATGCCGCCAGCACGATGCGGCGGGCGGGCGAAACAGTCTTGGTGTTCATGAAAAAGTCCTCCTTTGCACGAAAAAGGGGCCTGCTCCTGGCCTTCCGGCCGGAAACAGACCCCTTCGTGGCGTCTTTTGAAAAAATGCTCTGGATAAAAAGTTCTCCTGTATGGAGAAAACGGACTTCTGCCCGCACACCCGGCTCCGTGCCGGATTTTGACAAAATTATAGCAAATGCCCCGGCGGCTGTCAAGATGCGGCAAACGACCCGCAAATTGACCAAAAAGCGGAACTTTTCGGGCAAGATTTCCCCCGTGTATGTACATTTTGCATGAAGGAACTTGACCTTTTTGCGTAGAATAGCTAATATAAACTTGAAAAAGAGTGCGCTGCTGGGACACACCTGCCCGGCAGGGCGTAAAACGGCTTTTTTGGAACGCTTGCAAATCTGAGGTTCATACGGGAGGACCATCATGACAAATGCAGAAAAACTTACCCTGGCAAAGCACGCCTGTCACATCCGCATGGGCGTGATCGAGGGCACGCACAGCGCAAAGTGCGGTCATCCGGGCGGCAGTCTGGACATCGCCGAGCTGCTGAGCTACCTCTATTTCGTGGAAATGAACATCGACCCGAAGGACCCCAAGATGGCCGACCGCGACCGTCTGGTGCTGTCCAAGGGCCATGCCGCTCCGGCACTGTACGCTGCTCTGGCAGAGCGCGGCTACTTCCCGGTGGAGGACCTCAAGACCCTGCGCAAGATCGGCAGCTACCTGCAGGGCCACCCCAACATGAACGAGACGCCGGGTGTGGACATGTCCACCGGCAGTCTGGGCCAGGGCATCTCTGCAGCCTGCGGCATGGCACTGGGTGCCAAGCACGCAGGCAAGCCCATCAACGTGTTTGCCATCGTGGGTGACGGCGAGGTGGAAGAGGGTGAGTGCTGGGAGGCCTTTATGTTTGCCGCCCACTACGGCCTGAGCAACCTGTGCGTGTTCCTGGACCGCAACCGCCTGCAGATCGACGGCTCCACCGAGACGGTCATGAGCAGCGAACCGCTGGAAGAGAAGATGAAGGCCTTCAACTTCAACGTGCTGACCATCAATGGTCACGACTATGACCAGATCGAGGCCGCCATCCAGGCTTTCCATGCCGAGAACGACAAGCCCACCTGCATCATCATGGACACCACCAAGGGCAAGGGCGTTTCCTTTATGACCAACTCCGTGGACTGGCACGGCAAGGGCCCCAACGACGACGAATACAAGGTCGCTATGGAAGAACTGAACGCCGCCTACGCCGCGCTGGAACAGGAGGAGAAGTAAGATGGCAGACGTGAAAAAGATCGCTACCCGTGAAAGCTACGGCAACACCCTGAAGGAGCTGGCCGCTGAGGGCCACGACGACCTGGTGGTGCTGGACGCTGACCTGGCTGCCGCCACCAAGACCGGCATGTTCCGCAAGGCTTATCCGGACCGCCACTTTGACTGCGGCATTGCCGAGGGCAACATGATGGGCGTGGCCGCCGGCCTGTCCACCATGGGCTATGTGCCCTTTGTTTCCAGCTTTGCCATGTTTGCCGCCGGCCGTGCCTTTGAGCAGGTGCGCAACTCCATCGGCTACCCCCACCTGAACGTGAAGATCGGTGCCACCCACGGCGGCATCTCGGTGGGTGAGGACGGTGCATCCCATCAGTGCTGCGAGGACTTTGCCCTCATGCGCAGCATCCCCGGCATGACCGTCATCTGCCCCGCCGATGACGTGGAGGCCCGCGCCGCTGTGCGTGCCTCCTACGCCATGGAAGGCCCGGTCTATCTGCGCTTCGGCCGTCTGGCGGTGCCTGTGTTCCACGATGCCGACAACTACCACTTTGAGATCGGCAAGGGCGAGCAGATCACCGAGGGCAATGACATTGCCATCATCGCCACCGGCCTGATGGTCAACGAGGCCCGCATCGCTGCCGAGCAGCTGGCCGCCGAGGGCATCCATGCCCGCGTCATCAACATCCACACCATCAAGCCGCTGGACGAGGAGATCGTCCTGAAGGCGGCCAAAGAGTGCGGCAAGGTGATCACCGCCGAGGAGCACAACGTCATCGGCGGTCTGGGCGAAGCCGTGTGCGCCGTCCTGTCCGAGAAGCTGCCCACCCCCGTGCGCCGCGTGGGCGTGCAGGATGTGTTCGGCTGCTCCGGCCCCGCATGGGACCTGCTGGCAAAGTACGGCCTGGATGCTGCCACCATCTGCAAGACCGCACATGAGATGCTGAACAAGTAAAACCGATTTTGCAGCGCGCTGCCGTGCCTGAGTGCCCGGCGGCGCGTTTTTTATGTGACCCGGTCACGGAAAAACATGCGGCATCCGGGGTATACTGATGCTGTCAGAAAAAACAAACACCTTTTACGGAGGGATAAAATATGGCAGTTGTGACCATTACGACCGAAAACTTTGCGCAGGAAGTGCTGCACAGCGACAAGCCGGTGCTGCTGGACTTCTGGGCCAGCTGGTGCGGCCCCTGCCGCATGCTCAGCCCCATCGTGGATGAGGTGGCCGAAGAGCGCACCGACGTCAAGGTGGGCAAGGTGAATGTGGACGAGCAGCCGGACCTGGCGGCACAGTTCGGGGTGATGAGCATCCCCACCCTGCTGGTGTTCGAGCAGGGCAAGCTGGTGCGTCAGGCCGTGGGTGCCCGCCCCAAGGCCGGTGTGCTGGAGCTGCTGGGTTAAGATGTGCTGACTGAGCCATCCGCAGGAGACTGCGGGTGGCTTTTTTTGTGTTCGCCCGCCGTCAACTCTTGCGGCCCGGCGGTGAAACATTTTCGCCTTTCTGTACAAACGCACCGAAAAAATGTAAGATGGAGCTGCAAACACTGTCACTTTCCTGCTTTACAACTTTACCAAGATAAAGTAAAATAAAGACAGAACACACCCGGGTGTGCCCATTGTGTGCGGAAGGTGCCGCACCCACCGGCCGGGAGGACCGGTGCAGGATGGTGTAAGAAGAACAGGGGGGAACCGACATGGAATTTGATCTTTCGACGCTGCAGCCCAAGGAGCGTGCCTCCTTTGCCCTGCGGGCGCTGTACGAGGCCGCAGGGTGCCGCAAGTACCACATGGGCCGGTTTGAGGAGTACAGCCTGTATCAGGCCAACCGCAGCTTTCTTTCGTCGGAACAGGTCATCACCTTCACCGACCTGGACGGCCGTCTGCTGGCTCTCAAGCCGGACGTGACCCTCTCCATTGCCAAAACGGCGCAGCCCGCCCCCGGCGAGACGATGCGCTACTACTACCACGAAAACGTCTACCGCCCCTCGGCAGAGAGCCACACCTTCAAGGAGATCGGCCAGATGGGTCTGGAATTTCTGGGCGGTGTGGGCGAAGCGGAAGTGCAGCAGGCCGTGTGTCTTGCGGCACAGTCGCTGGGGCAGCTGGGCACCGACTGGGTGCTGGAAGTGAGCCACATGGGCTATCTGTTCGGCCTACTTGATGCTTTGCAGGTGCCGGAGGACGCCCGCGCGGAGCTGCTGCGCAAGCTGGGCCAGAAAAACGCCCACGAGCTGCGGGCCGCTGCCCTTGCCGCCGGGCTGGACGAGGACGCCGCCGACACCCTGTGCCGGGTGCTGACCCTCTGCGGCGGCTACGCTGACACCCTGCCCCGTGCCGAAGCCCTGTGCCGCAACGACGCCATGCGGGCCGCGGTGGCAGAGCTGCAGGGGCTGGCCGGGCCGCTGGAACAGGCGGGCGGTGCCATCCGGCTGGACCTGACCCTGGCCGGTGAGATGGAATACTACAACGGCCTTGTTTTTCAAGGCTACCTCAAAGCCCTGCCCCGCCCCCTGCTCAAGGGCGGCCGGTACGACCTGCTGATGCAGCAGTTCACCCCCGGGGCCGGTGCCATTGGCTTTGCGGTCTATCTGGACGAGCTGGACCGCCTGAGCGCTCCCCTGCCGCCGGTGCAGAAGAACAGCACCGACAAGGTGATGCTGAACGTGGCCCTGCCCAAGGGCCGTCTGGGCGACAAGGTCTACAATCTGCTGGCCGGCATCGGCTACGGCTGCCCGGAGGACTACAATGCCACCCGCAAGCTGGTGGTGGAGAACCCGGAGGCCGGCATCCGCTACTTCCTCGTCAAGCCCAGCGATGTGGCCATCTACGTCGAACACGGCGCGGCGGATGTGGGCATCGTGGGCAAGGATATCCTCACCGAGGCGGAAGCCGACGTGTACGAGCTGCTGGACACCGGCCTTGGCAAATGCCGCATGTGCGTGGCGGCCCCGGCCGATTATCAGGACGACCCCGGCCGACCGGTGCGGGTAGCCACCAAATTCGTCAACATTGCAAAAGCCTACTACGCCTCGCAGGGGCGGGACATCGACATCATCAAGCTGAACGGCTCCATCGAGCTGGCCCCGATTTTGGGCCTGTCGGATGTCATTGTGGATATCGTGGAGACCGGCACCACCCTGCGGGAGAACGGCCTGAAGGTGGTCACCGAATTTTTGCCCATCTCGGCCCGGTTCATTGCAAACAAGGCGAGCTACCAGTTCAAGCACGCTGAAATGGACACCATGCTGGAAAAGCTGCGGGCGCAGCTGCAGAACAAGGAGGAAGCAAAATGATCAAGCTGTACAACTTCGACGAGCTGAAGCCCGAAGAGATCCTGAACCGCGACATCCGCGCCGAGAAGAACGTGGAGGACGTGGTGGACGGCATCATTGCCGATGTGCGTGCCCGGGGCGACGAGGCCCTGAAGGACTACGCCCTGAAATTTGACGGAGCTGTCATTGAAAACCTGCAGGTCACACAGGAAGAGATCGACGAGGCCTTTGCGGGCATGGACCCCTATTTCCTCGAGACCCTGCGGCAGGCGGCGGCCAACATCGAGAACTTCCACCGCCAGCAGGTGCACAAGAACTTTGTGGTGAACGATAAGCCCGGCATCGTGCTGGGGCAGAAGTACACCCCCATTGAAAAGGCGGGCGTGTATGTGCCCGGCGGCACGGCGGCTTACCCCTCCACCGTGCTCATGGACGTGATCCCCGCCAAGGTGGCGGGCGTGGCCGAGATCGTCATGACCACCCCCGCCGGGAAGGACGGCAAGGTGAACCCGGTCATTCTGGCCGCCGCCGCCACGGCAGGCGTGACCAAAATTTTCAAGACCGGCGGCGCACAGGCTGTGGCGGCGCTGGCCTACGGCACCCAGAGCATCCCTGCCGTGGACAAGATCGTGGGCCCCGGCAACATCTATGTGGCTACCGCCAAGCGCAAGATGTTCGGCAAGGTGGGCATTGATATGATCGCAGGCCCCAGCGAGATCCTGGTGCTGGCCGACGGCGGCTGCAACCCCGCCTGGGTGGCCGCCGACCTGCTGAGCCAGGCCGAGCACGACAAGCTGGCCAGCCCCGTGCTGGTCACCGACAGCGCCGACCTCGCCAAGGCCGTGCAGGCCGAGCTGGAAGTGCAGATCCCTCAGCTGCCCCGCGCCGCCATCGCCCGCGCCAGCGTGGACGACAACGGCAAGATCATCGTCTGCACCGACCTGCACAAGGCCATCGAAGCCTGCAACATCATCGCCCCGGAGCATCTGGAAGTGTGCGTGGAGGACCCCTTCGGCGTGCTGAACGAGATCAAAAACGCGGGCAGCATCTTCCTGGGCCGCAACGTGCCGGAGGCACTGGGCGATTACTTCGCCGGCCCCAACCACACCCTGCCCACCAGCGGCACGGCCCGCTTCTCCAGCCCGCTGGGCGTGGACGACTTCGTCAAGAAGTCCAGCTTCCTCTACTACACCCGCGAGGCACTGGGCGAAGTGGCCCCCCGCATTGCCGACTTTGCGGAGCGCGAGGGCCTGCACGCCCACGCAAAGAGCGTGACCATCCGGTACGAGAAGTAAAAGAGGCTCGCCCTCTCCGTCACGGCTTACGCCGTGCCACCTCCCCCAAAGGGGGAGGCAAGAAACGTTTCGGCCAGGTTCTTGGCTCTCCCTTTGACAGACTTCCCCCGGTCGGGGGAAGATGTTGCGTAAGCGACAGAAAGGGGAGCAAGCTGGACGCAAAGCGGCCTGAGAGGGCGAGGCCGCTTGCCGATAAAAGAAAACTGGAGGATATTGTTCATGAGCCGTTTTCTTTCCCCCACCCTGTCCGCTGTCACCCCCTATACGCCGGGCGAACAGCCGCAGGACCAGCAGTACATCAAACTGAACACCAACGAAAGCCCCTATCTGCCCAGCCCGGCGGTGGTGGCGGCGGTGAGTGAAGCCGAGGTGGAAAAGCTCCGCCTTTACTCCGACCCCGCCTGTGCCGACCTGCTACGGGCAGCGGTGGCCCATTTTGGCCTGCAGCCGGATCAGATCATGCCCGGCAACGGCAGCGACGAGAACCTGTTCTTTGCGCTGCGGGCCTTCTGCGACGAACAGCACCCGCTGGCCTATGCCGACATCACCTACGGCTGCTACGGCGTGTGGTGCGGGCTGCTGCACATCCCCAGCCACATCATCCCGCTGAAGGATGATTTCACGCTGGACCCGAAGGACTACTACGGCCTGCACCAGACCATCGTCATCGCCAACCCCAACGCCCCCACTGGCCTTGCCCTGCCGCGCAGCGCCATCGAGGGCATCCTGCAGGCCAACCCCGACAACGTAGTCATCGTGGACGAGGCCTATGTGGACTTTGGCGGCGAGAGCTGCGTGCCCCTCATCGACCGGTACGAGAACCTGCTGGTGGTGCAGACCTTCTCCAAGTCCCGCCAGCTGGCCGGTGCCCGGCTGGGTCTGGCCATGGGCAATGCAAAACTCATTGCCGACCTGAACCGGGTCAAGTTCAGCCTGAACCCCTACAACATCAACCGCCTGACCCTGAAAGCCGGGCAGGCCGCGCTGGAAGATACGGCCTACTTTGACCGCACCCGTGCCGCCATCGTGGACACCCGCAGCTGGACGAAGCAGCAGCTGGAAGCCCGCGGCTTTGCAGTGCTGGACAGCCGGTCCAACTTCCTGTTTGCAAGTACGGGCCGGAAAGACGGCGGAACACTATACAAAGAGTTGAAGGAAAACGGCATTCTGGTGCGGCATTTTGACGCACCCCGCATCGCCAACTGGCTGCGCATCACCATCGGCACGCCGGAGCAGATGCAGGCCCTTGTGGAAACACTGGACAAAATTCTGGAGGAATGAACCATGGAAAACCGGATGATCTCTCTGGAACGCAACACCAACGAGACCCAGATCGACCTGACGCTGGATCTGGACGGCTCCGGCCGTTACGAGATCGACACGGGGTGCGGCTTCCTGAACCACATGCTGGAGCTGTTTGCCCGGCACGGCCGGTTCGATCTGGTGCTCACCTGCCACGGGGACGTGGAGGTGGACTACCACCACACCACCGAGGATGTGGGCATCGCGCTGGGGCAGGCGTTTGCCCGGGCGCTGGGCGATATGCGCGGCATCCAGCGCTACGGCAGCTTCCACCTGCCCATGGACGAAGCGCTGATCCTGTGCGCGGTGGACCTGTCCGGCCGCTGCACCCTGAACTGGGACATCCACTGCACCACCGAGAAGGTGGGCGATTTTGACGTGGAGTGCGCCAAGGAATTCTGGCTGGGCTTTGCCCGCAGCGTGCCCGCCACCGTCCACTTTGTACAATTTGCGGGCGAAAATACTCACCACATCCTCGAAGCCTGCTTCAAGGGGGCCGGTCACGCGCTGAGCGCGGCGGTGAAGATCGACGAAGCCCACAAGGATGAGATCCCCTCCACGAAAGGACTGCTGGTATGATCGCGATCATTGATTACGGCGTGGGCAACCTGTTCAGCCTGAAATCCAGCCTTGCACAGCTGGGGCAGGACACGGTGGTCACTGCCGACCCCGATACCATCCGCAAAGCCGACCGGCTCATCCTGCCCGGCGTGGGTGCCTTTGGCGACGCCATGGACAAGCTGGTGGCCACCGGCCTTGTGCCGGTCATCCGGGCCGAGGCGGAAAAAAAGCCGCTGCTGGGCATCTGCCTGGGCATGCAGCTGCTGTTTGAAAAAAGCTATGAGTACGGCGAACACGCGGGCCTGGGATTTATCCAAGGCGAGGTGTGCCCGCTGGAGCCGGACCTTGCGGACAAGAGTCTGAAGGTGCCGCAGATCGGCTGGAACGCACTGCACATCGTGAAGGACGACCCGCTGTTCCAGTATATCCGCGAGGGCGAGTATGTATATTACGTCCACAGCTATTACGGCAAGAACTGTACCGAGAGTACACTGGCGACCAGCGAGTATTCCATCCCGGTCACCGGCGCGGTACGGGCGGGCAAGGTGTACGGCACCCAGTTCCACCCGGAAAAGAGCGGCGACACCGGCCTGCGCATCCTGAAAGCGTTTGCGGAGTTATAAGGAGAATATGATGCAACTGTTTCCAGCCATTGATCTGCGCGGCGGCAAGGTGGTGCGCCTGACCCAGGGCGACTACAGCCGCATGACCGTATACGGCGAGGATCCCTGTGCCCAGGCACGGGCGTTCCTGGCGGCGGGTGCCCGGAACCTGCACGTCGTCGATCTGGACGGCGCGAAGGACGGCACCCTTTCCAATTACGACACCATTGCCGCACTGGCCAAACAGGGCGGGCTGTACATCGAGGTGGGCGGCGGCATCCGCACCGAGGAACGCATAGAAAAGTACCTCGCTCTCGGCGTGGGCCGCTGCATCCTGGGCAGCGTGGCGGTGACGGATTTTGATTTCACCGCCCGGATGCTGCAAAAATACGGCGACAGGATCGCCGTGGGCGTGGATGCCAAGGACGGCTATGTGGCCATCCATGGCTGGAAAGAGGTCAGCGCCGAGCCGGGCGTGGACTTCTGCAGGCGGCTGGCAGACGCCGGGTGCACCGCCATCATCTACACCGATATCGCCTGCGACGGTGCCATGCAGGGCACCAATCTGGCCCTGTACCGCCAGCTGGCAGCAGAGGTGCCCGGCGTGGCCTTTACGGCCAGCGGCGGCATCTCGTCCGAGGCGGAGCTGCTGGAACTGAAAGAGATGGGCACCGCAGCCGCTATTCTGGGCAAGAGCCTGTACACCGGCGCACTGGACCTTGAACGCTGCGTACAACTGGTACAGGATTGAACGGAGGGGAAACCGATATGATCACAAAACGCATTATCCCCTGCCTGGACGTGCGCAGCGGGCGCGTGGTCAAGGGCACGAACTTTGAGGGCATCCGGGATGTGGCCGACCCCGTGGAGATGGCCCGGATGTACAATGCGGCCGGGGCCGACGAGCTGGTGTTCTACGACATCACCGCCAGCTTTGAGGGCCGCACCCTCTTCACCGACATCCTCACCCGGGTGGCCAGCGAGGTATTCATCCCGCTCACCGTGGGCGGCGGCATCAACACGCTGGAGGACTTTGACCGGGTGCTGAAATGCGGTGCCGACAAGGTCAGCGTCAACTCCGGTGCCCTGCGCGACCCAGACCTGATCCCGGCGGCAGCCCGGCGCTACGGCAACCAGTGCGTGGTGCTCTCGGCGGATGTCAAACGGGTGAACGGCCAGTTCCGGGTATTCGCCAAGGGCGGCCGCGAGGACACCGGCCGGGATGCGCTGGACTGGATCCGCTGGTGCGTGGACCACGGTGCCGGGGAGATCTGCCTGAACAGCATCGACACCGACGGCGTGCGCAATGGCTTTGATCTGGAAATGCTGGACGCTGTGGCGGCCCGGGTGGACGTGCCCATCATCGCCAGCGGCGGTGCCGGAAAAAAAGAGGATTTTCTGGAGCTGTTCCACCACAAGGGCATCGACGCGGGCCTTGCGGCCGGCATCTTCCACCAGAAGCTGCTGACCATCCGGGACCTGAAGGAATATCTGGCGGAGAATGGCGTGGAAATGCGTCTGTAAAAATACGCCGTACCCCTTGCGTTTGCAAGCCGAATACGCTAAACTAGAGCTATCCCCATCCGGGGAGGGAGAAACGACCATGGAACTGAAATTTGACGAAAAGGGCCTGATCCCTGCCATCGTGCAGGATCACTACACCAAAGAGGTGCTTACCCTCGCGTACATGAACGCTGAGACGCTGGCCCTCACCATTGCCGAAGGTCGCACCGTGTTTTGGAGCCGCAGCCGTCAGGAGATCTGGCGCAAGGGCGAGACCAGCGGCAACGTGCAGCGGGTGGTGTCCATCACTGCCGACTGCGACAAGGACGCACTGGTGGTGGAAGTGGTCAAGTCTGGCCCGGCCTGCCACACCGGGGCCGAGAGCTGTTTCTTCAACGAAGTATACGTCTCCCCAGAGCTGAAACAGTTCAGCTGGCAGGGCCTGTATGAACTGATCAAAGGCCGCAAGGATTCCCCCAAAGAGGGCAGCTACACCACCTACCTGTTTGAAAAGGGCAAGGAGAAGATCCTGAAAAAGGTGGGCGAAGAGTGCACCGAGGTCATCATTGCGGGCGAAAAAGAGGATAAGGAAGAAACCGTTTACGAGATCAGCGATCTTGCCTACCATGTTCTGGTGCTGATGGTCAGCGCCGGCATCACGGTGGAGGATGTGACCCGTGAACTGGAAAAACGACACGTCATTGACCATAAGGTCAAGCAGGAAAGGATGCAGTGAAGCAATTATGGCAGATTATAAGAAGTCCAGTGTCCATTGCCACTCCACCATGTGCGATGGCAAAAATACCTTGCAGGATATGGCAAGCGCTGCGTGCGCGCAGGGCCTGACCACGCTGGGCTTCACCGGCCATAGCTACACCCAGCGCGACCGCGAATACTGCATGAGCCCCAGCCGCACCGCCCAGTACAAGGCCACCATCGCCAAGCTCAAGGCCGAGTACAAGGGCAAGGTGGACATCCTGTGCGGCATCGAGTGGGACATCCTCAGCGAGGACAAGCGCACCGGCTACGATTACTGGATCGGCAGTGCACACCACCTGTACGGCAAGAACACCGGCAAGTATTACGAGATCGACTTCCGCCCGCAGGATCTGTGGGACTGCATCAACGACGACTTCGACGCCGACCCGCTGGCCGCTGTGGAAGCCTACTTTGCCGAGGTGGAAAAGGTGGCCGCCCTCAAGCCGGATATTCTGGCCCACATCGACCTGATCAAGAAGCTGAACGCCAAGGGGGAGTTCTTCGACGAGGAGTCGCCCCGCTACAAGGCCGCTGCTCTCAAGGCCCTGCAGGCCGCAAAGGACAACGACTGCCTGCTGGAAGTGAACACCGGCGGCGTTTACCGCGGCTACCGCAAGGACTTCTACCC
>ERZ1673703.1237-NODE-1237-length-22570-cov-5.139241_pt1 | contig 22570 bp, 21 predicted proteins | sample MGYA00580233_ERZ1673703 | MGnify/ENA primary metagenome ERZ1673703 (study PRJEB41218, sample SAMN15661748) | gut metagenome | host: Homo sapiens | place: Canada: London | collected 2015-08-20/2019-03-30 | study: EMG produced TPA metagenomics assembly of... | reverse complement strand
GGAAGGAAGGCCGAGCCATGAAGTCAAGCCAGAAGAACTACCTGCATCGCGATCTTAGTGACCTGCGAAGGACGGGGAAAGATCATGGGTCTAACCATGTTTTATCACCATCCCTAATATTTATGGATGGTTTTTTTATTACCTATTCAGAAAATAATCAGAGGAAAGAGGAATAATTTATGAAAAAACTGCTTTCAATGTTAGTTATGGCTTCAATGATGGTTTTTGCACTGGGAACTATGGGCGCTTCTGCCGCTGCTAAAGCACCGAAAAACGACAAGGCTGTCGTAGTAGTCAGCTTCGGTTCGACCTTCGACGACACCCGTACGAAAGATATCGGCGGTATCGAAGAAGCTGTTGCCAAAGCTTTCCCGAACCGTGATTTTAAACGTGCTTTTACTTCCTACATCATCATGGAACGATTGGAAAAAAATAAAGGCATCAAAGTCAACGATTTGCCTGCAACCTTAAAAGAACTGAAAAAAGCCGGTTATAAAGACATTCTCGTACAACCGACTCATTTGCTGCACGGCGAAGAATATGAGCATAAAGTCCTGACCACCGTTGATAAATTCAAAGGTGATTTTGACCGCATCGTTGTCAGCGATCCTCTGATGGTAGGTAAAAACGATTTCGCTATCGCTGCTTCCGCTGTTGCGACTCAATTCCCGACTCTTGGCAAAGGTGAAGGCGTTGTCTTGATGGGTCACGGTTCTCCCCGTGATAACAACCAATCCTTTGGCAACACCTACAAAATGCTGCAGGAAACCTTTGATAAAATGGGTTTACCGGTAGTAGTTGGCACTGTTGAAGAAGTGGATACTCCTAACGTGGACGAAGTTCTGGAACAAATCAAAGCACGCGGTTACAAAACTGTGCATATGTTCCCGCTGATGATCGTTGCAGGCGACCATGCCAACAACGATATGTACGGCGATGAAGAAGATTCCTGGAAATCCATGATCGAAAAAATGGGCGTTAAAACTGTAGGTCACCTGCAGGGTATCGGCCGCAATGCCGCAGTACAGGCTATTTATGTACAGCATGCAGTTGCTGCTGAAGCCGGTGTCCAAAGATAAATAATTACTGTTAGTCCAAAGGACGTTCTTCTAAGGAAGAACGTCCTTTTATGTTCTGGAAATCAGTACAAAAATATTACAGCGTTTTTATTTTAATAAAATTTTCTGTAAATTTGTTACCCTTTGTTGCTGCTGCTCTTGCTTTATGAGATATTAGAATGCTATACTTTAGTCATTGAAAGACATTATATATGAAGAAAGGGTGTTGCACCAATGGGTTTAGTAATCTCTGCTCTTGTTACTTTTTGGGTCGGCTTTCTGATCTACAAAAAGTACAAACCTCAACCGGTCTTATTCTTAGGCGGTATGATCTTAATGTATATTGCCGCAATTTTCGGTTACGGTACTATCTTACCGGCCAAAGCCGCTACAGGCTCTACTTTCTTTGATGCTTTTGAATTTATTCGCGCTACCATGAGTTCTAATGCCGGCAAGCTCGGTATGAACATTATGGCAGTTGGCGCTTTTGCCCGCTATATGGACAAAATCGGAGCTTCCCGTTCTTTAGTTCGTCTGACTATCCGTCCTTTACTGGCTTTAAAATCACCTTATATCGTTTTATCCGGCACCTGGGTTGTCGGTATGCTGATCGGTCTGTGCATCAACAGTGCATCTGGTCTGGCCATGCTGCTGATGGTCACCATGTTCCCGATCCTGATCGGACTTGGTGTCAGCCGTCTGTCTGCTACGGCTGCTGTTGCTACTACGCTCTGCTTCGACTGGAGCCCCAGTGATACCGGTACCATCCTTTCTGCTGAAACCGCCGGCTTGAACCCGGTAGTTTACTGGACTGACTACCAGGTACCGATCGTTTTGGTTGCCTTCGTTGTTGTCGGCACACTGCACTATTTCACTCAAAAATATATGGATAAACGCGACGGACATGTCGTCCAGCCGATGGAAGTTGAAAAATCGGCTGAAGATGATCCGGCTGACAGCGCGCCGCTCTGGTATGCGGTCCTGCCGGTTATTCCGCTGGCTTTGATCCTCTCCTTCAGCCCGCTGTGGATCACCTCAATCAAAATGAACATCGTTATGGCTATGTTCATTGGACTTTTTATTGGCGCCTGCTGCGAATACATGCGCTGGCATGACGGCAAAAAAGTTCTCGGCGACATCCAGACCTTCTTTGACGGTTTAGGAATGCAGATGGCTAACGTTATCACCTTGATCGTAGCTGGTCAGACTTTTGCTCAGGGCCTTCTGTCCATGGGTACTATCAATGCGCTGATCTCCGGCAGTCAGGGCTTTGGCTTTGGCCCGATGGCTATGATGCTCGTTATGGTCGCTATCATCACATTCTCCGCTATCGTTATGGGCAGCGGCAACGCTCCGTTCTTTGCCTTTGCGGCTCTGACACCTGCTGTTGCAGCCCATACAGGTCTGCATCCGGTACTGATGCTCCTGCCAATGCATTTTGCGGCTTCTATTGCCCGTAACTGTTCGCCGATCACAGCAGTTATCGTTGTATCCTCCGGCATGGGCGGCGTTTCTCCGTTCGATCTGGTAAAACGTACCGCTATCCCGATGGCCGGCGCAATGCTTGTTAATATCGGTATGACCTTCTTCTACTACTACAGAGGGTAATTGAAATTTTGATAAAACAGAATAGCTGCCTGCGGGCGGCTATTCTTATTTTAGAAAGGATGTGTAAATCATGTTCATCTGCGACTGTCACTGCGACACACTTACCGAGCTTTACAAAAAAGGCACTTCCCTGTATGACAACGATCAGCACTTCGACATTAAACGTCAGATAGAGCTGGGCGGCGGTCTGCAGTTTTGCGCTATTTTTGTCCCGACCCACGAATTCCGTTACTACGGAGGACTGCGTTATACGCTTTGCCTCCTCGACAAATATAAGCAGGAGCTTAAAGCACTGCAGGAGAAAGGCATCGACGTGCTCCCCGTTTTAACTAAAGCCGATGCTGCCGACGTGCTCAACCACAAAGCAGCAACTCTGCTGGCTATCGAAGAAGGCGGCGCTATCGACGGCAGTCTGGAAGCCCTGCGCATGCTCTATGAGCTTGGCGTGCGCGCTATCACCCTTACCTGGAGCAACCGCAACGACATTGCCGACGGCGTCAACGAAGAATGCAGCGGCGGCGGTCTGACCACCTTCGGACGTCAGGTAGTTGCAGAAATGAACCGTCTGGGCATGCTGCTAGACGTTTCCCATATTGCTACAGCGGGCTTCTGGGATGTTATCGAAACTTCTACCAAACCGATCATTGCTACCCATTCCAATGCCAAAACACTTTGCAGTCATCCCCGTAATCTCAATGACGACCAGATCAAAGCCATCAATGCCAATGACGGCCTGATCGGTATCACCTTTGCCGGACAGTTCCTGGAAGAAGATTATAACAATGCCTGCATCGACAGTGTTTACCGCCATATCGATTATATGCTGAACCTTTTGGGCAATGACGACCACGTCGGTTTCGGCAGCGACTTCGACGGTATCAGTCACCCGCCTTATAATATCCATGGCGTACAGGATTACAAACCGCTGATTGAATACCTGCAAAGCAAAAACTACAGCGACAGTACCATTGAAAAAATCACCCACAAAAACGTGTTGAACTTGTTGAGTAAGGTTTTATAATCAAAAAGAGCTTCTGTTTTTAGCAGAAGCTCTTTTTGATTTTGGCCCTAATATTATAGCATTTTTTAGCTGCTAATTCACTTTAACACAAGGCGATAGCTTTCCTCCATCCATATGCAAATCTGCTCCTCAATGGTAAACAAATCTTACCTTTACATCTTCGCCACTCTCAACAAAACGAATGGTAAAATCTTCAAGTCTAGGAACTTCCTCCCACTCACCAACGCCAGGATTACGATCTACCCATCTAATAGTAAAATCCTCGCCACGCTCAACAATCCTAACTTTTAAATCCTCTCCCCGAGATACTATACGCACTTTACCATGATTCCAATAAGCATAACTTGTAATTGGTAAGGCCAGAATGCCCACCATCAAAACAATTACACTAAACAATGCTGTTAATTTTCTCATAAAGTTTCACTTTCTTTTCGGTAATTTTTATTAATAGTCAGCATAAGGATCAAAATCAGGATCTGTGTACGGATCGTATGACTTACCAGTCTTTAAACAATTTTTAATAATTTCCATATGCTCCTCTTCCCCACCTGGTGCCATGAAAGTAGGAAAACCTTCATCAAATTTTTCCACATATTGTTCTATAAGGTCTTCATATTTATCCATAATTTACTGCCTCCTAGATGTTTATACTATAGTTATTTTTTAAGCCTCTTTTAATCCTATCGATAATCTTATCTGCTTCTTTTTTAGTAATAGCTTCAAACTCACTGCCAGGGTCCCATTTCGCTTTCAGAAAGTCGTTGTTTTTAACGAATTTCTGTTCAACTGTCCTGTACACATACGCGTCGTAATCTTCGATTTTGATAACAGTATCATAACCTTTAGCGCCTAACCAGCCGTAATATTCTGCGTTCATAGCTTATCTGCCTCCCAGCTTATTAAATTTCCGTCCTGTTTTTTGTCATCGACAGAACAGCTTCAAGAGAATTTATGACACAGCAGATCTGATACTTTAACAGAAAACAGGCATCGTAAAACTCCGGATACCGCCTTCTTGTTTCTGTAAGTAACGGTAAAATAAACTTTCTGGTCTCTTCGATATACTCACCCAGTTTAGACGGCGAAAAGCCGTGCGCCATAAAAGAAACATTATTACAGCGATCCAGCAATTTCACAATAACAGCCTCACGATTTTCAATGATCGCGCAAAAGTAACGGCTCCTGGCCTGGGCCTTTGTTTATCCATCCTTCACAGCAAACGTCAGCAGGCTTACTGCCCGGCGAACAGTTTCACTTACCGGCAGTTTATCCGGCGCTATATCACAATCTTCGCAGACGTCGTGAAGCAGCGCAGCCACAATGACAGCGTCGTCATATATACCCATTTCCAGAGCATGACAGGCCATATTGAGAGGTTGAACTATATACGGAACGCTTCCATCCCCCTTGCGATACTGCCCCGCATGTTTTTCTTTAGCAAAGGAAAGCGTACTCAGAGTTTCCGGCATTTTGCGGCGATCTGCGATTTTCAAACCCGTTTTGGTATCCATCATCCCCACCCCTTCTGCAATATAATCATAACATTTCTGCAGCCGTGCTTCCAACACGTTTACCTTGAAAAAAACAGATAAACTCAAGCTCAGCTTGAATTTACCTGTTTCCGGCTTCCAGCCTGCTTAGCGGCGAAAAATGTCCAATATTTTAATCAAAAACCTTTTGCCAATAACTTTAACTACAAATCACCTATTCAAAGTGATTTGAGCTGCTTCCTTTATTCATAACAATCAAACCGTTCTTTATGAAAAGTAAAAATTTCTTTACCCTCGTACTTTTTATAGATCGCATAGATCGTTTTAAACTCATCTAAGGTAATCGCATGCTCGCCAATCGAAGGTACAATGTCTACCCCCGGCATACCATGTGCGTACAATTTACGTGTGATATTGATATACATCCACGGGCAGTTTGAGTAGTGTCCTTTGCACCAGCCAATCTTAAATCCTTCTTCGCGTAACCACTGCACAAACGGCGCATCAAATTCCAAAAATGATTTGTCGCAAACCAAAAATGCTCTTACATGCCCCTTGTTGATCCACTTTTCCTCTTCCATGAGAAATTCCTCCCAAAATTTACTCATAAAGAAAAGACCCATCACCTGATGGGTCTTAAAAAGTAGTCTTATAAGCCCATCATTCAGCCTTTAGCACCTTACCTTTGGCAGGTTGCTGTGTGGTCAACGGGGCTGTCCCTCGCACACTCTTTATGGTGGTTTCAGTATAACAAAAGAATAGTGGTAAATCAATAAAGTGTGAGAATACTAAAGTTATTCATGAATCTGCAATAGCTTATTATCCTTTTCGCTCAATAAGTTTAGCATTTTTTGAATAATTGGTATTAAATAATGATGCTCACATTTTTAACTAAACTCGCACTTATTATAATCGTCTAAGCTACCATGGCATTTTGATTAATACCATCAATAACTGTCCGCAAATTCATGAATACGGTAACATCATCAAACAATTCACTGATACTGCCCTGGTCAGTAAATGGGCTTTCCTGCAATACCGATAAATCTTTCATTAAACCATTTTTAACAATATAGTTTACAATTTGACGCACAAAATACATTTGCCTGCTATCCAATCCGGCATTATTTAAAAAGCCCGAAAAAGCTTCGTTAGCAGCCCTATGGTCTAACCCTACAATAGAGCGTACAAGCTCTCCTAGAGGTGTTGCTCCATATTGCGAGCTATATTGTTCTTTGGTGCCCAGGTCGTGCCACAGGATAGTTTCAAGCTCCTTAACGTCACTTTCAGTAAGCGGCATATTACTCTTGAGTTTTGCAATCACAGGCAGCTTTTGATTTTGCAGAATATAGTAATTGACCTTCTTTTTATACTGAACCAGATCGTCATTATCCAGTTCTGATTCACGCCATTCCATTGCCAAAAGATCGTCCATAAAGTTAGTATCATAATGTACTTTGAGCCCATCAGGAATAAACTTGATCAAATCGCGTAATTTAATGCGCAACTCTTCGTATCCTGTCACTCCAATACGATCCAAATAGTTGCTTTCCAGAATTTCTTCGATCAAGTCTTTTTGTGCAGCAACATCAGGTATTGTTCCCAGCTTCGCCAGCTCTTCAGCTTTGCCCCTAATATCATTCTGCGCACGTTTAAAGTTTTTTCCAGTTAACATCGCCAGCTCAATCTGGTAAACCAGCTGGTCAAAACGAGACGCTGTTGGATCATCCCCCAAAGGCAACACTAATGGCGCAACATGTTCAGCAATTTCCTGCGTTTGTTTAAATTCTAACACCGTAAAATCCGCTTCAGACTGGTACTTATCAATCACACGCAAATGCTGCTTCACCGCAAAATTATCCCGGGGCAAAGCTTTGATCTGTGCAACTAAAGATGCCACAAGTTCTTTGCGATATTCTTGCAGCTCTGCTGTTTGCAGGCTCAGTTCCTGCAGCTTATAAACCATCTCCACCTTGGTGTTAAAAGTGCGCTCCTGCAAAGTTGGCACTGTACTTGCTTCACAACCCTTAGAATGCAAACGGAAGAATTCAAAATTGCCGCACAAGTCAAAGATATAAAAAATTTCTTTATTCCGGCCATCAATCAAGCCTTCACAGGTTCTGGTTCCACGGCCAATCATCTGCCAAAATTTAGCTCTGCTCATAACCCTTTTAAAAAATACCAGGTTAAGTATCTCCGGAACATCGATACCTGTATCCAGCATATCTACCGAAATCGCAATCTGCGGCAATTTCTTTTTATCCGCAAAATCATCAATCAGACTTTGTGCATAATTAGTATAGTTATCAATCACACGTGCATAGTGCTGCGGATAGTCAGGATATTCTTTATTCCACACTTTTAAAATCTTTTCCGCATGCAAGTGATTTTTAGCGAAAATAATAGTTTTTCCAATCTTGGAACCAAAATCTACTTTTTGCCCATGCTCCATTAAAATATGCAGTGTTTTTTTAATGGTATCCTCATTAAAAATCCACTGGTTCAAAGCACTGGAATCTATGGACTCGGGAATATTGCCGTCCTGGTCAGCAAAAGTCTTTTCGTACTCTTCTTTTTCCTCTGGCGATAATTCGTCATAAGTAATCCCTTTAGTCAAAAATTTTAATGAAGTTTCGACCGACTTAAAATCAATCAAAAATCCGTCTTTTACTGCCTGGTCAAGCTCATAGCCATAAGTTGGCACTCCTACTTCCAGCTCAAAAATCTCGTAGGTGTTTTTATCCATTTCATCTTTTGGCGTAGCAGTTAGACCCACTAACAGGGCATCAAAATAAGTAAAGATATCCTTATATTTATTATAAATACTGCGATGCGCTTCATCCACTACAATTAAATCAAAATGCCCCGGAGTAAACAGGCGCCCGCCTTCCTCATTCCGCATGGCATCAATACAATTCATCATAGTTTGATATGTCGAAAATACCGCTCTGGCATTGGCATCTTCTTTACTATTTGTTAAATCGCACAGCGAAAGGTTAGGCAGTTCGTTATGAAAAGCACGCTTAGCCTGAGTAACTAAAGCATTGCGATCTGCCAAAAACAACAAATTTTTGACCCAGCCGTGGCGAATCAAAACATCGGCTAATGAAATAACTGTACGTGTTTTACCGCTGCCGGTCGCCATAACCAGCAGCGCTTTGCGGCGGTTACGCTCACCTATTGCATCACATACCGCTTGAATCGCTTCTTTTTGATAATAACGGCCTGAAATAGCATCGTTTATCTGTACGCCTTTTAAACCTTTGCGGTCTTTTAAAATACCAAAATACTGCTCCAAATCACGCTTGGAGTAAAAACCAGATACTAAACGCTCCGGGTAGTGCCGATCATCCCATAACCTTGTTTCGTAACCATTGGTTAAAAAAATAATTGGCCGTTTACCAAATTTTTGTTCTAAAAAATTAGCATATAAAACTGCCTGCTGACGGCCTTTTTCAACATTCACACTAGTACGTTTAGCTTCAATAACAGCCAACGGCATACCGTCATCAGCAAAAAGCACATAATCTGCTGCGCCATAGCCCGATTTATTGGGCATATTATCGACAGGATACTCATCGTACCAGTTAACGCCGCGCTCCCAACCGGCATCCTGAAGCATTACGTCGATATACGCCTTACGTGTTTGGGCTTCCGTCATATCCATCGGCTTAACTTCATAGCCACGTTTGAGACGTTCTAAACGCTTCGCCGTCATGCCCGGGCGTTTGGGGAAGTTTTCATCAAGCAAAGTTTGGAAGTCCACTTCTTCTACTTCCGGTTGAGCCAAAGGCACCTCTGCCGGCTCAACAACTTTATTAATAATTCCCTTATCAAAGGACGTTTCTGCATAGCTGTCTGCATAACAGCAAGCTAAAAAGTCCAAAAAGCTATGTAAGTTTTCCAAAGCCAAAACAGCCTGGTCTTTATTGACGCTCTTAGGATTATGAGTAGCATTGTTACCAATTTTACGCAGGTAATTTATCTTCGCCGCCATCCCCGACGGTATTAAATCCTGGAAATCTTCGGTGCTGATGAGAGTAACCAACTTATCGGCATAGGGCTTTGTTAAAGAACTGTCTATACTATAAAGCCATTTTACAGCAAACTCTAACGCTGTGCGGCACGCCGTAGCGCACAGCGCAGGTGAAATATGCAAAACACGTTCAGCCGAGACGGCAGCCTCGGCAAACGGTTCAAACTGTGGTTCTTTTAATAAAAAATCAAAGTTGGTTTTCATCAAATACACCTCATCATTTTACGACTAAAATATTTCACCCTTAAAACATTTTTGCAGCAAAGATTGATAATTTTGTTCCATGTCGGCTAGTGACTTTTGCAGTAAAGTTTTTTGTGCTTCAACTTTTTCCACAAATTCAGCAAATTGCGTTTGCAAATAAAGAGGCGGACAAATAATCTCTAACTCTCTAAGTATTTTTAAATTTATATTTTTTTGTGCAGATTCTGGTGCTTGATTTTCAAGAATTTTTTGAAAGAATTTAAACCAGTAAAGCACAAATATGTTATTTGTTTTATTACTATTCGCTAAAAAACCTACTACACTATCGGGAAAACAAGCATCAAATACTAATATCCCAGTTTTAGCGATATTAGCAGCAATGGTTATACATAGAGTTCCCTTCTCCCATAATTTGCTTTGGGCGAGGCCAATCTCAGTGTATGTATCACGATAATCTTTAATATACAATCCGGCTGAAGCAACATCACCTGTTTGTATCAGCGGATAAATACCGCCCAAAAGTTTTGAATCATTCCGTGGCCTATGTTTAGACACCCCCCTATTAAGATAGCCAAGCCCACAAAGTTTTTCTTCATACCACCCTTTAGGATTAGTCACTGGATCACCGAACATTTCGATAAACTGTGATTTTATTAAAAAATCCAATTTTTCTATTTGCTCTTTGCGTTTTTCGATAAGGGCATTAGCAGAATCTAACGCAGTTGCAATTTTCTTCTGACTTTCTAACGGTGGTAGTTGTATTTCTATTCTATCAAAATATTTTTTTGTAATATGCTTCATGGTTGATCCGTGAACTAAACTAGACATTTCACGCAACTTTTCTGCAATAACAAATACAAAAAATCTTTTGTCTAAAACCAATTTATCAAATACCACCTTGAAAATATGTTGATTCAATAACGCCTTTCCTTTTTTCCACTCATATACACCCAAACTTGCTGACCATGAAATTAATACATCACCATTATTAATTTCATACTTAGTACTATATTTCTTATCATAGTAGTTAACTACATCACTCGTGCCAGTCAAATTTTGAATTCTTATAATCGGTATTCCTTTATTACTCCAGTCTGCTGGCTTAAAAGCAAAACCGTTTACATAAGTTGCTACATCGCCAAGCCTTACCATTTCCCATTTACTCACGCAACATCGCCTCCAGTTCTGCTAAGCCAGAGGTAATCTCACTTTCTAACTCTTTAAGCTCTGTCATAATTTCCAGTGGATGCGGATATACTTCTTCAACATAGACAGTCTTTTTGTATTTATTGATCGAAAGATCATAGTCATTCTCAACAATTTCGTCTTTTGGCACTAAAAAGCTTTGCTCGGTGCGTTCACGTTTTGCTTCGTCCGCTAAATTTTTAAACCTTGTGACAATGTCTGGTATATCGCTACCATCTAATTGAGTACGTTTATCGTCCAGGCTGTAACCATCATTTTGCATATCATAGAACCAAACATCATCCGTGCCACCGGCACCTGTTTTCGTAAAAATGATTACCGCCGTACTTACTCCGGCATAAGGTTTAAACACACCGGAGGGCATGGATATAATTGCTTCCAGACGATTGTTTTCTACAATCTCTTTGCGAATAGCTTTATGAGCATTGGACGAACCAAATAAAACACCGTCAGGAACAATAGAAGCGCAGCGACCGCCAGTTTTTAACATCCGTAAAAACAAAATTAAAAAGAGCAGTTCTGTTTTCTTGGTTTTAGCAACTTTTAGTAAGTCTGTTGATACACCTTCATAGTTCAAACTGCCTTTAAATGGTGGATTTGCTAAAATTTTAGTATATTTACCACTGTCAGTATTTTGCTCGGACAAACTGTCTTTATATGCAATATTAGGATTGGCGATACCGTGAGTCATCATGTTCATGGCACCAATACGCAGCATAGTTCTATCCATATCATAACCGGTAAACATGGTGCTGTCATAATGCGTTTTTTGCTCTTTATTGTAAAAAATATCTTCTAAATATCGCTCTTTTAAATACTGACCTGCCGCTACCAAAAAGCCACTTGTACCACAGGCAGGGTCGCAAATAGTGTCGCCTGGCTGTAAATCCATTAACTCTACCATCATACGGATAATATGCCTCGGCGTGCGGAACTGCCCATTAGTACCGGCCTGTGCCAATTTAGAAAGCATATACTCGTACAGGTCGCCACGGGCATCTTGCTTATCCGGCATTTTATCTATTTGGGTATAGAGCTCGTCCAGTTCTGTTACTAGTCTTTCTAATAGCTGCGGTGTTGGTACTTTAAAAATAGCGTCCGCCATATACTTGGCATAAGTACCGCTGTTGCCATTTAATTGCTTGATAAAAGGAAACACTTCTGCCTGCATGATTTTGTACATGTCTTCAGCGGATTTATGAATAAATATTGACCATTTAAGCTGTTCTTTACCCTGAAATACACTTTTATGAGGAATACTCAGCATCAGACTTTCTCTTTGCCGGGTCTGGTCTATTTGGTCAAGATCACGGACAAACATCAAATAGGTGAGTTGTTCAATAACATCTAATGGATTGGCCAAGCCGCCCGTCCAGAATATTTCCCAAATTTTATCAACTTTATTCTTTAATTCGCCAGTAATCATGCGTGTACCCCTTAGGTTTTTGTATAGTTTCTTTTTGTGTTACCCGTTTAGCTATATCATTTATTTTTTAAATGCTTGCTTATGCTAATTTACTATATTATATCGTGTATGCTAAATATAAACAACGTATCGAAAAGAATAAAAGCAAAAAGCTTCCGTAAAACGAAAGCTTTTGAGTTAATTATATCAACAATAAGAAAAACGCTGTTAATAAAAAACTATATCTTTTTCCTCTAACAAATATTTGGGGATTTCAACAATCTTTGCTAAAGGATGTCCCATAAATAAATGCCTTATGGCTTTAAGTGCTATATAGATATTTTCCATCAACTTTTTCTGCTTTTCATAAATGCTTATATCGTATACATTATCATACAGTTCATGTGCTGGTATTTGTCTAATTTTTCTAATATTTTTTAACGGCTTAATGATTTTATCGTTAATATTAAATTCTGCCTTCACATTTATATATATCCATTCTTCAAACATTGCAAGACTGCCCTTATCAAACCCCTCGTCTGTTTTTCTATCAATCGCCTGTACCATTGACGCATTTTTAGTGAAAGTTTTAACTGATATATTGTGTACAATCAATTTTTCTATTACTAAAACGAATTCATAATAATTTTTTAGTGTAGGCAAAAGAATATTGCTGTATCCATCTGGTTTTTCATCATAGAAGGTTCCATAAATGTGGTTAAACAAACCCGGAATTCCAATGGCACTGCAGAGATCATTTATAACTTTCATTTCCTCTAATACTGCATCAAATATCCAATAAGTTGTTACCCAGCCTCCATAAATAAGATTTTTTATAAATCCTTCTGCAACATCATAATTATTTTGATTGTTGGCTTCAAAACTTTTCCACAGCAGTTGTCTTCTTTGTGGTAATTTTGCTAGATCTCCCAAAAATACGGCTACTGCCCGATCAATACTCTCTCCTTTTTTATATGCCATACCATAATTTTTTACATACTCACTCTCCTGATCTTCACTCCAATATTCATCTTTAAGACAAATTTCTCCACGATAGCCATAATCAATAATTAAATATTTGGGATTATTAATATAACGTTCTAAAATTTCAATGTTAAAGTAGACAATCTGAAACTGTGCTTCTCCTGAACGCAATTTTGCGGTATAAGGAGCTACATTGTCTATTTCTGCATCTTTAAGTGCTTTTGGAGTAGGATAAAGACAGCTTAATTTTTTTGTGTCTTTAATATTTTCAATTTGATGTTCTTTCGATAGTTTTAAATTAAATCCCTTTATATGAGGATTTATAACATCATTTTCAGACAAAATTTCAATTAAATTATCATTTATTAGTGAAACTATATCTTCTATATTATAATCAGTAATTTTGCAAATCGGCAACCCATTGAAATCTCTCGACATTAGATAGTATTCTTTAACTTGACTTAACAGTTCTGATTTAGTCACATCTGCACCTCATATTACAAATAATTACCTAGATGATTTTACAATATTATACCGCTTTAAAATTATATAAACAACATGTCTGATCAAATGAAAATATGTAAACACTTTGGCCATGTTTAACTATTTTCAACTTCATCAATAACAATCAAACCGTTCTTTATGAAAAGTAAAAAGTTCTTTGCCCTCATACTTTTTATAGATCGCATAAATCGTTTTAAACTCATCTAAAGCGATAGCATGCTCGCCAATCACATATACAATGGCTATCCCCGGCATACCATACGCATACAATTTACGTGTGATGTCGATATACATCCACGGGCAGTTTGAGTAGTGTCCTTTGCACCAGCCAATCTTAAATCCTTCTTCGCGTAACCACTGCACAAACGGCGCATCAAATTCCAAAAATGATTTGTCGCAAACCAAAAATGCTCTTACATGCCCCTTGTTGATCCACTTTTCCTCTTCCATGAGAAATTCCTCCCAAAATTTACTCATAAAGAAAAGACCCATCACCTGATGGGTCTTAAAAAGTAGTCTTATAAGCCCATCATTCAGCCTTTAGCACCTTACCTTTGGCAGGTTGCTGTGTGGTCAACGGGGCTGTCCCTCGCGCACTCTTTATGGTGACTTCAGTATAAAAAACACTCATTGATAAATCAATAAAGTGGAAAAAGCTTTTACTTGTCATCAATCAACTGATTCAAAAATTTTGAATCAGTTGATTGTAAATTAATATTTCATGCTAAAATACGTTATTAATCAGCTGACCACCGCTCCTCAAAAAACTCTGGTTCCATTTGTAACGCACTTTTATACTTTTGACTTAAATCACGTCCTCCAGGCATTGCAGGAAGCATATTGAAATACTGCCTAATGGCAGCTCTTATACCAGTAAGACAAGTCTTTGTCTTTATCCAATTCTGCGGACTAAAAACTCTATTTCCAGGCTGGGGTTCATTTGCTGCAGCTTCTAACGCAGTATTTAAACAAGTCCCTGCCATGTCAATTATTTCATCATAAACATAGTTACATTTAAGTTTTGATATAGCAATTGCTGGATCAGGAACGCCCTCTGCCATATTATTTATTACACAAAAACAAAGTGATACTGCATACATATGATGATATGGAGCATATGATTTCATAGCTAATAAAGACTCATTTAGCCCCAAAGGATTTTCTTTTATCCAACGTTTAAATATTGATTTACTTAGTTCATTCAAAGCCTGTACTTTTTCCGGACAATAATCTTTTCTAAATATTTGATCAAAATATTTGTCAAAAATTTTTGATTCACTATAAGAAATATTTGGACGTTGTGAGTGCCATGCCATAAGATATTTACCTAAATCAGACAAATCAACAATATATTCCTCATCTTTATTAGCAGGGGCAACTTCGCCACGTTTTGTAAGCATATATCCTGCCGAGTATTTCTGTTCAAAAGTTTTCTTTAATCCTAAAACTCTTTTATCATTACTGCGTAAATCGCGTGGTTTTACTGCACTTTGAGAATTTGTTGATACACTGATTTTATCAGCACGATTTCTTTCTGGTATTTCATAAAACCTGAACATTACATATGAATTTTCTTGTGCTTTTACTTTTTCACTGCAAGAAAGAATCGTATTAAGCGACTGGCAACCATTAACAATACTTAATCCTTGTAAACTAAGTTCATCATTATGTATTTCCATATTTGTACAAATTGCGGTAATTCCATTGTGGAAAAAGAAAAATTCTTCAGCATCATTATAAATTGTTTGCTTAATTCCTTTATTTACAGCGTTACTCAATCCCAAAGATTGACGAACATTCTTTTTAAATAAAGTGCCATCTTTTATTCCAGGGAATCTAATACATTCACTCAGTGGTAATGCTGCCAGTACAACCTTTGTATTTCCCAGTTCAATATTTAGATACTTATTAGGATCTAAAATTACTGTATGATTTATTAGTGGATTTTCTTTGTCCAACGCCAAATCATACCTTCGTCTAATTTCATCAGAATCAATTAGATGAATAGATGCGCTCAGTTCATCATTATTAGAAAGTTCTTCTTGAAATCTTGCTAAATCAGCTTTTGCCGCTTGGGTCAATGTTGCTGTTGTAACTAGTTCAAAAGAAATATCATAGTCGTCTTGCAATGCATCTGATAAATCTATTAGCTTTTGCTTCAATTTATTATTTGCGTCTTCTTGCAAAGCAATCATGTTTTTTATTCTGACCCATGAAGACAATATTTCTCGCAATGGTTCAGAATCAACCTGACTGCTTCCAATAAACTTTCCCTGAATAATATACACTGTAGAAGAATTGTCATCTACAAATATAGCATCAATTTGCTTATCATTTGCACCATCTGTTATACATCCTTTTGTTTGAATTTCGTCCAAACCATGTATATTTCTTAAATACCATGCAATAAATCGTTGACCATCATTGGGATATTGCTGCTGATAATAAGGTTGTTGTATCTCCTTTAATATCTTTTGATACATAGATATCCTCCTATCAAAATATAATATCATACATACATTAATCGATATTCTTTCGAATTTTATAATAATATTCAACAATTTATTCTTTTTAGTAATACTATCTTACTTTTCACTATCCTCTATACGCGCTTTAACTGCTGTGGCAAGCTCACTTAATACATCCGACTCATTCAATAATCTTAGATAGAAACTCTCAACATCCTTATCCTTTAAAATCCAGTAGACTTGTTGGTTATTTATAGCAGCACTATAAAGTGCTTCTTTCTGTATATATGTCCATGTTTCATAGTCATTTAATTCTTTTATAACAGTATGTGTATTTGCGAAGTTTTTACTACTTTCAAGTGCTGATATTAAATTGTCTTGCTTTTCCTTACCCTCTATGTCGTCAACTGATAAATCGGCTTTAAATATCTCACTTTTATGTTCATAGTGAAGACTTTCCAATTTCTCATTAACAACAGTTCTATCTATAATTGTTTTAACTAATTTGTCCAAATCAGAATTTACACTATAATCTGCAGGTGCAAAAAATTTTATTCGGTCATCACGCATCATCTTATACACTTTTTTCTTATCTTTTGTTTCAACATCATATACTCCTACTGAATATCCACCGTAAGTATTAACTAACTTCATACAAGGAATATCTGTATCACTATCGCCAATATATACCATATTTCTAAAAGGAACCCTAATTTCATCAGGGCGAAAATATTCATTTACTCCTGGATCATTAACATCTAAAACACCTTTTTCAATTCTGAATAAAAATTGCGTCTTATTCGTGTAATTAACAACCTGTGCTGGCCATTTTGCCACTCCGCGTTCATTAAAATAAAATGAACTTGCGTAAATCTTTTCGAAAACTCCTTTTTTAGCTATAACCGTCCCTTCAATCATTTCTTTTAATCCTGACGATATAATATAGTGTTCAACAATAACTCCATGATCCTCCCCATATTTACATATTCTTTCAAACCAATCTTCTACTCCAGGAAATAATTTGACTGCAGCTCCATATTCGGCTAACGTGTCTCTTGTAAAAAGCAGATTTCCTTCTGCCTCTTCTACCATTTTCAACATATAGGCTAAATTTTGGTCCATGTCATTTTCTTCGGCACGCCCATTAGACTCAATCCAAAATTTCTCTATATCATATTCAACAGATTGAATATACCCTTGTGCTTGCATATCATTTGGAGATAAAGTTTTATCAAAGTCATAACAAATAGCCAATACCGGCATTTTTTCTTTATATTTTCTCTCGAACTCTTTGCTTGCCATTTTTGCATCCCTTCGACATATAAATATTAATTACTACACTACCAATACAATCCCCATCATCTTATTCCCACTCGATAGTAGCATTAGGTTTGGGTGACAGGTCGTAGCAGACGCGGTTGACGTTTTTGACTTCAGCCAAGATCCTGTTGGTGATTTTGTGCAGGATCGGCCAGTCCAGTTCTTCGATAGTTGCAGTCATGGCGTCGACGGTATTGATCGCACGGATGATCACCGGATACTCGAAGGTTCTGGTGTTATCGCGTACACCGACGGATTTAAAATCGGGTACAACGGTAAAATACTGCCATACTTTTTTATCTAATCCGGCATTGGCGAATTCTTCACGCAAAATAGCGTCAGCTTCACGCACTGCTTCCAGACGCTCTTTAGTTATAGCGCCCAGGCATCTTACGCCAAGTCCCGGTCCGGGGAACGGCTGACGGTAAACCATACTGTGCGGTAAGCCCAGTTCGATACCGCAGGCACGCACTTCGTCTTTAAACAGCTGATACAACGGTTCAACCAGCTTAAACTGCAGATCTTCGGGCAGTCCGCCGACATTATGATGGCTTTTAACGCTCTTGGCTGTTTTAGTGCCGGATTCTACTACGTCAGGATAAATAGTGCCCTGTCCCAGGAATTCGATACCGTCCAGTTTACGCGCTTCTTCTTCAAAAACACGGATAAATTCGGCGCCAATGATTTTCCTTTTTGCTTCCGGATCAGCTACGCCAGCCAGTTTAGAGAGGAAACGTTCGCTGGCATCAACATAGACAAGATTAGCTTTCAGTTCATCTCTGAAAACTCTGACGACGCTTTCAGACTCATCTTTACGCATCAGACCATGGTTAACATGCACGCAGGTCAGCTGCGAGCCGATAGCTTTGATCAAAAGCGCTGCTACAACAGAAGAATCGACACCGCCGGACAAAGCCAGCAGAACTTTTTTATCGCCGACCTGTTTTTTGATCAGTTCGATCTGATCATTGATGAAATTTTTCATATTCCAGTTGGCTGTGGCATGACACTCATCAAAAACAAATTTTTTGAGCACTTCCAGCATAGCTGTATGTTCCGGCCAGGCAGGCAGATTTTCTACTTTAGCCAAAGTATGGCCGACAGACATTACCGGCACGCCAAACTGATAAACGGCTGCTTCCACGTCGATCGGCAGACCGTCGATAATATTGTTTTCTCCCCCGTTGATGATGATACCTTTAACATTAGGCAGCTCTTTCAGTTCTGCTGCTGTGATATCATGGGGTTTGATCTCGCTGTAAACACCCAGTTCCCTTACGGCACGAGCCACCATTGTGTTTTCGTGGCTGCCCAAATCTAAAATTACGATCATATCCTGCTGCATATCCATTCTCCTATCTGCAATAAAATTTTACACCAGCTTAGATATATTAATTGTAACATATTTAACGCCTGCTTCTCCACTAAATTATTGCAGAAAACTTAACTAAATTCATCTTGTGTCTGCATAAAATAAAACCGTACTGTTTTGGATCACAGGTACGGTTTTATTTGTTATCTAATATTTCATACCCTCATTACCATTCTCTGGGTATTTCATTAAAATGTCCGGCGATAAACATGGTCGTCGTAATAGCAGCCAGTAGATTATTCTGTTCGTCTGTCATTTCCGCCATAATGACCATAGTTGTCTGCCCATGGTGTTTGACCTGGCTTTTAACGATCGCCGTCCCCGTACCTGGCAGATTGCTGATAAAATTGATATTGAAGCTCAATGTCTGCACAACCTCGCCGACACTGGCTCCGGTAATGCCCATAACTGCATCGGCTAATGCCGCCAAAGCACCGCCGTGCACACCCAGCCAGTGATTGGTATGGATGTCAAAATCTATCGGCATCTTTACCGTCGCACCGCCGCAGTGGATCTCATCGATCTCTATCTTCAGCAAATTCATAAACGCGCTGCTGCTCCAGATCTGTTTGATATGAGCAGCTACATCTGTTACTGTGTTCATTCAATCACCTCTTACTTATATATACATATTAACCAGCATCATATACAACGGTACGACAACAATACCTAAAAGCACCGTTAAAAAACTTAACGTCGCCGCATAAGCAGAATCCGCGCCATAATTTTTAGCTACAATAGCCATCTGTGTCATCGCCGGCATGGTCGCCTGCATAGTGAAAACCTGTGCTGACAGCGTCGTTACAGGCAGAAACGGTATCAGAACCAAAACACATACTGGACAAACCAGAAAACGTCCGGCAACGCCTAGCAGCAGATCTTTATCGAAACCGATTTCTCCCAACGGGATCTTACTCATCTCAATGCCAATAAAAACCAACGATAAAGGCGTCGTCAAATTACCTATATATTGGAAGCTGTTCATCAAAAAAGACGGCAGCCTGCAGTCCAGCAAGACTAAAATGATACCGACAATGAAGCCGGCCAGTGGCGGAGAAAAAATTTTCTTCAGTGCTGCCGGAGAAAAAAACGCTGGTTTATTCTTTGTATCACTCAGGGTATCCTGCACAATATTATGTACACCAAGTGTCCAGAAAAAGGTTGTATTGACCATATAATAAAGCATTACTGCCGGGATACTTTTTTCACCAAACAGAGCCAGGTTGACCGGCAGACCAATAAACATGGTATTAGCAATAAAAAAATTAGTACAGAAAATGCCGCGCCGTTCTTTTTTGATTTTAAAAACGTGAGCAGCTATTTTACCGACACCAAAAGCCAGCAGCATGGAACAGATCGGCAGCAGCAGATCAGGCGCCATGGCGACCAGTTTATTATGATCAAAATTTTTACTGATACTGACGATCATATAAAGAGGCAATGACACAGCAGTTACCAGCCTGGCGATCAATGCGCTGCTGTACTCGTCAAACCAGCCGCGTCTGCTTAACACAAAACCGATACCAATAATAAAAACTATACTGAAAATACCTTCCAGTGCTTTCAAAACAAATTCCATACCGCACCTCTTTTCTGGTTGTAACAGCAAAATAAGGCCCTTTTAGCGGGCCTTATTTTGCTTGATGGAGGAATGGCATAATCACACCTTCTATGCCGGAAGCAGTAAACATCTATCTAATCTTTCCCCTGCGACCTGTCCTAAATAATCGCAACGGGGAATTCCTTGTTTTCAACTAAATATAACGCAGCCGTAACAGACAACAGATCGGCACTGCCGCCGGGACTGATCCGTTCATTCCTGAAAAGTTCTTCACTTTCTGCCAGCAGCCGGCGTCCAGAATCAGTAAAAATACTTCCCTGCGCCAAAATATCTCTGGCACGCTGCTGTACAAACGGCAGCTTCGCATAACCGCCGCGCCAGATGACATTAGAATCCTGCACAACCGTCATTAAATGAACCAAAGCATGAACCAAAGCATCGTTCAGTCCAGCGCCTTTGGCAAACGCTTCCTTTAAGCCGGGCAACCCGTTCTGTCGTACACTGGGAAATCCTGCTTCCACTTCGCCGCGGATACCCGTGATACCATAAGCCTGATATAATCTTTCTCCTGCCGTCAAAGGCCGGTCTGCCTGCAGTCCAGCCAGCTCATTCTCTGTCAGCCCCTGCGTCATTTCTGCCACGATAGAGCACAGTGCTTTACTGTCCAGACCTTTATTCATGGCAGCCCCTGCGGCAGCAGCCAATAGCCCACCGGCAAATAAAATGCCTCTTTGGGTATTGACTCCTTTCGTCACGCGCAGCAGCTCCTGCTCCGCACTGACGCCGTAACGTCTTACCTTTCCAAATAACTCCTGATAATTTCCATTATGCTTCATCCCTAAAATCTGTAAATCACTGAAAGCTTTTGCCAAAACCGCAGAACCGGCAGCAAAAGTCAAAATACTCATATCTGTATGAGCACCGCCGCCATGACGGGTGACTAAGCCTGGTTTTGGATGGACGCAAACCTCCATAAAAACCGCCTGCGTCAAAAACATACTCATTTGCCGTAAAGTTTCAGATTTAGCAGAAAGCTGGCGGGCTGATATCTCGACTACTATTTCTTTAAACGTACCTTGCTCATTTAATTTTTTAGCTTGGTGATCATACATCGCTGCACCTGCTTTCTGCCGGGATCATTACTTAACCAAAAATAGCTTTTGTTGCAAAATACAGAATTGACGGAAATACCAGACAGCCGGAACCGGTATAGAATGTAGCTGTCATTGCCGCATACGGAACCAGTTTGGGATCGACTGCTGCCATCCCGGCAGCCGTACCGGAAGTAGTACCCATCAAACCGCCATAGATCATGGCGGACTGAGGATTATCAAGTCCGACAAATTTAGCAACAAATGGAGTCAGAATCATAACCAGAACAGATTTAACAACGCCGGCGGCGATGCTGATGGCTATAACCTCGGAAGACGCTCCCAGTGAAGCCCCTGTTACAGGTCCTACAACAAAGGTTGCCACACCGGCGCCGATGGTTACCAGACTTACAGAATCAGTATAGCCCATAGCATAAGCCACACCCACACCTGCTACCCAGGAAGTCAATAAGCCAAAAATAAGCGAAAGCACACCTACAAGACCAACTTTTTTGATTTCACGCAGGTCAGCGCCAAAAGCAGTGGAAACGATGGCAAAATCACGGAACATAGCTCCGCCCATAACACCAACGCCGGCAAACATCGGAATGCTCGCCAAACCTTTATGACCGCCGCCGACTACACCGCCGATATATGCCAGAATCAGACCGAAGAAGATCGCAATTGCGGAGCCATGGATACGTCCCTTGGTCAAACCGCCGATTTTATAGGCAATCCAGGTAGTGATACCGATGATAATAAAAGCCGCAACTAATCCGTTTTTAGTAATAAGTTTAATGAACATTGCTGCGAAATCCATATAAAACGCCTCCCATTCTTTTTATGACTATGCACCAAATTTTCTTAAAATAGGAATAAAGACAAAGCCGAGGGCTACGCCCAGTACTCCGCCCAATACAGCGATCGTTCCGCCGGATAAAGCGGCGACAACGTCCTGAATGGAACTCATAGCCACAACGATGGGAATATACATGGCGCTCCAGAAAGCAATACCTTCCTGCCCTTTTTTATCAAGCCAGCCTGCATCTATACCTTTATTGGTAAGAATAATCAGCAGCAGCATAGCAAAACCAACCCCGCCGACATTAGCTTTAACACCCAGAAGCGCGCCTAAAATATCGCCAATGTAATTACCTGTTAAAAAACAAAATGCTAATAACGCAACACCATAAATAATCATGAGATTACACCACCTTAGTACAATTTTTTATTATCGCTCCC
>ERZ1673703.1236-NODE-1236-length-22603-cov-26.932987_pt1 | contig 22603 bp, 18 predicted proteins | sample MGYA00580233_ERZ1673703 | MGnify/ENA primary metagenome ERZ1673703 (study PRJEB41218, sample SAMN15661748) | gut metagenome | host: Homo sapiens | place: Canada: London | collected 2015-08-20/2019-03-30 | study: EMG produced TPA metagenomics assembly of... | reverse complement strand
GCTCTCGGTCAGGGTGCCGTTGTCCAGATCGCGCTGGATGTAGATGTCCAGGAAGGTGGAGATGCGGCCCACGCTCATGGCGGCGCCGTTCTGGGTCTTGATGGCGGCAAGATACCCGAAGTACAGCCACTGGCAGGCTTCCTTGGCGTTCTTGGCGGGCTGGGAGATGTCGCAGCCGTAGGCCTCGGCCATCTTCTTCATGCCCTTCAGGGCGTTGATCTGCCGGGCGATCTCCTCCCGCAGGCGGATGACGTCATCGGTCATGGTGCCGTCGCCGCAGTTAGCCAGATCCTCCTGCTTGAACTGGATCAGGGCGTCGACGCCGTACAGAGCCACGCGGCGGTAGTCGCCCACGATGCGGCCGCGGCCGTAGGTGTCGGGCAGGCCGGTGATGATGTGGGTGTGGCGGGCGGCCTTCATCTCGGGTGTGTAGGCGTCGAACACGGCCTGGTTGTGGGTGCGGGTGTAGTCGGTAAAGATCTTGTGCAGCTCCTCGCTGGGCTGGTAGCCGTAGGTGGTGCAGGCCTGCTCGGCCATCTTGATGCCGCCGTAGGGCATGAAAGCACGCTTGAGGGGCTTGTCGGTCTGCAGGCCCACGATTTGCTCCAGATCCTTCAGGTTTTCGTCAATGTAGCCGGGGCCGTAAGCGGTCAGGCCGCTGACGACCTTCGTCTCCATGTCCAGCACGCCGCCCTTGGCGCGCTCGGCCTTCTGCAGCTTCTGCAGGGCACCCCACAGCTTGTCGGTCGCCTCGGTGGGGCCGGCCAGAAAGCTCTCGTCGCCGTCGTAGGGAGTGTAATTCTTCTGGATGAAGTCGCGCACATTGACTTCCTCTTTCCAGATGCGGCCCTCAAAGCCTTCCCACTGTTCAAAATTGATCATTGGAACCTCCTTGCTCCATTCCATGCGTTGGTTAGCATAGCCTAACTATTGAGCCTTTGAAAAGCCGCTCCTTGTTGGCGGCTTTCTGGGGGCGGACTGATCGGAGCAGCTCTGAACAAAAATTTGTCAAAGCGCCTCCTTGGACACACTGCACCCTTGAGAACCGCCCTGCTGCCAAAAAGCAGCGGCGAGATGTGGAGTTGCAGTGCTGCATGAACTATAATAACAAAGATATCGGTCAAAAGCAAGAGGAAACTGATGGATTTTGCACAGCCTTAGCCAGCTGTGTCTGTACAGGGTGCACGAATCGGGCAGAAAAAACTTTACTGCAAAAAAGTTCCGGAAAATTTTCAAATAAGGGTTGACAAGACTAACTGCGTATGGTATTCTGTTCTCGCAACGAGGTTAGATAAACCTAACCGCTTGAAACGCGTTGCACCAGAACAGCAGAGGTACCTGCAATGCTTCTGCGCAAAACGCAAGTCTGCTATAGCGGTTAAGCTATATCGGACGTCAGGTTTGTCGTGGCGAGGCCACTCCATCTTGCTTGCGCAAGACCACCTTGTGGCTTAAAAGCCTCACTGGGGCTTTCATTGCTGCGCAAACGCCAATTCCTCCATTCCATTCTCTTTTTCAAAAGGAAGCTGCAGCATGGTTTGCTCTGCGGCCTCCGGCGCGGCATTCGGTGTGATTGGTACCGCATCGCGTGCAAAGAAAACAAAAACGGGACGTGCAGCTTGACCACCTGCACGCCCCGATTTTTGTTTTCTATAGAAAAGGAACGATTTATTCCACGATCTCCGCAAGCGCCTGATACAGCTCTGCGGCCCCGCCGCCGGAATATTTGACATTGACAAAGGCGCTGTTCACGATGCACACCCCGTCGGAATAAACCGTGAACAGCAGCTGATGCTGCTCGGCATCATCGTAATAGCTCACGGTGATGGAATCCACCGGAAATTCGTGGGAGTAGGAGGAATAGTTCTGGCTGAGCCGTCTGACACAGCGCACTCCGGAAAGCACTTCCGAAATGTTCTGATAGATCTCGTCCGAACTGGAATAAACCTCGAACTCCATTTCGTTGGAGCTGGCAAAGTTCTGAATGTGCTCCACCCGGACACTGGCCTGTGTGCTGGCGCTGATCTTTGATGCAAGGTCGATCTTGCTGGAAGGCAGGATGAGCACCAGAAGCAGCACCACCAGCACCACAAGGCCGAACCGGTACAGGATGCTCTTATCTTTCATGGCAGGTCAATCCTCCTTTGGCGGTGTCCGGGTCAGACGCCGCTGGGCGAGGAAGAAGCCCACGGCGCTGGCGGCAAACACGAAATAATAGCTGGCGATGCGGTAGAGCATGAGCACGCTCATCACCTCACCGGAAGGCAAAAAGCTGCTGTACAGCAGCAGAAAGGCGGTCTCGATGGAGCCCATGCCTGCCACGTTGGGCAGGGCGTTGGAGACGAACAACATCAGGCTGGTGAGCAGCTGCACCCGCGCAAAACTCAGCGGGGACAGCTGCATGAACCGGATGCACAGCCACGGCAGGCAGAACAGCAAAAACAGCTTGAGCGCCTGCAGGGCAAAGATCTGCACACAGCGGGCCTTGTCGGCCAGCAGCAGGCGGCTCTCGGTGCCCAGGACATCCAGCTGCTCCAGCCAGTCGGCCCGGCGCTGCTGCCATTTTTCGGTCTTGGGCAAAAAGCCCAGCGCCCAGCGGGCCAGATTCTGCACCAGCGGCGACACGCACACCAGCACCAGCGCCACGATCACCAGCGCTACCACAGCATATGCCATGGGCAGATATTTCAGCACGCCGGTGGTGTTGGCGGCCAGCCATTTGTGCTGGAGCAGCAGCATCACGGTGGCGTACAGCAGCACCGTGGTCTTGTGGAACACATATTGCAGGGTCATCAGGCCCACGCCGGGGCCAATGTCCAGCCCGGCCTGATGCAGATACCAGGTCTGCACCGGCACGGCACCCGCGCCCAGGGTGACCACGTTGCCAAAGGTGCCGCTCCAGGCGTTGTCGATGCCCTGCCGCAGGGTGAAGCCGGGCAGCCGCCCCCGCACGATGACATAGGAGACACAGCCCTCCAGCAGCGGGTAGCTGATGCCCAGCGCCAGTACCACCAGAACCTGCCACAGGTTCAGCTGGGCAAGGGCGGCTGTGATCTCGGCCCAGTGATCCCGGAAGATGAGCACGATCACGCAGGTGAGCGCCAGCAGGGTCAGCAGGGAAAACACGGCCTTTTTGCGGGAAGGCTGAGAGGCGGCAGATTGGTTCATGAGGGCAGGGACTCCTTTCAGACAGGATGAAACTTTATTAAAAGTATAGCACAGCCGCCGGCCGTCTTTGTGAACGGAAGCCGAATTTTCTTGTGCAATCCGGCCCGGATGATAAAAAAGATGTCCGGAACGGAAAGAAACTGACAAATATTGCAGATTGTTTTGACACACTGCGTGCAAAAACGCCCCGGAAGATCACACGGATTTTCCGGGGCGTTGATTTAACAAGAATAAAACAAAAGGCTTAGCGGGACTCGGTCAGCTCCCGGATCAGACGGACCAGGGTGGAGACATAGGCTTCGTTGGTGTAGTAGCGCTCGTAGAGCTTGCGGCAGTCGGCCTTCATAGCGGCCAGCTGGTCGGGGTGCTCGATGGCATGGGCCAGCACTTTGGAAAGCTGGGCGGGGTCGTCGTTGCGGTACACAAAGCCGTCCACCCCTTCCGTGATGAGCCCGGCGGTGCCGGTGTGCTCCGACACGATGGAAGGCTTGCCGAAGATCAGGCCCTCGGTCACAAAGGTGGGCATAGGGTCATCGCGGGAAGCGCACACAATGCAGGTGCACTGCTCCATCAGCGACTTGATCTCCGGGCGTTCCAGCCGCTTGCGGTAGAACACATTATGAGGAAACTGCTCGGTCAGGGCGTGCACATGGGCGGAGACGTCCCGGTCGGAAGCCTTGCCCACAAAGAGGAAGGAGGCCTTTTCCCGCACCTCCGGCGGCAGCAGGCGGATGGCTTCGCAGTAGATGTCCTGCCCCTTGCGCATCTCCATGGAGCCCACCGTGACAAACAGGGGCCGCCCGCCGGCATAGCTCAGGTCGTAGCGAGGGAAGCTCTCGCGGGCGTAGTCGGGCAGGCCGTAGATCAGCTGCTCCACCTTGAATTTGGGCCGCACCGAGTGCATGGCGGCGGTGGCGTGGGAGCCCACAGCGGCAATGTGCACGTTGTCGGCCAGCTCCTTGGGGATCTTGTGGGTGATGAAAGGATAGCCTGCAAAGGCGTCGTGCAGCCACCACAGCACCGGCACAAAGCCGCCGTTCAGGGTGCACACGGCGGGGGCTTCCACCACTGTGTTGGCCAGCACGAAGTCTGCGCTGGAAGCCAGCTCCCACAGGGTGGAAGAGGTCACGCAGTCGCGGCGGGTGACCACGGCAGCTCCGGCCTCCAGAAAGAGCGGCAGAGAACCCTCGTCCGAGGGGCCCAGCACCACCACTTCATAGCCAAGACTGCGCAGCACCGGGATGGCGCTCACCAGCACGATGGGCGCACCGGTCATGGTGAGTTCATGGCTCAGCACCACGGCGCGTTTGCCGGTGGCCGAGAATACGTCCTCGGCGCACAGCTCCCGGCGGAAGTGCAGCAGTGCCTGCGGGACGCAGCGGCAGTTCTGCGACAGCTGGTTTGCCAGCCGCAGCAGTTCCAGCACATCGTCTTTGCCGCGGGCCGCCGCGCGGCAGCGGTCCAGCAGGGCGCGGGAGAGCAGGGCACAGCGCTGGCCGGGCAGGTGCTGGTCGGTCTGGTACAGGGCACTGCCGCCGTCGTAGCCGAACACGGCGTCGCACACCACAAGGTCAGCCCCCTGCTGCAAGGCGGCTGCAAAATAGGTGAGGGCGGTGGAGGTACACTCCACATCCTCGCTCACCAGCAGCACACCGTTCACGGAGGGGGTCAGCTCACCTTCCAGCCGGTCCACCAGCCGGAACTTGCGGTGCAGCTGCTCGGCCAGAGAAAGGGTCAGGGCATTGCGGCGGCCCGGCGCATACACCAGCAGATAGGTGCTCTGGGTGTCGGTATAGGTCTGTTCCCGCAGCTGGCGGCGCTGCAGGGGGCTGTAACTGCTGTACATGTACGAACCCCCTTCAATGTCGGTGGAACAGGCCCAGCAGCTTGCGCAGCGGTGCCGTGAGCTTCCAGCTGCTGCTGCCCAGCACGTTTTCCAGCGAGGCCTCGTAGGCGGCCCGGCTGTTCTGCAGGTCGGTCAGATGCTGCTGCTGTTCTGCCAGCTGCTTGCGCAGCTGCTGGATCTCAGCGTTTGCCTCCAGCAGCTGTTCGGTGCCCTGACGGGACACGGCCTCGGTCTCTTCCTTGAGCACGGTCAGCGCCCGCAGCAGGGCCTTGCCGGGCTGCTCATGCAGGTAGCGGCCCAGGGGATAGTAGCGATATTTCACCGCAAACCGCAGCCCGGCGGGGAAGCCTACGGCACTTTCCACTGTCAGGTTGGGGTCGATGTTCATGAACAGCATGGTGCCCTCCTGCAGGGCGTTGCCGTTGAGAATGTGGTAGCTGAGCCGCTCGTCTGAGAGGGAAAAATCGGTGATGCAGCAGGCAAATTCACCGGGATCCAGCCGCAGAGCCCTAGCCTCCACGGGCAACTCGAACACAGCCGACACTTCGTGGGTCAGCTCGTCGTAGGAGTCAGGGGCAACGGTCAGGCACTCATGGGGCGAAAAACCGGAGCCGGAGTCGTAGAACAGCTGGGGCAGAAGCAGAGCACCCTGCTCGGTGTCGGCACCCTGCGAGGCCAGCACGGCCTCATATTTCAGCACCTGCTGCTCCAGCTCCAGGCACCGCTGTGCCAGCCGGGAAACGCCTTCGTCCGACAGCCGGAGCTGCTGTTCCAGTTCGGCCACGCGGCTGCCTGCCGCGTCCAGGGTCTGGGGGGCATCGTTGTTCATAACCGGATTCTCCTCTTGTTTTATAGGATACGGCTGCACCGCAGCAGCCGGGGAAATCAATGCTGCGAAAGCGCGGGGGTGCGCCGCTGGGCCTGCCGCCGTGCGGCCGAGGCTTTGACGATCCAGCTGCGCCGCAGGTTCAGCAGGGCGCACACCAGCCCGATGGAGGCAAACGCGATCACGTTCTGCAGCAGCATACCCCGCAGCGGGTGGTCTGTAAAGTGAGCCGCGAACAGATACCACGGAATGGCGATAAGCTCCACCGTGTGGATGCAGAAGATGTTCAGCGAGTTGCGGCCGATGGCCTGCAGGCCCTGTGCGATGGGGCCGGTGAAGCGGTTGAGCCGCATGAACAGGCGGATGAACAAAAAGCCGGTGGCGGCATCCAGCAGGATGCTCAGCGGGCCGAGGGTCCACTCGCCCATGGAAATGCAGTCGGTGCTCTGGGCAAGCAGAGCTCCCACAGCGGTCAGAGCTGTGCCGCCCAGCAGGATGTACAGGGTGCGGCGGGGCAGGGGCTTGTCCAGCCAGCGGTTCTTCTTGGCCAGATAGCCGATGTAAAGGTAGGGCACGATCACGGCCCCCTGCGAAAGGCTGAAGGGCAGCTCCCACACCAGTGTGGTGCCCCAGCCCAGCAGCATGATGCCGAGCACAGCCCAGTGTGTGTATTTCTCCGGGAAGATATTCAGGATGGCGTCCAGCAGCACCCAGCCGATCAGCAGCGAGAGCAGATACCACATGGGGCCGGTGGAAAAGAACTGCTGCCCGGCATAAGTAGTGGTGTGGGGCAGCCCCAGCAGAAAGCCGCCGGCCACCTTGAGGGTCTCGGTGACGCTGCTGGGGAAGTAATGGAACGCCGTGTAGTGGCACAGCAGATGCAAGAGCGAAGTGCACGCCGCCGTGATGCAGTAGGGCTTGAGCAGCGCTCTGAGCTGCTGCTGGATGCACTTGCCGATGGAGCGCTTGCGGAAACCGTAGCCGCTGGCAATGAAAAAGGCCGCCATCAGGGCCTCACGATAGATGAACGGGAAAAACGCCGTGAGCGACAGCCCGCCGGAGATCTGCATGGGGTAGAGTTCGGCGGTGTGGGCCAGCACGATGGTGATCATGCCCACGCCCTTGAGCATGTCGAACATGCCGATGGAGTTGACGGTGCTGGGTCTGGTGCCTTCCATGAAAAGGGTCCTTCCTTGCGCCGTCCGGAAACATGTGACCAACAGGCGCATACAGTAAAAAATGATCCATTTATAAGGATATAAGGCTAGTATAATGCTTTTTGTGCACACTGTCAATTTTGAATTGCCCACCGCCGGGTGGCAATTGTTGTCTTTACCGATAAAAAAGCCCGGCAGAAGGGCTGAATTTCTGGGCAGACGGCACAGGCTGCCGGATGGAAAAAACAAGATGTGCAAGATTTAATTGCCAAAAATGGAAATTAAATCTTGCAAAAGTATTGCATTGCCAATGGCGGTATTGTATACTGAACACAATCGAAAAAGCGGCCCGGCCCCGGGTGGGCCCGGCTGCAGGAATGTAAAAAACAGTGACGTGGAGGCTAACATGGTTCATTCGCTGTATCAGTCTCTGAACAATCTGGAAACGATCTACGCAGACCGGATTGGTATCCGCTATTATGATGAGGCCAAGGGCGGCGTGGTGGAGGTGCCCTTCCGGCAGTACGCTGCAGACCTGCGGCGGTTCGTGGCATTTTTACGCAGCCGCACCCCGAACCCCCTGGGACAGCGTGTGGCCATCCTGGCCCGCAACAGCTACCACTATGTGATGTGCATGTACGGCGCAGTGCTGGCCGGAGCTGTGGCAGTGCCCCTGAACACCGGCAAGAACTGGGACGAGATCCGCTACGAGCTGGATCTGGTGGAGCCGGTGTGCGTGCTCCATGACGGCGAATACCTGAGCCGGGAGCCGGCCCTGGGCCAGGCGTACGGGGACCGTCTGGTGCCCATGGATGCCTTTACCGCCTTTGAGCCTGCGATGGAGATCACCGAGGTGCCGGACCTCAGCGCAATGGCTTTTATCATGTTCACCTCCGGCACCACTGGCCGCAGCAAGGGCGTTATGCTGTCCCAGAAGAACTTGTTCACCGCCATGCCTGCCTTCCTGACCCCCTTTGAGGACGTGCGGAGCCAGACCGGCTGGAACACCGACGCGTTCAGCTCTCTGTCCTGCCTGCCCATGTTCCACATTTCGGCCATGACCAGCCTGGTATCCTGGAGCGTCACCGGCCACTGCGTGAACCTGTGCAACGACCTGAAATATTTCTACCGGGACCTGGGGGCCATACGGAGCGACGTGATGGCTGTGGTGCCGGTGCTGCTGAAGAGCATTTATCATGATGTGATGAAGGGCAAACGGGAGCGTCTGAACGGCCTGCGTGTGCTGACCTGCGGCGCAGCGATGTTCGACCCTGCCGTGCTCCAGGACCTGATGGACCGGGGCTTCTTCATCGCCCAGATGTACGGCCTTACCGAGACCTGCGGGGACGGTGCCTGGAACTCCTCCCAGGAGGGAAAGTACCTGACCAGCGTGGGCCATGTGGACGACAGCTGCCAGTACAAGCTGGAGGACGGGGAACTGTGCATGCGTGGTGACCCGGTGATGCTGGGCTACTACAAGGACCCGGAGGCCACCGCCGAGGTGCTGGACGCCGAGGGCTGGTTCCACACCGGCGACATTGCCCGGGTGGAGCCGGACGGTTATATGTACCTGACCGGACGCAAAAAGAACGTGATCATCCTGGGCAGCGGCGAGAACGTGAGCCCCGAGGAGCTGGAAAAGCTGCTGGCTCCCTGCGCTGCCATCCGGGAGTGCAGGGTCTGCGAGCGGAACCAGCGCATCTGCGCTGTGGTCTGCTGCGAGGCGGACCAGCAGGACGCTGTGCGGGACTTTGTTACCGAGGTGAACCGCACCCTGCCCCTGTACAAGCACATGATGGTGGAGTTCTCGGCCCAGCCCCTGCCTCGCAACGCTGCCGGCAAGCTGCTGCGGTCCTAAATCTTAGCGGAAAAAGCCGGTTTCATGGTGGGAAAGTTCCCACAAGGCATTATGGCCGTGAGACTGGTTTTTTAAAGAATAGAGAGGGAAACGATAATGGAACTACATAAACCGAAAAATCTGTATGAGCTGCTGACGCTGAACATGGAGCAGCGATTTGCGAACCGGGTGGCCTTCCGCTGGTACGACGCCGACCAGGATGTGGTGGTGGAAAAGCACTTCGGGGAGTATGCGCAGGACATCCGCCGCGCGGTGAACTACTACCTGAGCACCATCCCGGACATTCAGGGCAAGCGGGTGTGCGTGTGGAGCAACAACAGCTACCACTACGCCGTGAACTGCTACGGTGTCATGATGGCGGGCGGCGTCATCGTGCCCATGAACCAGCGCAAGAGCTGGGATGAGCTGCACCGGGAGCTGGAGCTGGTGGAGCCTTCCGCCATCCTGACCGACGGCGATGACTACGGCTGCAACGAGGAGATGCAGGCGGCTTACGGCAGCCTGCTGCGCCCCATGGATGCCTACAAGGCTTACGAGCCTGCAGAGCTTGTGAACCGCATCCAGCCCGAGGAGCTGATGGTGCTGATGTTCACCTCCGGCACCACTGGCCGCAGCAAGGGCGTCATGCTCTGCGAGCGGAACTTCTTTGCGGTGATGCCCCACCATGTACGGGTGGGGCAGCGATTCTGCCAGCTGAAAAATGACCCGGACCTGCTGGTCAGCCACATGACCCTGCTGCCCATGTTCCACCTGGGGGCCTTTGGCTGCCTGTTCACCTGGGCCTGGATGGGCTGGGCCCAGAACCTGGGCAGCCTGCGGTCCTTCTATAAGGACCTGAAGCGGATGCCCAGCCAGGCCATGGCCGCCGTGCCGGTGCTGGTGCAGTCCATCCACCACGACCTGATGACCGGCAAGCAGGACAAGCTGGGCCAGCTGTGGGCTCTGAACTGTATGTCTGCAATGTTTGACCCCCAGACCCTGATGGACCTCCACGACCACGGTATGGTGATCTCCCAGCTCTACGGCAGCACTGAGACCACCGGCGGCGGCCTCATCAACTTTGCGGAGGATGCCAAGCACATCGGCTCTATCGGCAAGGACGACGGTCACTGCGAGATCAAGCTGGACAACGGCGAGCTGTGTATGCGGGGCGGCAATGTGATGCTGGGCTACTATAAGGACCCGGAGGGCACCGCCGAAGTCATCGACGCCGAGGGCTGGTTCCATACTGGCGACCTGGCCCGGGTGGACGAGGATGGCTACTACTTCCTCACCGGACGCAAAAAGAACGTGATCATCCTGGGCAGCGGCGAGAACGTGAGCCCCGAGGAGCTGGAGGGCCTGCTGGCAAAGTGCCCGGCAGTAAAGGAGTGCCTGGTGAAGGAAAAAGGCAAAAAGATCTGCGCTGTGGTCTGCTGCCAGGACCAGGACCAGCAGACGGTACGGGACTTTATCACCGAGACCAACCGCACCCTGCCCCTGTACAAGCGCATGAGCGCAGTGGAGTTCTCTGCCCAGCCCCTGCCCCGCAACGCCATGGGCAAGCTGATGCGCTGAGGCCTGCAGCCCTGATTTTGCGGTTTGTGCCGCATACTCTGCAAAAAAACTGGGCAAACCCATAGGGGTTGTGCTATACTGAGGGCAGAACCGTGCTGATCCTGATCGGCACACCCAAAATCCGTCACGGAAAGGAAGAACATTTCTATGGAACGAGCAGAAATCATGTCCCAGATCCTGGCCATCCTGGAGGATGTGGCAGAGATCGCGCCGGAGGATGTCAACGAGAACAGCGTCCTGATGGACGACCTGGATCTGTCCTCGATGGAGATCCTGACCATCGTGGCCGACCTGGAAGAGACCTTTGGCCTGCGCATCCCGGAAAAGGAACTGCGCAACTTTGTCACCATCAGTGACCTGGCCGATTATCTGGTAGCCAATGCCGGGTGAGCCGATGGAAGCAGCACAGCGTTCGGCGGAGTATGTCTTTCAGGGCATCATGTACTATTTCCGCCGGGAAAAAGTGTGCCCCCGGTATCAGTTCACCCTGAAGGACCCGGTGGATCCGGCCCTGCTGCAACAAGCGCTGGATGCCGCGCTGGAAGCTGCACCCTATTACCGGGTGCGGCTGGTGTGGGAAAAGCGCAAAGCCTTTCTGGAACCGAACTCGGAGCCCTGCCTTGTCTACCCGGACAGCGTGATGCGGGAGATGCCGGAGCAGACGAACGGCTACTTCTTTGCCGTGCACTGCGCACAGAATACCGTGTACTTTGACTGGTTCCACTTCATCGCGGACGGCCACGGGGTATCGCCCTTCCTCACCCGCATCCTGGAGCTGTACTGTAACCTGCGCTACGGTACCGTCTTTGCCAACCCGCCCATCCCCTGCAGCCCGGCCTACGACATCGCAAAGCTGGTGGAGCAGTACCCGCTGCAGGTCATGGACGAGACTACGATGCAGCGGGAGGTGGTGGACACCTGCGAGGAGCCCATGCACCGCATCCGAGTCCGGTTCGCCAAAAAGGATCTGGTGGCCAAAGGCGTGCAGAACGGCGTCAAGCCGTTCTGCGCCCTCATGGGCCTGCTGTGCATCGCGCTGGGAGAGTATCTGGGCAAGGACACCATCCAGTATTCCTATTCCGCCGACACGCGGGACGCCATGGGTGCCCCCAACGCACGGTACAACTGCGTGTGTTCCTTCCAGGACGGAGTGACCCTGCACGAGGGCGTCCGACTGGAAGAGTTCGTGCAGGAGATGGACGCTGCCGTCAAGGCCAGCCTGACCCCGGAGCGCAAGCGCCGCAAGATGGCCGACCAGATGGGCTGGGTCTACAAGGTGGACCAGCAAAAGGCCCCTCTGCGCATCAAGCAGCGTGTGTTCCAGATGGGCGAGTACATCAGCGGCATCCCGGCAGATTTCTGGTTCAGCTATCTGGGCAATCCCCTCATGCCGGCAACGCCGGAGCTGGAGCAGTACACCACCGATTTTGGGGTGTGGGTGCCGCCGGATGGAGGCTCCCTGTGCGTGGAGGCCTCCACCCTGAACGGCATCATCACCCTGTGCATCGAGAACAAGGTGCCGAAGGCCGGCCTGCCCGGCATCCTGCGCCGTGTGCTGGAAGCCGAGGGCATCCCGGTGCTGGAAGCCCAGGCACTGGACGAAGTATAAACAAAAGGCAAAAGCAGCCTTACCGGAACCATTCCGGCAAGGCTGCTTTTTTGCGTCTTATTCGGTCCGGGCCGGGCGGGTGGTCACCTCGCCGCAGCGTAATGCCTGCGGGCGGCCGTTCTCCCGCTGGACCACCAGCCGCCCTTCCTCGTCGATGGCAAGGGCCTTTGCGGCGTAGGTCTCGGTGCCGGTGCACACGGTGACCCAGTGTCCAGGCACAAAGCAGCGGGCGCGGTACTCGTCCAGACAGTCAAAGGCGGGGCAGAGGGCCAGCAGATGCCGGGCGATGGCCCCGGCCAGCGCGGCCCGGCTCACGGGGGCGGGGCCGCCCGGGTACAGGCTGCCGGCCTTTTCGGCCAGCTCCGGGGGCCAGTCGGCGGCGGTGGCGGTCAGGTTCAGGCCGATGCCCACCACCAGCCACTCCAGCCGCCCGCTCTCCAGGTCGGTGCCGGCTTCGGTGAGGATGCCGCACACCTTTTTGCCCTGATAATACAGGTCGTTGACCCACTTGATGCCCAGTTCCAGCCCGCACAGCTCCTGTACCGCCCGGCACACCGCCACGGCGGCCCCGATGGTGGCCGTCTGGGCGCTGGCCGCCGGGACCGCCGGGCGCAGCAGTACCGAGAGGTACACGCCCTTCCCGGACGGGCTTTCAAATACACGGCCCAACCGTCCCCGGCCGGCGCTCTGGTGGGCTGTGAGCACCAGCGTGCCGTGGGGCGCACCGTCCAGCGCCAGCAGCTTGGCCGTCCGGTTGGAGCTTTCCAGCGTGTCGTACACCTGCACCGGGGCGGGGTAGGGGCCCACGGCCTCGGCACAGAAGGGGTCGCCGCCCAGCAGCCGATACCCCCGGCGGGAGACGGCTTCCAGTGCGTAACCCTGCGCGATGAGGGCGGCAGCCGCCTTGTGGACGGCGGCGCGGCTCACGCCCAGCTGTCCGGCCAGCTGCTGGCCGGAGATATAGGCACCCCCGGCGGCACTCAGTGCCTGCAGAAGGGCCTGACGGGTGGTAGAAGGCATGGCGGTAAGGCTCCTTTCGTGCTATACTATAACCACATTGTAGCATGGAACGGGCAAAACACAATGTTTTTGAAAAAAATCTGCGGTTTGTGCAGGGAATGCGGCGGCTGTCTCGTTTGAATCAACAGAAGGGCCATGCAGAGCACCGCCCTCCACAGCCGGAAAGGAGGATGAGCAGGTCGTTGACAACACTGGAATTCAGCGCGATGGTGCAAAAATATCAGTCTCTGGTCTACACGGTCTGTCATCAGCTGGTGCCGGACGTGGGGGATGCGCAGGATCTGACCCAGGAGACCTTTCTGGCGGCATGGCGGGCCATCGACCGCTGTCCGCCCGGCTTTGAAAAGCAATGGCTGGCCCGCATTGCGGCCAACAAAGCCAAGGATTACTTACGCAGCGCATGGGTGCGCCGGGTGAACACGCCGGGCGACGAGGTGCTGGCGCTGGAGGGGGCACCGCCCGGCCTGGAGCCGGAACAGCAGGTGCTGGACACGCTGGGAGCGGAAGAGCTCACCCGCATGATCCTGGACCTGCGGGAGCCCTACAAGACACCCTGTCGTCTGGTGCTGCTGGAACAGCACACCATGGCCGAGGCGGCACGTCTGTGCGGCCGCCCGGAAAAAACCGTGAACGCGCAGATCTACCGGGCCAAAAAGATGCTGGTACAGCAGATCCGGGAACAACAGGAAGGGAGGAGCGTACATGGAACTGTTTGATCAGAACGGATGCCTGACTGAGGAAGGGCTGCACGCCGTCATCGGCGGGCAGCTGGACGAGCTGGGCAGGCTGGAAGCCGCCGAACACCTGTCCTACTGCGACAAGTGCATGGACTGGTACACAGCCCTGCTCACCGCCGATGTGCTGGAAGAGCCGCCGCGCTCCGCCCGCGGGGCGGTGATGGGCACCATCTGGGTGCGTCTGATGCAGAACACCTGGGGCCGGGCCGCCGTAGCCGCTGTGGCGGCGGTGCTGGCGCTGACCATGTGGCGCACCGGCACCCTGGAACAGATCCTGTCCACCGGCGAAACGGTGCGCAGCTGGCTGCCCGAAACCACCCAGACCACGGAGCCGGAACAGCTGGGCAGGCCCGTGCAGGACGACGAACGCACCCCCACGGAGCCGGAACAGCTGGGCAAGCCGGTGCAGGATAAAGAGCCTGCGCCCACCTTGTCCCAGAAGCTGACCGGCACGCTGGACAGCCTGCTATTCGGCAAAAATGAATCTGCGGCAGAGCCTGAAGCTGCCGTTTCCAACCAGAAGAAATGAGGGAATCGACTATGAAGAAAAACGGAATCCTGACCCTGCTGTTTGCCTGCATCCCCGGCGCGGGCCAGATGTATCAGGGCTATATGAAGCGGGGACTCTCGCTCATCACCATGTTCTGCCTGTTTATTATCGTAGGCAGCGCCACGGGGCTGGATGCGCTGGTAGTCGGCTGCATCGTGGTGTATATGTACAGCTTTTTCGATACCTTCAACCTCCGCGCCCAGATCATCGCGGAGAATGCCCCGGCAGACGACTATCTGGTGCACATCAACTGGAAAGACAAGCGGATGCAGGACTTCATGATGGACAGCCACAAGCTGCTGGGCTGGGGCCTCATTGCCCTGGGCGGCCTGGTGGCTTACCAGAACATCATCATGCGGGTGCTGGGCGATGTGATGTGGCGCTGGGGCCAGAACAGCCCCTTCTTCCGCGCGGTCTACCTGATGCTGGAGCAGCTGCCTCAGATCGTGGTCTGCGTGGCCCTTATCGTCTGCGGCGTCTGGCTGGTGCGCGGCCCCAAGGGCAAAAAGGTGCACCGCAAAAAGGCGGAAGAACCGGAGGACGAGGACTTCCGCGAGTACACCGCAGCCGAAGCCGATGCACCGGAAGCCCCGGAGGAAACCGCAGACTTTGCCATGCCGAAGCTCAGCGCTCTGCTGGGCGACCCGGTGACCCCGGAGGACCCCGAAGAGCCGGAACAGCCGGAACAGCCGGAGAATGCGGAGGGCGACGATGGACGAACCGAATAAGACGGCAGCGACGGAGCCGGAAACCCGGCCGGAAGCTGCAAAGCTGCAGGACGCCCCCCGCCGCCGGGTGGGCAGCCTGACGCTGGGCGCCTGCCTGATCGCAGCGGGCATCTTCTTCCTGTGTTATTACTTTGTGCCGGGCTTTGACTGGCAGCTGGTGGTGCGCATCGCCCCGGCGGCAGCCCTGGTGCTGCTGGGATGTGAGGTGCTGTTCTTCGCCGCCCGGCCGGGCCGCTGGAAGTATGATTTTGTCTCGGTGCTGGTCTGTCTGGGGCTCATCGCAGTTTGTATGTGCCTGAGCTTTCTGCCCATGGTGTGGAGCGAGATCGACCCTGCCCGCGGACAGAACGAGATGAAGCTGAGCAAGGCGTACACCACACAGGTGTATGAGGCCCTCCGGAAGGAAAACCCGGACCTCCGCCTGCGGGATGTGTACACCGACCTGTATCTTTACGCCAACAGCGTGGATGACCTGCAGGAGCTGCAGCCAAGTGACGGGCACCTGAGCCTGACCGTGATGCTGTATGGCCCCTACGACAGCACCGGAGCCTTTGCGCAGGACTGCCGCAGCGTGGCCGGTACGGTGCGGGCTGGCACCCTGCAGCCGGATGAACTGCGCATCGTGTGGTCGCCGGACAACGACCCGGGCCAGAGCCTGGATTCCGGTACCCTGCAGCGTGTGGAACAGTACACGCTGGAACTGGACGGCACGGTGCAGCTGGACTGGACCGCGGATGAGATGGAACGGCAGGTCGAAGTGCAGTATCTGCTGGACGAAGAAAATGAGCCGGAAGAGGACACTGCGCCCAGCGAAGAGGCCGAGCCAGAGACGGCTGTATAAAAACTGAAAACGCGCCCGCTGTGGAGTTTTCCACAGCGGGCGCGTTGTTTGTTGAAAAAGAGCTTAGAGCTTCTTGCCGGTGAGCAGCTCGTAGGCCTCCAGGTACTTGGCGATGGTCTTGTCGATCACGTCCTGGGGCAGGTCGTAGTTGCTGTCGGGGTTGGCCTTCAGCCAGTCACGGACGAACTGCTTGTCGAAAGAGGGCTGGCCGTGGCCCGGCTCGTAGCCCTCCAGCGGCCAGAAGCGGGAGGAATCCGGGGTGAGCATCTCATCGCCCAGCACCACGTTGCCGTCCTCATCCAGACCAAACTCGAACTTGGTGTCGGCAATGATGATGCCGCGGGTCAGGGCGTACTCGGCGCACTTCTTATACAGGGCGATGGTGTAGTCCCGCAGCTTGGTGGCGTACTCCAGGCCGTGGCCGGGGAACTGCTTTTCCAGCACCTCAATGCTGCGCTCGTAGGAGATGTTCTCGTCGTGGTCGCCGATCTCGGCCTTGGTGGAGGGGGTGTAGATGGGCTCCGGCAGCTTCTGGGACTCCTGCAGGCCCTCGGGCAGCTGGATGCCGCACACCTTGCCGGTCTTTTGGTAGCTGGCCCAGCCGCTGCCGGTGATGTAGCCGCGCACGATGCACTCGATGGGCAGCATGGTCAGCTTGCGGCACAGCATGCTGTTGCCGTCGAACTGGGGCTGCCGGAAGAACTCCGGCATATCCTTCACGTCCACGCTCAGCATATGGTTGGGCAGCAGATCCTTGGTGTAGTCGAACCAGAACTTGCTCATCTGGGTGAGCACGGTGCCCTTTTTGGTCACCTTGTTTTTCAGGATGACATCAAACGCAGAAATGCGGTCGGTGGCAACCATGATCAGGCTGTTGCCATTGTCGTAAATTTCACGGACTTTGCCTTCTTTGATGGGCTTGAATGCAGTCATAGTCAAACACTCCATTTCCCTTTTTCCGGCCGCCGGGCGCGGCACATCCTTACAGCACTATTGTACCATGCCGGGTGCCGGTTTGAAAGAAACAGATGGGAGAGATTTGCCCCGGGTTTTGCAAATTTCTCGTGAAAAATGTGCAAAAATCATCGGATGAATTCGTCGTTTTGACGATAAAAGTCGTACTTTCAGCGCGAATGAGACAAAAAACGACCCGCTTTTTTGTGGAATGCGCAGATGGACACAGCCCGGCGGATAAGGTATGCTGAAAGGCGGCAGCTTTGCTGTACAGAAAGGAAAATTCTGCTTATGATACCTCAGATCATTGCGCACCGTGGCGCATCCTATCTGGCACCGGAAAACACGCTGGCGGCCTTCCGCAAGGCGATGGAGATCGGGGCCGACGGTGTGGAAATGGACGTACAAAAGACGCTGGACGGCGGCCTTGTGATCCACCACGACTATATTATCGACCTGCACACCGATATTTCCGGCCGTATCTACGATATGACCGAGGGCGAACTGAAAGACCTGGACTTCGGCAGCTGGAAGGACGTTGCCTATAAAGATGAGAAGATCGCCACCCTGGCCGAGGCACTGGCCCTGTGCAGGAGCATGGAGGGCTGCGCGGTCCAGCTGGAAATGAAATCCACCATGGACAACGACCCGGAGTTTGTGCCCCGGGTGGTGGATGCCATCCGCGCGGCAGACATCGCCGACCGACTGGTACTTATTTCGTTCAACCACGACCTGCTGCGGCAGGCCAAGGCGCTGATGCCCCAGCTGCGGGTGGGCGTGCTGCTGTACGGCGCATTCGAGAGCATGGTGCTGCCGCCGCCGGTCATCTGGAAGGACCTGGGCCTGGTGAACGGCATGGAGGATGAGGAAGCGGCGCTGGACGAAGAACTGGCCGCCCTGCCGGTGGATGCGGGCATGGACCCGGATGAGGAAAACGGCTGGATGACCCGCTGGGTGAACGACAAGGTGAGCATGCTGCGGGCAAACTTCCCCGGGGAGAGCCTGCAGGCGGTGGCAAAGCATCTGGCCGACCAGCACAACCCGGTGGCCTATGTCAAGAGCCTGGACTTTAAGCCGGAGTATGTCAGCTGCGAGTACCACACCGCCTACAGCAACCCGGACTTTATCCCAAAGCTCCAGGCCATGGGCATCAAGGTGGCCCTGTGGACCGTGGACACGGAAAAGGCTGTCCGGAGCCTGCTGCCCCTGGGGCCGGACTGCATCGTGACCAACCGCCCGGACCGCGTGCGGGAATGGGTGGAAGAAAATCAGTGACACAGAGATCGGAAAGGCTTCTCCTTTGGGAGAAGTCTTTTTTGCTGCCCTTGACAAACAGGGACAGTGGGATTACAATAGTCTCATATCGAACAGTTTTATAGAAAACAGTTTGAGCAAAAAACAATTCAGAAGGAACCGATCGTATGTGTGACGAAAAACAGAACGAATGCAGAGACCACGGGGATCCGCCCTGGGAGGGGCCGCAGGTCATCCCGGCCCAGATCCGCCGGGTGGACAACCTGATTTTCCGCAAGATCAACCAGTTTGCCCGCGCCAACGGTGTGGAGCAGGCCACCCCGATGCACGGTTGGATCATCGAGTATCTTTACCGGCACCGGGAGGAGCAGGTGTTCCAGCGGGACATTGAGCGGGAGTTTTCCATTACCCGCTCCACCGTGACCAACATCCTGCAGCTGATGGAGCGCAAGGGCTACATCCAGCGCCAGAGCGTGCCGCAGGACGCCCGGCTGAAACAGCTGGTGCTGACGGAAGAGGGCGTCCGCTTCCATGAAAACACCATCCTCTCCTTCCACCAGACGGACGACTATGTGGCCAATCTGCTGACGGAAGAGGAAAACGCCGAGCTGCTCCGGCTGCTGAACAAGCTGCGGGACGCGCTGAAGTAAACCATTTGAAATGGCCGCCGCATGCGCTCTGGCCATATTCAGCGGAAGAATTATTTTGCTTTGCATTTGCGTGGAAAGCTCCCGGTTGGCCCGCCCAAGTATAACGCAAGAGTGTTCGACTCTTGTTAAAACGCCGAAAAGATGTTTGTGAAAATGTTAATTATGAACAATTTCCGAAAGTTTTGCAAACATCTTGACATTAAATCTGTTTTGTATAGAATTGTTTTGTACCAAACAAATAAAATTAACAGGAGGTAACTCAGATGATCAAAAAGCTCGTGTCACATCTGGGCGAGTACAAACGCGCCGCAGTCCTGACACCGCTCTTTGCAGCCCTGGAAGCCGTGATGGATGTGCTGCTGCCCACCATCATGGCCTTTATCATTGACCTGGGCATTGAAAAGGGCGATATGCACGCCATCGTCAAGTATGGTCTGCTCACCTTTCTTGTGGCAGCCATTGCGCTGCTGCTGGGCGTTCTGGCCGGTAAATATGCCGCCGAGGCATCCACCGGCTTTGCCGGCAATCTGCGCGATGCCATGTATGAGAACATCCAGCACTATTCCTTCTCTAACATCGACAAGTTCTCCACGGCGGGCCTTGTCACCCGTATGACCACCGATGTGACCAACGTGCAGAATGCGTTCCAGATGATCGAGCGCATGTGCGTGCGTGCCCCGGTGCATCTGGTGTTCGCACTGTTCATGGCTGTGGTCATCGGCGGCCCGTTGTCGCTGGTGTTCGTGGTGGCGGTAGTCTTTCTGGTGGTGGTGCTGGCCAGCATCATGATCCCCACCTTCCACATCTTTGACCGGGTGTTCAAGAACTACGACAACCTGAACGCCTCGGTGCAGGAGAATGTGTCCGCCATCCGCGTGGTCAAGAGCTTTGTGCGCGAGGGCTTTGAGAACGAGAAGTACACCAAGGCCTGCGAGAGCCTGTACAACCAGTTCGTCAAGGCCGAGAGCCGCCTGAGCTTCAACAACCCTGCCATGCTCACCGCCGTTTACGGCTGCAACATCGCCCTGAGCTGGCTGGGTGCCAAATATGTGCTGCATGGTGCCATGACCACCGGTCAGCTCAACGCCCTGTTCGGATACATCATGAACATCCTCATGGCCCTGATGATGCTGAGCATGGCCTTTGTCATGATCTCCATGTCGGCCGCTTCCGCCAAGCGTATCGTGGAAGTGCTGGATGAGACCACCGACCTGCCCCCGGCCAAGCAGCCGGTGCAGCAGGTGAAGGACGGCAGCATCGAGTTCGACCATGTTTCCTTTCAATATAAGCATGGTTCGGGCCGTCCGGTGCTGAACGATATCACCTTTTCCATCAAGCCCGGCGAGACGCTGGGCATCATCGGCGGAACCGGCAGTGCAAAGTCCAGCCTGGTGCAGCTGATCCCCCGGCTGTACGATGCCGAAAGCGGTACCGTGCGGGTAGGCGGCGTGGATGTGCGGGATTACAACCTGGACGTCCTGCGCCACGAAGTGTCCATGGTGCTGCAGAAGAACGTGCTGTTCAGCGGCACCATCCTCGACAACCTGCGCTGGGGCGACGCGAACGCCAGCGAGGAAGAGTGCATCCGCATGGCAAAGCTGGCCTGTGCGGATGAATTCATCGAGCGCTTCCCGGATAAGTACAATACCTGGATCGAGCAGGGCGGCTCCAACGTGTCCGGCGGCCAGAAGCAGCGCTTGACCATCGCCCGCGCTCTGCTGCGCAAGCCCAAGGTGCTGATCCTGGACGACTCCACCAGCGCGGTGGACACCGCTACCGACGCCAAGATCCGCAAGGCCTTCCGGGAAGAGATCCCCGGCACCACCAAGATCATCATTGCACAGCGCATCTCCTCGGTGCAGGATGCTGACCGCATCCTGGTGCTGGACAACGGCCAGATCAACGGCCTGGGCACCCACGAGGAGCTGCTCAGGACCAACGCCATTTATCAGGAAGTTTACAACAGCCAGACCCAGGGCGGCGGCGACTTCGACAAGCAGGGAGGTGAGCAGTAATGGCACAGGTAAAAGAGGTAAAAGGCCCCGGCGGTCCCCGCGGCATGGGCCCGAAACCCAAGGTGGAAAACCCGGGCAAGCTGCTCCGGCGCATCATGGATGAAGTGTTCCGCAACTACCTGCCCCACTGCATCCTTGTGCTTATCTGCATCGTGGTCAGTGCGCTGGCCAATGTGCAGGCCAGCCTGTTTTTGCAGACTTTGATGGACGATTATATCGTGCCCATGACCCACCAGCAGAACCCCAGCTTTGCACCGCTGGCCGGGGCACTGCTGCGGGTGGGCTGCATCTACCTTGTGGGTATTCTGGCAGCATGGATCAATGCCCGCGTTATGGTCAACGTAACGCAGGGCACGCTGCGCAACCTGCGCACCAAGCTGTTCACCCACATGGAAAGCCTGCCCATCTCCTATTTTGACACCCATCCCCACGGCGATATCATGTCCGTGTACACCAACGATGTAGATACCCTGCGCCAGATGATCAGCCAGAGCATCCCGCAGCTGGTGTCCAGCGTCATCACCATCGTGTCGGTGTTCTTCAGTATGTGTATGCTCAGCTGGCAGCTGACCATCGTTACCATGCTCATGGTGGCGCTGATGCTGTTCTGTTCCAAGCAGATCGCAAAAAGCTCCTCCAAGTACTTCATCCAGCAGCAGCGGGATCTGGGCAAGGTGAACGGCTACATCGAGGAGATGATGGAAGGCCAGAAGGTGGTCAAGGTGTTCACCCACGAACAGCAGACCCTTGCCGGCTTCCGTGAGTTGAACGACCAGCTGAAGGAAAGCGCCAAGCAGGCCAACGCCTTCTCCAACATCATGATGCCGGTCAACGCCCAGCTGGGCAACATCAGCTACGCTATCTGCGCGCTGACTGGTGCAACCATGGCTGTGGGTGGCGTTGGCGGCATGACCCTTGGCACCGTGGTGGCCTTCCTCAGCCTGAACAAGGGCTTCAATATGCCCATCAGTCAGGTGTCCATGCAGGCCAACAGCGTCATCATGGCGCTGGCCGGTGCAGAGCGCATCTTTAAGATGATGGACGAGCCCAGCGAGACCGATGAGGGCTATGTGACCCTCGTGAACGCCAAGTACGACCGCGAGGACAACCTCGTGGAGACCGAGGAGCGCACCGGCATCTGGGCCTGGAAGCACCCCCACCACGACGGCACCACCACCTACCACAAACTGGAAGGCGACATCACCTTCACGGATGTGGATTTCGGATATGTGCCGGAAAAGACGGTGCTGCACGACATCAACCTGTATGGCCGTCCGGGCCAGAAGATCGCCTTTGTCGGCTCCACCGGTGCCGGCAAGACCACCATCACCAACCTGATCAACCGCTTCTACGATATTCAGGATGGCAAGATCCGCTACGACGGCATCAACATCCACAAGATCAAAAAGTCCGATCTGCGCCGTTCGCTGGGCATCGTGCTGCAGGACACGCACCTGTTCACCGGTACGGTCATGGAGAACATCCGCTATGGCCGTCTGGATGCCAGCGATGAAGAGTGCATGGCCGCCGCCAAGCTGGCCAACGCGGATGGCTTCATCCAGCGTCTGCCGGATGGCTACAACACCATGCTGACCGGCGACGGTGCGAACCTGTCGCAGGGCCAGCGCCAGCTGCTGGCCATCGCCCGCGCCGCCGTGGCCGACCCGCCGGTGCTGATCCTCGATGAGGCAACTTCCTCCATCGACACCCGTACCGAGGCACTGGTGCAGCGCGGCATGGACGGCCTGATGTACGGCCGCACCAGCTTCGTCATCGCCCACCGCCTGTCCACCGTCCGCAATGCAGACTGCATCGTGGTGCTGGAGCAGGGCC
>ERZ1673703.1223-NODE-1223-length-22945-cov-6.005854_pt1 | contig 22945 bp, 18 predicted proteins | sample MGYA00580233_ERZ1673703 | MGnify/ENA primary metagenome ERZ1673703 (study PRJEB41218, sample SAMN15661748) | gut metagenome | host: Homo sapiens | place: Canada: London | collected 2015-08-20/2019-03-30 | study: EMG produced TPA metagenomics assembly of... | reverse complement strand
GGAAAGCGCCAAAAATGGCAAGGACTCGATGTCCTTGGCATTTTTACAATCCCTCCGAGTGCAACAAGTTGCACCCACCTCCCTTTGCAAGGGAGGCAAAAAGGTTTATTTATTATATTTAGCGCGGTTTAGCCGCTTTATCGACAGTCTAAGGAAGTTGAGCAAAATCAACTTCCTTTTTTATATGGTCTATATCTTATTTATAAAGCGGGCCGTAGGTCTTGCAAGCCGAATAATCTGCGGCTTGTGTATCGTCTGTGCCGAATGCTGCCCAGCAATGAGGACGGAAAATTTCGCTTTCGTCAACATTGTGCATATTTACAGGAATACGAAGCATTGAAGCAAGAGTGATAAGCTCGCCGCCAACGTGACCGTAAACCGTTACGCCGTGGTTAGCGCCCCAATTAGCCATTACGCTGTAAACATCCTTGAATGCGCCCTTGCCCGTAAGAGTAGGTGCAAACCAAGTTGTAGGCCATGACGGGTCAGTACGCTTGTCAAGTGTTTCGTGGATATCGTCAGGCAAATCAACGGTGTAGCCCTCTGCAATTTGAAGAACAGGGCCGATTCCCTCAACAATATTAACTCTGAGCATAGTTACAGGCATTTCAGCCTTGCAACGGAAGTGTGAAGAAAATCCGCCGCCACGGAAATATTCATAGTTTGCTCTGCACCAATCGGTAGCGTTAAGGCAAGCTTTAATATCGTCGTTTGTCATTTCCCAGAAAGGCTTCATACAGCCGTTGCCGTCGGCATTCTTTGATGCGCCTGAGCCATCAAGTGCGGTTGCACCTGAATTGATAAGGTGGATAAAGCCGTCCTTTGCAACACCTTCGGGTCTTTTGCCTGTTACTCTTTCGCAAGCGTCGGGGCTCCAATATGTACGAACGTCGTGGAAGCAAGGCGCAGTGTCGGAAACAAGCAAGCCGAGCATCATTGAAACGCCGTTTAATGTATCGTTTTCGGTAGCGAAAGGAGTAGGCATCTTCTTGCCGTTCCAGTCAAATGACGAAGCCATAATTGACTCTGTAAAGTCTGCGTTAGGAAGCCAGTCTGTCCAGTTTCTCTGTCCTTGGAAGCCTGCGGCAACTGCATTTTTGCCGAGTGCTTCCTCGTGCCAACCCATTTCATCAAGCTTCTTGTTGCCGAAAAGAATGTCACGAACGATAAGCGTCATCTTAGTGATAAATTCCCAATCCTTGTCAGGGTCAACTACCTTAGACTTAGTGATAACCTCAGGTAAATTTTTGCCTGCATTTACGTCAAAGCCTTCCTTGCAGTTTTCCTTAATCCAAGCGTAAGCCTTGTCGTATTCGTCATGGTCGTAAATACCGAGTGTGATTCTTCTGCAAATCTCTGTCATATCAACCCATTCAGGGCGAATACCGAGATATTTTTGGAAAAATGAAGCGTTGCAGTATGCGCCGGCAATACCCATTGTTACGCCGCCGATATTAACGTATGATTTGTCCTTCATCCAACCGACAGAAACAGCACATTTTGCAAAGCGAAGGATTTTTTCTGAAACGTCTGCCGGAATTTTGCTGTCGTCCTTTTCCTGAACGTCATGGCCGTAAATTGAGAAAGCGGGCATACCCTTTTGAGCATAAGCCGCCATAACTGCCGCAAGATAAACAGCACCCGGACGCTCTGTTGCATTAAGACCCCAAACTGCTTTAATGGTTTTCGGGTTCATATCGTAGGTTTCCATACCGTAGCACCAGCAAGGTGTAACAGAGAGAGTAGCAACAACATTTTCAGTTGAGAACTGCTCCTCACATTTAGCCGCTTCTGCGCCGCCGCCTATTGTGGTATTGCTTACTACGCACTGAACAGGTGTGCCATCAGGGTAGCAAACATTTTCGCTGATAAGCTTTGCCGCAGCCTTTGCCATACCCATGGTTTGGTCTTCAAGGCTTTCACGAACTCCGCCCCATCTGCCGTCGATTACAGGGCGAATACCGATTTTTGGATATTTCATAAATCTTACTCCTTTAAAATTATTTATTCAGAATTTTCACAAATTTGTTGTAGTCATTTGCAAAAGCGCCTGCATTTTCACTTTTGTATGTTGTAAGCTTTTCGCTTGACTTAATTATTTCTCTGCCCTCGTCAACATTCTTGATATCGCCGAGTGCGATAAGCTGCAAAATGATATTGCCGAGTGCCGTTGCTTCGGTAGGGCCCGCAATAACGTCCATATTAAGGCTGTCGGCTGTCATTTGGCATAAAAAGCCGTCCTTGGTTCCGCCGCCGAGGAGATGAAGTACGTCAAATTTCTTTCCCGTATTTTCTTCAATCTGCTCAATTGCAAAGCGATATTTCATAGCAAGGCTTTCGTAAATACATCTAATCATTGTACCGTCGCTTTCGGGCTTGCCTTGACCCGTTTTTTCGCAAAAAGCGCAAATTTTTTCAGGCATATTGCCCGGTGCGGCAAAACTTGCGTCGTCAGGGTCAATGAAAAATTCAAAAGCCTTTGCTCCTCTTGCAAGCTGCTCCATATCGTTATATGAATATTTTTTGCCCTCGCTTTTGAAATTACGCCTGATTTCCTGAATAAGCCATAAGCCGCTTATGTTTTTAAGATAATTTATTTTGCCGTTTGCGCCAAGCTCGTTAGAAAGCTCGTCGTTCATACTTTTTTCAGTCAGTATCGGCTCGTCATTTTCGCAACCGATAAGCGACCACGTTCCGCAGGAAAGAAAGGCAGGTGTTTCGTCGGGATTTGCAGGCATTGCACATACTGCGCACTGCGTATCGTGGCCGGCAACCTTTATAACCTTAATGCCCTTGTATTCTCCCGCTTGCGTTGCGCTTTTAACTATAGGCGGTAAAATGCTTTCGTTCTTTCCTGTTAAATTGAATACCTCTTTTTGCCATTTTACGTTTTCAAGGTCGAGCATTTGAGAGGTGGAAGCAATTGTTTGCTCCGCCGTTTTTGCACCGCAAAGAAAGTAAGCAAAAAGGTCCGGCATAAAGATAAAAGTGTCAGCATTGTTAATCTTCTCACTGCAAAGTTGAAAAAGAGTATTGATAGCCATAATTTGATTGCCTGTTAGCGAATAGAGCTTTTTATCAGGCATTTTTTCAAATACTTTAGAAACCTCGTTTTTCGTTCTGTCGTCACGGTAGCAAACGGGCAGAGATATAAGCTTTCCGTCTTTATCGAGCATACCGTAGTCAACTCCCCACGTGTCAAAAGCAAGGGAGTCAACATTTTCGCACATATCAATTGCTTTTTTAACTTCGTTTAACAGATAGTCAAAATCCCAACACAAAAGTCCGTCTTTTTCAACAAGATTATTGTCAAATCGGTGAACCTCATTGTAGCTTAATTTACCGTTTTTATATTCAGCAAGAATTGCTCTGCCTGTTGACGCACCAAAGTCGAATGCTAATACTCGGCTCATACCTTGACTACTCCTTTTTTCAGCAAAACGTTAGCATAAATAGCTGTTTCGCCTGTTGCGATAATGAGATAAGCTTTCTTTGCTCTTTCGTAAAATGCAAAGCGCTCCGTCATTTCAATATCGTGGTGCTCAGGCTCATATTTGTTTAAAAGCTTGTCATATTCAGCCCAAATTGCAGGGGTAGGGGTGTTGTCACCTTTTACAACTTCCATAAGCGCCACGGGTTTTTCGGTGTATGTATCAAGAGGAATGAGAGATAAAACAGCGTCAAGAATATCTGTTGTTGAATGGCCGTCTGCACGGATAACTATTGCATTTTTGCCAATACTTTCGCAAGGGAAATTGCCGTCTGCAATAACAAGCTCGTCGCCGTGACCCATTTCGCAAAGGGCTTTAAGAAGTTCGGGGGAAACGATAGGATTAATACCTTTAAGCATAATCAGTCCTCCTTTTTGTGAAGCATATCATCATCAGGGTTATACATTTTATATCCCGGATGACGTCCTGTAATTCTGTAATAGCTTCTAAGGTCAATAAGCTTTTGAATATTTTTCTCGTCAATATCGTGGCTTCCGCCGAGGATAACTGCGTTAATAGTTATTTTAGCCCAAAGTTCAAGGCTTTCCATACGGTAAAACGCCGTAATAACGTCACTGCCGACTGCGAGCGCACCGTGATTTTCAAGAAGCATCACGTCGTGCTCTTCAAGGTAAGGCTCAATAGCGTCGGGCACTTCGGTTGTGGACGGAGTGCCGTACGGTGTAAGCGGAACAGCGCCGATTGCGGCAACGTCCTCAATCATATTATACATATCCATTGCCTTGTGAGCCACGGCAAAGCCTGTTGCTCCGGGTGGGTGAGCATGGATAACACTCATAACGTCATCTCTCTTATCGTAGCATCTTAGGTGCATTTTGATTTCGCTTGACGGACGAAGCCCCTCAGCTGCTTCAAGAACATTGCCCTTAGAGTCAATTCTGATGAGCTTGTCAGGTGTTATAAACGATTTACTCATACCCGTAGGTGTTGCGAGGATTGTGCCGTCGTCAAGCTTTGCACTTACGTTGCCGTCATTAGCCGCAACCCAGCCGAGCTGCCACATTTTATGGCACACATCGCAAATTTGGTCTTTAATTACTTCAATATCCATAATTAATTCCTTTCATAGTAAAAAATTAATATTTCTCTAATTTCAATTATACTGTTGATTTTTTGTACGGGCAAGGTGTATAATGTGAAAAAGTAGGACAATATTGACTTTTTGATAAAACTATAATATCTGAGGAAAAACTATGCGATATACAGGATATCAAGAAAATAAAAGCAGAGGTACGTTCGGCTTTCCGATTCAGCTTTATTATGTTGACGCTAATCATCCGCAGTATGAAATGCCGTTTCATTGGCACATGGAATGTGAACTTATATTGGTGCTTGCGGGCAAATTCCGTTTATCCGTCAACGGCGTAAACTATACGCTTGAGGGAGGGCAAAGTGCATTTATTCCAAGTGAATTTATTCACGGCGGTACACCTGAAAATTGTATTTATGAATGTGTTGTGTTTGATATGGAAAGCTTTCTTGCTCAATCGCCGCAGTGCATTGAAAAATATAACAATGCAATTGACAGCGGAGTTATAAGCGAAATGATATTTGAGCCTAAAAGCACGGCAGGCAAAATGGTTGACTCCCTTTTTGAAAATATGGAAAAGGAAAGCGTTGCCTATACGTTTGCCACAACGGGTCTTTTGTGGCAGCTTATAGGGTATATATTAGAACAAAAGTCACAAATTGCGCCGTCATCGCAAAATGCTGTTTATCGCAAAAACAAGCAGATAAAAAAGGTGCTTACAAAAATCAGAAACGATTATTCAAAACCGCTTACACTTGATGATTTAGCGGAGGAGGCACAGCTTAACAAGCAATATTTTTGCCGTGCGTTTAGGCAGGCAACAGGCAAAACTCCCATAGATTATCTTAATTATTACCGTATTGAGTGCGCAGCAGAGCAGTTAAGTCTTTCTTATGTATCAATAACCGAAATAGCACTTTCGTGCGGTTTTAATGATTTGAGTTATTTTAATCGCCTTTTCAAGCGCAGTAAGGGTGTAACACCGAGTAATTACAGGAAAAGATTCAGATAAACCGATTATGCCTCCCTTGGAAAGGGAGGGGGGACCGCATTTTGCGGTGGAGGGATTTATTAAAACAAAAAGCAGAAGTCAGTTGACTTCTGCTTTTGTCATACGTTTTGATTTATTATTTAAGAAGCGAACGATACATTTTGATATATTCGTTTGCACTCTTGCCCCAGCTCATATCACATTCAAGTGCACGTTTAACAAGAACGTTCCAATCCTTGCTGTTATATGCGTCAACACCTCTGTAAATAGCGCCGAGCATATCGTATGCGTCATAAGTTTTGAATGTAAATCCGTTGCCCTGTCCGTCGCCGCAGTCGGTGATAGAGTCCTTAAGACCTCCTGTTTCACGAACGATAGGCAGTGTGCCGTAGCGAAGCGCAACCATTTGCGAAAGTCCGCAAGGCTCGCTCTTGCTTGGCATAAGGAATAAATCTGCTCCTGCATAAATCTTTCTTGCAAGGTCAGGCACAAAGCCGATAGTAATACCAACCTTGTCAGGGTACTTATCGTGAAGATAGCGGAAATAGTTTTCATATTCCCATTCACCGCTGCCAAGAACAACGTATTGAATATTGCGCTCAAAAAGGCTCTTTTCAAGCACTTCTTTCATAAGGTCTACACCTTTGTGACCCACAAGCCTTGTAACAATGCCGACAACGGGAACGTCAGGGTCAACGTTCATACCCATCATTTTTTGAAGTTCAGCCTTATTTTTAGCTTTGTTTGAAAAATCGTCTGCATTGTAGTTAGCCCAAATATCCTTATCGGTTTCAGGGTTGTAGTTATTTGTGTCAATACCGTTTAAAATGCCGCAAAGTTTCCAACTGCGCTGATTTAAAATAGGGTCAAGACCGTAGCTGTACCACGGGTCAAGAATTTCCTTTGCATACGTAGGGGAAACGGTTGTGACCTTATTTGCACATTCAATGCCGGCTTTCATAAAGTTTACAAGGCCGTCATACATAATAAGATTGCTGTACTCCGGCGCAATTCCGAGAACGTCGTTAAGAAGTTCGTCGCCGTATTTGCCCTGATATTGAATATTGTGGATAGTGAAAACGGTTTTGATATTTTCATATCCCATTTTGTTAGCATAGTAGCAACTGTAATAAAGCGGAGTTAATGCACTTTGCCAATCGTTGCAGTGAATGATGTCGGGTTTCCAATCAATAGCAGGAATAATTTCAAGTACTGCTCTTGCAAAGAATGCAAAACGTTCGGCATCGTCATAATGGCCGTAAATTCCGTCACGTTTGAAATAATATTGATTGTCAAGGAAATAGTAAATGACGCCGTTCGCCTTGGCTTCAAATATTCCGCAATATTGACGGCGCCAAGAAACAGGAACGGAAATAGAAGTGATAAACTTCATTTGGTCTTTAAATTCCTGCTTGATTCCGTCATAAAGCGGCATAACAACACGGCAACCTATAAGTCTTTTGCGAAGTGCCACAGGAAGTGAGCCTGCAACATCTCCCAATCCACCCGAAGCCATAAACGGAAGTGCTTCGGAAGCAACATATAATACTTTCATTTTTGTTCCTCCAAAATTAGACCTTTGTGTTTTTTACAAGGCAAACAGGAAATGTTTCGGCACCTGAAAGCTCGGCAGAACTTCTTATGCTTACATTCTTATCCGTAATTACGCAGTTTACCTTTGAATTTTCGCCGACAACGGTATCCTGCATAAGAATGGAATTTTTAACCACTGCGCCTTTTTCAACCTTGACGCCTTTGAAAATAATGCAATTTTCAACCTGGCCGTCAATAATACAGCCGTCAGCTACAAGTGAATTTTTAGTTGCAGATTCAGGGCCGTAAAGGGTAGGCATATCGTCACGTTCTTTTGTTGAAATAGGGGACGAGAAAAGCTTATCTCTGTTTTCCTTTTCAAGAAGCGACATAGAAATTTTATAGTAGCTTTGAATTGAATCGATTGTGCCTACAAAGCTGTCCGTCGCATCAAAAGCGTGAATATTAAGGTTTTTAACATTTGCCATAACGATATTTCTTTGAAAAGAAATTTCATTTTTGGAATGAGCAGTCTGAATAAGAGTTTCAAGAAGATATTTCTTCATAATCATAATGTTACACGAGTAAAATACCTCGTCGTCAACATCACGGTCAAGGCTCATTTCTGTAATTTTGCCATTTTCATCTACCTTGTCAAAGCAAAGAACAGAGCCTATGTTTTTAGGCATTTTGCTTTTTACGCCAACGATTGTGATATCTGCTCCGCTCTTTTCGTGAGCATCAAAAAGTTTAGAATAATCAATATTTACAATATTGTTGCAATCAGTCATCAAAACATAAGTTTGATGCGATTGATGAAGAAAATTCATATTGCCGAATATGGCGTCGATACGATTCCCCCAAATACTTGTGCTTCCTGCCGAAAACGGAGGGAGCAAGAAAAGGCCGTCGCTCTTTCTGCTTAAATCCCAAGGCTTGCCTGTGCCGATATGGTCCATAAGAGAGCGGAAGTTTGCATTTGTTACAACGCCTATTTTGGTAACTCCGCTTTCAACAAGGTTTGAAAGAGGGAAGTCGATTAAACGAAAGCGTGAGCAAAAAGGAACAGAACCCATAGTTCTCATTGCCGTAAGCGAATCAAGAGCCTCTTCGTGAATGTTTGCAAATATCATACCAAGTACTGATTTTCCGTTCATCGCTTATACCTCCTCTCCTGCTTTAACCATTACCCCGGGGGCAATGTGAGTTCCCGTTTTTATTGTTGCGCCCGAACCGATAACTGCAATGCCCCAATTTTCCGGCTTTTCAAGAAGTTCGGGGATTTCGCCGACCTTAGCGTCAGGCTCAATCACTGCGTCCTCGGCAACTATTGAATAATAAACCTTTGCGCCTTTTTTTATTTTAGCGCCCGGCATAATAACGCTGTATCTTACATCTGCGTCCTTTTCAACAACGCAGTTCGGAGAAACAACAGAGTAGTCAACGTTACCCTCAATTTCGCATCCCTCGCTGACGGACGAATTTTCAACAACGGCATCTTTGCCTATGTAGTGCGGCGGCGCCATAGGATTTCTTGAGTAAATCCTCCAGCTTGTGTCGCTCAAATCAAGGTCAACATTAGGATTGATAATATCAAGGTTTGCCTCCCAAAGAGAGTCAATTGTTCCGACATCTTTCCAATATCCCGCAAACGGAAAGGCAAAAAGTCTTTCGCCTGCTTCAAGCATTGTAGGAATAATATTTTTACCGAAGTCGTTAGCCGAACCCTCTGTGTTTTCATCCTGAATAAGATATTTCTTGAGCTTATCCCAACTGAATACGTAAACGCCCATTGAAGCCTTGTTGCTTTTTGGCTCTTTCGGCTTTTCGGCAAATTCATAAATTCTGTCGTCATCATTTGTTGCAAGAATTCCGAAACGTGATGCCTCCTCCCACGGAACTTCAAGAACTGCGATTGTGCAGTCCGCATTGTTCTTTTTGTGGAAATCAACCATCTTTGCGTAATTCATTTTATAAATATGGTCGCCGGAAAGGATTACAACATATTCGGGATCGTATTTTTCGATAAAATTAATGTTTTGGTAAATTGCGTTTGCAGTACCCTTGTACCATTCTGCGCCGCCGATAGCCTCGTACGGTGACAAAATGTGAATACCGCCGTTTTGCCTGTCTAAATCCCAAGGCTGTCCGTTTCCGAGATAGTCGTTTAGCTCAAGCGGCTGATACTGGGTAAGAACGCCTACGGTATAGATACCGCTGTTTACACAGTTTGACAAAGGAAAGTCAATAATTCTGTAATTGCCGCCGTAAGGAACAGCAGGCTTAGCGATATTTTTTGTAAGTACACCGAGACGGCTGCCCTGCCCTCCTGCAAGGAGCATTGCTACAACTTCTGTTTTTTGTGCCATTTCATTTCTCCTTTATTTGTTCTTTTTATTAGAAAGCGCCGATTTGACGGCCTTTTTTGCTTTTTTAACAGGCTCATCCTTTTTATTTTTAGGCTTTTCCGCCTTAGGTTCAGCCTTGGAAATTTTCTTTTTTTCTTCTTTTATATCTTTACTTTCGGCAATAGGCTTTGCTTCCTTTTTAGGTTTTGCATTTTCAGGTTTTTTTGCCTTTGTGCCGTTTTCCTTAGCCTTTGATTTTGAAGGCTTTTTGGCAACCTTTTCAAGATAAATGCCCGAAAGACCCGAAAGCTTTAAGCCGATGCTTTGCTCAAAGCCGTGCATAGCTTTTTTCTTGGTCTTGTATGCGGGGTGCTTTGCGATTGTTGAGCCGCCGAATTGCTCAAGCGAGGTGTCAAGTACAACTTTGTAGCTGCCTTCGTTTGGAACGCCGATTCTGTATTCGTCAAAGCTGTTAGGTGTGAAATTAAATATTGCAATAATTTCATTGCCGTTTTTGTCAATTCTTCTAAAGGCGATTACGCTGTTTGCATTGTCCTCGCTGGAAATCCATTGGAAGCCGTCCCAACTGTAATCAATTTGCCAAAGTGCAGGTGTGTCTTTATAAAGTTTATTAAGCGTTTTGGAAAATCCAAGCATCTTCCTGTGCATTTCATAGTCAAGAAGGAGCCAATCAAGCCCTTGCTTATAGTTCCATTCAATAAATTGACCGAATTCACTGCCCATAAACAAAAGCTTTTTGCCGGGGTGAGCAAACATATATGCAAGAAACAGCCTTAATCCGTCGAATTTCATTTCATATTCACCGGGCATTTTGTTTATAAGGCTGCATTTTCCGTGCACTACTTCGTCGTGGCTGATAGGCAAAATGAAGTTTTCACTGAATGCATAATAAAAGCTGAATGTAATGCAGTTGTGGTTGCCTTTTCTGAAAAGCGGGTCGAGCGAAATGTATCTGAGCATATCGTTCATCCAGCCCATATTCCACTTGAAATTAAAGCCTAAGCCGCCGATATTTGTCGGCATTGTAATCATAGGCCAAGCGGTCGATTCCTCGGCAATCATCATAACCTCAGGATGCTCTTTGAACATTGCGCAGTTAAGCTCCTTGAAAAATTCAACCGCTTCAAGATTTTCTCTTCCGCCGTTTTTATTCGGAATCCATTCGCCGTCCTCACGTCCGTAATCGAGATAAAGCATTGATGCAACTGCGTCAACCCTAAGCCCGTCAAAATGGAAATTGTCAACCCAATACATTGCAGAGGAAATAAGGAAAGATTTAACCTCGTTTTTGCCGTAGTCAAATACTCTTGTGCCCCATTCCTTATGTTCGCCTTTTCTCATATCGGAGTATTCATACGTGCATTCTCCGTCAAATTCATAAAGACCGTAAGCGTCTTTAGGGAAGTGAGCCGGTACCCAGTCAAGTATTACTCCGATTCCGGCTTTGTGGCAAGCGTCAACAAAATACATAAGGTCGTCAGGTGTTCCGTAGCGTGAAGTCGGAGCAAAGTATCCTGTAACTTGATATCCCCATGAGCCGTCAAAAGGATATTCCATAATCGGCATCATTTCAATATGAGTGTATCCCATATCTTTCACGTAAGGCACAAGTTCCTCTGCCATTTGCCTGTATGATAAGAAATCGCCGTTTTCGTGCCTTTTCCAGCTGCCAAAATGAATTTCGTAAATATTAACGGGCTTTTCAAGAATATTGCCCGAATTTGCCTTTTTCCAAGTTGAATCATTCCAGCGGTATTTGCCTGTTTCGTAAACCTTTGATGCCGTGCCCGGTCTTGTTTCTGCGTGGAAAGCATAAGGGTCGGCTTTCATAATAACGTTGCCGTCTTTCGTCGTAATGGCATATTTATAGCAATCGTAAATCTTTACGTTGTCGATTTTAGCTTCAAAAATACCGTCGCTGATTTTTTTCATAACGTCGGCGCTTTCGTTCCAATCGTTAAAATCACCGACTGTTGACACGCTTTGAGCATGAGGCGCCCAAACACGAAATGCAAATGTATCTCCCTTAATTCTATGACAGCCGAAAAATTCGTATGCCTTATAATTTTTTCCGCTGTGAAAGATATACAAAGGGAATTCATAATCTTTGTCTAATTTTGCCAAAATTTCATCTCCTTTATTTTATTGAAAAGCGTCAAAAACAATATTTTTGCGCTATTATAATTTCTATATAAGCATATCATATCACCTTTACAACAAATAATCAAGCGGTTTTTGGTTACTTTGTTACAAAAAAAAGTTAAATTTTTTTAAAATCTGTGTAAAATGTTAGAAATGTATAATAATCCAAGAAATAATCTTCAGCCAATTTTAACAATAAATACCGCCTGTGCATACCTCTATTTTGTATAATAAAAGTTAGTTTTTTCTATTGTATAATAAGTATTATATATGGTATAATGCTTTTGTCAGATATTTATTAGCAGAGGTGGAGAGTATGCGTGAAATTTTGGTTGCGTATCCGTCAAAGGATACTGCGCTTAAATTGCGCTCTCTTCTTGAGGGTGAGGGCTACGACGTGCCGTATGTTTGCGCAACGGGAGCAAGCGTGTTGAGTATCGCTCAGGATATGAGCGAAGGCGTTATAGTTTGCGCCGAAGGTCTAAGGGATATGACGGCGGGTAATATTGCCGAGCATCTTCCACCGGGGTTTGATATTGTTGCGTTTACACGTGGGGATACGGACAGCTTTATGAGTAACCTTATTTATCTTCCTTTGCCGGTTGACAGGCAGGAGTTTTTAAATACGGTCGGCGTACTTGTAAACAGCGTTTCAAGCTTTACCAAGCGAAGCGTCAGTGACGAGGACGTTATATCAAAGGCTAAGCTTATTCTCAAAGAAACCAACGGCTTTTCCGAACTTCAGGCGCATAAATATCTCCAGCGTGAAAGTATGAAAATGGGCAAGAAAATTGCAGTGCTTGCTCAGGAAATAATTAACGATTTTATGTAGTACATATTTTATTGCAAGCTTTATTGCGATTATTTTTGAAACGGACTGATTTTATGAAATTTACTAAGATGCACGGTTGCGGCAATGATTATATATACATTGATTGCACTGAAGAATTTGTCGAAAATGAGGAAAAGGCGGCAATTATTTTATCTGACCGTCATTTCGGTATCGGCGGCGATGGAATTATTCTTATCAAAAAAGGCACAAAGGCTGATTTTGAAATGGTTATGTATAATGCAGACGGCTCAAGAGGTGCAATGTGCGGCAACGGAATAAGATGCGTTGCAAAATATTGCTACGACCATAAGCTTACCGATAAAACCACGTTTACTATTGAGTCAATGGGCGCAGTTAAATATATTGACGTTAATGTTGAAAACGGCGAGGTTAAAAGTGCAAAGGTTGATATGGGCAAGCCGTCGCTTAAAGCAAGCGACATTCCTGTTAATGTAAGCAGCGATAAAGCGATTGACGAGCCGATTAAAATTCTTGACAGGGAATTTAAAATGACCTGCGTTTCTATGGGAAATCCTCATGCCGTTATGTTTATTGACGAGCATCCAAAGGATTTTGACCTTGAAAAATACGGCAAAGCCTGCGAGGGAAATACGAATGTTTTTCCTGACAGAGTTAATGCCGAATTCGCAAAAATAATTGACAGGAATAATATAGAAATGCGAGTTTATGAGCGTGGCTCCGGCGAAACGCTTGCTTGCGGAACAGGCTCCTGCGCTACTGCCGTTGCCGCAATCACTTTAGGGCTTTGCGATAATGACGTTACCATACACCTTTTGGGCGGCGACCTTGATATAAGCTGGAGCGGCGATGTAAACGACAGTGTATTTATGACCGGGCCTGCAAAGGAAGTATTTACGGGCGAAGTCGATTTGAATAAATTTGATTAAATATTTGTATTAAATGGAGGTTTAAAATAATATGAAGATTAATGAAAACTTTTTGAAGATTGAGTCAAGCTATCTTTTCTCAACTGTTGCCAAGAAGCAGAGAGAGTATCAAGCTGCTCACCCTGAGGCAGACGTTATTCGTCTTTCAATCGGTGATGTAACAAAGCCGCTTGCTCCTGCTGTTATTAAAGCTATGCACAAGGCAGTTGACGAAATGGCAGACGAGGCTACATTCAGGGGCTATCCGCCTGAGTACGGTTATGATTTTATTCTTGACGCTATTCAAAAGCATGATTATACAGGCAGAGGAATTGACATTGCCAAGGACGAAATTTTCCTTTCAGACGGCGCTAAGAGCGACTGCGGCAATATCGGAGATATCTTTGCTGTTGACAATAAGGTTGCTATTTGCGACCCTGTTTATCCTGTGTATGTTGATACAAACGTTATGGCAGGCAGAAGCGGAGATAAAGACGAAAACGGACTTTGGTCAAATATTATCTATATGCCATGCACCGCTGAAAATAATTTTACACCTGATCTTCCTAAGGAAGTTCCAGATGTAATTTATCTTTGCTTCCCTAATAACCCTACGGGTATGGTTGCTACTAAGGAACAGCTTAAAAAGTGGGTCGATTATGCAAACGAGCATCATTCTCTTATCCTTTTTGACTCTGCTTATGAGGCATTTGTTGTTGAGGAGGGTATTCCAAAGTCAATTTATGAAATTGAAGGCGCAAAGACCTGTGCTATCGAGCTTCGCTCATTCTCTAAGACAGCAGGCTTTACAGGTATGCGTTGCGGATATACGGTAGTTCCTAAGGAGCTTGTATTTAACGGCACGAGCCTTAATCCGCTTTGGGCAAGACGTCAGGCTACCAAGTTCAATGGTGTATCATATATCACTCAAAGAGCGGCAGAGGCTATTTATACAGAAGAAGGACAGAAAGAAATTAAAGAAACACTTGCTTATTATCAAAAGAATGCAAGAGTTATTTATGACGGACTTTGCGATGCAGGCTTTGAGTGTTACGGCGGTGTAAATTCACCTTATGTTTGGCTCAGAGTTCCTGAAGGTTACACCTCTTGGGAGTTCTTTGACGAACTTCTTGAAAAATGCCAGGTAGTAGGCACACCGGGTTCAGGCTTCGGCCCTGCAGGTGAAGGCTACTTCCGTTTAACCTCATTCGGCAATGATGAAAAGACGGTTGAGGCTATCGAAAGAATTAAGAAGGCTTACAAGAAATAATTTGATTTTTTAATCATTTATATACCCTACGGGCAGGGGAAACGGTTCCTTGCCCTCGGGATTTTTAAAATAAAGGAGATATTTAAATATGGAAAAGACTGAACAGCTTTATGAAGGCAAGGCAAAAAAGGTTTGGGCAACAGATGACCCTGAAATCGTAATCGTTGATTATAAGGATGATGCAACAGCATTCAACGGCCTTAAAAAGGGCACTATCGTAGGTAAGGGTGTTGTAAACAATAAGATGTCTAACTATCTTATGCAGCTTCTTGAAAAGCACGGTGTTCCAACCCATTTTGTTGAGGAACTTTCAGACAGGGAAACAGCAGTAAAGAAGGTTAAAATTGTTCCGCTTGAGGTTATTATCCGTAACCGTGCAGCAGGCTCAATCTGCAAAAGACTCGGTCTTGAAGAGGGTATGGATTTTGTTCGCCCTTCAATCGAATTTTCATATAAAGACGATGACCTCGGCGACCCGCTTATCAACAGCTATCACGCTATTTCCTGCGGCTTTGCAACTCAGGAGGATGTTGACACAATTAAAAAGTATGCTTTCAAGGTAAACGAAGTATTAAAAGAATATTTCCTTTCAATCGGCGTTGAGCTTATCGACTTTAAGCTTGAATTTGGTAAAACATCAGACGGCACTATTGTTCTTGCTGACGAAATCAGCCCTGATACATGCCGTTTTTGGGACAGCAAAACTCACGAAAAGCTTGATAAGGACCGTTTCCGTCGTGACCTCGGCGGTGTAGAGGACGCTTATGCAGAAATGATGAAGAGAGTAGGACTTGACTAATGCCAAACGATACATATAATTCACCCTTTAATGCACGTTACGCATCAAAGGAAATGCAATATATCTATTCACCCGATTTTAAGTTCAAAACTTGGAGAAAGCTTTGGATTGCACTTGCAGAGGCTGAAAAGGAACTTGGGCTTGATATCACTCAGGAGCAAATTGACGAGCTTAAGGCAAATGCCGATAATATCAATTATGATGTCGCAAGAGAGTATGAAAAAAAGTTTCGCCACGATGTAATGAGCCATGTTCACGCTTACGGCGAGCAGTGCCCAAAGGCTAAGCCTATCATTCATCTCGGTGCAACAAGTTGCTATGTTGGCGATAATACAGATGTAATCACGATGCGTGAGGCACTTTTGCTTATCAAGAAAAAGCTTGTTAACGCAATTGCGTCTGTTTCTAAATTTGCTGATGAATATAAGGATATGCCTTGCCTCGGCTTTACTCATTTCCAGCCGGCACAGCCAACTACCGTTGGCAAAAGAGCCACCCTTTGGCTTATGGATTTGGTAATGGATTATGAGGAAATTTGCCATGTTATTGACAGCCTTATGCTTTTAGGCTCTAAGGGCACAACGGGTACTCAAGCGTCATTCCTTGAACTTTTTGACGGCGACCATAATAAATGTAAGGAGCTTGACCGTAAAATTGCGGAAAAGATGAATTTTAAATCCTGCTTCCCTGTAAGCGGTCAAACCTATGCAAGAAAGCTTGATACAATAGTTTGCAACTGCCTTGGACTTATTGCTCAGTCATGCTGTAAGTTTTCAAACGATTTGAGACTTCTCCAAAACCTTAAGGAAATTGAGGAGCCGTTTGAAAAAAATCAAATAGGTTCATCTGCAATGGCTTATAAGCGCAATCCTATGAGAAGCGAAAGAATTGCATCTCTTTCACGTTACGTTATGATTGATACGCTCAATCCTGCATGGACTGCATCTGCACAATGGTTTGAAAGAACACTTGACGATTCGGCTAATAAGCGTGTTTCAATTGCAGAGGCATTTCTTGCAACAGACGGTATTCTTGATTTGTATATCAATGTAACTTCAGGACTTGTTGTATATCCTAAGGTAATAGAGTCAAGACTTATGAGTGAACTTCCGTTTATGGCAACTGAAAACATTATGATGGACGCAGTTAAAAAAGGCGGCGACAGGCAGGAATTGCACGAGAAAATTCGCCAGCATTCAATGGCAGCAGGCGCTGTTGTTAAGGTTGAGGGCGGAAAAAATGACCTTGTTGACCGCATTGCGGCTGACCCGGCGTTTATGACAACGAAGGAGGAAATCTTGGCTATTCTCAAGCCTGCCAATTTTGTGGGCAGAGCGCCTGAGCAGACGGCTGATTTCTTAAGCGAGGTTATTAAGCCTATCCTTGATAAGGAAAAAGATCTTATCGGAATTGACGTTGAAATTAATGTATAATATAGTATTAATATAGTAAATTAGTTAAGTGAAAATAATCTTTTGCTCGGTAATTTTTGGTAAAATGCAAAAAATATGCCTGAATTTTGATTGTTTTCACTTAATTTTTACTAATTTTCAAGAAAAATCATCATCTAATTTATACAATTATACAAAAAAATTAAAAAGAATTGCCAAGTGTATTGACAAATAGTATTGTAGTGATATACTAATTGTAATAATTTAGAAAGGGTAGTTTGTATGGACGAATTTCAAAAGGAAGAAGAGTTCCTTTTTGAAGAAAATGAAGAAAATATCGTAATCAAATATAAGCTTCTGCGCAGTTTGATTATTAAACATTATAATCGAGGATGCAAATATCTTGAAATTGCAAAGGTCGTTTGTGCAGCATTTTTCTTGATTTTTACGGCGGTAGGTCTTGCAGTTTGCTCAAACGGAGGCAGTAAGTCATTCTGGCTTGTGTTGTGGATAATCTTAATTTTCGTGCTTGTCAATATCTTTCTGATTACCGATTATTGCAAATATCTTGTAAAATCAAAAGTTATTCCGTATCTTGAGGACGATAATCAAATAGAGTTCGGCGAGTATTCGATTTTTTCTGACGATGAGGAAGAGGACGAGGATTACAAAGAATTTGAAAAAGAGCAGCAGGAGAAAAAACTGATAAAACAGCTTAAAAAGGAACAGAAGAAAAAGATTAAAGAAAATAAACGTAAGAACGGGAGGGCGAAAAAGTGAAAAATATATTTAAGATATATAAGCGAGATTTAAAGAAAATTTTTACTAATTCTATGGCGATTATTCTTGCGGTCGGTATTGCTGTTTTGCCGTCTCTTTACGCTTGGTTTAATATTTATGCCAACTGGGACCCTTATGGCCCTGCAAGTACAGGCAATATGAAAGTGGCTGTTGTTATTAATGACGAGGGCTACGAATTTAAAGGAGTAGAAATTAACGTCGGTGACCAAATTAAAAGTAATTTGAAAGCCAACGATATGATAGATTGGCAGTTCGTTTCTAAAGAAAGGGCGGTAAACGGAATTGAGGCGGGCGATTATTATGCCGGTATTGAAATTCCAAAAGGTTTCAGTAAATCGCTTACAAGTATTATGACTAAAAACTTTAAGCAGCCTAAAATTACCTATTATGCAAACGAAAAGAAAAATGCAATTGCCACAAAGATTACCGATAAGGTAGTTCAAACAATTCAAACAGAGGTCAACGAGTCGTTTGTCACAACCGTAATTAACCTTGTAAATAAGCTTTTGGGTACAGTTATTGAGCAGGGAAAGAAGGAAGGAACAAATATATTCCAAAATCTTCAAAATCAAATTGATTCCGCTCAGTCGGCAGTAAAATCGGTTGAAAAAACAATTGATGGGTTTGAGGGCGTTATGGAAGTTGCGCAAGACCTTAACAAATCATTGAGCAAAACCGACCTTAGTGCGATTTTGGGTGACACAAAGACTGTTGTCAGCGATACACAGGATGCAATTAAGGTTGCAGAAAGCAGTGTTGACGCCGTTACCTCATCTGTCGGTGACGTGCTTAAATCGTCAAGCAAGAAGCTTGCAAATTCGGCAAACAATCTTAAAAAAATAAATGATACAAATTCTGATAAGGCGCAGGCGGAAATCAAGTCTGTTCTTGCAGAGTGTGCGCAGGCAAGAAAGGAACTTCAGGCAATTGTGCCGGCTCTTGAAAAGGTAAATGATAATTTGCCAAAGCCGCTTAGTTCGGTCAAAGCACTTATAAAGGTGCTCCAAACCGCAGATTCAAGGCTCGGCGGTGTTGAAAATGAACTTAATAAAATTCTTAAAGGCGATACTTCTAAGAAAATCGGCGACGTTGCCGATAAGCTTATATCCGTATCAACTACGCTTGATTCAAGCCTTTCAACATACACCAAGGAAGTTAAGCCTCAGCTTGACAAAACGGTTGACAGCCTTCTTGATGTGCTTTTTGACGTGTCTAATCTTTTGACTACCATTGAAAATCAGTCACCTCAGCTTAATACGCTTGTTAAATCTCTTAACGGTTCGATTGAGGCAGGCGACGATCTTTTGACTTCGCTCCATTCTCTTATCAGCAATTGTGCAAAGCAACTTGAAAATCTTTCAAAGAAGCTTGAAGGTTTGGGCGACAGCGAGATTGTTAATACCCTTATGAATTTGACTGAGGGTAATTCAGACGATCTCGGCTCTTTCATTGCCTGTCCGGTAAAGGTTAATACCGACAAGATTTACGGTATCGATAATTACGGCTCGGCAATGGCACCGTTTTACAGTACCCTTGCACTTTGGGTCGGCGCAATTATTCTTGTGGCTCTTATTAAACCTAAGGTTGCAAATAAAAAAGAAATCGGCAACATTAAGCCGAGGGAGGAATATTTCGGCAGGTCGCTTATATTCCTTACAATATCGCTCGTTCAAGGGCTTATTATTTGCCTTGGGGATCTCTATTTCTTAAAGATACAGTGTTACCACCCGGTTAAGTTTCTTTTTGCCGGCTTATGTGCTTCATTTGTATTTACGTTCTTTATTTATTCACTTGTTGCCGCTTGGGGCGATATCGGCAAGGCAGTTGCGGTTATTATGCTTGTTGTTCAGCTTGGCGGCTGCGGCGGTACATTCCCGATTGATGTAACACCCGCATTCTTTAGGGCAATCAACCCTTATTTGCCGTACACTTTTGTTATTGACGCACTAAGAGAATGTGTTTGCGGCACCTACGGCAATAATTATTGGATTTGTCTGGGTAAGCTTTTTGTTTACTTCTTTATCGGACTTCTTATCGGCACGCTCTTCAGATATCTTTTCCGCAAGCCGATGCGCTTCTTTGAGAAGAAAGTCGAAGAAACCGGACTTTTATAAAAATATAAAAGACATTCGCTTTTATTTGCGAATGTCTTTTTTGTGGAAATACGGCAGATTTATTATTAAAATATACTTTACTTTATACATAAACAATGCTATACTTTAACGGTAATGAAAACAGAGAGGTAATACTATGCATCAGGACGTTGAACAGATACTTGTGACCGAGGAAGAACTTAATAAAATTGCGCATCGCTTGGCAGCGCAGATTACGAAAGACTATGAAGGCAAGAAGCTTTTGCTCATAGGTGTTCTTAAAGGCTCAATTTACTTTTTTACAGACCTTTCAAGATATATTGACCTGCCTTGTAATATTGATTTTATTCAGGCCTCAAGCTATGGCTCAGGCACTGTTTCAAGCGGCAATATCAATATTATCAAGGATGTTGCAGATGATTTGACGGGATTTGATGTTTTGCTTGTAGAGGATATTCTTGATACGGGCAACACGCTTAAATATATTCACGATATGCTTTCTAAGCGTAACCCTGAATCTATAGGAGTTGTTACCCTTCTTGATAAGCCGGCAAGGCGTATCGCCGATATCAAGGCTGACTATGTAGGTACTGACGTGCCTGACGCTTTTGTTGTAGGCTACGGTCTTGATTATGACCAGTATTATCGTAATTTGCCGTATATCGGTGTGCTTAAAAAGAGCATATACGAAAAATAATCGAATTTCTCAAATTGAATAACAGACGGTTTTCTCCTTTGCGAGAAATTAAAAGGGAATTGGGTTAGACTCCCAAGCAACAGCCATTACCGTATTTGATGAAGAAAAATCATCAGCCATTGGGAAACCGAGAAGGCGATTTTTTAAGCAATGCTATATCATAAGTCGGGAGACCTGCCGCAAACTTAAATTCAGCTTTTGGGCAAGGGAAAGCAATGATTTAAAAGTCCGTACTATTATTGTGTCTTTTCCTCTGTCCTAAGCGACGGAGGATTTTTTATGCGCAAATATTTATGCGTTTTAATATCAATAATTTTATGCCTGACGGTGTTTTGCGCTTGCTCAAACGGCAAAACCGCCAACGTGGCAGGAAGTACAAACATTACTTCATCAACTTCGAGTGAACAGACGACAGACACAGAAGAAGTAACTGTAACGGCAAATGAGGTTCAAACCACACAAAAAACAGATAAAAAAACAACCGAAAAAGGCGAAAAGGCTTCGACTGCCGCTAAATCTGTTTCAAAAAAAGATAATAAAAAAACTACCGACGCCTCAAAAAAGTCGAACAGCAAGTCAAAAAGTAATTCTAAATCAAAAAGCAATACTAAATCAAAAAGCAGTACAGAAGCTAAAAAGAAGTATTCTAAAGAAAAAGAGTCTGCCGCAGACTCTAAGGATGAAAAGCCGAAAACAACTTCGCAAAAAGAGAATGACGATAAGGTTACTCAAACCACCTCGTCTGAGATTAACTGTTCACTCACAATTGAATGTAAGTCAATTCTCAATAATATGGACGACTTAAAAAAAGGTCACGAAAGCTACGTTCCCAAAAACGGAATTATGCTTGATAATTATAAAACCACGCTTAAAAGCAAGAGCACAGTTTATGATTTACTTAAAAAAGCGTGCAATGATAAAGGCATAACCTATACTGCAAAGGATACTATGTATAGTGTTTATATCGTGGGAATAAATAATATTGATGAAAAGGATTGCGGAAAAGACAGCGGCTGGATGTATAGTGTAAATGGAAGCTATCCAAACGTAAGCGTAGATTCAAAAAAACTTAAAGACGGTGATAAGGTTGTATTTACATACACCTGTTCATATAAAAAATAATTTCATATTAGGAGGTTAATAAATATGAAAAAATTAATTTCAGTTACACTTGCAATTTGCGTTGCATTGACTTCTCTTTTCACAGGGATTTATGCAATGGCAGACAGCAAGGTAACAAGCAGTGACGTTAAAACAAAAATTAATGAAAGCGCAATATATCTTATGTCTGTTAAAAAGGCAGGCTTTACTGTTGATAATGCAGGCAGCCTCAACTCATTTATACGTGCAGGCGTAAATATGAGCGACTATAAGGCTGAGTTTGCAAAGAGCGTTAAGGAAAATCTTGACTCAAACGGCGGCAAGATTCAATCAACTGTAGGATATGACGCAAATAACAACTGGGCTCCTATCAAAGGCGAGTCTGCAGGTGTTTATGCAAACGTTATTTTAGCGCTTGAAGCTTTTGGCTATAATGCAAAGAGCTTTGAGGGTTATAATATTGTATCTGCATTTGAAAATGTTAAACTTGTTAAGGATAACGAAAATCAATATCTTTTCTCTTCAATCTTTACTGTAGCAAATAAATACGGTCTTAAGGATTATCTCAAGAAGGCTCAAAACTTCCTTGTAAATAATTACTATGAGTTTGGTACAGGCTCAACATATTATACCAGCACAGACAGCACATCTCAGTTTGTAATCGCTGTTGCACCGTATGCAGGCTATCAGTCATTTGTAGATGATGCACTTGCATCAATTGAAAACTTCAAGAAAGACGGCGGCTATCTTTATAATTTTGACAACACCTACGGTGAGCCAAAGGTAAATGCCGATTCAACGGCTCTTGCACTTGCCGCTTATTCTGCCACAAATAATCTTGACAAGGCACAGAAGATTTACAGTGAGCTTTCTGCATTTGAATGTAAAGACACAAAGGGTGCTTACTATTACACTGCTGACGATAAAAGCGAAAATGCAACTGCAACGGCAGATGCACTCACAGGTCTTATGTATTTCTATGATGCACTCAAGGCTAAAGAGGCTTATGACGCAACTACTACAACAACTACTACTGCTCCTTCAACAACAAAGCCGACAACCAAAAAGGCTACGACATACGCTAAGGACGGCAGCTATGTAAATAAAAAGCAAAAGAAAGTTTCAATCAAGAAGCTTAAAAAGGCAAGAAAAGGTTTTAAGGCAAGCTGGAAAAAGGTGACAGGCGTATCAGGCTATCAAATCCAAATTTCAACTTCAAAGAAGTTTTCAAGAGAAACCTCAACCTATTCTATTAAGGGCAACAAGAAAACTTCTAAGTCATTTAAGGGCTTAAAGGCTAGAAAGACTTACTATGTTCGTGTTCGTACTTATAAGAATGCAAAGGTAAAAGGTAAGAGTGTTAAGGTATATTCATCTTGGTCTAAGGTTAAAAGCGTTAAAACAAAATAAAGCGGTTGTGAATAAATAGCCATAATCGTGCCACGTCGAAAGAAATTCCGTGTTTGAATAAATTTCTGCGAAATTTATAATAAACAC
>ERZ1673703.1218-NODE-1218-length-22993-cov-5.563170_pt1 | contig 22993 bp, 10 predicted proteins | sample MGYA00580233_ERZ1673703 | MGnify/ENA primary metagenome ERZ1673703 (study PRJEB41218, sample SAMN15661748) | gut metagenome | host: Homo sapiens | place: Canada: London | collected 2015-08-20/2019-03-30 | study: EMG produced TPA metagenomics assembly of... | reverse complement strand
CACCTTCGATAGGTTTACCGTCAGGACCATAAATCTGCTCGAACACATAGAAGGAATTGAACGCCTCACCTACCCGATGGATCAGGGCATTGTATCCTGTACCGCCATCGATGCCGCCATGGATGACACCGGCATAGTTCGGGTCGTCGTTGAAAGTCATCTTGGTGATCTTATTCTTATTATAAGAGATGTTATAGCCGATATTCCAGTTCCAGTCCTGTGTTGAAACAGCATGGGCATTGATGCTGAACTCAAAACCCTTGTTCTCCAATGTACCTACATTAGTCAGCAACTGATTGCTGAAGTTAGTTCCGGCAGGAGCCGTAACGGTGTTCAGCAAGTCCTTCGTTTTACGGAAGTAATAGTCGATTGTACCCGTGATGCGTCCATTCAGGAAACCGTAATCGATACCTACGTTCCAGGTTGTGGTTTCTTCCCACTTCAGGTTCTGGTCATAAGGTTGCGGAGCAATCAGTGAGTATTCGGTATCACCAAAATAATAGTTGGCACCTGCCTTGGAATACATGTATCGGGCCATATAAGGATAGTCTCCATTGCCCAGATTCTGCTGTCCGGTCACACCATATCCCAAACGTAATTTCAGATCCGAAATAGCGTTCACATTCTTCAGGAATGACTCTTCGTTCAGCTTCCATGCCAGTGCTACCGATGGGAACAGGCCCCAACGATTGTCCGGACTGAAACGTGAGGAGCCGTCGTTACGCAGGGTAAATGTCACCAGATAACGGTTCAACAAAGTATAGTTGAGACGTCCGAAGAAAGAAACCAGATAGCTTTCGCTCGCATAGTCATCTCCTTTTTTATAGAATTCTTCTCCCGTCTTCTCTGCATAGGCAGCCGAGTAAGGATAGGAGTTGGTAGTCGAATTATAGAAATGCTGCCAGGAGTAACCTGCCATGACATCAATGTAATTAACTCCGAACGTATTGGCATAGTTAAGGTAGAAATCAAGCAAAGTGTTGCGTTTCAGCTGAGTATAATGGCTGTTTTCACCAAAACCGTTTTTGAAATTACCCGTACAGTAAGTCAAAGGTGAATTATCGGCTATAATCACGTCACCTTTACTTTTCGATACATCATAACCTAAGTTCAGGTTAGCGCGAAGTTCAGGCAGGAAGTGGAATTTATAATCGATCTGCGCATTGCCGATGCTGCGGTAAACAGTCGATTTATCATCTTTCTCTTCAAGCATGGCAACCGGATTGGCCAGGCCGATATCAATCGGAGAAGCCTTGTCTCCCTCCTGCTTCATATACATAAAGTATCCGTTTCCATAAGGATTGCCTTCCATATAGACAGGCTGTGTGGGATCATACTGGGTAGCCAGACCGATAGCTGCACGGTCGGCAAAACGGTTCTTATTGTATACCCCCTTCACATTGAGCTGGATGTTGAGCTTCTTGTCGAAAAAGTTGGGGTTCAAGTTGATGGCACCTGTCAGACGTTGCATATTCGAAGTCTTCAGGATACCGTTTTCGTTTGTATACGCCACGGACACACGATAAGGCATATGCGGAACTGCTCCGGATACACTTACATTATGATCGGTACTGAAAGCCGTACGGAAGATTTCATCTTGCCAGTCGGTAGAGGTTTTACCCAGCGCATTGGCCTGAAGGCTGTTTTCGCCAAACTTCTCGATTACAAAATTACGAAAGTCTTCCGCCTTCATCACATCAACCGTATTCGATTTCGTACTGATAGAGAACGTACCACTGTAGTCTACCTTCACGCGTCCCGATTGTCCTTTCTTAGTGGTAATGATAATGACACCATTGGAAGCACGCGAACCGTAGATAGCAGTAGCAGAGGCATCTTTCAGAATCGTAAACGTCTCGATGTCATTGGGATGAACAGTAGAGAGCGGGTTGCCCATACCCTTGATCTCGGTGTTATCGACAGGCACTCCGTCAATAACGATCAACGGATCGTTGCTGGCCGACATGGATGAACCTCCACGCACACGGATCGTAGCTCCGGCCCCCGGGGCTCCACCATCGGTAATCACACTGACACCGGCAGCCTTACCCACCAAAAGGTCGGAAGCCGAGGTAGCCATACCTTTTACCATCTTATCCGCATCGATTGCCATCACCGAACCGGTTACGTCATTTTTCTTCACGGTACCATAACCAATCACCACCGCTTCCTGAAGCATCACCGCATCTTCATGGAGAGTTACCGTCACGCTGGGAGCGGCTTTCATTTCAACCGGCTTATAACCGATGAAAGAAATTACAAGAGTTGAATTTTGAGGAACACTCAGAACAAAGTTTCCGTTCAGATCGGTAATCGTACCGATAGAAGAATTATCCTTCACAACCACATTCGCGCCGATTACGGGTTCACCCGTTGAATCTTTCACATGCCCCTTGACAGAGACTTGTTGTGCATAAGCGCTCAATGACAAGAATAGCCCAAACAATAGGGGCAGAATCATACGACAGACTCTAAGATTAACTTGCTTCATGCATCTAAAAATTAAAGTTAACAATATAAATATTAAATATACTTTCTAAGAGATAGAGAATGAACGACTTCATCCCGATTCTTGATTACGTAGCAAAAATACTATTTAAACAACAGTCGCTTATTTAAATTCAAACAAATCCACGCATGCAACTCCGCAAACGATTGCATCATAAAAGCGGACTTATAACATACTATCACTGAACTTTTCAGTCTCCTTTACACTATTTTTGTGACATATTAAACAAATCCATATATACATTGGTTTTGTCTTTATATAAATTCATTTACCTTTGGCTGAAAACCAATATGTACCATGAGTAAACCGCAAATCACCATCAAAGACATTGCCCGCGAACTGGGGGTATCGCCCTCCACCGTATCGAGAGCACTGAAGGACAATCCGGACATCAGCCAGGAGACGAGGGATGCTATACATAAGTACGCGCGCGAACATAATTATAAGCCCAACGTACTGGCACTGAACCTGCGCACCAGCCGTTCGAACACCATCGGAGTCATCATCCCCCAGTTAGTTCACCACTTCTTTTCGTGTGTGCTGAGCGGCATTGAGAGAACGGCGGCGGAAGCGGGCTACAACATCCTGGTGGCGCAAAGCAACGAGGAGTACGAGCGGGAGGTAAAAATCGTTCACTCCTTCCTCGCCGCACGGGTTTGCGGAGTCATCACTTCGCTCGCCAAAGACACATCCCGATATGACCATTACCAGGAATTGCTGGACAACAATATTCCCATCGTTTTCTACGACCGCATCTGTACCGGTATCAACACTGAACGGGTGGTGGTAGACGATTACGCCGGCTCGTTTGCCGCCGTGGAGTATATGATACAGACGGGCTGCAAGCGCATCTTCTTTTATAGCGCCGCTCCCCACCTCGAAATATCGAAGAACCGGCGGAACGGTTATATGGACGCGATGAAAAAGTATCGGATTCCGGTGGATCAAAGCATGATAAAGTTATGTGACAGCCGCGAAAAAGCGATTGCCATCACCCCCGCTCTGCTCGAAAGGCCGGATCATCCGGACGGCTTCTTCGCCATCAATGACGAAACAGCTTCGGGCATCCTCTACTCGTGCAAACTGACCGGACGGAAAGTGCCCGACGAAGTGTCTATCTGCGGATTCACCGACGGCGCCATCGCCCAAAGCACAGATCCGAAGCTGACCACGGTGGAGCAACATGGCGAAGAGGTGGGCAAAAGCACCATCAGGCTACTGATAGACAAACTGGAAGGGAACGATGAAGGAAAAAGCGGTAATAAAATCGTGCGTACCAACTTAGTGGTACGGGGAACGACGAAATAAATCTACTTAATAAATACACCATGAAAGTAAAGCCTGACTTAAGTTTTTGGAAGCTGTGGAATATCAGCTTCGGTTTTTTCGGCGTGCAGATAGCCTATGCCCTTCAAAGCGCCAACATCAGCCGTATATTCGCCACGCTGGGCGCCGACCCGCACAGCCTGAGCTATTTTTGGATACTCCCTCCGCTGGCGGGAATCATTGTACAACCGATCATCGGAGCTGCCAGCGACAAGACATGGACCCGTTTCGGACGACGCATCCCCTACCTTTTTGCAGGTTCGCTGCTGGCGGTATGGGTGATGTGCCTACTGCCTAATGCGGGAAGTTTCGGTATGGCAGTCGGCACGGCCATGACCTTCGGACTGGTAGCGTTGATGTTTCTCGATACTTCCATCAATATGGCGATGCAGCCTTTCAAGATGCTGGTGGGTGACATGGTGAACGAGAAACAGAAAGGGCTGGCCTACTCCATTCAGAGTTTCCTGTGCAATGCGGGTAGCCTGATGGGCTATCTTTTCCCATTCATCTTCACATTTATCGGGATCAGCAACACGGCGGACAAGGGCACGGTGCCCGACTCGGTGATTTACTCGTTCTACATCGGCGCCGCCATCCTGATTCTATGCGTCATCTATACCACAGTAAAAGTGAAAGAGATGCCTCCCAAAGAGTTTGAAGAGTTCCATGGTATCACGGCGGACGAAAAGAAGGAAAAAGCCGACTTTATCTCCCTGCTGAAGCATGCTCCCAAAGTGTTTTGGACGGTAGGGCTGGTACAGTTTTTTTGCTGGGCCGCCTTCATGTACATGTGGACCTACACCAACGGTGCCATTGCCGCCACGGTGTGGGGCACTACGGACGTCCAAAGTGCCGGCTATCAGGAAGCGGGCAACTGGGTAGGCGTGCTGTTCGCCGTGCAGGCCATCGGATCAGTCATCTGGGCTGTGATATTGCCGTTGTTCAAGGCACGCAAACAGGCCTATGCCTTGAGCCTCGTACTGGGTGGCATCGGTTTCATATCCACCCTGTTCTTCCACAACGAATATCTGCTGTTCATCTCTTATCTGCTGATCGGCTGTGCCTGGGCCGCCATGCTTGCCATGCCGTTCACTATCCTGACCAATTCGGTTTCGGGCAAAAACATGGGGGCTTACCTGGGACTGTTCAACGGAACCATCTGTGTACCGCAAATCGCCGCCGCCCTTGTCGGAGGAGGACTGCTCCACCTCGTCGGGGGGCATCAGGTGAACATGCTGGTGCTGGCAGGCGTACTGCTGATTGCAGGTGCCGTTTGTGTATATTTCATCAAAGAGACGATGGCGCATCACGAAGCGTAAAAGTATACTGCGGAAAGACAAAAAGTGCTCCATAAGCAGCTATAGCGCGAATGACTTTTGAGTTTAAAAGAGAGGGGGTATTGGTTTAAAATCAAAGTACCCTCTCTTTTAAACCAAAGGCTACCTGATTTTAAACCAACGCAACCTCCGTCGGCAAGGGATAAAAGAATACCTTCATAACAAAATAAATCGCCCCTTACCTGTCGCTGATCCGGAATCATCTCCCACCATTCGTACCATAAAATAGCACGAAAAATAAAAAGAGCGCAGAGTTTTATCTGTTATCCACTGTCGGCACGGACTTTTTTTGTATCTTGGGTGCCGTAAACAACCGACTCAATCTTAAAAAGCCATGAAACAATTCCTCAAGGTAGACGAATGGAACATCATAGAAGAGGGTTTTCACCCCGATAACATGCGCGCTTCGGAAAGCATATTCAGCCTCGGAAACGGCCGGTTCGGACAGCGGGGAAATTTTGAAGAAACCTATAGCAGTGACAGCCTGCAAGGCTCGTACGTGGCAGGCATCACCTTTCTCGACCGAACCCGGGTGGGATGGTGGAAAAACGGCTATCCCCGTTTCTTCTCGCGCGTCCCCAACGCACCGGACTGGAGCGGCATTTACCTGAGACTGATCGATGAGGAGCTGGACCTGGCCCATTGGGATGTAGAAGCATACAGACGACGACTCGACATGCGCGAGGGAATCTCTTACCGCGACTTTCGGGTGACCTCGCCCAAAGGCCACACGCTGGAAGTACACGTAGAGCATATCAACAGCCTGGCAAACCAAAATCTTTGTCTGATAAAGTACAGTGTGACGTCGGTGAACTACGAAGGTAAAATCTCCCTGGTACCCTTCCTGAACGGTGACGTAAAGCACGAGAACTCTAATTTCGACGAAAAAATGTGGAACATCCTGCGGGCCGAAGCCACTAACGAGTACGCCTACCTCTGGGTGCAAACCAAGCATGAGGATTCACAAATCTGCCTGGGCATGACTTACCGGTTTTATAAAAACAGCAAACCTACCCATATCAGTCCCATCAAAATAGAAAAGGAGAAATTGACAGGATTCAGCGCCGGTGCCGATGTGAAACCGGGTGACCGGGTGACTCTGGAAAAATATGTTGCCATCCTCTCCTCTCTGCAATGCGACCGTCAGGAGTTGGTGGAGTATGCGGTGGACGAAGCGCAAGCCGCCAAAGAGCAGGGTTGGGAAGCACTGGTCAGCGTGCACAAACAGCAATGGGAAGAAATCTGGGAGGAAAGTGACGTGATGATCGAGGGAGACCCGGCAGCGCAACAGGGCATCCGCTTCAACATCTTCCAGCTGAACCAAAGCTACCGGGGAGACGACGCGCGCCTGAACATCAGCCCCAAAGGATTTACCGGTGAGAAGTATGGCGGAAATACACAATGGAACACCGAACTGTGCTGCATGCCCTACTTCCTGCTATCGACCCCGAGAGAAATATCACGGAAACTCTTGCTATACCGTTACAACCAACTACCCAAAGCCATCGAAAACGCACGCAAACTGGGATTCGGCGGCGGAGCCGCCCTCTATCCGATGGTGACTATCCATGGAGAAGAGTGCCACAACGAATGGGAAATCACATTCGAAGAGATACACCGCAACAACATCATCGTGTATGCCATCATGCAATTTTCGAGGGTAACAGGCAACAAAGAATATATCGCCTACTACGGTCTGGAAGTGATGATCGCCATCAGCCGTTTCTGGAGCCAGCGAGTCTCTTTCTCGGAAGCCCGACAGAAGTATGTGCTGCTCGGGGTAACCGGACCCAATGAATACGAGAACAATGTAAATAACAACTGGTACACCAACTACTCTTGCGTGCAATGCCTGCAAAGCACCATCGAATGCCTGGAGATGGTGGCGCATGAATATCCGGAAGAGTACAACCGGATACGTCGCTCAACCGAGTTCCGGCATGCCGAAGAGACGGCGCGATGGAAGGAGATCATCGAGAAAATGTATCTGCCCGAAGACAAAGAACGGGGTATTTTTGTGCAAGACGATGGCTATCCGGACAAAGTGCTGGGTACGGTAGACGATATTCCCGTCAACGAACGGCCGATCAACCAACACTGGTCGTGGGACCGGATTCTGCGCTCGTGCTACATCAAGCAAAGCGATGTGCTGTTGGGACTTTTCCTCTATTATGAACATTTCGACCGGGAAACCATCCGTCGCAACTTCCGGTTTTACGAACCCCGAACCGTACACGAATCTTCTCTTTCGCCTTTCGTGCATGCCATTCTGGCTGCATGGATAGGAGATACGGAAGAAGCTTACCGCCTCTTCCTGCATTCCACACGCCTGGATCTGGACGACTACAACAACGAGGTGCACCAAGGCCTGCACGTCACCAGTATGGCTGGAAGTTGGCAAATCATTGTACGCGGATTCGCCGGAATGAAAATACTGGACGGACAACTCGACTTCACTCCCATCATTCCCGAAGCATGGGACAGCTATACTTTCAAAGTAAATTTCCGCAACTGCACCTTACAGATGAAAGTCGGAAAACAAGAGATAAAAATCTCTCTTTTAGAGGGATATGAATTGAACATACGCATCTCCGAAGTTGTTTATAACCTGAAAAAGGGTAAAGATTTGATTGTACCGAAACAAAATTAAGGCAGGGAGTTCTATGGCAGGACTCAAAGGAACATAAAGGCAAAAAGATATACTTCTTTGATTTTCAAACAGGTAAGGAAAATTACACCTTCTTATGCTCTCTTCGGTAAATCAATATTTCGTTAATAATATGAAATATACAAACCAGAAAACTGTTTTTGGTTTTTTAGTTTTATATCTTTGCGCCCTCAAAATGTGACTAAACAGACTATTAATTACTTTAAAACGAACTAAAGGAGTTCGCCACAACACCATACAGAGTTTCTTTTCTATTGTTTCCACTCTGTGGAACTCTCTGTGAATCTGTGGTGAAAGGAACAAAAAACACTTAGCGTATAATCAATGGGAAATATGAAAAAAAACTATGGATGTATCCTCGCAGCCCTCATTCTACTGACGGCTTGCGGACAAAAGAAAGAAGACAGTGTGACAACAGTACGCCCCGTAAAGACGGCCAGGGTAGAGTCCCGGTCGGAAATCAGAAAAGACTTCTCGGGCATTGTAGAGGCTGTGGACTATGTGAAACTGGCCTTCCGCGTGAGCGGACAGATCATTAACCTGCCAGTCGTAGAAGGCCAAAGGGTCAAAAAAGGACAACTGATTGCCGCTATCGACCCGCGTGACCTGGCTTTGCAATACGCGGCAGACAAATCGGCTTACGAAACCGCCGCCGCACAAGTGGAGCGTAACAAACGATTGCTGGCACGGCAAGCCATCTCGGTACAGGAATATGAAATCAGCGTATCGACCTTCCAACAAAAAAAGTCGGCCTACGAACTTTCAAGCAATAATATGCGGGACACCAGACTGACGGCTCCTTTTGACGGCTCGATCGAGAAGCGCTTGGTAGAAAATTACCAACGCGTGAACTCGGGAGAAGGCATTGTACAGCTGGTGAACACCAAAAAACTACGCATCAAATTCACTATCCCCGACGCTTACCTTTACCTGCTCCGCTCCAAAGACCAACGTTTCCGCGTAGAATTCGACACCTACCGCGGACACATCTTCAATGCCAAACTGGAGGAGTATCTCGACATATCGACAGACGGTACCGGTATCCCGGTGACCATCACGATCGACGATCCGGCTTTCGACCATGCCCTGTACGAAGTAAAACCGGGCTTTACGTGCAGCATCCGCTTCTCTGCCGATGTAGGCCCGTTCCTGGAAGAGAGCATGACGGTGGTGCCGCTGAGCGCGATATTCGGTGAAAGCGAAGGTAACAAAACCTACGTATGGGTATTGAACGGAAACCAAGTGAACCGTCGTGAAGTAACCGTTTACTCTCCTATGGGAGATGCACAGGCTTTCATTTCAAAAGGATTGAAAGCAGGCGAGACTGTGGTGACAGCCGGTGTGACACAACTGGTAGAAGGTGAAACGGTAAAGGAACTGAAATAAGAGTGCCCGTTCAACGCAATAATTAATTTCACCACTCAAAACCATATACAATCATGAATTTAGCCAAATATTCATTAGACAATACCAAAGTAATCTACTTCTTTCTGGCTGTATTGCTGATCGGAGGAGTCTTCTCCTTCGGCAAACTGGGAAAGAAGGAAGACGCTCCTTTTGTCATCAAATCGGCCGTCATCATGACGCGCTATCCCGGTGCCGAGCCTGCCGAAGTGGAACGGCTGATCACCGAACCCATCTCCCGCGAGATACAAAGTATGAGCGGAGTATATAAAATCAAGTCCGAATCCATGTATGGCATTTCCAAAATCACATTCGAACTGCTCCCTTCGCTACCCGCCTCTTCCATCCCTCAGAAATGGGATGAACTGCGACGCAAGGTACTTAACATACAGCCACAGTTACCCAGCGGCTCTTCGGTACCGACGGTTTCGGACGACTTCGGCGATGTGTTCGGTATTTATTATGGACTGACGGCCGACGACGGATTTAGTTATGAAGAGATGAGAAACTGGGCCGAACGCATCAAGACACAGGTAGTCACTGCCGACGGAGTAATGAAAGTAGCACTCTTCGGCACACAGACCGAAGTGGTAAACATCTCCATCTCCGTGAACAAGCTGGCGGGTATGGGCATCGATCCCAAACAACTGGCCGGCCTGTTGCAATCGCAAAACCAGATTATCAACACCGGAGAGATTACAGCCGGCGAGCAACAGCTACGCGTGGTGGCCAACGGCATGTACACCACAGTGGACGACATCCGAAACCAGGTCATCACCACCCGGGCCGGACAGGTAAAACTGGGAGACATCGCTGTGATAGAGAAAGGATACATGGACCCGCCGGGCACCATCATGCGTGTCAACGGTAAACGCGCCATCGGTATCGGTGTATCTACCGACCCGCAACGAGACGTGGTACTGACGGGAGAAATGGTAGACAAGAAACTGGCCGAACTCCTCCCCCTGATGCCCGTAGGACTGAATCTGGAGAGTCTTTATCTCGAAAACGTCATAGCCAAAGAGGCCAATAACGGATTTATCATCAACCTGATAGAATCCATACTGATCGTTATTGTCATCATCATGCTGGTGATGGGAATGCGCGCCGGAGTATTGATCGGCACTTCGCTGGTTTTCTCCATCGGAGGCACACTGCTTATCATGTCATTCATGGGGGTAGGACTCAACCGAACGTCACTTGCGGGATTTATCATTGCCATGGGTATGCTGGTGGACAATGCCATCGTGGTGACAGACAACGCCCAAATAGCCATCGCCCGCGGTGTAGACCGCCGGAAAGCATTGATTGACGGAGCCACCGGCCCGCAATGGGGACTGCTGGGCGCCACATTCATTGCCATCTGTTCGTTCCTGCCGCTCTATCTGGCACCTTCGTCGGTAGCCGAGATCGTGAAGCCGCTCTTTGTCGTACTGGCCATTTCGCTGGGGTTAAGTTGGGTACTGGCACTGACGCAGACCACCGTATTCGGAAACTTCATCCTCAAATCCAAAGCAAAGAATGCCGGCAAAGATCCGTATGACAAACCGTTCTATCACAAGTTCGAAAAAATACTGAGCGTTTTGATTCGGCGGAAAATTATGACGCTGGGGTCGATGATCGTACTCTTTGTCGTCTCTCTGGTAGTAATGGGAATGATGCCGCAAAACTTCTTCCCGTCTCTGGACAAGCCTTACTTCCGTGCCGACGTGTTCTATCCGGACGGATATGGAGTAAACGATGTGGCCCGGGAAATGAAAAAAGTAGAAGCTCACTTGTTGAAACTGCCGGAAGTGAAGAAAGTATCGATCACCTTCGGAAGCACTCCGTTGCGTTACTATCTGGCATCGACCTCAGTCGGTCCGAAACCGAATTTTGCCAACGTACTGGTAGAACTGAACGACAGCAAGTATACCAAAGAATATGAAGAGAAGTTCGATGTATACATGAAGGCCAACTTCCCGAATGCCATCACCCGTACCAGCCTGTTCAAGCTGTCACCGGCTGTGGACGCGGCCATCGAAATCGGCTTCATCGGTCCCAATGTGGATACGTTGGTAGCACTGACCAACCAGGCGTTGGAAATCATGCACCGGAATCCCGACCTTATTAATATACGTAACTCCTGGGGAAACAAAATTCCTATCTGGAAACCAATTTACAGTCCGGAACGGGCACAGCCGTTGGGAGTATCCCGTCAGGGCATGGCACAAAGCATCCAGATCGGGACGAACGGTATGACATTGGGTGAATTCCGTCAGGGAGACCAGGTACTGCCTATCTTATTGAAAGGCAATAGCGTGGCAGATTCCTTCCGCATTAACGACCTGCGCACACTGCCCGTATTCGGCAATGGTCCCGAGACCACCAGCCTGGAACAGGTGGTGTCGGAATTCGATTTCCGATATCGCTTCTCAAACGTGAAAGACTATAACCGGCAGTTGGTGATGATGGCGCAATGTGACCCGCGACGGGGAGTGAACGCCATCGCAGCTTTCAACCAGATATGGTCTCAGGTACAGAAGGAAATCAAGATTCCGGAAGGCTACACCTTGAAATACTTTGGTGAACAGGAGAGTCAGGTGGAATCGAACGAAGCTTTGGCAAAGAATCTGCCGCTGACCTTCTTCCTGATGTTTACCACCCTGTTGCTGTTGTTCAAGACGTATCGCAAGCCGACAGTCATCCTGCTGATGCTTCCGTTGATATTCATCGGCATCGTATTGGGATTGCTGCTGTTGGGCAAATCGTTCGACTTCTTCGCCATTCTCGGCTTGTTGGGACTGATCGGTATGAATATCAAAAACGCCATTGTACTGGTAGACCAGATCGACATCGAAAATCAATCGGGACTCGATCCGCGCAAAGCGGTGATCAAAGCAACGATCAGCCGTATCGTGCCGGTAGCCATGGCTTCGGGTACAACAATCCTGGGTATGCTTCCGTTGCTGTTCGACGCCATGTTCGGCGGAATGGCGGCTACTATCATGGGCGGACTGCTCGTAGCTTCGGCACTGACCCTGTTCGTGCTTCCGGTAGCCTATTGCGCCATTCACAGGATTAAGGGATAAAGAAACGAATTAAAAATCTAAAAGTATATGATGAAGAATAAACTTATACTTCTATTTGCATTGGGACTCTGTGCGCAAGTGCAGGCACAAGTCCCGCATCTGAGCCGTGAGACATACCGTGAACGTGTGGAAGCCTATAGCCAGGTGCTGAAACAGCAACATCTGAAATCGATGGCAAGCACGGACGCACGGAAAATAGCCTTTACGGGATTTCTGCCCAAAGTGGACATCTCTGCCGAAGGAACACTGAACCTGAAAGAGATGGATTCATGGGACGGACCGGCCGGACAATATCGTAATCACACGTACCAAGGCATATTCGTCGTGTCGCAACCACTCTATACCGGAGGTGCCCTGCAGGCCCAGAACCGCATAGCCAAAGCCGACGAAAAACTCGACCAACTGAGCGAAGAACTGACACGTGACCAAATCCACTACCAGAGCGATGCCTTCTATTGGAATGCTTCTTCGGCCCGTGCCATGCTCAATGCTTCGGCCCAATATCAGGAGATCGTTGAAAAACAATATGAAATCATCCAGGATCGCTTCAAAGACGGCGCTATCAGCCGCACAGACCTGTTGATGATTTCGACACGCCGCAAAGAGGCCGAACTTCAATACATCAATGCACGCCAGAACTATACGCTGGCTTTGCAAAAGCTTAATATCCTGATGGGAGAAGAGCCTAACGCACCTGTAGACAGCCTTTGCGCCATCGGTGTCGTATGCCCGCCTGTCACCTTGCTTCCATTGGATGATGTGCTGCAACGCCGGGCCGATTTCGCCAGCACAGAAGTCAACATACAGAAGAGCGAAGCCCAACGAAAAGCAGCCTTGAGCCAATACAATCCGCAAGTAAGCATGTACGTCACCGGCGGATGGGCAACAGCCTCTCCCAATATGGGATATGACGTGAAGTTTACTCCCATTGTGGGAATGAGCGTAAATATCCCCGTATTGCGCTGGGGAGCAAGATTCAAGACCAACCGGCAGCAGAAGGCTTACACAGGTATCCAAAAACTACAGCAAAGTTACGTAGTAGACCAGATCAACCAGGAACTGGCAGCCGCACTGACCAAGCTCAAAGAGACGGAAGAGCAGGTAAAGACAGCTGAGGAAAACAAAGAACTGGCTGAGGAAAACCTGGACCTGATCACCTTCTCTTATAATGAAGGAAAGGCAAGTATGGTCGATGTACTGTCGGCGCAGCTTTCGTGGACACAGGCACACACCAGCCTGATCAACGCTTATCTGGCGGAAAAAATGGCAGTAGCGGAATACCGCAAGGTCATCAGCGAATAAACAGAAGCTTCATTCTATACAAACAGAGGCTCAATTCCGGGTGAATTGAGCCTCTGTTTGTTGTATAGGAAGGCTCCGTTCCATCCAATTAAAGGGAAAAAAGTTGTTCATTTTATCCACATTCCAATATAGACAATCAATATTTTATATAAAGCATAATATAAAAAGGATATAATATACAACTTTTATCGTATATTTGCTGTCACAAACAGAATGAATGACTAATTCTAAACACGAAAAGAATGAAAGCTACGCATTGGATGATGTACACCCTACTGGGAATCACGCTTCTTTTAACCGCGTGTGTTGACGATGACAAATTCATACGCCGGCGAGGCAGGCGGCAATATGCGTACCGATATTAAATATTGCAGTACCGACAACTTTGTGTGGGGTATAAAAATTCCTGTCGCCATCCCGCATCCCATCGAGAAGATAGACATCATGCAGGTCTACAGCAAGTTCAGGAGTTGGATCACCGAACCGAACCATTCGGATCCAAGCAGTCCGGACTTCAATGAAAACTGGTTCAAATATTATGATACATCGAAAGTAATAGGATAAGCTATCAGACAGACTATTTCCTGTTTTCACATAGGTATTTGTTTGATTTGTTTTTCAGCCTACCCGGTCATTCCCCCCTTGACCCGGGTAGGCTGAAGTTTTTTTATCGCATTTCCTTCTCACCACCAACGAATTTGCTTATCTTTGCACGCAAAGAAAACAAAATCGTATATACACACATGATTCTTTTTTTCAGAACCCCTTCCAAGAGCGTGATTGCCGTAGAGAGCAACCACGAACTTAACGCGAACGACAACAACAAACTCTGCTGGCTTTTTGGTGAAGCCATGCCGGAAAGTGAAGAAAACCTGCAAGGCTGCTTCGTCGGGCCACGACGTGAGATGATTACTCCATGGAGTACCAACGCAGTAGAAATAACCCAGAACATGGGACTCGACGGCATCAGCCGCATCGAGGAATATTTCCCCGTAAAAGATGAAAATGCAGACCATGATCCCATGCTGCAACGCATGTACAAAGGTCTTAACCAAAATGTATTCACTACCAACCGCCAGCCGGAAGCTATTATTTATATCGACGATCTGGAAGCCTACAATGAAAAAGAAGGCCTTGCCCTGTCAAAAGAAGAAATGGACTACCTGAAAAAGGTAGAATCTGATTTAGGACGTCGCCTGACTGATTCTGAAGTATTCGGATTCGCACAAATTAACTCGGAGCATTGCCGTCACAAAATCTTTGGCGGAACGTTTATCATTGATGGCGTAGAACAGGAGTCTTCTCTCTTTCAGATGATCAAAAAGACGACTCAGGAGAACCCCAATAAAATTATCTCGGCCTATAAAGATAATGTGGCTTTTGCCGAAGGTCCGGTAGTCGAACAATTCGCTCCGGCAGATCACTCTAAGCCCGACTTCTTCCGGATAAAGGACATCAAGAGTGTTATTTCACTAAAAGCGGAAACTCACAACTTCCCTACTACCGTAGAACCTTTCAACGGCGCATCTACCGGTACCGGTGGTGAAATCCGCGACCGTATGGGAGGAGGTAAAGGTTCATGGCCCATTGCCGGAACTGCTGTTTACATGACTTCTTACCCGCGCACCGAAGAAGGACGCGAATGGGAAGACATCTTGCCGGTACGCAAATGGTTGTATCAGACTCCGGAACAGATCCTGATCAAGGCATCCAACGGAGCAAGTGACTTCGGCAACAAGTTTGGCCAACCGCTGATCTGTGGTTCGGTACTAACTTTTGAACATACAGAAAACAACGAAACTTATGCCTACGACAAAGTGATCATGCTTGCCGGTGGTGTAGGTTACGGCACACAACGCGACTGTTTAAAAGGACAGCCGGAAGCCGGCAACAAAGTAGTGGTCATCGGTGGCGACAATTACCGCATCGGATTGGGCGGTGGTTCTGTTTCATCGGTTGATACAGGTCGCTACAGCAGCGGAATCGAGCTGAATGCCGTACAACGTGCCAATGCAGAAATGCAGAAACGTGCCAACAACGTGGTTCGTGCTCTTTGCGAAGAGGATGAAAATCCGGTGGTATCGATTCATGACCACGGTTCGGCCGGACACGTCAACTGCCTGTCTGAGTTGGTAGAAGAATGTGGCGGCCTGATCGATATGAGCAAATTGCCTATCGGCGACAAAACGCTGTCGGCTAAAGAAATTATAGCAAACGAAAGTCAGGAGCGCATGGGACTCCTTATTAAAGAGGAAGCCATTGAACACGTACGCCAAATTGCCGAACGTGAACGCGCCCCGATGTATGTAGTAGGCGAAACAACCGGCGACCATCGTTTTGCGTTCCAGCAAGCGGACGGTGTGCGTCCGTTCGATTTGGCTGTGGACCAGATGTTCGGTTCTTCTCCCAAGACCTACATGATAGACAAAACCGTAGAACGTCACTATACAATGCCGGAATATGAAACATCTAAACTTCACGAATATCTGACTCAGGTGTTGCAATTGGAAGCAGTAGCTTGTAAAGACTGGCTGACCAATAAAGTAGACCGTTCCGTTACCGGTAAAGTAGCCCGTCAGCAATGTCAGGGCGAGATTCAATTGCCATTGAGCGATTGTGGAGTAGTAGCATTGGATTATCGCGGCGAAAAAGGTATCGCTACCTCTATCGGACATGCCCCTCAGGCTGCATTGGCCGATCCGGCGGCAGGTTCTATTCTTTCTGTATCCGAAGCACTGACCAACTTGGTATGGGCTCCGCTGGCCGAAGGTCTGGACAGTGTATCACTCTCCGCCAACTGGATGTGGCCATGCCGCTCACAGGAAGGAGAAGACGCACGCCTCTACACAGCTGTAAAAGCCTTAAGTGACTTCTGCTGTGCACTTCAGATCAATGTACCTACCGGAAAGGACTCTTTGTCCATGACCCAGAAATATCCGAACGGAGAAAAAGTTGTTTCTCCCGGAACAGTTATCGTATCAGCAGGCGGTGAAGTCTCGGACGTAAAGAAAGTGGTCTCTCCGGTACTCGTCAACGATGCAAAAACCACACTTTACCATATCGACTTCAGTTTCGACAACCTCAAACTGGGTGGTTCGGCTTTCGCACAGTCATTAGGTAAAGTCGGTAGCGAAGTACCTTGTGTACAGGATGCCGAATACTTCCGTGATGCTTTTCTGGCAGTACAAGAGTTGGTAAATAAAGGACTGATCCTTGCCGGACACGACATCTCAGCTGGTGGTCTGATCACGACTCTGCTCGAAATGTGCTTTGCCAACGTAGAAGGCGGTCTGGAAATCAGCCTTGATAAAATGAAAGAGACAGATATCGTGAAGATTCTGTTCGCTGAAAATCCGGGTATCGTTATTCAGATCAGCGACAAGCATAAGGACGAAGTGAAAAAAATCCTTGAAGATGCAGGTGTCGGTTTCATTAAATTGGGTAAACCGACAGACGAACGCCATATCTTGGTAAACAAAGAGGGTGCTACTTATCAGTTCGGCATTGACTATATGCGTGATGTATGGTATTCTTCTTCTTACCTGCTCGACCGTAAACAGTCAATGAACGGATGTGCTAAGAAGCGTTTTGAGAACTACAAGATGCAACCGCTCGAATTTGCGTTCATGCCGGGATTCAAAGGAAAACTTTCACAGTATGGCATCACTCCCGAACGTCGCACACCGAGCGGTATACGTGCCGCCATCATCCGCGAGAAAGGAACCAACGGTGAGCGCGAAATGGCTTACTCACTCTATTTGGCAGGTTTCGATGTAAAAGATGTGACCATGACCGACCTTATCAGCGGACGTGAGACACTGGAAGATGTAAATATGATTGTTTATTGCGGCGGTTTCTCCAACTCGGACGTGTTGGGTTCTGCCAAAGGATGGGCCGGAGGATTCCTGTTCAACCCGAAAGCAAAAGAGGCTCTTGATAAATTCTATGCCCGCGAAGACACCCTGTCATTAGGTATCTGTAACGGTTGTCAGTTGATGATGGAACTGGGATTGGTAAATCCGGAACACGAGAAGAAAGGAAAGATGTTGCACAACGAATCACATAAGTTCGAATCGACTTTCGTCGGTGTCACCATCCCGACTAACCGTAGTGTCATGTTCGGTTCACTGAGTGGCAGCAAACTGGGTATTTGGGTAGCACACGGAGAAGGAAAATTCTCTCTGCCATACGATGAAGACCAATACAACGTAGTTGCTAAATACTCTTATGACGAATACCCGGGCAATCCGAACGGATCGGATTATTCAATAGCCGCCCTGGCCAGTGCAGACGGACGCCATCTGGCCATGATGCCTCACCTGGAACGTGCTATCTTCCCGTGGCAAAATGCCTGTTATCCTGCCGACCGTGTACACAACGACCAGATAACTCCTTGGATCGAAGCCTTCGTTAATGCACGTAAGTGGGTAGAAGAAAAGAATAAATAATAAGATAAATAATGATGATAAAGGGCGGGCCTACAGATAGGTTCGCCCTTTTTTGTCATTCGTCAACCGTAACAAATCCTTGCCTAAAGCTTGCACTTCTCCACTCTTTTTATTAATTTTGTAAAATCATTCGCCCCCCGAAAGAAAAATCATTAAAGGATTCCAGCTTGTATGAAAAAAATTCTTTTTCTTCTGCTCTTATTGCCTCTTATGGTCTCTGCACAAACTTACAAATATATCGGTGTAGAGGATGGGTTAAGCAACCGGAGGGTATATTACATCCAAAAAGATAAAAAGGGTTATATGTGGTTTCTGACCCACGAAGGTGTGGACAGATATGATGGCAAAGAGTTCAAACGATATAAATTAATGGATAACGGTGAAGAACTCAATTCACTGCTTAACTTGAATTGGCTATATCTGGACCACGAGAGCACCTTATGGGAAATAGGAAAGAAAGGAAAAGTGTTTCGTTACGACCCGTTACGAGATCAGTTCACGCTGGTCTACAAACTACCAGAAGAGAAAATCAAGGACCGCCCCGCTCCCATCAGTTACAGCTTCATCGATCGGAATAACAACATCTGGCTGTGTAACGAGGAGACTCTCTATTTATATAATACCCATACACTACAGACCCTCCAGATCAAGAACGAAATCGGAGAAGACATCACTGATATCGAACAGATAGACGATACTCACTTCTTTATCGGTACGGAACAAGGTATCCATCATGCGGAGTTGAAGAATCAAGGACTACATTTGCTTCCTTGCGACAAACTGGATAATCTTCCGATACAAATCAATGAACTTTATTTCCACCGTCCCTCACGTAAACTATTCATCGGGACGTTTGAACGCGGTATTTATGTCTATGACATGAATACCAAACAAAGCACTCAGCCCCATATGAGCCTGACCGACGTCAGCATCACGCGGATAAAGCCGTTGAATAATAAAGAACTGCTTGTCGCTACAGACGGTGCTGGAGTGTATAAGATAAACATAAACTCTTATCTGACTACTCCTTATATCGTTGCCGATTACAACCAGTACAATGAAATGAACGGTAACAACATCTCTGACTTTTACGTAGACGATGAACAACGTATCTGGCTCGCCAATTATCCAATCGGTATCACGGTACGCAATAACCGCCATTCAAGCTATAACTGGATAAAACATTCTATCGGCAACAAACAATCACTTATTAACGACCAGGTAAATTCTATTATTGAGGACAGTGAAAGAGATTTGTGGTATGCCACCAATAACGGAATCAGTTATTACAATTCCGAAACCGGAGTATGGCATTCGTTCATGAGTTCTTTTGAAAAGAACGGAGGCAACAAGAATCACATATTCGTTACACTATGCGAGGTAGAGCCGGGAATTATCTGGGCTGCCGGATATAGTTCGGGCATCTATCAAATAAACAAACGGACCTTATCTGTCGAGTATATCACTCCATCTTCACTGTATGGAGTCAACATCCGGCCGGATAAGTACATCCGTTCGATCATAAAAACAGCCGATGGAGACATCTGGTCGGGAGGTTACTACAACCTGAAACGCATTGATTTTCATAAAAAGACTCTTCGCCTATACCCCAAGCTGAACTCGATAACTTCCATCATGGAAAAAGACAGTAAGCAGATGTGGATAGGTACGGCCACAGGACTCTACTTATTAGAGAAAGAATCCGGTAAGTACCAACGTATCGAACTTCCTGTAGAATCAATGTATATTTATTCTCTGTACCAAGCACGGAACGGGCTTCTTTACATCGGAACAAGTGGCTCCGGATTATTGATATACGACCCGGAAAAGAGAACTTTCACCCATTACCACAGAGACAACTGCGCGTTGATTTCCAATAACATATATACCATTCTTTCGGATACCGACGATGACATTATCATGAGTACCGAAAATGGACTCAGCAGTTATTATCCGGCAGAAAAATTGTTCCATAACTGGACCAAAGATCAAGGACTAATGGCCAGCCATTTCAATGCCGGCTCAGGTACATTGCGTAAAAACGGTAACTTTATATTCGGCAGCTCAGACGGTGCCATCGAGTTTAACAAGGAGATGAAGATACCCAGGAAGTACAGTTCTAAAATAGTACTCAGTGATCTGACAATTTTTTATCAAACGGTCTATCCCGGTGACGAAAACTCCCCGTTAAGTACGGATATCGATGATACCAAAGAACTGGAACTCAGTTACAGCCAAAATATCTTTTCGCTGAAAGTGTCCTCCATCAACTACGATTATCCGTCGAACATTCTATATTCATGGAAACTGGAAGGATTTTATGACCAGTGGAGCCGTCCCGGAAATGAAAACATCATCCGTTTCACCAACCTGAATCCGGGAGAGTATACCCTTCATATCCGTGCGGTCTCTAACGAAGATAAACGGATCGTACTCGAAGAACGTGCCATGCAAATCAGTATTGCCCAACCCATCTGGCTCAGTTTCTGGGCCATGCTGGTCTATGCAATCGTACTGGCAGTGATTGCCATCATCGTTCTCCGCATCATTATTTTGAGAAAACAAAGAAAAGTATCGGACGAGAAAATACATTTCTTCATCAACACGGCGCATGACATCCGTACTCCGCTGACATTGATCAAGGCACCGCTCGAAGAGATACGCGAACGGGAAGCATTGACAAAAGATGGCATCAGCAACATGAATACAGCACTGCGAAACGTAAATGCCCTACTGCGCCTGACCACCAACCTGATCAACTTTGAACGGGCAGACGTATATTCGTCAGAACTTTATATTTCGGAATATGAACTGAATACCTATCTGACGGAGACTTTCAACGCATTCCGTCCATACGCAAGCGTGAAGCATATTAACTTCACCTACGAAAGCAATTTCCGTTACCTGAATGTATGGATTGACAAAGAGAAGATGGATTCAATTCTGAAAAATATCATCTCGAATGCCTTGAAATATACACCGGAGAACGGTAGCGTACATATTTATGCTTCGGAGACCAATGACAGTTGGAATGTAGAGGTAAACGATACAGGTATCGGAATACCTGCCAATGAGCAGAAGAAGTTATTTAAAATACATTTCCGGGGAAGCAATGCGATCAACTCCAAAGTAACCGGAAGTGGTATCGGACTCATGCTTGTATGGAAACTGGTTCATCTGCATAAAGGTAAAATCAATCTGAGCAGCGTGGAACATCAGGGATCGTCTATCAAGATAAGCTTTCCGAAGGACAGTAAGCACTTCCATAAAGCACACCTGGCAACCCGTACCCGTGAGCTCAGCACAGAGCAAGTGCCCCACGTATCTCCGGCCGAGATTTATGAAAAGGCGAAAAAGCAACACGACCAGAACCTGCAACGCCTGTTGATCGTTGAGGACAATGATGAACTGCGGAATTATCTGACTCATACATTATCGGATAATTACACCATTCAGACATGTTCCAACGGTAAGGAAGCACTGACGATCGTAAAAGAGTACATGCCCGAACTGATTATTTCGGATATCATGATGCCGGAAATGCGGGGAGACGAGTTGTGCGCCGCCATTAAAAACGATATCGAAACCTCGCACATCCCCATCATCCTGCTTACAGCACTGAATGACGAAAAGAATATCCTGGAAGGGCTGAAAATAGGAGCAGACGAATATATCGTGAAACCATTCAACATTGGTATCCTGAAAGCAACTATTGCTAACTTGCTGACAAACCGTGCATTATTGAAAAGCAAGTATGCCAATCTTGAAGTCAGCGAGGAAGAGGAGGTATCTCCCAACTGTGCTACAGATCTCGATTGGAAATTCATCGCTACGGTCAAGAAGAGTGTTGAAGAGAACATAGACAATCCGGCATTCAATGTAGATGTACTCTGCAATCTGTTGAACATGAGCCGCACAAGTTTCTATAATAAACTGAAGGCACTGACCGATCAGGCCCCTGCTGACTATATCAGATTAATCCGCCTGAAACGGGCGGCGGCATTATTAAAGACCGGTCAGCACTCTGTCACCGAAATATCTGAACTGACGGGATTCAACGATGTCAAATACTTCCGGGAAGTGTTTAAGAAACATTTCAAAATGAGCCCCAGCAAATATTGTAAAGAGGGCGGAAAAGAGGATGTAGAGGAACAACAAGAATAAGAAAAGAGAATAAGAACAATACATTAAATGAATATTTATCTTGAAGCATTCGGCATCTTTTTCAAGATTGGTGCCTTCACTATCGGAGGCGGCTATGCTATGGTGCCTCTGATCGAAAACGAAATCGTAACCAAACGAAACTGGATTTCCAAGGATGACTTTATCGATCTGCTTGCCATAGCCCAATCCGCCCCGGGCATTCTTGCCGTAAACATTTCGATCTTTATAGGATACAAGCTACGCGGCATACGGGGAAGCCTTGTCACCGCTCTTGGGACGGTACTTCCGTCATTCGTCATCATATTGGCCATTGCCATGTTTTTTCATAACTTCAAAGACAATCCCATTGTAGAACGAATCTTTAAAGGGATACGTCCCGCTGTAGTCGCACTGATTGCAGCACCCACTTTCAGCATGGCAAAGTCTGCCAGAGTCAATCGATATACCCTCTGGATTCCGGTTGTCTCCGCCCTACTCATTTGGTTATTGGGCTTCTCTCCCATCTGGATTATTATCGCGGCAGGTGTAGGTGGCTTCTGCTGGGGAAAATGGAAACAGTCACATCCCTAATCATTCACATTTACATTGAAACATTATGATTTACCTGCAACTCTTTTATACATTCTTCAAAATCGGATTATTTGGCTTCGGAGGCGGATATGCCATGCTCTCGATGATTCAGGGAGAAGTGGTGACACGCTATGATTGGGTAAGTACTCAAGAGTTCACCGATATTGTAGCTATCAGCCAGTCCACTCCCGGTC
>ERZ1673703.1208-NODE-1208-length-23116-cov-6.617146_pt1 | contig 23116 bp, 25 predicted proteins | sample MGYA00580233_ERZ1673703 | MGnify/ENA primary metagenome ERZ1673703 (study PRJEB41218, sample SAMN15661748) | gut metagenome | host: Homo sapiens | place: Canada: London | collected 2015-08-20/2019-03-30 | study: EMG produced TPA metagenomics assembly of... | reverse complement strand
CGCGATCTTTTCCGCCGTTGTCGGCGGCCTGATCGGGCTGTGCTTTACCGCGGAGAAAAGGCGCAGCGCCGACACGCTCATGCAGAATCTGCGCATGATGCTGCACAGAACATTGGAAAAATAAAAAATATGGGCACAGCACGCTTTCCGGCGAAAAGCGTGCTGTGCCTTGTTCTGCTTTCCGGCAGGAAAGAACTGGATTTGGTTGCAAGATACCTGCAAATGTGCTATACTTCATTATGTATTGCTATGCCAATTTCTTGGGAGCGCTAAACTTCAGCCGACTGTACCGCAAAGAAAAAATACAGCGTACTGCAAAAAAGAAATGGAATGACAGAAAATGAGAAATTCTGCAGATAGAATATACCGCAGCACGGTGGTCAATAAGAGCCAGCGCCAGAATGCGGACTTGATTTTGCTGGATATTTTGCTGCTGGCAGCCAATACGGCGGCGTTTGCAGTATGCTGGTTCAGCTATTATGAAAAGCATCTGTATTTGAGCTTTGAAGGGTATGGTGACTATATGGTCATCGGACTGTTCTTTGCTTTAAATGCGGTTTTTGCACATTTGTACGGTGCTTTTGAACTTATGACCAGCCGCATAACAGAGCTGATCTACTCCAATGTGATCGCGCTGCTCATGTCACATTTCTTTATGTATATGGTCACCTGGATGCTTGTGCGCAATGAAGTGCCCAACGTGATCCCGCTGCTGCTCTGCCTTGCAGCGTGCGGTGGCTTGAGCGCACTGTGGTCGTATATCGCTTACCAGCTGACGGACAAAATCATCCCGCCCAAGCGTACACTCATTGTCTATGATAATGGGGAGGCGTACAAGAACGGTGCCAAAATCACCCGTAAATATGATAACCGTTTCAAGGTTGTGGGAGAGGCTATCGCAACCCGCCCGACACCGGACATTTACCACGAGATCGAGGAAAAAAATGCTGAGGCGGTTATGCTCTGCGGCCTTGCTTCAAGCCAGCGCAATGATATTCTGAAGTACTGCATTGACCACGATGTGATGGCCTATGTGCGCCCGAATATCGGCGACCTGATCATCAGTGAGGCGCGCAGCTTCCGCATGGATAATCTGCCGGTGTTGCTTTGCCAGCGTGCAGCTCCGTCTCTGTTCTATCTTGCCTTAAAGCGCACCATGGACATTCTGCTGTCCGGCGTGGCGCTGATCATCGCCAGCCCGTTCATGCTGGTCACAGCCATCGCCATCAAAGCGTATGACGGCGGCCCGGTCATGTTCAAGCAAAAGCGCATGACATTGGATCGTAAGGTGTTTGAAATTCATAAATTCCGCAGCATGAAGGTGGATGCCGACAAGGGCGGCAAGGGCATTGTGACGATGCAGAACGACGACCGCATCACGCCGGTGGGCAAGGTCATCCGTGCCTGCCGCCTGGATGAGCTGCCGCAGCTGTATGATATTTTCATCGGCAACATGACTATTGTCGGCCCGCGTCCCGAGCGGCTGGAGACAATTGAGCTGTACGAGAAGGAAATGCCGGAGTTCGGTATGCGTCTGCAGGTCAAGGCCGGTCTGACCGGTTATGCGCAGGTCTACGGCAAGGCCAACACCAGCCCGTATGACAAATTGCAGATGGATCTGATGTACATTGGCGAGCAGAGCGTCATCACCGACCTGAAGATCATTTTTGCCACGATCAAAATTCTTTTCATGCCGGAGAGCACCGAGGGTTTTGCCGAGGAAAAGGACGCGCTGGGCACTGAAAAAGAAGAAATCACAGTATAAAGGGCGGAAACGCAGATGAAAATTCTGGTTGTATGCCAGCATTATTGGCCGGAACCTTACCCGCTGCCGGACATTTGTGAGGAATTGGTGCGTCGCGGCCACACGGTCGATTTGATTACAGATGTACCAAACTATCCGATGGGAATTACGTATCCGGAATACAAAGGCGGTGCCCGCCGCAAAGAAGTACATAACGGTGTCAATATTACACGTACTTTTACTATTGCGCGCAGGCATAACGCAGTGTTCCGTCTGCTGAATTATTACAGCTATGCGTGGTCATCTTCTTGGTATGCGTCTCATTTGAAGGAAGAATACGATGTAGTGTTTACGAATCAGACTTCTCCGATTATGATGAGCAGTGCTGCGTTTGCCTATGCCAGGAAGCACGGAAAAAAAGTGGTCATGTATTGTATGGACCTTTGGCCGGCCTGTCTGGCGGCGGGTGGTCTGACAGAACAGTCGCCGATTTATAAGTTTTTTGGCTGGGAGTCAAAGCGATTGTATAATAAGCCGGACCGCATTTTGATCACTTCCCAGATGTTCCGGCAGTATCTGGAACAACAGCACGGTGTGGCGGATGAAAAGATCGGCTATCTACCCCAGTATGCAGCGGCGCAGTTTGACACGCTTCCCCTCGCACAGAGCAAAAAGAACACAGTTGATCTGATGTTTGCGGGTAATATCGGTGCTGCCCAGAGCCTGACGACGGTATTGCAGGCAGCAGAATTACTGCGCGAGGAAACGACGCTGCGCTGGCACATTGTGGGTGACGGCTCTGAACTGGGAAAGCTGAAAGCCATAGTCCGGGAAAAGAGGCTGGACAATGTTATCTTCCATGGCCGCAAGCCGCCGGAGGAGATGCCGGCCTATTACGCACAGGCAGACGCTATGCTGGTGACGCTGACGGCGGACAAGTTTATTTCCTTGACGCTGCCGGGTAAGGTGCAGACGTATATGGCAGCAGGCAAACCGATCATTGGTGCGGCCATCGGGGAGATCCCACAGGTCATTGAAGCAGCCCAGTGCGGCTGGTGCGCCGGGGCCGAGGATGCCGCCGGTCTGGCCGATGCTGTGCAAAAGTTCCTGCGCTGCCCGGATAGAGAAAAGCTGGGAGCCAACGCACGCGCGTATTACCAGGCACATTTCACCCGGGCGCGATTTATGGACGAACTGGAAAAGGAGCTGCGCCGCTATGCGCAGTGATACGGGATTGAAAAGGGAGACAAAAGATGGAAAACAAGACGGCAGGAAAAATCAATAAGTTTGTACGGCCTTACCAAATCTGCACGAATTGTGTTATGGATACGACGGACTCCAAGATTGTATTTAATGAAAAAGGTGTCTGTGATTTCTGTGTAGACTATTACGAAAATATCAAACCGAACTGGAAAACCGGCGAGGCGGGCATGGAAGAGTTGCGCGCTGTTTCAGCTAAGATCAAAGAAGCCGGAAAAGGACAAAAGTACGACTGTATCATCGGAATGAGTGGCGGTGTGGACAGCTCGTATCTATGTTATGTGGCAAAAGAAATCATGGGGTTGAACCCGTTGATTTACGTAGTGGATACTGGCTGGAATTTAAATGTCGCAGTGGAAAACATTGAACGAATTGTGAAGGCATTGGATCTGGATATGTACACTGAAGTTGTTGACTGGCGAGAGATGAAAGACCTGCAGCTGGCATTCTTCAAATCTCAGGTACCGTATCAAGATCTGCCGCAGGATCATGCGATTTTTGCGGGCCTGTACAATTATGCAGTTAAAAATCATATCAAGTATGTTTTAACCGGTGCAAATAATGCTACGGAGTGCATCCGCCCGCCGATTGAGTGGGTGTATCAGAACGACCTGACGATGATTAAAGACATCCAGCGCCGCTTTGGTACGATGAAGCTGAAGAATTTCCCGACTTGCAGCCTTCTGAAAAACCGCCTTTATTATGCATATTTCCGTGGAATGAAGCGTGTTGCGCCGCTGAATATGATTACCTATGACAAGGACGAAGCACAAAAATTCCTGAAAGAGCAGTACGGCTGGGAGGCTTATGAAAACAAGCATTACGAGAACGTATTCACCCGTTTCTACGAGGGATATTATCTGCCTCATAAATTTGGTTATGATAAGCGCCGCTGCTACTTCTCTAACATGATTTTGACGGGGCAGATGACTCGTGATGAAGCGCTGGCTGAATTAGAAAAGCCTGCTTATGACGAGCAACAGATGCAAGAGGACAAGGAGTATATCGCCAAAAAGCTGGGTATATCCACGGAAGAATTTGATCAAATTATCGAAGGCGAAAACAAAACCTATAAGGATTACAAGAATTCTTTCTGGATGATCGAACTTGGTACGATTGTACTACGCAAATTGGGCGTTGAAAATAAAAAGTATCGCTGATTCGTGGTGACTAAATTATGATTGTTGTTTTGGATTATGGCGTCTGCAATGTGGGATCTATCCAGAATATGCTGAAGAAAATCGGAGCAAAGGATGTAAAAATTTCTGCGGATGCTGCGGATATTGCCCAGGCAAATCATTTGATTCTGCCGGGCGTGGGCTCGTTTGATATGGGAATGCAGAGTCTGGAACAGATGCACTTGGTGGATCCTATCCGGGAATATGCACTTATAAAAAAAAGCCCGCTGTTGGGGATTTGTCTTGGCATGCAGATGCTGGGACGCGGCAGCGAAGAAGGAACGAAGGAAGGCTTAGGGCTAATTCCTATGGAGTGCAAAAAGTTCCACTTTGAGAATGACTCTAGGCTGAAAGTTCCACATATGGGGTGGAACAGAGCCTTTTTTGAGAAAGAAACGCCGTTAACAAAGGGAATCGAATCGCCACAGCGGTATTATTTCGTTCATTCCTATCACGCAGTGTGCGATGAGAAACAGTACGAATTGATGTACAGTGAATATGGATATCGATTTACCTGCGGTGTGCATAACGGCAACATTTACGGCGTGCAGTTCCATCCGGAAAAGAGTCATCAGTATGGCATGAAACTGTTGAAAAATTTTGTGGAGCAGTGTTAAACTATGTATTACAGACCGCGTATTATCCCCTGCTTATCCATTGATGACGGCGAAATGGTAAAGACAATCCATTTCCAGAAGCCGCGTTATCTGGGAGACGTGGTGAATGCCGTTAAGATTTTCAATAACAAGGGCGTTGATGAACTGTCGATTCTGGACATCAGCGCGACGCGCCGCGGAAAGGAACCGAACTTTGATTTGCTGAAGGATATTGCTACGGAAGCATTTATGCCGTTAAGCTACGGTGGCGGCGTGACGGAGATCGAGCAGATTAAGAAGCTGTTTTATATTGGTTATGAAAAAATTATTATGAATACAGCTTTTGTCAAAAATCCGCAGCTTGTGCAGGAGGCGGTACGATTTTCCGGCAGTCAGAGCGTGGTTGTGTCTATTGACGCAAAGGCAGACCTTTTTGGCCGATACACCTGCTATATGGGTGATGGGCAGGAAAAGCTGCAGATGGATCCCATACAACTGGCTAAACAAGCGCAGGAACTGGGAGCAGGGGAAATTCTGCTGAACTCTATCAATCGCGATGGTGCCATGAACGGCTACGACTTAAAACTTGTTAAGAACGTGGCAGATTCGGTGGATATTCCTGTGATTGCCTGTGGCGGTGCAGGAAAAATGGAGGACATTAAAGCAGTATTGCAGGAAGGCCATGCAGATGCGGCAGCTGCAGGAAGCTTCTTTGTGTATTATGGCCGTAATAAAGCTATTTTGATTACTGCGCCAAGTGAGCAGGAGCTTGTGCAGGCGGGTATCTATTCCAATGAATGAAAAAACTTGCATGGTAAAACGGATAGAAAAAAAGAATAGGTTGGAAATGACGGTAGATGTATTAGTAAGATTGTTTGTACTTTCGTCTTTACTGATACCAACTGCCTTTGTCAACAAAGTGTTTTTTGCGTTGATTCTGCTGATTTATGCGGCGGATGTCTTGTATGCAAAGAAAATCACGACGAATTTCATTGCGCCGATTTTGATTTTGCTAGTTTTTTTTGTCGGCTTTTGTCAAGGAATGGTCCTTGGATGCGACGCAAGCCTAGCAAAGCAGTTTCTGCTGTCCACTATGCTGCTGTTTTTGATTTACCCTATCAATCATTATCGGGTAGATATGCGGCGCGTTGTCAGAGCGGATTCCTATCTCTATTTCCTGTTCTATATTGTTTTTTTGATTTACGGACTTGGAACAGATATGCTGCCGACGTCGGCAGTTGTACGTTCTGCAGCACAGTCGTTGGGGATTGGTCCAATTACGGCCATAGGTAAGTTACTTTATACCTACGGTGCAGCGTCAATGGGGTCGAGATCTTTCTTTTCTGATTCCGGTGTCATGATCCATTTGGGATCGGTACCGTTTTTGTTGGTTCCTGTCGGTGTTTTTGCAGACGAGGCGTTCCGGAAGACAACAGAAAAGAAAAGGAAAATATGGGATTTACTGCTGTGCGGATTCTGCATGGTGCTTGCTTTTTTATCTACATCGCGTGCGCTGATGATGGGAATTCTGTGTGTTATTGCGATGTCGTTTTTATATCATAGTGGTGCAAAAACAAAACTGTGGGCATTGATTGCTGTTGTAGTGGCGGGAATTAGCGTAGTGGCATTTTTGCTGACGAAGTCTAATATGTTCTCGATGGAAGAATCCAGTAATTCTATAAAAATGGGTCATATAACGGGATACTTTGACTTCATGAACATCAAGAATGTGCTGATTGGAAATGGCTTGGCGTCGGAGTATTATTCAAATGGCGCAGCCCGGTTGCTGGCTCACACTGAAATTACGTTGCTGGATTATATGCGGTATTTTGGTGTTATCCCAGCTCTGTTGGTGTACGCATTGCTTTTCTTTCCTTGCGTAGGATACAAAAAGAAAGAAAAGCTGTTTAATTTACAATTTGCCATATTTGCTGTGTACGTTTTTATGTCACTTACAAATCCAGTGCTGTTTAATTCAGTTGGCGTTGTGGCGATTCTGTGGTACTGGAATGGACTGCACAAACAGTCGTTGGCAAATAATGATACGTCGGAGAAAGCGCTGAATGAAAGTTTATGCAGTGGTTGTCGGGTATGAGCCAAATCTGGAAAATTTGGATGACTTGATTCGGATACTTGCAGAAAAGGATTGTCATGTGATTCTTGCGGATAACTCCGAAAAACGGCCTGTCACGCAAGAAATGCTGCAAACGCCCTGCACAATCCTTTCTCTGAACGGAAATCAGGGAATTGCCAAAGCACAAAATGATGCTATTCAATGCGCTCTGAAAAAAGGTGCAGAGTGTGTTGGCTTTTTTGACCAAGACAGCCGTATCGACGGAAAACTATTGGATGCGCTGCTTGCAGGATTGCAGAGGCACCCAGGAGCTGTTGTTGCACCTGTGTCGGTTGAAGCGGATACCGGGCAGGAATACCCGTCAGCAGTACTTTGCGAGAACGGAATGTCGAGGGACGTTTTTTGCCTGCAAGAAAAGACAGATGTACAGGTTGATTTGGTTATATCCTCCGGTACATTTGTGTGGAGTGATGCACTGCAGAAAATCGGCGGAATGGACGAGGACTTCTTCATTGATTTCGTGGACATTGAATGGTGTCTGCGCTGCAAAAAGAAGCAGGTGCCTATTTACGTTGTACCGAGCGCGGTAATGAAACACAAAATCGGGAATACAAGCTGTAAGGTGGGGCCGATTACGATTTCGGTACATAGCCCTTACCGAACCTATTATAAGGTTCGCAACAGCTTTCTGATGCGGAAAAAGGGTGTTTCGTTTCTTTTCCTGATGCAGCAGATTCTGCCGGCAGTCGTCTATAACCTCTTCTTGCTGTTTGATAAGGAGAAAGGCAAAGAATATAGGAAATTTTATTTTGCAGGACTGCGGGACGGACTGCAAAATCGAACGGGGGAATACCATGAAACAAGAAGATAGCAAGATACGGGCCAGTGTATGCCTTGCCTGCTATAATGGTGCATTGTATATCCAAGAACAGTTGGCTTCCATCCTACCCCAAATGCAGGATGCTGATGAATTGATTATTATCAATGATAACTCTACAGATGCCACTACGGAGATTTTGCAAAATATCAGTGATCCCCGCGTACATGTCTATCGAAATGATCCGAATTTAGGCGTGAATCGCTCGTTTGAAAAAGCAATTGGTTTAGCAAAAGGACGGTATATCCTGATGGCAGATCAGGATGATATATGGACGCCTGGACGACTGGAAAAAATGGTTAGCTATTTGCAAAGTAAAAATGTTTTACTGGTTTCTGGCAACAGCACCTGTATCGACAAGAGCGGACAAGATATTGCGTTTGATCTTGGTAAATTGTTTGAAGCAGACAGTACTGCATACGGTAAAAATGTGTTACGCATTTTTACCGGCAAGGCTTACTATTTTGGCTGTTGTATGGCGTTTTCTGCAGAGTTGAAGGGGATTGTCCTGCCATTCCCGAAAGATGTGGAATCTCATGATTTATGGATCGCAATGGCAGCTAATATGATGCATAGCAACCTGCATTTGGAAGACATAGTGCTGAAACGGAGGATTCATGGAAAAAATGCCAGCGTAATTCAGCGGGATCTGATGAGCAAAATACGCTCCAGAATTGTGTTTGCGCGTTCTTACATGGAATTGAAAAAGCGGATTCGAATTTTAAAATAAACTAGAAGGTAGTTCGATATACTTGGAATAGAAAGAAAGTTTGATTTTGACTAGGCATTTTGCATATTGTTTAAGATGCAGCAAAAAAATCAACAGAAAATGGATATTATATGAGCGACCAAGGGTATACGATCGACATTCAAGAACTGGCACGTTTGTTGGTAAAATAGTGGGCAGTTATTTTGGTCGGTACTATTGCTATGAGAATAGTGGGATTTGTGTTCGGTGTAAGTCATGGTAATTACACGGCGTCGCAGCCGCTTGCAATTTCGGCGGAGAAAAATGTCTCGACGACGATCTAGAAAGTACAGGGAAATCTCAACTTATTGATGGGAAAACTAATGAGAGCGAGGCAATTGTATTTACTGCGCCGGACGGAGTAGCAGATGTTGCGTCTGCGACGAAGAACCATGCCATTGCTATGGCAGGAATGAACCGTAAAGTTTTAGTAATTGATGCGAAATCAAGAGATAAACAGCTTACCCGAAAGATGAAAATAGAAATGGCAGAAGGATTTTCTGAGTGGCTACAAGGAGATGCCAATCTGGAAGAAGCGATACGGAAAAATATGGATGGACACTTTGAAATCGTGCCCGCAGGCAAGAAGCAACTCCAAGAGGGGTTACTGACAAGGAAAGAGGCGGAGACGCTAGTGAGAAATCTGGGAAGTCAGTATGACACTGTGTGCTAATTGTAGCATCTGCCTTAAAAAACGGTTGATGCGCTTGTACTTGGTAAAATGGCATATGGTGTGGTAATGGTTCTTGTGGCCGAACAATCAAAAAACTGCAGAACTCATGAAGAGAAAATGGAAGCGGCAGGTGTGCCGATTTTAGGTGCGATTTTGAGTGGATACAATGTAACGACTAGTACAAAAAAGATGAGTGCTACTATATGTATGAAAGCCAGAAAAAGACTGGCATTAAATAAAAAATTTTCCCCGGAGTAAAAAAATGGTTTCTATGCGCAGTATTTTTGAATATTTATGGCAGAACCCTTACAGAGTCATCGGCTTTGTGGCGTGTTGCGTAATTTTGGCTGTCAGGACATGGAGCGGTCGGAAGAAGGAATGTAAACGGCTTTGGGATAGAGTGGCGCTTCCAGCAATGGTGTGCGTGATTGCATTTATAAATCCTATTTCTACGCATTTACTTGTGAATCACTCCGAAGAAACGCAGGTCCTTCGATTCTTCTGGATTGCTCCGGTGTCGATTTTAATTGCGGCCGTGTTGGTTTCATTGCTGGGAGAAATCAAAAAGAATTATATAAAATACGCAGCGGTGATTGTAACCACTTGCTTGATTTTTGCATTTGGGGGACAATATCCGCATTTGCGTCAGAATACCTGGAAGAATATGTTTTTTAATCCGTATAAGATCCCGCCTATTATTGTAGATGTGTGTGATTATATTCTGCAGGATGATACAACGGAAGACAAATCATTGGCATTGACCATGCCGCTGAATCTTTGGGTGCGCCAGTATGCCCCGCAGATTCGGATGCAGTTTGCTTGGGGATCGCGTGCAACACCCGAGGTGGAAAGTGAAAAATTGTATCTTGCCATGACCCAGAGAGCGGGACAGGAGATGGACTTGAATGAAGTTTCGTTCTGGGCTAGGGAACTGAATATTACGTATGTTTTGCTGCCAAAAGATGCAGCATATATTGGTAGTATGGAGACAAATGGATACAGGAAAACAGCGGCTTTTCAACATGAAACAAGTGATGAAGGTGATGTGTACGGGAAAAGGTACCTACTGTATCGTATGGTGGAGGGAAGATAATGAGGATATTAGCGCAACCTGTTTTCCTTCTGGTATTTGCAGTATTTCTCCATGGTATTGATTATGCGCTGTTCAGAAAACTCCAGCATGGCATTGCGACGGTAGAGGCTTTTCTTCATGGAATACAACATATTTGAATTGGGATGATGAGACCTGCTGCGCAAATTCGGTTGGAGCGTGGTATACGGACCTTGTGAACCGGACGGCACTAGAATCGGGAAAGTTGAAAAAAGCATTTTACGATAAAAAATATGTTATAGCAGGTTGGTCAATTTTCAGCTTAATGCTGGCGGTTCTTACAGACATTTATCCGGCAGTGATTAACAGAATGCTCCTACCGATGATTAAAATTCCACTGACATATTCTATTTTCTATCAAATGATAAATAACCTTTTTATGCAGCAAACAAATAACGCTTCTCAGCGTAATCATCATACAAGCACTTATACTTCAGACGGCAGAACTTTCTGCAGGAACAAGCAGTGAATGGTGGTTCTTGGTCAATGCGTGGTCAGGAAAAGCTCTTTCGTTTAATGTCATGGTTTCACTGATTTTATGGTTGATATTTGAAATAGAGGATTGCGATAAGGAAGGTATGCGCAAAAGACTTTTGGGGGTTCTATTTGTAGTCTGTTTTGCCTGTTGCTCAATTGCAGCTTCGCTGCTTGTGACAATTCCCATAACTTTAGCGCTTTGGGGAGGACTGTGCTTAATTCGGACAAAAAGAAGGTTGCAAACGATCTTCTTATAGATAAAACATCTTCCTTTGCAAATTCCTATAGAGATCTATGAAAAACGTAATAAGAAAAATGAGAAACTTGAAATTTTAAATTAAGGAATTCGTAGAAAATATGAAGCATTGCATAAACAAATCTGAACAATCATCAAATCGTGTTCTAAAGGCCGGCATTGGATACACAATTGGAAATTATCTTCTAAAGGGGCTTTCTTTTTTTACAATCCCCCTTTTTACAAGACTTCTTACAACGCAGGATTATGGAAAATACAGCGTATTTTTGTCATACGAAGATATTGTTTTTGTGCTGATAGGATTTGCAATTCATAGCAGCTATAAAAATGCAAGGTATAAATATGGACTTTGCTCAGAAGGAACAAAAAAGGGAAAAGACTACTATGCTTATGTCTCGGCAACGATTTGCCTTATTCTTTGCAGCGCAGCTTGCTGGTTACTGGCAGTAAATTTATTTAGTAAGCCGCTTGAAAATTTGCTCCAGGTGGATCAAATTTGCCTTAATTTGTTAGTCCTATACGCATTTGGAAGTGCTATAATGACTTGCTATAATACGGATGCTGGACTTGATTATAAATATCAAAAATTTATAAAAATATCAGGCATTAATGCAGTACTTAACATATTGCTCTCGCTAATACTGATTTTGCTTATATTCCCGAAGAATGGATATATCGGACGCGTTTTGGGGTCAACAACAGCTGTTGTGATTGTTGCAATCAGTATTGTAGTTGAATTTTTCCATAGGTCGAAACCAACCAGAGATTCAGCACTATTAAAATGGGGAATTAAATATAGCGCTCCTATTATTCCACATGGACTTAGCCAAATTGTATTAAACCAGTTTGACCGTATTATGATTATGAAAATGGAGACGGAGGCAAAAGCTGGTATATACAGTTTTGCGTATAACATATATGCGCTTGTACAAGTTACAGCTGGCTCTTTAGATAATGTTTGGGGGCCGTGGTTTTATCAAAAGAGAAAAGACGACGAAATAAACGCAATAAAAAAGTACAGTGGCTATTATGCTTTTTTTATGATGCTGTTTTCTAGTGCAATTATTTTTATATCACCGGAACTTATTAAACTACTAGGCAATAAGAGCTATTGGGATGCAATATATTGTGTAATACCTATTGTGGCGGGCGGTTATTTTTCCTTCTTATATACGATACCATCAAGCGTTGAATACTATCATGGTAAAACACAATATATTGCAAGCGGGACAGCCTTGGCAGCGGTTATGAACATTGGCATGAATTATATTTTCATTAGGCGATATGGATATATTGCGGCAGCATACACGACACTTGCAACGTATTTCCTTTACTTTTTGTTTCATTACTTGATTGCGATAAAAATAGAAGGGAAAAACTTGTTTTCCAACAATGTGATGGTTGGATGCACATTGGGGATACTTGCTGCCGTTGCACTAGGAAATGTCTTGATTAATTATGTGGGTATAAGAATTCTACTGGTGTTGCTATTAATCGCGATTGCATTAATTTATGAAGAAAAAGAAATTGGAATCATAAAGCACCGCGAAGAGGTAAAGAAAAATGAGCAATGAATTGACGTTAGAACAAATTCATGAAGTGACGCTGGAAACACTTCAAAGGTTTCATGAACTATGTGAAAAAGAGAAACTGAGGTATTACTTGGCCTATGGCACGTTGCTGGGAGCTGCTCGGCATCATGGATTTATTCCATGGGATGATGATGCAGATGTTTGGATGCCAAGAGAAGACTATAGCAGACTTTTAAATTATTGCAAAAACAACCCGGAAAAGATAAGCCCTTACAAACTTGCGACTCGCCAGACTGAAAAAAATTATTGCTTTGGGGTTGCAAGATTTTCGGATTGCCGATATAAGTATGAGCCAACGACAAAGGAAGAGCCAATAGATATTGGAGTTTTTGTGGACGTTTACCCATTAGATTCTTACGGAGATAACCAAAAACAAGCAAAAACGATTTTAAAGCATTTACAAAAAGAAAATAAAAAGATAGAAATATACGTGAATGGAAGGGGAAATTCATTTATAAAGTCATGCATAAAAATGCCGTTTCACATTTTATTACGACATTTTTATGGGAATGATTATCTTAAGAAGTTTGATACAGAAATACAAGAATATATAGAAAAAAATACAAAAAAAACAGACCGCTATGTAGGAATCCCGGCTTGGTCGGTAGCGAAGGTGCCGGAACAATTTGAAAAAATCTGGTTTGATAATCGGGTGCTATTGGACTTTGAAGGACACAAATTTTATGCTCCTGAGAATTGGAAAGAGCTCTTAACTTATATTTACGGAGACTATATGGAACTTCCGCCTATAGAAAAACGTACACCTTACCATGGATATAAGATTACAATCAGATGAAAAGTTTGCAAAGGCAAACGAAAGAGTTTGTATAAAAAATATTTATTTAAGAATGGGACTTAGCATAAGCTAAAAAAGCCAATTGAAATAGCAAAGAACTTGGTGGCGGGGTAAGGCTAATCCTGTGGATGAAATAGTTACAATGAAAGAATTTCTTTGAACATACTACAGGGAGCACGTTTGTAGAGTTGGCAAGGAAAACGGTTTGTGAATACAGCTGGAGGGAATATTGTGAAAAAAATTGGAACAATTAGTTATAATATATACTGCAACTTTACAAACTATGGATCCGCTTTGCAGACGTGGGCGCTCCATCAGGCAATCAAAAAAATAGCCGGAAAAACCATTACTCCGGTTTTGGTTGATTATTGTCCTGAAGTTCTATCTGATAAAGATCCCCTGAATCCTTTTGCCAATATGTGGGATACAGATGAGGAATCACGAAAAATGTGTGAGCTTACATTACCGGCAATCCGAGAAAATTATCATAAATTTGAGCGATTTTATAATGAACGCTTTTCAAGAACAAGTAAAAAGTATGTGGCACAAAACTTCAATGATATTAGTGACGATGAGAAAATTTCAGGCTTTGTGTGCGGTAGCGATACGATTTTCTGCCCGGATGAGTTTGGAATTGATGACGGATATTACGCCAATTATGATTGTATGAAGGGGCATTCGGTAGCTTATGCGGCCAGTTTCGGAGATCCACATTTCACAGAAGAAACCTACGGTGTTCTAAATGATAGGCTTCAAAATTTTAAGGCTATTGGACTGAGAGAAAATTTGATGGTTCCTTATGTCGAAGAACATACAAATGTACCAGTACAGAAGGTGGTAGATCCGACGTTGTTGCTGACTGGCAGGGACTATGACACGATTGCAGAAGAACAGCTAGAAGATGATAAGTATCTTTTGCTTTATGCTCGCCGCTACAATCCAGACATGGAAACTTATGCAGAAAAGCTAGCAGCAGCTAATGGGTGGAAAATCGTAGAAATTAGCCTTCGTGCTACAAACGTAGAAAAGCCCAATCATCGGATGTTCTACGAAGCCGGTGTGGAAGAATTTCTGTCACTTGTAAAGTACGCAGAATGTGTGATTACGAACTCCTTTCACGGCATGATTTTTGCGGTTCAATATTGCCGCCCATTCTATATCTTCTCACGTGAACAATGTGATACGAAAATTACGGAGTTGCTGGAACTTTTTGGACTTTCTGGTCGCATGTTGACACCTAAACAGCAAGAAAATCTTACTGCGCAACAAATTGATTATCAGGCGGTTCATAAAAGAATCGAGGAAGCAAGAAAAAAATCTCTTGACTTTCTGCGAATGGAACTATCTCTGTGCGAGTGATGGTGGGTGGAGCACAATGGCAGGCTATTTAGATGATAAGAAGAAAGAAAATTGCTATGGTTGCGAAGCTTGTGTGCAAATATGTCCGAAGGATGCATTGGACATGCAGGAAGATGATGAAGGGTTTCGCTATCCTGTTTTAAACGAAGAAGTATGTGTACGTTGTGGCTTATGCAATAAAGTATGCCCCCATGAAAATATGCCTGTTCGCTACGAAAATGATAAGTATGTATTTGGTGGATATATAAAAGATGAAAATACTCGTTTCGAAAGCACAAGCGGAGGCGCATTTTCAGCGATTGTAGACACTTTCTGTGATGACAATTACGTGATTTTTGGGGCGGAAGCGAAAGGACTTTCCGTTTGGCACAGTTATATCACAGACAAAAAGGATCTTTCAAAATTCAGAAAGTCAAAATACTCCCAGAGTAAAATGGGAAAATCTTATCAACAAACAAAAGAATTCCTAAAGATGGGAAAAAAAGTGTTGTTTTCGGGAACACCATGTCAGATTGCTGGCCTGAAATCTTTTCTTGGAAGCACGAATCAGGACAACTTATTAACGGTTGAAGTAATTTGTGAAGGGGTTCCGAGTCCTCTATATGTCCGAAAATGTGAACAGTCTCTAATCAAGAAATTTGGCGCTTATATTGAATGTTTGGATTACCGTTATAAAGGAAAAACACTGTTTGGAAATTTCAAATGGGATTTTCAGGTAATGAAAGCAAAAACCTCCAATAATTGGGGGGGCGCTGGGACTTCGAAGTGATGAGGACAACTGTAATGATTAAAAAAGAAAACAAGAAAATTGTGATTGAAAAGGATCGCTGGTTCAATCCATTTTGGTCAATCTGGCTGAAACACTTAATGAGTCGTCCCTCCTGTTATGAGTGCCCTTTTGCAACAACAGAAAGAACTGCAGACATATCTCTTGGGGATTTGTGGGGGGTGCATCTCTATTGCCCTGAATTATATGGAAAAAATGGAGGGGCATCTTTAGCGGTTGCTAATACTGAAAAGGGGAAAACAATGCTTAAAGCTGCGGAGACTCAAATGTATGGACATGAGTTGAAATTTGAGGATGCTCTAAAATACCAGTCTCCGATGAGAAAGCATATTGATATGAATCCAGAGAGAGCGCGGTTTATGAAGGACCTCAAAGGAGACATGAGCGTTGAAAAAATCAATAAGAAGTGGGCGACGAAGCCAACTCTGAAACTGCTTTATCAAAAGTACGTGTGGGGCAATCGACAGAAGGTGTGGCTTTGGAACTTACTCCATAAAAAATGAAAAAAGGAGAAATGAGGATGCTTAATTTTACAGTTGGTCCAGTAATGTCAGACGATGTGGTGCGTGCTGTTGGTGCGGAACAAGTCCCATATTTCAGAACTTCAGAGTTCTCTTCAATTATGCTTGAAAACGAGAAGTTGATGAAGAAGTTTGCTAAAGCTGGCGATGACGCCCGAACGGTGTTTATTACTGGTTCTGGTACGGCTTCTATGGAAGCTACAGTTATGAATGTCTTTGACAAGACAGACAAAGTGTTGGTCGTAAACGGGGGAAGCTTTGGTCATCGCTTTGTTGAACTGTGCCAGATTCATGATATTCCGTATGAGGAAATCAAACTCGAACCAGGGAAAGCATTGAAGACTGAGCAATTGGCTGCGTATAATAATAAGGGGTTTACAGGATTTTTGGTCAATGCACATGAAACATCGACGGGTGTTCACTATGATATGGAAATGATTAGTGAATTCTGCAAAAGGAATAGTCTTTTTTTGGTTGTAGATGCAATCAGTTCTTTCTTGGCGGATGATTTTGACATGAAAGGGCTGGGTGTGCAGGTAATGATTACAGGCTCGCAGAAAGCATTGGCTTGCCCCCCCGGAGTATCGATTATAGTTCTTTCTCATGAAGCGGTTGAGCGCATTGAAAAACATGATGTAAAGTGCATGTACCTGGATTTGAAGTCGGCACTTAAAAATGGGGAGCGAGGACAGACACCTTTCACACCAGCTGTCGGAACACTGCGCCAAATTAATGCACGCCTGAAAGAAATTGAAGCTGCAGGCGGCGTTGAGGCGGAAACAAAGAAAATTGCAGAACTGGCTCAGGATTTCAGAAAAAAAATTCAAGGACTTCCATTCGAGATTGTTTCTGAGTCGATGTCCAATGCGGTTACACCACTACACCCGCTGCATGTGTCAGCCTATGAGATATTTATTAGGCTCAAAAATGAATATGGTATTTGGATTTGTCCCAATGGTGGAGAAATGAAAGAAAAAATCTTCCGCGTAGGCCACATTGGCGCATTGACGAAAGAAGATAATACTACCCTTGTAGATGCTTTTAAGGATTTGCAGAAGCGTGGGCTTCTTTAATTGATATGGAAGGAAGCAAGATATGGTAAAGGTTATTACGTATGGTACTTACGACTTGCTTCACTATGGTCATATCAAGCTTTTAGAACGCGCGAAAGCACTGGGTGATTATTTGATTGTAGGCGTTACGGCAGACGACTATGATAAAACGCGCGGAAAAATAAATGTGCAACAATCTCTAATGGAGCGTATTGAAGCTGTACGCGCCACAGGGCTTGCGGATAAGATCATTGTTGAAGAATATGAGGGCCAGAAAATAGACGATATTCGCAGGTATGATGTAGATATATTTACGGTTGGCTCTGACTGGGTCGGAAAATTCGATTACTTAAATGAATATTGTAAGGTGGTGTATCTACCGAGAACAGAGGGAATCTCTAGCTCCGAAGTTCGTAGCGAACAGTACAAACTGCGCATGGGAATTGTTGGAAGAGCTGCTTTTAGAACAAAGTTTGTGACAGAGTCCAAGTATGTAAACGGTGTAGAAGTGATTGGCGTATGTGTGCCTCAGAAAAGCGTGGAATCTGAATATGGCAAAATGTTCTTTACTGAAAATTATGAGGAACTTCTCGAAAAGGTGGATGCAGTATATATCATATCTAAACCAGAAAGGCACTATGAGGATGTAAAAAAAGCACTTCTAAAAGGAAAGCATGTTTTATGCGAATCTCCTATCGCGTTAAAAGAATCGGAATGTGAAGAGCTGTATGCATTTGCTAAAGAGCGAGGATTGGTTCTTATGGATGCCATAAAAACAGCCTATTCAACAGCATACGAAAGACTGGTTCTTCTTGCAAAATCAGGGAAAATTGGAAAGGTTGTTTCCGTTGATGCAGTGTGTACTAGTCTACGGGATGGAATTTCAATTGCTGGAACTGATTTGACTCAGAAATGGAATAGCATGTGCGGCTGGGCTCCAATTGCATTGTTACCGGTTTTTCAAATCCTTGGAACAGATTACAACAAAAAAATCATTACAACAAAATTTTTGGATAAATCAGTCAATATGGATGCCTTTACGAAAATCGACTTTACATACGATGATGCTGTTGCGTCGATCAAAGTTGCAAAGGCAGCGAAATCTGAGGGCGAGTTGATTGTGACGGGAACTACAGGATACATCTATGTCCCGGCGCCTTGGTGGAAAACGGACTATTTCGAAGTACGATATGAGAATCCAGAGAACAATAGAAGGTTTTTTTATCAACTTGATGGTGAGGGAATTCGATATGAAATCGTATCATTTTCAAAGCAAATTGAAAATGGACGAAACATGAGTGTGGTTTCAAATATGGTGTCGATGAATATTGTGAAGATTATTGAAGATTTTAATTCTCGGACCGATGTCATAGAAATAGGTGAAAGAAATGTCTGACATTGTTGAATTAACAAAAGAGCAGCTTCGACAGCTTCAATTGATAGACTTGGAGATGATGATTGAAGTGGATAGAATCTGTAGAAAAAACGGAATAAAGTATTCCCTTTCGGGAGGAACACTTTTAGGGGCGATAAGGCATAAGGGGTTCATCCCATGGGATGATGATGCGGATATAATGTTTACGCATGAAGAGTATGAGAAGTTCTACCGTGCATGTAAAAGTGATTTGGATACAGCAAGGTTCTTCCTTCAAGATTTTAGAACGGATTCAGGGTATCGGTGGGGATACGGAAAACTGCGGAGACGGAATACAGAGTACATAAAGCGAGGACAGGAACATCTGGAGCAGAAAACGGGGGTCTGTATCGATTTATTTGAGTATCAGTATCTTCCTGACAACTTGCTGGCAAGAAAAATATATCAGGCAAAGATGTTTTGCTTAAGAAAAGTGATGTACTCATCGCTGGGAAAATTTGCGGAGAAAAACTTTGCTTTGCGGTTGTGGTATAGGCTGCTTGAATTAATTCCAATCCGTGTCGTTCATGATATTAGGTTGCATGATTTAGACAGAGCAAATGATTTGAACAGTAATAAAATGTCATGTGAAATGTTTCCGGATCCGGCGAAAAAAGACGGTATAGACAGCAATATTTTTAAGAAATATGTGGACGTAGAATTTGAAGGAATGTCTTTTATGGCAACAAGGGAATATGACAAATATCTGACGGTCTCTTATGGAAATTATATGCAACTTCCTCCTGAAGAAAAAAGGAAGGGCGTTATGAACGCTGTGCAATACAAGCTTATCCCGGTAGAGTATTCTGATTTGTACAGAAGATATAAAGAAAAAAGTAAGTGACTCTCCCTAAGAGAAATGAGAAAACGATTTGACTGCCGCACTTTGAACCGAACCCCGTCAAGAGGACAATGAAATAAGATTTTTGCTACCAAGTTTCGTCTGCCTGCACAACATGCTGTCTACACAGAATATGGTTTTCAGTTCCGGGACTGGTGGCAGGAGCCATCGTGATGAATGCAGACGGTGGCATTGAAGAACTTGTTTTTGATGCTGGAGCAGAAGAAGATTTTAAGAAGAAGCGTGACAGCCGCATTCAGTTTTGTAAAAAATATCAAGACAACGGGAAACCGAATTTTGGTTCTGTCTTTTGTACATTTAATCCTTATGATATGGAAATAATCCGAAAAGTGCCTTTTGGAAAGAAAAATGTTCACTTTTCCGGAAAAACCGGAAATTGGATTGTGAATGAAAAAGAAAGAACTTTTAAGGATGTATGTAGCTGTATGGAAAAGCGGAAAAACTTCATGCCTTGCTAGGGGAAAAATGCATGCCGGAAGTTATTATTTGGAAGTGATTTGCGGCAGCGGAAGAAAGATTAATGAAAAAGGAGAAGTACATGAGCGATCAGGGATATACTATTGATATTCAAGAATTGGCGTATTTGCTGGTGAAAAGGTGGTATTTAATTCTGGGATGTACTGTTATTATGGGAATTGCGGGCTATGCATTTGGTACTAACAGTGATCAATATACAGCGACGCAAACCCTTGTAATTACTGCATCGAAAGATACTTTAACAGCCGTTTCGAGGGTGCAAGGCGATTCGTTGCTTATCGATGGTAAGACATATGACCTTACCATAGAACAGAACAGTACGAAAGAGAGCGCAACCGAGCGCTTGACGGCATCAAAGCAGTTGGCGCCGATATTCAGGTCTGTTTTGACAAGCGATGCTATTCTACAACAAGTGGCAGATGATCTTGACAGTATGACGGTGGAAGCGTTGAAAAATATGATTACTGTAAGTACAGATGCTGCACCTATGGTGGTTGTGACAGTTAAGGGAGAAACAGAGTCCACGGTTAGTACGATATGTGAAAAATTGGTAACAGCAGGTATTAAAAAGTTCCCGGAGATTGCAGAAGCGGAAAGTGTGACCCCACTGGGAGAAATGAGCGTAAAGTATACGGGTACTACTTCGAATACGAAGAAGAATGCACTTATCTTTGCGGTTTTGGGTTTCGTGTTAAGTGTTGTAGTTGTGATTGTACGTCGCTTGACAGACGATACCGTGCGCACAGGTAGTGATATTGTTAACGGATTGGGAATGGAAGTTTTGGGGGTTATTCCGACAGAGGAGGGAAAAAGGCGTGTTTAAAATAGAGCAAAGTGCTGTGCAGGAAGGCATGGACGAAAAAAGCATAATTATGGAAGCCTACCGTACCCTTGGAGCAAATTTAATTAACCAAATCGGAAAAGAAAAGAGCGGTATAGTTGTATTTACAGTTCCTGATGAAAAAACGAATTCGGTGTCTGTTGTACAGAATCTTGCTTCTGTTATGATGGAGATGGGGCGAAAAGTACTCGTAATTGATGCGGAATTGAGGAATAAAGTGCTTACTCGAGAGTCGGACAAAGAAACCGCAGAGGGGTTCGCTGAATGGCTTCTGGGTGAGACGTCCTTGCAGGGCGCGACACAAAAAGACGCAATGCGACATTTTGAAATAATGCCTGCAGGGAAGAAGCCGATTCCGGCTGGAATATTGGCGCGGAAAGAAAGCGAGAATGCGGTTCATAGCTTGAAAGATGTGTACGACTGCGTGTTGGTTTTGACATCTGCAATGGATAAGACAGCGGATGCATTGGTGTTGGGACAGGTGGCAGATGGAGCGGTAATAGTTCTTACGGCAGGGAAATCCCGAAAACAGGTTGCAGAATTGGCAAAAGAAAAGTTAGAAGCAGCGGGTGTGAAGGTTTTCGGAGCAATTTTAAGTGAGTATGATGTGAAAACCAGCACAAAGCTAGATGGGTATTACTACATGTATAAGGGCCGGGGCAAGAGCGCCGACATAAGATAAGCAAACTGCTCCCGGAGAAAAAATGGTTTCGATGCGCAGCATTTTTGAGTACCGGTGGCGTGATCCTTACAGGGTCATCGGCTTTGTGGGATGCTGCATAATTTTGACTGTCAGTGTACGGAAGGACGCGAAAGTAGAATGGAAACGGCTTGCTGTTCCGGCATTATTGTGTGTAACTATATTTATTGATCCAGTTACAACACACATTCTCGTAAAACAATCTGAGGAAACACAGGTTCTTCGTTTTTTCTGGATTGCGCCGGTATCACTCACGGTTGCGGCGACATTGGTATGTCTTCTGGAGAAAATTGTGTATGGAAAAGAATATCTGCTATACTGTTTGACGGAGGAACAACAGGAATGAAAATATTGGCATTACCGATTTTCCTTCTGGTTTTTGCGGTGATTCCGTATGGCATAGGCTATGCGCTTTTTGGAAAGATAAGGCATGGAATAGCAACAATAGGAGGCTTTTTTTTCAGCCTCGCTATTTTTGAGATGCTGATGCTGTTTTTTCATGTTACGATGGGAAGTTTGCGTGCTATGACGTTCCTTTGGTGCGCAATTTGTGGAAGCGTATCTTTATATGGTTGGCACATGTCTAAAAAAGATGGTGTCGCATTATGTGGAAAACTGGAAAAACCCTCTGATAGGGTGGAAACGATACTGTGCGTGGCCGTGTTGTTCTTAGTTGTGTCGACTACGGCAAATGCAGTTTGGAATACGACGTATTTGGATTGGGATGACCAAACATATTGTGCAAACGCGGTGGGATCTTGGTATACGGATCTTGTCAATAGAATCGCCCCGGAGTCAGGACAGCTGAAGGAAGCGTTTTACGATAAAAAGTATGTTATAGCTGGATGGCCTATTTTCAGCGCAGTACTGGCTGTACTTACAGACATACATCCTGCAGTAATTTATAGAACGATTTTGCCCCTAATAGAAATTCCACTGGCCTATTTTATTATTTACCAAACACTCTACAACGTTTTAAGTGGGAACATAAAAAAAACACTTTTAAGCATTGTTATTGTACAGATACTCATCTTTCAGACGGCTGAACTTTCGGTCGGTACAAGCAGGGAGTGGTGGTTCCTAGTCAATGCTTGGTCAGGAAAGGCACTTTCGTTTAATATTATGATTCCATTAATCTTGTGGTTAATGTTCGAAATAGAGGACTGCAATGATGAAAAAAGAAGAAAAAAATTATGGAGAGTACAGTTTGTAATCTGCTTTGCGTGTTGTTCGATTGCGGCATCGTTATTTATGACGGTTCCTGTTACATTAGCGATTTGGGGTAGCTTATACTTGATTAGAACAAAGAGATGGAAAGAATTTGCGGATGTGTGCATTTGCGCGCTTCCAACGGTTATTTGCGCACTGTGGACACTGCATTGAAACAAAAAGGGGCTGCTGCACATCATTTGGGTGGAAAGTGCAACAGCATCCCTAAAAATTAGACGTATATGTTAGTGCCGACCTATTCTGTCGGGGAAAAATACTCCGCATGTGACAGTAAATCATTTGGCAAAAGTTGTACATGGCGAGCTTTGCAAAGATTTCTTGGCAAATAAAGTCGACCTTTTTTGAGTGAGACAAAGCAAAGCCCCGCTACCTATGAATCTGTAACAAAATGATGTTATTATCCGGGATAAGGTACTTTTGTGTGCGATATTACAGTAGCTTACTCCCCAGCGCGCGGCTTGTGCGGGAGAGGGAGAGGTTGGCAAGCTCCT
>ERZ1673703.1206-NODE-1206-length-23229-cov-10.498188_pt1 | contig 23229 bp, 16 predicted proteins | sample MGYA00580233_ERZ1673703 | MGnify/ENA primary metagenome ERZ1673703 (study PRJEB41218, sample SAMN15661748) | gut metagenome | host: Homo sapiens | place: Canada: London | collected 2015-08-20/2019-03-30 | study: EMG produced TPA metagenomics assembly of... | reverse complement strand
TGCCAGCAGAACGTCAACGACGGCGAGAAGATCAAGGGCGTTTTGCAGGATGTCGGCTACGGCCTGTGCGACAATGTCGAACACGCCGACCTCATCCTGTTCAACACCTGCGCCGTGCGTGAGCACGCCGAGCAGCGCGTTTTCGGCAATGTCGGCGCGCTGAAAAAGCTCAAGGAGCAGAACCCGCGCCTGATGATCGGCGTCTGCGGCTGCATGGCCCAGCAGGAGCACATCGTCGAAAAGCTGCGCCAGAGCTACCCCTATGTGGACCTTGTCTTTGGCGTGGACGGCATTGACAGGCTGCCCGCCATGCTGGCCGAGCGCATCCGCAAGGGCAAGCGCTATCTGGAAAAGCCCACCGAGCGCAACGCCGTGGTCGAGGAGCTGCCCATCCGCCGCGATTCCGGCTTCCGCGCGTGGCTGCCCATCATGTACGGGTGCGACAACTTCTGCACCTACTGCATCGTGCCCTACGTCCGCGGGCGGGAACGCAGCCGCGAGCCCGCCGCAATTCTGGCGGAGTTCAGGCAGCTTGTCGAGCAGGGCTATAAGGAAATCACCCTCCTGGGCCAGAACGTCAACAGCTACGGCAAGGGGCTGGAACATCCCATCGACTTTGCCGACCTTTTGAACCTGCTGTGCGAAGTCCCCGGCGACTACCAGATCCGATTCATGACGAGCCACCCGAAGGACGCCAGCCGCAAGCTCATCGACACGATTGCCGCGCAGGAGCATCTGTGCAAGCATATCCACCTGCCCGTGCAGTCCGGCTCGGACCGGCTGCTCAAGGAGATGAACCGCCACTACAACGTCGCGCAGTACATGGATCTGATCCGTTACGCCAAGGAAAAAATTCCCGGTGTGACCTTCTCCAGCGACATCATTGTCGGCTTCCCCGGCGAGACGGAGGAGGACTTTGCCGCAACGCTCGACCTCATCCGTGAGGTGGGCTATATGCAGCTGTTTACCTTCATCTATTCCAAGCGCGCCGGCACCCCGGCGGCCAAGCTGCCCGACCCAACGACCCACGCTGAGAAGGCCGCCCGCATGGACCGCCTGCTGAAAACGCAGGAGGAGTTCGCCTTTGCCGCCACCGCCGCCATGGCAGGCCGGACCGTCCGCGTGCTGGTCGAGGCTGCTGGCCGCAATGAGGGCACTGTCAACGGACGCCTCGATAACAATCTGGTCGTGGAGTTCAAGGCTCCTGAAAGTCTTATCGGCCAGTGGGCCGACGTCCACATTACCGGCTCGCGCGCCGCACTGCTGGTGGGCGAGCTTGCTGAATAAACCCATACATTATATTTATATAAGGAGAATTTTACAATGGATTGCATTGATCTTTTCAAGAAAGCCGCCGCTGCCCTGCAGACTGACCCCCGCTACCTGGAGCTGGACGCTGCCCGCCGTGAGAACGACATGGACGAGGAGCTGCAGAACATGATCGGTGAGTTCAACCTCGCCCGCCTCGACCTGAACAATGAGAGTGCCAAGGCCGAGACCGATGCCGCCCGCGTGGCCGAGCTGAACCAGTGCGTCAACGACCTGTACAGCCAGATCATGGCCAGCGAGGGCATGGTCCGCTACAACGCCGCCAAGGCCGAGTGCGAGGCAATGGTCAGCCACATTGACGCCATCATCAACACCGCTATGAACGGCGGCGACCCCATGACCGTGCAGGCCCCCACCGGCGGCTGCACCGGCAGCTGCTCCACCTGCGGCGGCTGCCACTAAAGCTTGTGACGCGGGGCAGAGAGGCCGTAGGGGCGCATTCTATATGCGCCCGCAGCACTGTACGCAGCCGCATACCTTCCGGGCGGATAGGGAATCCGCCCCTACAAGAACAACATACCAACAAGAATCAACAGGAGTGTGAAACATGGCCGAGCAAGCAGTATCGCCCATGATGCAGCAGTATTTTGAAATCAAAAAACAGCATCCCAATGAGATTCTGTTCTACCGCGTCGGTGACTTCTATGAAATGTTCTACGACGACGCGCTGACGGCTTCGCGGGAGCTGGAGCTGACGCTGACCGGCAAAAACTGCGGCAAGGAAGAACGCGCCCCTATGTGCGGCGTGCCGTTCCACTCCTACGAGACTTACATGGCACGCCTGGTCGCCAAGGGCTACAAGGTCGCCATCTGTGAGCAGATGGAGGACCCTGCCCTCGCCAAGGGTCTTGTCAAGCGCGACATCATCCGCGTTGTCACGCCCGGCACGGTCATTGAAAGCAGTATGCTGTCCGAGGATAAAAACAACTATCTGGCGAGCATTTACTGCAAGCGCACCCGCGGCCGCTGGCGTGCGGGCGTCTGCTTTGCGGACGTTTCCACCGGCGAGGCCTACGCCACCGAGCTGAACGCTGAAAAAATCGGCGGAGCCATCATCACCGAGCTGTGCCGCTATATGCCCAGCGAGATTTTGATCTGCCCGCCGATGCTTGACTTTAAAGATGTCACGACATACATCAAGCAGCACACAAACGCCCTGGTCGAGCTGCGCGAGGATGCCTGCTTTAAGGACGCCGTCATGGAGCAGACCATGGCCGACCAGTTCGGTGCCGACTGGCGCACGACCCTCGGCTATGAGAAGGACGCGCTTGTCCCGTATGCTGTGGCGGCGCTTCTCAACTACCTGCACGAGACGCAGAAGCACGGCGTTGAGCGCATCAAGACCGTGCAGAACTACGCGGACGCGCAGTATATGCGCCTGTCGCCTGTGACCCGCGCAAATCTGGAACTGACCGAGACGATGCGCGGGCGCGAGAAGCGCGGTACGCTGCTCTGGGTGCTCGACAAGACCGAAACCTCGATGGGCAAGCGCCTGCTGCGCTCCTGGATCGAGCAGCCCCTTGTGGACGCCGAGGCCATCAACGCGCGGCTCTGTGCGGTGCAGGCGCTCTATTCTGCCAGCATCGCCCGCGCCGATTTGAAAGAAGCCCTCGGCCATGTCTTTGACATTGAGCGGCTGACGACCCGCATTCTCTACGGCTCCGCCACCCCGCGCGAGGTCAAGGCACTGGGGGATACCTGCGCCATGCTGCCCCAGGTCAAGGCCCAGGCTGCGGCCTGCGGTGCGCCGCTGCTGACGCAGCTGGCTGACCAGATCGACCTGCTCGAGGATGTCTTGCAGAACATCCAGACTGCCCTTGTGGATGACCCGCCCGCCAACATGAAGGACGGCGGCGCCATCCGCGCGGGCTTCAACAGCGAGGTCGACGAGCTGCGCGACATCATGCACGGCGGCAAGGGGTATCTGTCAAACCTTGAGGCCCGCTACCGCGAGGAAACCGGCATCCCCAAGCTGAAGATCGGTTTCAACAAGGTGTTCGGCTACTATATCGAGGTCAGCCGCTCCTACACCGACTCGGTGCCCGATACCTTCACCCGCAAGCAGACGCTGACGACGGGGGAGCGCTACATCACGCCCGAGCTGAAGGAGCTGGAAAATAAGATCCTCGGCGCAAACGAGCGTCTGCTGGTTCTGGAACACCAGCTGTTTGCCGACCTGCTTTCGTCGATCTCCGCCGAGGTCGTCCGCATCCAGCGCACGGCATCGGCTGTGGCCCAGCTCGATGTGCTGGCAGGCTTTGCCGAGGCGGCGCTGCAAAACAACTACGTCATGCCAAACGTGGATGAGAGCGGCGTTATGGAGATCAAGGAGGGCCGCCACCCGGTCATTGAACAGATGCTCAAGGGCAGTCTGTTTGTGCCCAACGATACGATGCTCGACGAGGACGAGAACCGGATGCTGCTCATCACCGGCCCGAACATGGCCGGTAAATCTACGTACATGCGCCAGAATGCGCTGATTGCCCTGATGGCGCAGATCGGCAGCTTTGTGCCTGCCGCCGCGGCGCATATCGGCGTGGTGGATGCCATCTTCACCCGCGTCGGCGCGTCGGATGACCTCGCCGCCGGGCAGTCGACCTTCATGGTCGAGATGACCGAGGTCGCGGAGATCCTGAAAAACGCGACGAAGGACAGCTTAGTGATTCTGGATGAAATTGGCCGCGGCACTTCGACGTTTGACGGCATGAGCATTGCGCGCAGTGTGGTAGAATTTATCTGCGAGAACATCGGCTGCAAGACGCTGTTCGCCACGCACTACCACGAGCTGACGAGCATGGAGCAGGATATTCACGGCGTCAAAAACTATAATATCGCCGTCAAAAAGCGCGGCGAGGACATCACGTTTTTGCGCCGCATTGTGGCAGGCCCCGCCGACGACAGCTACGGCATCGAGGTCGCGAAGCTCGCGGGTCTGCCCGGCAGCGTGACAAAGCGCGCCCACGCCGTGCTGCGCCAGCTGGAGGCCAGCGCGCCGGGCCGCAATAACACGATGCAGCTCGACTTTGACACCGTCGAAGCTTACAACAACCCCAGCGTGCCCAGCGAGGTCGTCGAAAAGCTCCATAATGTAGACATTGAGACGCTGACCCCGCTGGAGGCACTGAACTTCCTGTACGAACTGAAAAATACACTGGACAAAGACTAAAGGCAGGTGAAAACCATGGCGGAAATTCGTGTACTGGACAAGCATACCGCAGAGCTGATCGCGGCGGGCGAGGTCGTCGAACGGCCCGCCTCCGTGGCGAAGGAGCTGCTGGAAAATGCCATCGACGCGGGCGCGACGCAGATCACGCTGTCGGCGGTGCGCGGCGGCATCCAGCAGCTGCAAATCGTAGATAACGGCTCAGGTATAGAAGCAGAATATATCGATAAAGCGTTTATCCGCCATGCCACCAGCAAGATCGCGACGGCGGAGGACCTCGGGCACATCCATACCCTGGGCTTCCGCGGCGAGGCGCTTGCCTCCATTGCCAGCGTCGCCCGCGTCGAGGTGCTGACCCGCACCGAGGCCGACGAGTACGCCTGCTGCTACCGCATCGAAGGCGGTGAGGAGCGTGGGATGGAGCCCGGCGCGCGCCCCGTCGGCACGACGATCACGGTCAGTGACCTGTTTTACAACACGCCCGCCCGCATGAAGTTTTTGAAAAAGGACGCCAGCGAGGGCACGTTTGTGGCCGAGACCGTCCTGCACGCGGCGCTGTCCCACCCGGAGATCAGCTTCCGCTATCTGCGCGACGGTAAGCAGCAGTATGTGACCCCCGGTGACGGCGACCTGCGCAGTGCGGTCTACGCGGTCCTGGGCCGTGAATTTGCCCGCGACCTGCTGCCCGTGGACGGCGGCAGCGAGCTGTACCATGTGACCGGCCTGGTCACGCCGCCGCGTGCCTGCCGCGCCAGCCGCGGTGCGCAGCATTTCTTTGTTAATGGCCGCTACGTCAAAAACCGCACAATGATGGCGGCGCTCGAAAACGCCTACAAGGGCACGATGATGCAGGGCAAGTTCCCGGGCGCGGTGCTCATGCTGGAGCTGCCGCCCGACATGGTCGATGTCAACGTCCACCCGGCGAAAACCGAAATTCGCTTTGCGAAAGAGAGTGACGTCTTTGACGCTGTCTACCGCGCCGTGCGCGCCGCGCTGGCAACGCCCGGCAGCGGCGAGTGCCGCTTTGAGATGGGCCACACCGCGCCCGAAGAAAAGCCCGGGCAGACCGTGCTGCAGCCCGCCGCCCCGGCACCTGCCGCGCGGCCCGCTGCGACCCAGCCGAAAAAGGGCGGCTTTACGACGCTGTCCGCGGCAGAATACCGCGCTTTGAACGGTCTGACCGCGCCCGTGCCAGCGCGCCCGCTGCCGACGGCGCAGGGCGTTCAGAATGCACAGGACACACAGCCTGTCCCGGGCGTGCTGGAGGCACAGTCCCCGAAGCCCGCCTACACGGCGGGACCCGCACCGAGACCGCTGACCCCGGTCACGCCGGTGACGGCGGTTGAAACGCCCGCGTCGGAGCCCGTAACGATTCCCGCCCCGCAGCCGATGCCCCACGCCGTCAGCGATGACACGGTGCTGGACATCCTGCCGGAGCTGCCCGACGAGGCCCCCGCAGCAGACCCCGAGACGGATTACGTTCGGAATGACCCGCATGCTTTAAGCGCCCTGCCCGACATGGTCAGCACACGTCCCGAGCAGACGACGCTGACCCCGCCGCCTGCAAGCGAGCCGCTGCGCCTTGTCGGCGAGGTGTTCAAGACCTATATCATCACCGAGCGCGGCAGTGAGCTTTGCCTTATCGACAAGCACGCTGCGCATGAGCGCATTCTGTTTGAGCAGCTGGCCAAGGACTACGGCAGCGTGCCGTCCCAGATGCTGCTCGTCCCTGTGCAGGTCAATCTGACCGCCGCGGAAAAACAGGCCGTTTTGCAGAACCTTGACCTTCTGACCGATGCCGGCATCGAGGCCGAGGACTTCGGCGGCTCGACTGTTGTCGTGCGCGCCGTGCCCGCGGACGTGCCGGTGGACGATGTAGAGGATATGATCGTGGAGCTGGCGGCAAAGCTCGCCGACGGCGGACGCGACGCCCTGCGTGAAAAGACCGAGTGGGTGCTGCATTCCATCGCCTGCCGCGCGGCCATCAAAGCGGGGGACCGCACGAACGCCGCCGAGATGCTCGCGCTGGCCCAGCACATCATGGACGGCACGGTCCCGCCGTTCTGCCCGCACGGGCGGCCCTGCGTATTGAAAATCACCCGGAAGGAGCTGGAAAAGCAGTTTGGCCGACTTGTCTAAACCCCGCGTCGTCGCCGTCGGCGGGCCGACGGCCAGCGGCAAGACCGCACTTTCCGTCGCGCTGGCCAGAGCCTTTGACGGCGAGATCATCAACGCAGACTCGATGCAGATTTACAAAAATCTCGACGTAGGCACGGCGAAGCCGAGCGCGCAGGAGCGGCAGGGGATACCGCATTATCTTTTGGACTTTCTGTCGCCGGAGACCCCCTACAGCGTGGCGGATTTCACCGCCGCCGCCGACCCGCTGATACGGGACATCACGGCCCGCGGCAGACTGCCCCTCGTCGTGGGCGGCACGGGGCTGTATATCACCAGTCTTTTGAGCGGTATGGCGTTTGCCCCGGAAAAGACCGACCCCGCCATCCGTGCCCGATTACAGGCGCGGGCGGACACTGAGGGCGGCGCGGCACTTTACGCCGAGCTGCAAAGGATCGACCCCGACTACGCCGCTCAGGTCCACCCCAACAACCTGCCGCGCGTCATCCGCGCACTGGAGCTGTTTGAAGCCACAGGCCGCCGCATGAGCGACCAGCGCCGCGAGGCCAGGCCCGCCGAGGCACCCTACCATGCGCTCTGCCTCTGCCTGACCTGCCGGGACCGCGCAGTGCTGTACAGCCGCATTGACCGCCGTGTGGACGAAATGGTCGAAAACGGTGTGCTGGACGAATCAAGGCAGGTCTACGACCACCGCGATGCCTACCGCACGGCGGCGCAGGCCATCGGCTACAAGGAATTCTTCCCGTACTTTGAGGGCACGGCCAACCTGACCGAATGCACCGAGCGTCTCAAGCAGGCAACGCGCAACTACGCCAAGCGCCAGCTGACCTGGTTCCGCCGTCAGAACGACGCGGTGTGGCTCTATCTGGATGAGGAGGATGTCACCGAGCGCGCCTGCACGCTGGTGCGGGCCTTTTTGCACAACGAGGAATAACGGAAAGGAGGGTGCACCGTGAGCAACCGGCAGGACCGCCCGCTGGCAAAAAAACTTTTACACGCGCTGGGTCTGCTGGCACTGGCACTCTTCCTGCTGTATGTTGCCGTCCAGTTCGTGCTGATCTTCCATCGGTCCTACAAGACCGAGACTGCCATCCGCTACACGTTGGCCGAAAGTCTGAACCTGACCGGCGTTGTGGCATTTGACGCTGTGGATGTGCCGGGCAGCGGCAATCTCGGCTATCTTGTGCAGGATGGCGAGCGCGTGACGAACGGCACGGTGGTAGCCGAATGCTACACCGATGACACCCAGGGCCTGCAGCGTGAGCGTCTGGACCGGCTCGAGCGCTCCATCACGCTGCTTACGAAGTCGCAGAATTCTGCCGGCAGTGAGCTTTCGGTGCTGACAAACCAGACGAAGCAGGCGTTGTACAACCTGCTGGATAAGCTGGACACTGCCCAGTATACCGGCATCTCCGACGCGCAGGACAGCTTTCTGCTGGCCCAGAACCGTCTGCAGATCAGCACCGGGCAGACGGCGGATTTCTCCCAGTCCATCGCAGCGCTGCAGACCGAGTACGACGGCATCAAGGCACAGCTCGACACGCTGCAGACCGTCACCGCCACAACGAACGGCTATTTCAGCCGCACGGAGGCCTCGCCCGCCATCCGGACGGACTGCCAGGCGCTGGCCGATGCCGACCCGGCCACGCTGCAAAAAATGCTGGCAGACGGCTTCCCGGCAGCGGATACAAACCGCGCCGGACAAATCGCGACGGGCTTCAGCTGGAAATTCTACGCGGTCTGCGATTTGGATACCGCCGCACGGTTCGACGGTCTGTCCACGGTGAAAATCAGCGTACCCGGCAAGCAGAACACCCCGCTTTCCGCCACGGTGGAGGAAGTCACCGAGGACAAGGACAACGGCATTGCCAAGATCGTGCTGCAATGCCAGACCATCAGCGCCGAGGTCCTGGGCCTGGGCTGCGAGACCGTGCAGGTCGATTTAAAAACCTACGAGGGCATCCGCATCGACAAGGCGGCGCTGCATATCGTGAACGGCCAGCGCGGTGTCTATGTCAAGTACGGCAACCTGCAGCGCTTTTTGAAGATCACAACGCTGTATGAGAACGACAGCTACATTCTTGTCCCGGAGGACGGCAAGCTCGGCAGTGCAAATGAGGTGCGCCTCTATGATGAGATCATCGTGCAGGGCACAAATTTGGAGGATGGCAAACTATTGTAACGAAAATACGCCGTTTGTATTGACAAGACTGCCAAAAAAGAAGATAATATTTAATGTATATCGCTGTAATGACGCGCTGACGTAAACGGCGCTTTCTGATCAAAGGAGTTTTACGACCATGTCCATGCTTGACAGTTTGAGAAGCAAGCTCGGTATCGATCCCGACGCAGATTCCTATGTAGATGACACTGAAGAGAATGTTTTCCCCGGCGGGCAGGGGGCTGCAGCTGCGCAGGAGTATACCCAGCAGCAGGAGATCAAACAGCACAGCAATAAGGTCGTGAACATCAACGCGACGACCCAGCTGCAGGTCGTTCTGGTCAAACCGGAACGCTTTGACGATGCGTCCAGCATTGCGGACCAGCTCAACGCCAAGCATACTGTGGTGCTGAATCTGGAGTCTGCCAGCAAAGAGGTCTCCCGCCGTCTGATCGACTTCCTGTCCGGTGTAGCGTATGCCAACAACGGCCAGATCAAGCGCGTGGCGACCAGCACCTTCATTATTACGCCGTACAACGTTGATATTATGGGTGACCTGCTCGACGAGCTGGAAAACAATGGCGTCTTCTTCTGATACCGCCAATGCGGTACGCGGCTTTGTGCCGCCGCAGAATGACGACGAGCGCCGCCTGATGCGCCGCGTCGAGGAGCTGTGCCGCGTTGCGGTAAGCCGCGGCATCCCGCGTTATACGGGCTTTCTCTCGGACCGGGAGCAGAGCCTGGCGCAGGCCGCCTGCAACAAGGCCGGGTGCAGCTGCATCCGCTTTTGGGGCGGCTTTGACGCGGCAGAACGCCGGGTGCTCTGTATTGAGCCGCCCGACGCCTGGCAGGAAGAACCGCTGGCCTACCTGCAATGCACCGCTTACGGGGATAAACTGCCGACCCATCGGGATTATCTCGGTGCGATTCTGGGCCTTGGCCTTGAGCGCAGCTGCGTGGGGGACCTGCTGGCAGACCCCGAGCGTGAGGACACATTTTACGCGGTGATCCTCGCCGACAAGCAGGAATTTATAAACGCGGAGCTGACCGGCGCAGGGCACTGCACCGTGCATACTGCGTGCATCGACGCACTGCCCGCCCGTCTGGCCGAAAGCCGCGAGCGCACCCTGCAGGAGGCTACCGTGCCGTCCCTGCGTGCGGACGCAGTGCTGGCGGCCATGCTGCACACCTCCCGCACCCGCGCGGCAGAATATATCGCCGCGGGCCGTGTGGAGATCAACCACCTGCCGTTGAAGGCAGCCCACGAGACCGCCTACGCCGCGGATATTTTCACAGTGCGCGGCGTGGGGCGCTTCAAGCTGGCGGCCATCGGCGGCAAAAGCCGCAAGGATCGTCTGTTCATATCCTTTTACCAATATTGAGCGCAGGATCGCCCGCAGCGCTGCGGGCAGGGAATAACGGGGCCGTGTGCCCCGCATACAGGAGGAAAGCCGTCATGATCTCTTCCGAGGATGTCCGCCACGTCACATTTGACAAAGCGTTCCAGGGCTATCGCCGTGAGGATGTGGATGATTATCTCAAGCAGGTCGCCCAGGCAATGGACGACCTGGCTGCCCAGAATGATGATTTGCAGAAAAAGCTCGTCATGCTGGCCCAGCGCATTGAAAAATACCGAACGATGGAAAACTCCCTGAGTACGTCGATGATCAACGCCCAGCGCATGGGGGACAGTATTATCCGCGAGTCCAAGCAGAAAGCGGCGGAGATCATCCGCTCGGCCAACATCAAGGCGGAGGACCGCGAGCAGCGCGCCCGCGATGACGTCGAGCTGGCCAAGCAGGAGATCGTCACGCTCAAGGGTGAGGCAGACAGCTTCAAGCGTTCGCTGATCGAGATGTACCGCAAGCATATCAACCTTATCAATAAACTGCCCGATTATACCAGACGGCCCGAGGATGAACCCGTTCCGCCGCCGTCCCCGGCCCCGGAGCAGGCCGCTGCCCCTGCGGCGGAGCCGCAGCCCGCTGTGCAGGCCCCGGTCTACACGGCCCCCGCAGTCGCCCAGCCTGTGCCGGAGTCGGCCCCGGTACAGCAGGCAGCCCAGATGCCCGCCATGCAGGAGACGGCCTACTATGAGCCGCCCACAGCCCAGCCCGTGCCGGAGCCGACGGAAAGTGCCCGGGCTCAGGGCGAAAAGGTAGACACGGTGGAATTTGCCATCGCGCCGCACCCGGAGGAGCCGGAGGAAGCCGAGCCCGCCCCGATCCCCGTGGAGGAGCCCGCCATCGACGAGACGCGGTTCCAGGATGTCTCCGGCCTGTATGACGAGCCGGAGGCCAAGCCTGCCCGCCGCCGCAAGGCCGGTACGACCAGGCGCACGACCCGCAAAAAGGCAAGTGACGAACCGCAGGAGGAGCTGAATTCCCCGGCGTTCGATAACTTTGAAGGCGTTGACTTTGACAGCTGACGCCCGATGTGATATAACTAAAGAATCCAATAAATAGAGGAGAGTAGGAAACTTTGGCGCAGAACTACAACGACACCATCCATAAGATGCAGACCCCGTTTGAAATGCGGGCCGGTCTGCCGAAGAAGGAACCCAAAATGCTCGAGGACTGGGAGCAGAACCATGTCTATGAGCAGATGATTAAAAACAACGAGGGCAAGCCGCAGTACATCCTGCACGACGGCCCTCCGTATGCCAACGGCAATATCCACATGGGTACGGCCCTGAACAAGATCATCAAGGACATCATCATCCGCTATAAGAACATGTCCGGCTTCCAGGCACCCTACGTGCCCGGCTATGACACCCACGGCCTGCCCATCGAGCTGAAGGCGCTGAGCTCCCTCGGCGACAAGAAGGCCGGTGTCTCCAAGCTGGAGCTGCGCCAGATCTGCAAAGAGTTTGCCACCGAGCACATCGGCGTCATGAACGAGCAGTTCAAGCGTCTGGGCGTGCAGGGCGACTTTGAGAACCCCTACCTGACCCTGCGCCCCGAGTTTGAGGCACGCCAGGTCGAGATCTTCGGCGAGATGGCCAAGAAGGGCTACATCTACAAGGGCATGAAGGCCGTGTACTGGTGCCCCGAGGACCGCACCGCCCTGGCCGAGGCTGAGATCGAGTACGCTGAAGACGAGTGCGATTCCATCTATGTCCGCTTCAAGCTGACCGACGACCCCAACGGCGTGCTGGCCAAGCATAACATCCCGCTGGACAAGGCATGGATCGTCATCTGGACGACCACCACCTGGACGCTGCCCGCCAACGTCGCGACCTGCCTGAACCCCAATCTGGAATATGCCTTCGTCAAGATCGGTGACGCCTACCACATCATGGCCCGCGAGCTCGTTGAGTCCACGATGAAGGGCTGCCATATCGATGAGTACGAGGTCCTGCCCGAGACTGTTCTCGGCAGTGAGCTCGAGCTCATGCAGTATCAGCATCCGTTCCTTGACCGCAAGGGTCTGGTCATTCTGGGCGACCACGTCACGCTGGAAGGCGGCACGGGCTGCGTCCACACCGCTCCCGGCCATGGTGTTGAGGACTTTGAGGTCTGCGTCAATCACTATCCGCAGGTTCCCGTTGTCGTTCCCGTGGACGACGCGGGCCGCCTGACCGCCGAGGCGGGCGAGAAGTTTGCCGGTCTCAAGGTCTGGGACGCCAACAAGGTCATTCTGGAGCACATCAAGGAGAGCGGCCATCTGATGGGTGTGCAGCACATCACCCACCAGTACCCGCATTGCTGGCGCTGCCATCATCCCATCATCTTCCGTGCTACCGAGCAGTGGTTCTGCTCCATCGACGCCTTCAAGGAGGACGTCTACAAGGCCATTGACAGCGTGCACTGGCAGCCGGCGTGGGGCCATGACCGCATGGCCGGTATGGTCCGTGACCGCAGTGACTGGTGCATCAGCCGCCAGCGCGTCTGGGGCGTGCCCATCCCGGTATTCTACTGCAAGAAGTGCGGCAAGTACCATATCACCGATGCCTCCATCAAGGCTGTGTCCGACCTGTTCCGCAAGGAGGGCAGCGACGCCTGGTACAAGTACGCTGCCAACGACATCCTGCCCAAGACCGAGGTCTGCGAGTGCGGTGCCTCCGACTGGGAGAAGGACCCCGACATCATGGACGTCTGGTTCGACTCCGGCTCCACCTGGAGCGCTGTCTGCCGTGAGCGCCCCGAGCTGCGCTGGCCCGTTGACATGTATATGGAGGGTGCCGACCAGTTCCGCGGCTGGTTCCAGTCCAGTCTGCTGACCAGCGTCGCCACCCAGGGTGTGGCCCCGTACCGCGAGGTCCTGTGCCACGGCTGGGTCGTCGATGCCCAGGGCAAGCAGATGCACAAGTCCGCCGGCAACGGCATGGAGCCCAGTGAGATCATCCGCGACTACGGTGCTGACATCATCCGTCTGTGGGTCGCTTCCAGCGATTACACCGTCGACGTCCGCGCCGGTAAGGAAATTTTCCGCCAGCTGTCCGAGGCGTACCGCAAGATGCGCAACACGGCCCGCTTCATGCTGGGCAATATCAGCGACTTTGATCCCGCGAAGGATATGGTCGATGATGACCAGCTGTTCGAGATCGACCGCTGGGCGCTCGAGGCCTGCAACAAGCTGACCGCCACCATGCGCGATGCCTACGAGCACTACGACTTCAGCCGTGCCTACCACGCGCTGTACAACTTCTGCGTCATTGATATGTCCAACTTCTACATGGACGTCATCAAGGATCGTCTGTACTGTGCAGATGACCACGCACGCCGCTGTGCCCAGACCGCGCTGTACCGCATCCTGGTCGACTTCACCAAGCTGCTGGCACCCATCCTGTGCTTCACCAGCCAGGAGATCTGGAGCTACATCCCGAAGCTGGACGGCATGAAGGACTATGTTGTCTTTGAGCAGATGCCCGAGGCCAAGGCTGCCGCCGATGAGGCGTTTGAAGCTAAGTGGGACCGCATCATGGCCATCCGCGACGACGTCAAGAAGGTGCTGGAGCAGGCCCGTGCCGATAAGGTCATCGGCTCTGCGCTGGAGGCCGGTCTGACGCTGTACTGCAGCAAGGAGGTCTACGACTTCCTGAACGCCATCCCGATGGATGAGCTGGCTGACCTGTTCATCGTCTCCCACGTTGACCTTGTCGAGGGTGAGGGCGGCGTCAAGGGCCTGGTCGAGGGTCTCGGCGTCAGTGCTGCCCATGCGGCTGGCAACAAGTGCCTGCGCTGCTGGAAGTACGAGACCACCGTCGGTGAGGACGGCCTCTGCCCGCGCTGCGCTAAGGTCTTGAAGCAGTAAATTTACTCTACCGTCAGCGGTGCTTATACGTTTAAGCACCGCTGATTTTTTCGGATAAGGTGTTGTATGATTTCTGGTTTGTTATCGCTGGCAGGAGCGGCCATTCTGGTCGTCATTGACCAGCTCATCAAGCACTGGGCCACGGCGGCGCTGCTGCCGGTGGGCAGCATGGATGTGCTGCCCGGCGTTGTGGAGCTGCGCTACTGCCTGAATGACGGCATGGCGTTTTCGATGCTGGCCGGTAAGCAGGGACTGCTCATCGGCATGACGTCGGTCATGCTGCTGGCTGTCCTTATCATGCTGTTCGTGCGCAAAATGCCGCTGACAGAGCGCGCAGCCTGGACGCTGGTACTGGGCGGCGGCGTGGGCAACCTCATTGACCGCGTGCTCAACGGTGTGGTCGTGGACTACATCAACGTGCTGTTCATGCGGTTTGCCATCTTCAATTTTGCGGACATCTGCGTCTGTGTCGGCGTCGGCCTGCTGATGCTTGCCGTGCTGCTGGACTCTTTCAAAAAGGATAAGACCGCAGAGCCAAAGGCGGACGAAGATGGAGCGGCTTGAGCTTACCGCAGCCCCCGGCGACAGCGGACGCCTGGACGCCTGGCTGGCCGGGCAGTGCCCGACGCTGTCCCGCAGTGCGCTGCAAAATCTGATCGAGCAGGGGCTTGTGACCTGCGGCGGCGCGCCCGTCAACAAAAAGGATAAGGTGGCGCCCGGCAAAGTCTACGCCATCGACCTACCTGACCCGCAGCCCATCGAGGCCCGGCCCCAGAACATCCCGCTGGACATTGTGTACGAGGACGACGACCTGCTCGTTGTCAACAAGCCTAAGGGCATGGTCGTGCACCCGGCCCCCGGCAACCCGGACGGCACGCTCGTCAACGCGCTGCTTTACCACTGCGCGGGGCAGCTGTCGGGCATCGGCGGGGCCATCCGCCCGGGCATCGTCCACCGCATTGATAAGGACACGAGCGGCCTTCTCGTCGTTGCCAAAAACGATGCCGCCCATCAGGCGCTCAGCGCCCAGATGAGCGTACACAGCATCCACCGCGTCTACCATGCCGTGGTGTACGGTAACCTCAAGGAGGACGAGGGCTTTGTGGAAAAGTGGCTCGGACGCGACCCGCGGGACCGCAAGAAAATGGCCGTCCTGGCCGAGAACGCGGCGGGGGCCAAGTATGCCTACACGGGCTGGCAGGTGCTGGAACGCTGCGGCAATTTCACGTACATTGCGTGCAAATTAAAGACCGGGCGCACCCATCAGATTCGTGTACACATGGCCTCGACGGGGCATCCGTTGGCAGGGGATGCTGTGTACGGCCCCAAAAACTGCATCAAATCGCTGAATGGCCAGTGCCTGCACGCCAAGGAGCTGGGCTTTGTCCACCCGCGGACAGGGGAGTGGATGCAGTTTGATTCGCCCCTGCCGCCCTATTTTACAGAGCTTCTGACACGGTTAAGAAAGGAACATCGCGCATGAAACCACCCCTAAGCGATACCCTTGTGATCTGTGATATGGATAATACGCTGCTGACGGCCAAGGAGGGCATCCCCGCCTGCAACCGCGCGGTCATCCAGCTGTACACCGGCATGGGGGGGCTTTTTACGGTGGCAACGGGCCGCCCGCCGGAGTCCATCCGCGCGGCGCTGGGGAACATCCGCCTGTCGCTGCCGGCCATCTCCTGCAACGGGGCGCTGCTGTATGATTTCTCCGCCGAGTCGGTGCTGCACCGCTCGACGCTGAACCGCGAGCAGGCGACGACGGCCATCCTTGACATCCTGAGCAAGTTCCCGCATATAGGCGTGGAGGTCATGGCCGGAAACGGCGAGATGTTCGTCATCCATGCCAATGAGGTGACCCAAGCCCATCAGGTGGACGAGCACCTCGGCAGCATTGCCTGCCCGGTGGAGAGCGTGCCTGACGGCTGGGTCAAGGTCGTCTTTGCCTCTGACCCGGAGAGCATCCGCAAGCTGGGCCAGTACGCCAAGACGCGGTACTACGGGAGGGAAAACTACTTCCTGGCCACGAACAGCATTTACTTAGAGATCATGCCCAGCGGCGTCAGCAAGGCCAGCGGTCTGCATGACCTGTGCGCCCTCATGAGCAAATCCATGAAGAACACCGTCGTTATCGGTGATTACTACAATGACCTGGAGATCATGCGGGAGGCCGGCTACGCCGTGGCTGTCGCCAACGCACCGGCAGAGGTCAAGGCTGCCGCCGATCATGTGACGACCTGCACCTGCGCCGAGGGCGCAGTGGGGGAGTATCTGTACAGCCTGATCGGCAGAGCCGAAGGACGTGAGGTTTGACGATGAAGGTCAGCGAACTGATGAACCCCAAGGGCGTACTGCTCTATGCAAAGATCGATAACTCTGCCGACGCGCTCGGCATTCTGGTCGAGCTGCAGGAGGGCATCGGCGTTATCACCAACGGCAATGCCTACTACAATGCGGTCAGCTACCGGGAAACGTTCGGCGGCACAACGGCCATCGGGGGCGGCATTGCGCTGCCCCACGCCTGCAACGCGGGCGTGTCCGCACCGGGCATCTCGGCGCTGCTGCTGCGCCGCGGTGTCGACTGGGGCGCACCGGACGGGGAACCTGTGGATCTTGTGTTCATGATCGCTGTTCCGCCGGGCAGTGAGAGCCTGCATCTGCAGATCCTGGCGCGGCTCGTAAACCTTCTGAGCCGCAGCGACCTTGTGGAAAGCCTGCGCACAGCCAGCAACCCCCACCGCTTTGTGGAGCTGATCGCCAAGGCGGAAAACGCCTGCTTTGCAGAATAAAACCGAAAGTTGTCCCAGCTTATTTGCAAGCTGGGGCTTTTTGGTTGCCTCCGCAGGGGAGCATTCTATATGCGCTCGCGCAGCCTGCGGTAACTACCGCAGGTGGATATGGGATCCGCCCCTACGGGGCATCAATTTGAACATTCGTCAATATAGCCAAAAAATGCCGCAAATCGCACGATGCATTATACGTATTTGTGCTTGCTTTAAACCGGTGAAGTGTGCTATACTTTAAAGCACTAAACCGGCTGCGCAGGAGGGACCCGCGTGAGGAGACGCGGGTGTACACCTGAAACAAAAAGGTTGCGCAGCAGGTACTATGGAGGAATAGACATGAAAAAAGCAGTTTCCCTTATGATGGCAGCCGCCATGACCATGGGGCTGGCCGCCTGCGGCTCCACCGCATCCACCGACACCGCCGCTTCTGCTGCGGACACCGCCTCCAGCACCGAGGCTGCTGCAAGCACTGCTGACAGCACCGCCGCTGCGGATGGCAAGGTCTATAACATCGGTATCTGCCAGCTTGTCCAGCATGAAGCGCTGGATGCCGCTACTCAGGGCTTCAAGGATGCTCTGGTCGAGAAGCTGGGCGAGGGCAGCGTCAAGTTCGACGAGCAGAACGCATCCGGCGATTCCGCCAACTGCGCCACCATTGTGAATGGCTTTGTCTCCAACGGCGTTGACCTGATCCTGGCCAACGCCACCGCACCGCTGCAGGCTGCCGCACAGGCGACTGCCGACATCCCGGTGCTGGGAACCTCCGTCACTGACTACGCCACCGCGCTGGACATCAGCGACTGGACCGGCACTGTCGGCAACAATATTTCCGGCACCTCTGACCTGGCTCCGCTGGACCAGCAGGCAGCCATGATCCAGGAACTCTTCCCGGATGCCAAGAGCGTCGGTCTGCTCTACTGCAGTGCAGAGGCGAACTCCGTCTACCAGTGCGACGTCATTGAAGGCTGCCTGACCGAGGAGGGCTACACCGTTGCCCGCTATGCCTTCACCGATACGAACGACGTCACCTCCGTGGCCCAGACTGCCGCCGATAACTCAGACGTCATCTACATCCCCACTGACAACACCGCAGCCTCCAACACCGAGGCCATCGCAAACGTTGTCATCCCCGCCAAGGTCCCCGTTGTGGCCGGTGAGGAAGGCATCTGCTCCGGCTGCGGCGTTGCAACGCTCTCCATCAGTTATTACGACCTCGGCTACGCCACCGGTGAGATGGCTGCCAAGATCCTCGCGGACGGCGCGGACGTCTCTGCGATGCCCGTTGAGTTCGCTCCGAACGTGACCAAGAAGTACAACGCCGCCAACTGCGAGGCGCTGGGCATCACCCCGCCGTCCGACTACGTGGCTATCGGCTGATTGAACTGAACAGCGACTGAAAATCATCATAACAGCGAGGAAGGGGAGATTACTCTCTTTCCCCGCTGTTTTGGTGCTTTACGAAATGAGGATGTTTTTATGGATTTCCTGACCTCTTTGGTAAACTCCATGCCCGGCGCTGTGGCACAGGGCCTCATCTGGGGCATCATGGCCATCGGCGTGTACATTACCTACCGCATTCTGGATGTGGCCGATCTGACCGTTGACGGCTCCCTCGGCACGGGCGGCGCGGTCTGCGTGGTGCTGGTGCTCAACGGCGTGCCTGTGGGCGTCGCCCTTGTGGCAGCCACGCTGGCCGGTATGCTGGCGGGCCTTGTCACGGGTCTGTTCCACACGGCCTGCGGCATCCCGGCAATTCTGGCCGGTATTTTGACCCAGCTGGCGCTGTATTCTATCAACCTGCGCATCATGGGCACCGGCACGGGCGGCGGCAAGGCAAACCTGCCCATCAGTGTGGACAAGTACAGCCTGCTGGTCTCGGCCCGCTATGTCCGCGCGCTGGCGCTCAACAACCCGATCTTCGTGCTGCTCATCTTCTGCGCAATCCTGATCGGCGTGCTGTACTGGTTCTTCGGCACGGAGCTTGGCTGCTCGCTGCGCGCTACCGGCGCAAACCAGCACATGGCCCGCGCCCAGGGCATCAACACGAACGTCACCATCGTGCTCGGCCTTATGGTTTCCAACGGCCTTGTGGCGCTGGCGGGCGGTCTGCTGTCCCAGTACCAGGGCTTCTCGGACATCAACATGGGCCGCGGCGCCATCGTCATCGGTCTGGCCGCCGTCATCATCGGTGAGGTCATCTTCGGCAAGATCTTCCGCAACTTTGCGCTCAAGCTGACCGCCGCTGTCATCGGCGCGATCATCTACTACATCGTCATGAACTTCGTGCTGCGCATGGGTCTGTCCACCGATGACCTCAAGCTGCTGACCGCGCTGGTCGTGGCGGTGTTCCTGACCATCCCGTACTGGAAGGGCAAATACTTCACCAAAGTACCCGTGAAAAAGGGAGGCAAGGACAATGCTTGAGATCAAGAATGTATACAAGACCTTCAATGCAGGAACCGTCAATGAGAAGGTCGCCTTGAAGGGACTGGATCTGACGCTGGAGGACGGCGACTTTGTCACGGTCATCGGCGGCAACGGTGCGGGCAAATCCACGATGCTGAACGCCGTCGCGGGCGTCTGGCCGGTGGATATGGGCAAAATCATTATTGACGGGAAGGATGTGACCCGCCTGTCCGAGCACCAGCGTGCCAAGTACATTGGCCGCGTGTTCCAGGACCCGATGATGGGCACCGCCGCGACGATGCAGATCGACGAGAACCTGGCCCTGGCGGCCCGCCGGGGTCTTGCCCGCACGCTCAGGATCGGCATCACGAAGAAGGAGCACGACGAATACTGCGAGCTGCTCAAAACGCTGGATCTGGGGCTGGAAAACCGTATGACCAGCAAGGTCGGCCTGCTCTCCGGCGGTCAGCGCCAGGCTGTCACGCTGCTGATGGCGACCCTCAAAAAGCCCAAGCTCCTGCTGCTGGACGAGCACACCGCCGCCCTTGACCCCAAGACCGCGGCCAAGGTGCTGACGTTGTCCGAGAAGATCGTCGAGGAAAACCACCTGACCACCCTGATGATCACCCATAACATGAAGGATGCCATCAAGTACGGCAACCGCCTGATCATGATGTACGAGGGTCACGTCATCTACGATGTGCGCGGTGAGGAAAAGAAGAACCTGCAGGTCAGCGACCTGCTGCAGCGCTTTGAGCAGGTCAGCGACGGCGAGTTTGCCAACGACAGGATGCTGCTTTCCTGAAATCGAACCCAATTTTGCCCGGGATGTCAAATCCCGGGCTTTTTGCTTGTAATAAAATTGTAATACGTGACAATTTTTTGAAAAACATGTTCAAAGCCCGGCAAATATGATATAATCTATACTATGTATACTAGGTGGGTTGTGGCCATGGGTACGCCCGCTTTCGATAATTAAGGAGGTTGCCGTTCCCGATGAGCAGAGAACGTAATGAGGAGAAAAAAGGCTTGAGCCCGACACAGCGCAAAGCGTGTGTGGTGCTGGCGCTGTGCGCGCTGGCCGTTGTGATGAGCATTCTGGCGGCATGGGTGCTGCCGACGAAGCTGGGCCTGTTTGCAGGCGGGAAGGATTCCTACGACCCGGACGCCTACCCGCTGGATACGACGCTGGATTCCATCCTGCCGCAGAGCGCGGCGGATGATGCCTACATTACGGCCAGTGTTTTTGCGGGTGACCAGTACGCCGTGACGCTGCAGAAGGACACCCGCATCACGCTGAATCAGTTTGTCGGGCAGGAGGGATTGCAGATTTCCAAGGCGCTGTCCACCTCCTGTGTAAACTTTGCATCGGACGCCAGCAGCTACACGATCCCGCAGGCCATCCCCAAGATGAAGGCCCGCCGCGTCTTTGTGGTGCTGGGCGCGAACGATGTGGACGGCTCGGTCAGTGTGGACTCCTTCATTGCCGACTACAAGCAGTTCCTGCAGAGCATCCGCTCGGCCTACGCCTACTGCGACATCATCGCGGTGGGCATCCCGCCCGTTACCGAGGACAGCACAAACGCTGCCGAGACCCAGACCCGCATTGACCAGTTCAATCAGGCCATTGCGGCGGCCAGCAGTGATCTGGGCTTCAAGTACCTGAACACCGCCGAGGCCCTTAAAAACACCCGCGGCTACGGCGAGGGCACCTACTTTGAATCCAACGGTTTCAGCACCTCCGGCGCACGCGCCCTGCTGGAGTACGCTAAGAGCCACGCCTGCAATACGATGGACAGCCGTCCCGACACGTCGGACATCCCGCAGCGTGCGTCGGCCTCCGCAGGCAGCAACACGCCGGTGCCGACCTCGACGCCGACGAAGTTCACGGCCAGCTATGAGGTCGAGGACAGCGCTAAGGGCACGCTGACCGGCAACGGCCAGACCGGTGTGTCCAGCGTCGAAATTCAGGCCGACTCCGGCACAAGCGTCAACGTCACGGCAGTGGCGGCGGAGGGCTTTGTGTTCTACAAGTGGAGCGACGGCGTCACCACCGCGACCCGCTATGACAATATTACCAAGGACATCTCCGTCAAGGCCATGTTCAACGACGCCCGCGTCGAGTTGACGCTGGACAAGGGCGATACGACGATCAAGCAGGGCGAGAGCCTGACTGTCAATGCCGCGGTCAAGCTGGGCAACAAGGCCTACGACGCCGCGAATGTCCAGTGGTCTATCAACGATGAGATGGAGAAGAACGGCAGCAGCCTGACCTTCAAGCCCGATGCCGCCGGGACCTACACGATCAAGGCAGGCATTGAGATCAACGGCACCTTCTCGACGGCACAGTTGATCGTCACCGTCGAGGCCGAGGCCACCACGATCAATATCAGCGGCACCGGCACGCTGACCGCAGGCCAGAGTACGACGCTGACGGCTACCGTGGAAAACGGCAGCGGAGACACGCTCTGGGGCTGCGAGGAGACCTCCTGGCGCGCAACGGGCACGCAGGTGACGTTCACGGCCAACGAGCCCGGCACCTACCACATCCACGCGGCCAACAACGGTGCGGACAGCGTCTTTGTGCTGACTGTCAGCGCCGCGGCTACGCCGGAACCCACCGCTGTGCCCACGCCGATGCCGGAGCCGACCCCCGCCGATTCCACACCGCAATAAGCATACGAGGTTACGAAGATGGCAATTTATACCTGCGTCCTGCTGGACGTTGACAATACGCTTTTGGACTTTGACGCCGCAGAGCGCCAGGCCCTGACCGATATGCTCGCCGAGTATGAGCTGCCCCACGACGAGGCCGCTTATGATACCTACCACAAGGTCAACCGCGAGCTGTGGGACTCGCTGGCCAAAGGCCATCTGAACAAGCAGAAGCTGTTCCAGATCCGCTTCTCCCGCTTCATGCAGGCCATGCAGCTGCCCGACAACGGCAAGGGCAAGGCTATGAATGACCGCTATGAGGAGCTGCTGGCGACCCATGCCGAGCTGCTGCCCGGCGCACTGACCGCGCTGGAGGAGCTGAGCGAGGTCGCTACGCTGGCTCTCGTCTCGAACGGTGCCATTGCCGTGCAGGAGTCCCGCATTGCGGCCTCCGGCATCGACAGGTACATGGACGGCATCTATATTTCCGAGAAGGTCGGCGCGGCCAAGCCCAGCGCCAAGCTGTTTGAGCATGCCTTCCGTGACCTCGGCATCACGAACAAGAGCCGTGTGCTGATGGTCGGCGACGATCTGCTGGCTGACATCAAGGGCGGCCTGAACGCCGGTGTGGATACCTGCTGGTTCAACCCCGGCAATCTTGAAAACAAGTCCGGCATCACGCCCAAATATACGGTGAGCTCCTATGAGGAGCTCTACCGCATCGTGATGGAGCCGGAGGAGCTGGAAAATATCGGCGTGCGCAACCGCCGCCACAGCAACGAAGCCCTGCTGTAAGGCAAGGGCGCACTGCCGCTGCCCGTTTGTCAGGCGGCGGCATCATTTTGGAATTGAGGATGTACCGCTATGTTGTTGGAACTTCAAAACTTAGGCAAGAGCTTCGGCGAACACGAGGTACTGCGTGATGTAAATGCCGGTGTCGAGCGCGGGGACCGTATCGGCATCATCGGTGCCAACGGCACCGGCAAGACGACGCTTCTGCGAATTCTCTGCGGCGAGAGCCTGCCCGACGCCGGAGATGCCGCGTTCGGCACCGGCGTGACCACCGGCTACCTTGAGCAGAACGCCCGGCTGGACCCGTCGCTGGACATCTATGCCACAATGCGGCTGGTTTTTACCCCGGCGCTTGACGCTATGCAGGAGATGGACGCGCTGCAAAAGCAGCTGGCCGCAGACCCGCACAATGCGGAACTGACCGAAAAGATCGCCCACTGCACCGCTGTCATCGACGCAATGGACGCTTATAACATGGACACCCAGATCAAAAAGGTGCTCAACGGCATGGGCTTTCCCGCCGACACCTGGACAAAGCTGGC
>ERZ1673703.1204-NODE-1204-length-23235-cov-8.192278_pt1 | contig 23235 bp, 18 predicted proteins | sample MGYA00580233_ERZ1673703 | MGnify/ENA primary metagenome ERZ1673703 (study PRJEB41218, sample SAMN15661748) | gut metagenome | host: Homo sapiens | place: Canada: London | collected 2015-08-20/2019-03-30 | study: EMG produced TPA metagenomics assembly of... | reverse complement strand
TTTGAGATCACTCATTTGAGAGTAATAAAATAACCACCCATATTTCTTGCTTTCAAGAATGCATCCGGAAATTCTCAAATTTAAGCGCCAAATAAATAGTGCTTGAGGTACAACTTGGTTTTTTCGCTTTCTAAAAAGTTCCTCAAGGGAACTTTCAATTTTTTGCTTTGCTGCAGGGCGGATACTGATCTTGTTGTTATAGAATACATATCCTAAAAATGGGACACCCTCATTTAGTTTGCCAGATACCGTTTTTTGAGGATTAGCTTCAAGCGCAAATTCTTGAATTAATATATTAACTGCATAGTCCTTGATTTTAGCGGCTTGATCTGCTTGGCACAAAATAAGAATGTCGTCAACATATCTAAAAAATGCTATATCAAATTTATTGCATATTAGTTCCTTGAGATTAGAAAGGTATATGTCTGCTAAAATATTGGAAATCGATAAACCCTCTGGAACCCCTTTTGTAGGGGATGTTTTCTCTGGAGCGCTTACATTGCGAGGGATTGTTTGAGTAGTAATGGCACGCGCCAAAAATTCCAGTGCTTCCTTTTTTCTGACTTTTCGCTTTATTTTTCTTAGAAGGATACTGTGATTAATGGAGGAGTAGAATTTTGTAATATCGATCTTCACATAGCCATTGTACTGACCTCTTAACACGCTTTGTGAAATACTTCCGACAATGGTATGGAGCAATGGTTCTTCAATGGTATCTGCAAATACGTTCTGCAAAAACGTATGATATGCAGCTAATGCTAATTTGTCACGAATCGTTGGGATGGAGATAACTCTCGGCTCTTTTCCACGCCCTTTACTTATCAAGATTTCTCTATATCTTGTAAAGTTGTATGTTCCAGCTAATACCTTTTTGGAGATGATCTGGATATTTTCAGTTAAATGCGCTCCAAAAACTTTCGGAGTAATATTATCCATTCCTGCAGAAGCCCGATATTGAATCTTTTCTTTGTAAATCTGATTTAGCATTTTGGGGCTATAAGCCTTATAAAAATACCGAGCAGCAGACATCAATCATCACCCCGCAAAGAAGAGATAAATTGTCCCAATAACTGGCACAGCAACCAAGAAGAGTCTCCATAGACAATCCCACAAAACGAGTAGGATATACTTTACCCACTCTATCCGATCCATTTTAAAATTTGTGTCCGAAGATGTGCTTTTTACTCTATATAGATCAATACTTAAATGATTTTCTGACAGCTTGAGCAACTCTGCATATTTGTCGCTAACAGTCAGGACTTTCTCTGTTTCGGTTGCTTCGATGTAGAATAGTTGGTCAAGCAAAACCTGTAAATCAATATAGTTTTGCTTTAATACTGTTGAACGATCTCTCAAACCGGTTGTGTTAGCGTAGACGATAGATATGGTCAAAGCTATAGAGAGGACAATGCTTGCGAAGGAAAACTGGTCATTGTGTTGTATGAGTGAAAGTAGCGAGAGTGTAATTACAAAAATGGAGTAGTAAACATTAAGAAACTCAACAAATTTTGCAGATTTAAGGAGTCGTTCAGACGCATTAATACGGCATTTGCGGGTAATCCAAATGTTTCTTTCAAGTTTTTCTTTCAAATCTCTTTCCATAAAAGTACCTCCAAAATGCCAGAGAGGCATTTCATAAACACAACAACGTCCATTATAGACTTCCTCGTAAGGAACAAGGATTAATTAGTCAGCTTATCCTTGTGCGTGACAAGGACCATGTAAAAATACATAAATGCCCCTCTGGCGCTTACATTTTAACAAAATATCCCTTTATTTGCAATCCGTTATTATCAGTCATCCCCCATACAATAACTACTATTTGGGGACAAATTGTCCCAAAGCTTTTTCCATCCAACCAGGCTCGGACGATATATCCCCCGTCGCCGCATATTGTTCAGAACAGCCGGGAGCTGTCTGTCAAGGATGCACAGCACCTCCGTCTTACGTCGGCTTGCCCTTTTCTGACCACCCCAACTGCTCTATTTTCTGGTGGCATATCCTCTAGAGCTGTCCCTTCCCCAATCTTGGGGAAGGACGGGGAGATGGGGTTGAATATCAGGGAGGTCTTACTTATGAATTTTATCAACAGCCTCTTTAAGCGTATGATGAACATATAATGAAAGAAGCTCCCATTATGAGAAGGCCGCCCCGCAGGACGCACCGGAAGGCTCGCCTGAACAGGTCCAGTAAAAATGGACAGTGACAAAGTACCCCCTGATATAAGAAAATATCAAAGTGATAGTAGACCGCTCTGCAAAGGTGGTGGAAGGTGACCGGGCACGCAAAATGCGGGAACTAGACTGGCTGCTGGCCCGGGACAAGATGCTGGACATGCTCTTTGAACGGATCTATAAGGTCAATGTGTCCGGGAAGACTGACGATGTTCGTTTTTCCAAAATATCCAAGCGGTATGAGCAGGAGCAAGGTGAGAATGTCGGACGGATGACGGTGCTGCGTCTGGAGTTGAAAAAGTCGGAAGATAAGCGGATGGATGTAGACACCTCTCTAGAAACGGTGCGTTGCTGCACCGACGCTACAACTATCACTAAGCGCATGGTTGCCGAGCTCATTCAGTACATTGAGGTTTATCCTACAGTCAAGGCGGACGGTGTTACCAGTCATCGGGTGACGATCCATTATAACTGTATCGGTGCTTTTGAGGTGCCGAATCGCCGGAAAATCTCCGAACGGGACATCCTACTATAAACAAGAAAATGCAGCATTAAGATGCACCCCCGCACAGATTGCTATATGGATGGATTTGGAAATACAAAATGTGGGTATCATCAAAAGAACTTTTCAGGTCCTTTAATGATACTCCACATGGAAGGGACAGTTAAAATCGATATTTTGAAATGCGGATTATAGAGTGGAAACGCAGAAAAAATTTCCCCCCGGTCTTCTGCTCGGCGGTGCATATATTCTATACAGGTGTTTTGCCAATAGGAAGAACCTTGGTGGAATTGGTTGAAGGGCAGTTTTAACATTCTGAGTATTGAAATACCGAAGGGTGAAGCATGTCAGCACTTGCAGAACCCAAAGAGAGAGACATCTGTTTACAGCAGATGTCTCCCTCTTTGGAACATCGAAGCAATATAGATATCAATTCCATATTCTCAAATTTATAGTCCTCGAATAATTTCTTACAGATTATAATTATCAAAGGCCGATGCTAATCTGCCATACAACTCGTTGAACTTATTAAATATATCTCTTATTCGTTCTATTTCCTTAGTGGTGAACGGAATGTTGTGCTCTAATAACCAGTTTTTTTCTGGCCCCTTGATGATGCTTCGAAAAATAGTGTGATAAGGTGCATTAAAAACTGAAGGTGAATTTTGAAATCTATCATAATCCGATGATGACCACTCGGTGGGTTGATAATTGCTTGGAATTGATGTGGTATATCCTAAAATAAAACAATCTGGATGAATACGTGTGACTTGAATTCCGGAGATTAACAGAGCTAATATTAGTTTTTCGTAAAAGTTCAGTAAGCTTTCCTGAGATTTAATATCATCCAGATGTGTTAAGTCAAAAACTTGATACCGTACAACATCAAATGTCGCTGGGCGCATTTTTTCTTTTTCTAAAAAATATTGACTGAACTCCTTAAAATAGGCTGTAGATTTAATTTTTGAGTCAATATCAGAATCTAAGTGAGTAGACAAAAACGCCATATCCGCTGGTTCAGACATGGGATCGAAATTAAAGTACATCGTGAGCTCTTCATCAGCTAAAACAAGACTGATGGGATCGACTACTATGTACAGAATAATTACCAAGCAGATGGTATCAGTTACAAATTCGACAAAAAACTGCTTCTCCTTTTCTTTATCAATTTTTATACCGCACATTGGGTTTTGATGTGGTAAATAAAATGTGTCAAATCCTTGCTTGTGGATAATCTTGTTGCTTTTTGATGTTGCCTTTTCATATGCATCAAAAAACTCAGGAACGTTTGCTTTAACCTGCGAGTAAAATGTATCGATTTGTGACAATTGAGATATTAGCTTACTATTCATGGGAAAGTAGTTTTTTTCATCCCACCGTTTTAACGCGGAAACTCCCTTATTGGCAATATAAAGCATACTGTTGCATGTTTCAGCGGCTTGTCTAACAGAATAAAATGCGCAATCAAAATATCCATCTTCATACAAAAAGATGGCGTTGATTAGTAGACGTATAGCCTCACTAATAAATGAATTGCAAAAAATACGATCACTCTGGCCTATTGCCATAGCCTCTAAATTATTGAGTGTATCCAGCAATTCATTATGTTGGGGCAATACAGTTCGCATTTGCTCGTTAAGTTTCATGTTAGATCGTATTTTCTCTCGAAATGCTCTTTCATCCATAAATTATACCCTACTTTGCAAAGCTAATATCCTCATTTGTTCTTTACTGGCTATCTTGGCCATTCTATCCGTATTGCGGGATCTAACCAAAGGTGAAAATCCAGCGCAACTACCGTTGCTTTGTTTCACCAGTATCCCTGTAGCATGGATTCTCTTGGTTCAAAAATTGCATCTCTAAATACAAATATTGGTTTAGAAGGAATAATATATTTTACACCATTTTACAGGAGGAATCAAATTATGCGCATCAGCACAGAAGCAAAGCAATCTTTGGTCGCCCGCTACCGGGCCGGTGAATCTGTCGTCGAGATTTGCGCCGACTCCGGCGTGCCCAGGAGTACGTTCTACACATGGATCAAACCGTACACTGTGACCACAACAGACTCCGGTCATGCTGTCAGCCAGCAGGCGTTTATCAAAATGAAACAGAAACTTCAAAAGTTAGAGCAGAAGATTGAGATTCTTCAAAGGGTCAACTGCACGGTTTTAGCGCCGCTTCAGGAAAAGCTGCAAGAGCTTGCCAAACTGCATGGTCAGTACAGTGTCCATGCCTTATGCGAGGCACTTTGTGTATCCCGCGGTACCTTCTACAACCATATCTTCCGGCGGAAAGATGTAACAGCCTATGATAAACGAAGAGCCGAGATGAAAGAGCATATCCAAGCAGCTTTCGATGAGAGCCAGCAGCGGTTTGGCGCAAACAAAATCGCTGCTGTGTTAGCAGATCGAGGCGTTCGTACTTCGCCCAAGTATGTGGCTGAACTGATGAGAGAAATGGGATTACAAAGTGTTTCTATCTACTCCAAACACGATTATCAGAAAAGTGAGCGGCTGGCAAAAAAGCAGAACATGTTACAGCGGCAATTCAAAGTGGATGAACCGAACCATGTTTGGGTCAGCGACATCACTTGCTTTAAAGTCAATGGCAAGTATCTTTATGTCTGTGTCATTCTGGACCTATTCTCACGTAAAGTAGTGGCCCACAGAGTATCGCCAAAGAATAGCACCTATCTGGTCACCTCTACCTTTCGTCAGGCATATCGGAACAGAAACGAGCCCCAGCAGCTGATGTTTCACAGCGACCAGGGCCCACAATATACATCCAACACATTCCGGAAACTGCTTCGTATGAACAAGGTTGTCCAGTCTTTCTCGAAGTCTGGCCGCCCTCATGACAATGCTGTGGCCGAGTCCTTCTTTGCCTCCATGAAACGGGAGGAGGTTTATCGGACACAATATTGCTCCGAGCACCAGTTCATGAGAAGTGTTGATACCTACATAGAATTTTACAACACGAAACGTCCTCACAGCACACTCAACTATAAGACACCGGATGGGTTTGAATTGCTCCATGAGCAAAGGAGAGAGCGGACAGGCTGATCTGGACAAAGGGTTCAAAACTTGGTATTTTTCGTTTTTCAACCACCAAGCTTGCGACTTTCATCTTTGCGATAAAATGGGCGGGCCACACATGAAAAGAGAGAAAGCCTGAAATATCAGGCTTTCTTCCATAAAATGAGGGTAGGCGTATTGGACAGTCTAAGAAAACTGTTCAATACGCCTACCCTCATCCAGCGCAATGGCTCCGGGTTTTTTGCAAATAGTCGTCAAATAGTAGTCAGCGTTATGCGACACGGTTCAATTGGTTCACCTGGTCAATGAAGTCCTTCATATCTTCCACATAGGTATAGGGAGCATACTCCGAATAGATCTCGGGAGAGTCCAGGATGACGATTTGAACGCCATCCGCCCGCAAAGCCTCCAGCGTACCAGGAAGGCACCGAGCTTCATTCGGCGTTTTGCAGAGGTATGCAAGGCAGCCAGGTTTATCAAAGACCTTTGCCACAACATAAATCTTTCTATCGCCCAAGGCTACTCCTCCAATTCCCTTGCTTTGGTTTTGTTTAATTTGGGGGCACAACTCTTTGCACCGTTATATACTTCTGATTGCGGCTTTTCGGTTTATCTGGGATTGTCATTTGAAGTTGTCCGCTTTCAAGCAACGGGCGCAGGTGGAGTTGTGTAAAATTCTTTGCATTCTTATATCCACAGTGTTCCATGATTTCCGCCTTAGATCGGGGCTCTTTGCAAAATGCTAAAATTGCAACTTGGGTGGTGACTTGGGTGGTGACTTGGGTGGTAACTTGAGTGGTGTTCTGCGGCCCGACCTTTTCCACCGCAATCGGAGCCAGGGGAATCACCGTGCGGAACACGTCATCCTCGATAAATTCCGGGGTCCCGCCGGAGTAGAGCTTTGTGTATTTATAAGTATTCCGCATCCCAGACCCCAGCTCGTCTGCCAGCCCAATCTCCCGGAACACTTTAGAAATTGGCGGATTTTTTGCATATGGCTCAAAGGAAGACAGATGCAAAGTGCCATGCCCATGGGAACGGTTGGCGTTCTCTGTATAGAGCCGGTCGCGCTCAATCACGAATTTTGCCACATACCCACTGGAATAATCCCGGTGCGCCAGACTGTTGGAGCAGATTTCGCGCAGGATACGGTCTCTGGCACTGACGCTCTGCACGCCCTCCTGCACAAAGGGGTCACTGAGGTGCTTTTGACCGAAAGCAACCAGCCGATCATAGGTTTCCAGCAGGTTCGTGATGATCACATCCCGGTCGTCGTAGCGATCCAGATTCTCGATCCGGAAGATGGCATCCGTCTTGTGCTGCGGCAGGACGGATAGGATGGTGGTGTCCTTTCCGAACAGTAAGATCGCTGCCAGTGTGATGCCTTCCATCTGCCTTTCAGGGTCTTTCAAAATCAGGCCGGCGCTACGCAACAATTCTTCGTCTGACAGAGACTTCCACGGGTGGTTGGCCGTGCGGCTAGCCGTCATGATTCTGGCTCGCTCAATCAAGTCTGGACGCAAATCATCCATCTGAAATCGTGTCACCTGGTTCACAAAATAGCTGCCGCTTTTCCGCGCATATAGTTGGTAAACCATGTCAGAATTGTCGGTAATATCGATATCGGATTCGTGACTACGGTCAAAAATACGCCCGTGGTGGCGACAGACTTGGCTGCCGGACGGCACTTGAATGACCAACAGAGTGCGGCTTTCCGCTATGCAGGTTTCTGGTTGCAAGTAAATGGGCGGGTTGATTTTTTGGCCATTATTGATGGATGTCACAAAGTCCTTTTTCATACGGTCCACTGCATCCGGTTCAACACCTAAAATCTCCCCGTTGTCTTTGACACCCAAGATGATGGTGCCGCCGTCTCGGTTAGAAAAGGAGCAGACGGTATCATAAACGTCCTTCGTAATCTCATGAGTGGATTTCTTAAATTCCACCTGGATGTTTTCACCGCCCGCAATCAGCTTTAGAAGTTCGGCCTCTGTCATGGGCGCAACAGCCCCCTTTCGATGTTGGATGTACGTGTTTATTATACGGGATTTTTCGCACAATATCAAACTCATTTCCGCGCACTTTTATTTTCATATGTAAACAAAATGCCAGAAGGCGCCAGGCAAGTACCTGGCGCCCTCTGGCATTTATAGGAGATTGATCGATAGCGTCTATTTTACAGTTCGCAGAGCTTGAGGAGCTCCTCCCAGTTGCGGTCGACTTCCTTCTGGACCTCTTCGATCATCCACTCGTTGCCGGGCTTGAACATGTGGGCAAAGCGGCCCTGCATCTTCAGGTACTCCTCCACCGGCAGCTTGTTCTTGGGCTTGTAGCTGAGGATGTACTTGCCCTCAACCACCTCGTACAGCGGCCACACGCAGGTCTCCACCGCCATCTTGGTGACCTCCATCAGCTTCTCGCTGGGATACCGCCAGCCGCGGGGGCAGGGCGCCATCACGTTCAGGAACGCCGCGCCGGGGGTGTAGATGGCCTTGTGGGCCTTCTCCGTGATGTCCTTGAAGTTTCCGATGAACGTGGTCTGGGCCACATAGGGGATGCCGTGGGCCACCATGATCTTCGTCAGGTTCTTCTTCTGCTGCATCTTGCCGGGGATCACCGTGCCCTGAGGCGTGGTGGTGGTGTCGGCAAAGTGGGGGGTGGAGGAGGAACGCTGGATGCCGGTGTTCATGTATGCCTCGTTGTCGTAGCAGACATACACCATGTCGTGGCCCCGCTCCATGGCGCCGGACAGGCTCTGGAAGCCGATGTCGTACGTGCCGCCGTCGCCGCCGAAGGCGATGAACTTGTACGTGTCATCCAGCTTGCCACGCTTCTTCATGGCCCGGTACGCCGTCTCCACGCCGGAGATGGTGGCCGCCGCGTTTTCGAAGGCGTTGTGGATGAAGCTGTCCTTCCACGCCGTGTAGCGGTATCAAAGGAGATCCCTTTGAGCTTGGGTACCTTGAGGGTAACATCCCCGGAAGTGGTGGTAAGATTGCGGCTGTAGTGGCCGCTGCGGTATCCCTGGCGCTGCTCATTACGCTCGTACCGGGCCGCCTGAGTCAGTTTCTCTGCCTCGGCCTCCAGCAACTCATTGAGGGTTTCCTCAACGCTGCCACGCACAAGTTCCTTGAGTTCGCTCTTGATTACGGCCTCGTTTAGTTGTACAATCTTTTCGGACATGGTTTGCTCTCTCCTTTCAGAATGGTGTGTCGCAACTTCATTCTGCCAGAGTTCTGCAAACCATGTCTTCTTTTATCCTCTTTTCAATTTGCGAAACTTATTGTACCTTATCGTCAAACGGGAAACCGTTGGGGGCCAATAATTTTGTTGGTTTTAGGCAAATTTTTATGGAATTACAAAAAATTCCCGGAGGCATTGCACCGCAACGCCTCCGGGAATTTTTCCGATAGTAGTCAAATAGTAGTCTGCATATTCCGCAGGATAAAGGAATACAGATAGGAGATCATCAGCGCCAAGGCGGCCAGAGCTCCGGAACCAATAGCAAATCCTTTGCCAATGGCAGCGGTGGTATTGCCCACGGAGTCTAATGTGTCAGTGATATTGCGGACATCTGGATCCAACTGGCTCATCTCAGCGATGCCACCAGCATTGTCGGAGATAGGGCCGTAGGTATCCACAGACACGGTAGCGGTAACGAAGGAGAGCATGCCCATGGCGGCCATGGAAACACCGTACATGCCGGAAATCTGATAGCTAAGGATGATGCCGGCGCCAAGCACAATGCATGGAGCCATACAAGATTTCATGCCTAATGCCAAACCTTGGGTAATGGTCAAAGCAGAACCTTCTTCTGCTGCATGAGCCAGAATCTGGGTGGGCTTATAGTCGGCAGAAGTGTAGAACTCGGCCATCATGCCGATGACCACGCCCGAAATCACACCAATTGCGGAGGCAATCCAAGGAGATAAACTGCCTACGGAGAATCCTAGACAATCCTGCAGAACAGAGGTATCTTCACCGCTGAATAATAACCATGCCACAGCCAGGCCCAGAACAATGGTCATTCCAGCCGCCACATAAGTTGCCCCGTTTAGATCTTTGTGTGGGTCATTAGACATATTTTTCTTGAACAGTAGGGAAGCGATGCCGATACAGCAGGCGATTAAACCCACCGCTGCAATAATCAGGGGGAACAGAATGCACTTCTGCAGGAGCAGCTCTGTCATGCCAGTGCGTAGCGCACTGGATTGTAAGAACATATGATAGGCCAGAATAATACCAGAGGAAATGGCGCCAACGAAGCTTTCCAATAGATCGGAACCGAGTCCAGCCACATCGCCCACGTTATCGCCCACATTATCGGCAATAGTGGCGGGGTTCCGCGGGTCATCTTCAGGAATGTTAGCCTCGGTCTTACCAACAAGATCTGCGCCCATATCGGCAGCCTTGGTGTAGATACCACCGCCTACGCGGTTGAACATGGCTACAATGGAGCATCCCAGAGCATAGCCGGAGAGAGTCATAGTAAAAGGAATGAAACTCAGACCGAGAAAGTTGACGTAACTGGCCGTGGTTTCATATAGCTGGCCCATACCTATGCCAAAGACCATATAAACGATAAACAGGCCAAGCAGTGCGAAACCGCCCACGCATAAACCCATGACGGAGCCGCCTTTGAACGCCACTTTCACGGTTTTGCCGATATCTCTGGTTTCATTGGCGGTGTTGGCTACCCGGACGTTGGCGTAAGTAGCAATCTTCATGCCTACGAAGCCAGCGCAGCCTGACATCACTGAGCCGATTAGTAACGCCACAGCGGCCTGCCACATCGTGATCACAGCGAGAAGCACAGCAACCAAGAGAATAACAGAATACAGGATTTTATACTCGTATTCGATGAATGCATTGGCCCCCACCCGAATAGCAGATGCAATTTCGCTCATTTTTTCATTTCCCTCAGGCAGCTTCCGCACACCGAAGTAGTTGAAGGCAGCGAAGCTTAACGCCAGACCTGCTGCAAAGATGACAGATAAGGTACAATAAGGATAAGGTACAATAAGTTTCGCAAATTGAAAAACAGATAGAAAGAGACATGGTTTGCAGATCTCTGGTAGAATGAAGTCGCGACACACCATTCGAAAGGAGACAGCAAACCATGTCGGAAAAGATTGTACAGCTAAATGAGGATGTTATCAAGGGCCAACTCAAGGAACTTGTGCGTGGAAGTGTAGAAGAAACGCTTAACGAGCTACTGGAGGCCGAGGCAGAGAAGTTGACCCAAGCGGCCCGGTACGAGCGTAACGAGCAGCGCCAGGGATACCGCAGCGGCCACTACAGCCGCAATCTTACCACCACTTCCGGGGATGTTACCCTCAAGGTACCCAAGCTCAAAGGGATCTCCTTTGATACCGCTATCATTGAGCGGTATCGCCGTCGGGAGAGCAGCGTGGAGGAAGCCCTCATCGAGATGTATCTGGCAGGCGTGTCCGTCCGGCGCGTAGAGGATATTACCGAGGCTCTGTGGGGAAGCAAGGTGTCTCCGGCCACCATCAGCGAGCTGAATAAGAAAGCGTATGTCCACATCGAGGATTGGCGTAATCGTCCTTTACAAGGTGGGCTCTATCCGTATGTCTATGTGGATGGGATCTACCTGCGCCGCAACTGGGGCGGAGAGTTTGAAAATGTGGCCATTCTGGTGGCGATTGCAGTCAACGAGGACGGATACCGTGAGGTTCTGGGTGCTGCTGAAGGCATGAAAGAGGACAAGGCCAGCTGGGTCAGCTTCTTCCAGTGGCTGCGTGGCCGTGGCTTGGACGGGGTCAAACTGATAGTTGGAGACAAGTGCCTTGGTATGTTGGAGGCTGTGGGAGAAGTATTTCCTGAGGCCAAATACCAGCGGTGTACTGTCCACTTTTACCGCAATGTGTTCTCAGTCACGCCTCGCTCCAAGGTAAAGCTGGTAGCTAAGATGCTCAAGGCGATCCATGCCCAGGAGAGCAAGAAGGCTGCCAGGGAGAAAGCCAAAGACGTGGTGGAGCAACTGCTCTCTATGAAGCTGAAAGAGGCCGCTAAGAAGGTGGAGAATGGCATTGAAGAAACGCTGACTTACTGCGATTTTCCCAGTGAACACTGGACTCGCATCCGCACCAACAATGTGATTGAACGGCTGAACCGGGAGATCCGCCGCCGTACCCGTGTGGTGGGCAGTTTCCCGGACGGTAACTCGGCACTTATGCTGGTCTGTGCCCGGCTGCGCCATGTAGCCGGTACCCAGTGGGGCAACAAGAAGTACATGAACATGAAGCATCTGGAGGCTGCCATTGAGGATGCCTCCATTGCTGGCTGACTTCATTCAGCCCAGAGTCTGCAACCCAATTTGCGCAAAATCCTTGACAGGACCCTGCGGAGCGGTGCTGTACCAATGTGTGGCGGAGCCATACAAATACCCGAGAATTGAAAAGATATGATGATGCACAAAAACCGCCGGTACAAAACGTGTTCCGGCGGTTTTTGTGAAATTATTTGCTATGTAACTGTCTGTAGAGTCTTTCAATCTCGGCATTAATTTCTTTTGTGTTTGAGGCATCTAGATTACAAGACAAGTTAATTTTTCGAGGAATATTATCATCGACATTTGGTAAGTTTGTGAACTCATAATATACTCTGCTAACAAAATCGTCCATTTGAGCAAGAACTGATTTGGGGAGTTCGTAGAGAAGCTGAAGCAATCGGTCAAACATCTCGTCTGTATGCAATGCCTTAAAATACAAGGCCCAAGCAATCATTCTTTCATATGTTGATGCGAATTGTTTCGACACATAAACAATCATATCTAAATCGCTTTCTTCGCCAGGAGCCCCAAGTGCGTCTTGAAAACTTGAATTTAACAAAACACCCATAATTTCTGTTATTTTAAGAATCTCATTCAGCTTCTCCGAAATGTCTTCTAAAAGTTCCGCAGGTTCTCGCGTAACAGTATGCTCTCTAAATAATCCATATTTAAAATCCCATCTGTTGTTCTGCAATTTATCGAATTCCCATTTCAATACATGAGCAAAAAACTTCTCTTCCCATGCAAATGGCTTTTCAATTAAGACTCGTAAAGCATCTGGAGAAAGATCACTCTTTAGCATTTGCCAGTGCTGCGGATTTACCATTCTCTTAAAAGTCAATCCATCAGAAAAGATTAGGGCTAGTTGGTGCCGCATGGTCGCTTTTATGTCACGGACAGATTCGTATGTATAAATCCATTGTTGAGATTCATTTTTGATTTCAGATACAAAGTCGAAAATCTTGGGATTGTCAACGATTCCAGAAAAATCTGCTGTTTTGTTTGCGGCCCAGGTTCTCAGATTGTTGTGTAATTGCTTGTCCACAAAAACAAAGATTGGAATGCCTTTGGCTTTAGCATGAAGATACTCCAAATTGGTAATAGACTTTCCGATATCTGTTACATAGCCATATCGTGTTCCGATGATGAGAACAAAAATGTCCGCAACATTGTCAACGTTACTCAAGCAGTTTTCAAAAGTGCCAATGCACGGATCAATAGGAAAGGAATCGAATTCAGAAAGCATGGTTTGAAAACCATAATTGTTTTCAAAAAAGTCTTTTAGATCTTCTCGAATTTGTTTTAGGTCATAGCATGTTGAACTAACGAAAACAACTGGCATGTGTCGGCTTGTGTCCATAGCTCCCTCCTGTATTACACACTTTTGATATTATACTAAATCTTTAATCAATGACATCCGGCTTAGCAAGGTGTTCTCGGACAGTTGTATTCAGCGCCTTAAATTTTGCGTTAATTTTTCTGGATCTTTGATATTCTTCCTTTGAAAATGTTTTTTTGATTTGCAAGATAAAATACATTCCAACGCCCTTCGAATACACCTAACTACACACGGCATAAGAAGTAACTAAAGAAACGCTTAACTGGTACCACAAGAGGCTGCATTAATCAATTTCACACCGCTTACAAGAGCAAAACAACAAACTTTTCCGTTAGTGAATTGCTTTCCTTTAGAATTGAATCGTTCTCCGCTGGCGGAAATAAATGCCTGGCGTTTGGATCTGGTTAGTGCCACATAAAACACACAAAAGTCATCTAAAAGCGTCCCAATCATTTGCGCAGGAATCCTTTTGGGAAGCCTGCAAACAGAGCCGACTTGCGTATTTTTGCTCGGGCAATCTCTGCAAATAAAAGTAAATACCCATTGCTCAACATCGCATACAAACACATAGTCCCACTCTAGACCTTTTGCACCATGAATGGTTGATAGGATTACCCTAGAGTCAACATATTCCATCGCTTGTTTTAACTGTCGGTTCTCAAAAATATCCAATAGTAGAGCGTATTTGTCTTCTGGAATAAGATCTGCGTAGTCAACCGAGACTTTCTCTGTGAGTGCATCGAGTAATTTTAAGAGGGAGTCGACGGTTTTATCCGTTGACCCTGCATAGATTTCTTTTACGTTTTCGACAAAAACTGTTAAAGCTTTTTTGTTTATGGCTTTTGTTCGTCCAAAACGCCGTATGAATATTTCTTGACACTTATTATGAAATTCCACATAATCAGTATCTTCATCTGTAAACATTCCATAGAAGAACGGGATATTGTTCTTCAGAAGTTCAGATTCCACAATCTCTGCATTTTTGCCGCGACCACGGAATAGAATTGCGATTTTGGCATTATCGTCACATAGTAACGACTGAACTTTGGTAATAACCTGTTCTGCTTCTGATTGTTGTGTTGTTCCCCAAAATGTAGGAAGTAGGGCTGTTTCTTCTTTTGGAATGTTGAAAGTAAAGTTAGATGCAGCGTTAGTTCGAATGTTACGATCTAACTTGAGCATCTCTGGGTTGTTGCGGAAACGATAGTTTTTAGAAAGTGCTATTTTAGTCATGCCATATTGCTCGGTAACTTTGGACATAATATTTGGAAGTGCACCTATAAACCCGTATATACGCTGTAATGGGTCTCCTAAAAAAAGTAACTGTGTATGGTCGGAAATAATGGATTCCAGTAATGCCCATGCTATACAGTTTGTATCCTGAAATTCATCGACCACGATGAGAGGATAGTAGCTCTGATAGAATTTCTTGACTTCTTCAAAATTTGCAAAAATTTCTAATACAAAAAGAATTACAGCATTGTGAGTAATGTAGTCCAATGGGAGTAACTTTCTGATAACTATCTCATTATACTCGTGGATTGTCTGGGTATCAGGGATACGCGCCTCTTTTACGGCAAGTTCTACTTCTTTAAGATGTTGTAGTTCGGTTGATGTGAGTGCCATCTTTAGAAGTACCAACCCATCAATATCACTATCTCCTACGGCTCGAAAAAGATTGATATCCTTTCTCAAGGCATCTGAAACTAGGTATCCGTATTTTTTCAGTATGCCTTTACAGAAACCATGGTAATTTGTGATCGTAACCTTTTCTCCGATTGCCACAGGACTGTTTTTCGAACCAAGTAATGAAGGAAGCTTTTCGGCAACTTCTCGTTTTACTTTCAAGGCAGCATTTACACTAAAAGTGAGGCCGAGAATTCGCTTTGGATTTGGGATACGCCCAGAGGCAAATAAATAGGCAAGCCGGCTTATCATAGTAGTTGTCTTGCCATATCCGGCCGGAGCCTCAACTATCATGCGAGAACTATCTGAAAAGATAACCTCAAGTTGCTTTTCGTCTCCGCCGTGTTGCTCAGCAATCTTTTCTTTAATTTTTATAAGATTAGCATCAGACATTAGATGCCACCTCCTGAGCTTTACTTATGGCATTTCTATAGCAATCAGGGATATTTGTTGCGGGGATCTCATCACCAACGATTCTGCCAAGAAGAACTCCCTTTTTTGCCATAAACCATGCTGAAAACATTCGGCAAAAGTCTTCTTCATCATCGTCGCGCACATCGCTTAATTTTTTTGGCACATAGCCTGCCATATCAATGCCCATCTTTCTGAAATGATTACGAACAAAGTTAGCATCTAATTCTTGTGAAGAGGCTTTATTATCGCGACTAACCGCAATTTTCCTAACCGCTGCCGTATTTCCTGCTTCATAAAGCGTTTTCACAATTTCTATTTCAAAGCAGAGTTCAGTTGTGAAATATTCACCTTCTTCGGTTGTATGACCAGCTTTAACATCACCATCATAAACAGCCACACTAGGTACCGCAAAAAGAGCGAGCAATTGCCGGAGTGGTTTAATTGTTCCTTCTCCATCTGCATTAATTACGCAAATTCCGCAATCATCCAGTGATATCCCCATCTTATCTGAGTTTTGCAATTAATTTTACTAAGAATACTTTCGATCGGTTAAATCGCTTGCAATTGTAAGGCTTTGAGGAAAAGTAATGCTTGAATCCACTCCCATAATATAGTATAATTATACTATATTATGGGAGGCTGATAGTATGTCGCGAAGAACTGACCCCAATAGTCAGTATAAAGTTGCAATACACGCCATCAACGGATACCGTTATGCCAGCACCCAACCTTTTCAGGTAGATCCTGAGACAGGAAAAAAGGTCTATCGTCGTGTTCATTGGGGAACTGTTGATGGCAGCAATAAATTTATACCCGGAAAGAACTACCTGACCGCAGCGCCTGAGGACCGAGGAAAGCTTATTTTTCCAGACTCTTGGGATTTGAGCGAGATTAAGAAGCTGTCTGGCAATCGTGAAAAGGGCCGACCAGCAATTGAGTCTCAAGATGAGAATCGGCTCTATGGTGATATCTGGTTGCTGGAGCAGATTGCAGAAGTCACCGGGATTCGTAAAGATCTGATGAAGACGTTCCATAATAATGAGGAAACTGTGAATGCTATCATGACGATGGCCATGTTCCTGTTTACCGGAAAGGGTACATACAATCAGCTTGCTGCATGGCAGCGAATAACAAAAGCTCCTTGTGATAGAGAACTGACATCTCCCTACATCACCAAGTTCACACAATCCATTACAGAAACCGACCGGATGAATCTGCTGAAGCTCCGAGCGGCCAGACTTGGAAATGAAGAACTTTGCGCAGTTGACTCCACCAGTCGATCTGCTTGGGGAGACTCTCTGCCGGATATCCGCTATGGGAAAAATAAGGACAGGCTACCTCTTCCTCAGACTACAGAAGTTGTTGTTTATACGTTGGATCAGCATATGCCTGTGTATTACCGGACGCTTCCCGGCAACACACCCGATTCCAGAAGTTTGGAAACAATCCTTCAGGATCTCAAGAATGCAGGTTTCAAGAATCTCGTTCTGATTACAGACCGCGGCTATGAATCGATTCGAAACTTGGAAATGTATATTGACAAGAAGCAACGAATGATCATGGGTACAAAGACCGGCCAGGCTCATGTGCGTAAACAGATTGATTCTTTCGGCACATTCAGTCAACATCCGGAGTCAATGGAGATTGATCCACAAGAGCGAATTTACTTCAAACAGTTCAATCTGGAATATCAAATTGAAGGCAAAAGGGACAATGTAAAGCAGGCTGTCAAACTGCGGCTTAACCTGTATTTTGACCCTGTGCGCCGCAGTCAGGATCTAATCGATCTTGACATTGCTATTCACGCTCAGGGGGCAGCCTTAGCAGATATCCAAGCAAGGAAGCTGCCACTGGATGATGATGCTACGATATGCCGTGTCTACCGCTTTTACAAACTTGATTACGATGCGGAGACCAGGATACTGAATTCCTATGTGCTGGATGACAAAAAGGTTGAGAAAGCAAGAAAAGAAGCCGGCTTCTTTGCAAACACAACACATGGCCTTGACATTGATGCTATGACTGCTCAGCGGCACTATTCGCTCCGTGATGAGCAGGAGAAATACTTTTCTATGATGAAGGGTATTCTCGGTGCAGACAGGCAGCGAAACTCTTCTGAACTTGGCAAGGAAGGCCGCCTTTTTGTGCTGTTCGTCGCGCAGATCATGGGTTGTTACCTGGCCAATGTTCGGAAAGAAAAACTGGCCGACAAATACCATTCCATTCAGGACGTCCTAAACGAAATGCGGCCAATTCGCTTCATAGAGCATCCCGGAACCAAGCCCTTCATCACTCCCTTCATTGGAAAACAAATTGAAATCTGTGATGCATTTGGCTTCGATATTCCTGATGGTTGCTTCCCCGAATATGCAGTCCGCAGGACAAATAAAGGGAAGCCAGGGCGCCCGCGTAAGAACAGGCTGGTCGTCAAAGATTCTTAGTATAAAAAATTGCAAAACTCAGAATCTTACTAGCAAAAGCATGTATGCAACCATATTCGGTTTGACCTTCAATCAAAATAGCACATTTGGAGTAGAATGCTTCTTTGATTTCAGGAAAGTGCATAATGAGGTGCTTTTCGACATCGGCTTTAATGCGGCCTTCGGTGCTTTCGCCTGCGACCGGACGAAGCGCATATCCACTGACAACGTTGGTTTTACCATCCTTTTTATAAAAGTGGATCAGATTTCGGTAATCTCCGGTTAATGCATCAGTAGAATGAGTCACAATGATTAACTGGCCATCAATCCCATCAATATCAAAGCAGGTTTTCAGAAGTTCAACAAAGTCTGCGTCTTCGTTGCGCAATACTCGTTTATAATAACCAATGAGCGATCTTTGGAGGTACGGATGGAGATGTACCTCTGGTTCATCAATAGATAAGATGAGGGGTAATAGTTTTTTGCCGGAAGAATCAGTATATAAAAGATCGGTAAATGGGACGGATTTGCTTTTGTATAACTCCATTATTTGGCAAAGAATATTAATGGATGCCATTGCCATATACTGAACACCGCTGCCAGTTGCCTCGATTTTTCTATCTCCATCAGATAAATAAAACAATCTTGTGAGCATTTCTGTTGGTTTTTCTGCAACAGTTGCTTTAATAGAATAATCACGAAAACTACGTATTTTTCCAAGGTAGCTATTAATGAATTCTGTTAGATGGAAAACGGTATCGTCATTAAGAAATGCTGGCATTTCACCATCATTAAACTGTTCAATTATCGTGCTTAACAGTAGACCAGTACCTTTCTGTGTATCGAGACGTAACTCTCTGCTAGGCGAAGATGTAGTCTCGTACTTTAGAAAATTGATTTTGCGAATTTGCCGAGGGTGTATACTTTCGCCAGAATCACTACTGACAATAGTAGGGAATGCATCTTGGATAGCTTGGTGATATCGGATTTTCAGTAGCGAAGCATCTTCGGAAGAAAAATTATCGCCGAAAAATCCTTGCTCATTAGGGAGTAAGCTTATATCAACTTCGATCTCAATGGGTTTTGATGGGTCTGAAAAATCCGTTTCATCAAAAGCTTTACCATTACAAATGGTGGTTAATAGAGCTAAGAAATTGCTTTTTCCGAGGTTGTTTTCGCCGATAATATAGTTGCATTCAGGATTGAATTTTACTTCTATTCCATCAATATTTCTATAGTTGATTACTCTCACACAAGAAATTCTCATAGATGCCTCCTCGGAAGATTTATAATGAATAATTGCTGTATCGTAATGAAATCATTATAGCAAATTTTGGGGATGGATACAAAGAAAAGATATATGAAGAACTTAGGCATAAAATATAAAAGCTAGCTTAACTGGAAAGGACTTAGTAGAAAATAGTGGTCAAAGCGGCATTCTGATTTCGTGATTAATAAGATAAAAAACCACCTTAAACTTATCGTTTAAGGTGGTTTTTGGTATGCCCGACTGGATTCGAACCAGCGACCTTTGGAGTCGGAGTCCAACACTCTATCCAACTGAGCTACGGGCACATATATGGGGGAACCGGTTAAGACCAGTATCGCCGTTTTTGGAAATTAGTAGTCAAATAGTAGTCAACAGAAGGAGAATTTTTCCTCTGCATTGACTGGAAGCCAAGGGCTGCAAGGGATTGCCGGATGTCTCAACTGGACCGGCCTGAAACGTCGGAGTCTGACGCGCTATCCAACTGCGCTACAGGCGCATACATCAACATCTTCTTCAAACAGCTTATTTAGTATACCAACATTTTTCCACTTTGTAAAGCTTTTCTTGAAAAAATTTTTCTTAAAAAGATTGTTAAAAAAATTGACAAGTCCCTGATTTTGGTCTAAACTTAATTGAGAATGATTTAACAAATAGCAAGGAGTGACTTATATGCGAAAGGAAAACATCTCCGACGCCGTGATACGGCGTCTGCCCAGATATTACCGCCAGCTCACAGACCTCTGCAACCGCGGCGTCGTGCGCATCTCCTCACACTCCCTGGGGCAGGAGATGAACATCACCGCCTCTCAGATCCGCCAGGATTTCAGCTGTTTCGGTGAGTTCGGCCAGCAGGGCTACGGCTACAATGTAGAAGAACTGCGGGCCGAGATCGGTCATATCCTGGGCGTGGACAACAACCACCACCTCATCATGATCGGCGTTGGCAATCTGGGCCACGCACTGCTTCAGAACTTCCCATTCTCCCAGAGTGGGTTTACGGTGGACGCAGCCTTTGATGTCTCCCCCGCCGTGATCGGGACTGTGGTGAATAATGTGCCGGTATACGCCATGTCCGAGCTAGATCACTTCCTACAGGACCACCCGGTGGACGTGGTGGTGCTGACCATTCCCCAGTCCGTGGCCCAGGACACCGCCAGCCACCTCATCAATCTGGGCGTCAAGGGCTTTTGGAACTTTACCAACATTGAGCTCAGCAGTCAGCTCCCGGATGTGCAGTTTGAGAACATTCACTTCGCAGACAGCCTCCTGACCCTCAGTTACCGCATCGCCAACCGCTGACGCTCCAGCGTGGAAGGGAATCATCTATGACAAGGAAGACCAAGACTGCCCTCATCACCGTCTGCCTCTTACTTACCGTCACCGTTGTGTACGCCTTGGCCGCGGCCGGCGGGGCCTCCGATCCGCTGGCCTCCCTCTCCTATCTCACCGGCACTTTCACCGATGCGGTAGACCAGCGGGTGGAGGAAAAACTGGACGCCTCTGACCAAGCGCTGCTGAACGGAGACGCGGCTCCTTCCGACGGCGGGGCCGCCACGTGGATGGAGACCCGTCTGAAGGCAGGCGACGCCCTGACCGGCTCCACCGGCACGGGCGTCCTGTTGCTGGCGGGCGGTATGCAGGTCACGTTCAACTCCGGCGCTGTGGTGGATGTCACCACAGGGACCACCGTTACCAGTGGCAGTGCCCTTACAGCCAGCCACCGGTATCTGGTGGCTGAGGAAACCACCGCCGTGTTTACCGTCACCTCCAAGACGGCGGTTGTGGATTATCAGGGCCCCTACGCCTTCAGCTACTCCACCAACACGGACTACAACGCCATTGCTGCCGCGCTCAAGACCATGCACCTGTTTCAAGGCAGCTTCACCGGCTACGGAGAGGGATATGATCTGGAGGTCGCCCCTACCCGCCTGCAAGCCCTCATCATGTTCATCCGCGTCCTGGGCGAGGAGAATGATGCGCTGGCCTACACCGGCTCCACTCCCTTCACGGACATCACCCCCGGGACCCAGAGCGAGAAATACGTGGGCTACGCATACAGCAAGGGCTACACCAACGGATACTCCGCCACCACCTTCCGGCCCAGCCAGACGGTGACAGCCAGCCAATACATGGAGTTCATCCTCCGGGCACTGGGATACAGCTCCGCGGACAACAAGGACCTCTCCGGCACACTGACCAATGCCTTGACCAATGGCGTCATCACGGAGGGCGAGCTGGCCGCCCTGCAGGGCGGCACGTTCCTCCGGGCGGATCTCGCATACGTCTCCTACTACGCGCTGGATGCCGCGGTGTCCGGCAGCAGGCAGACACTGGGAGACACGCTGATGGACAAGGGCGTCTTCACCGTGCGGGAGAAACAGGCGGCCGACGCACTCGTCACCAGCGGCCGGAAATAAAACCGGAACCCCTTTGCCGGTCCGGCATACTATGGATTGAGACCGGTTCGGTCGGTCTACGATTTCATAGGAGGTTCCGGTATGTGCAATAACGGCTTTGGCGGCGGCAACTGCTGCTGGATCATCATTCTGCTGATCATCATTTGGTGCTGCTGCGGCAACGGCAGCTGGGGCGGCAACGGCTGCGGCTGTGGCTGCAACAACAACTGCGGCTGCAATCCCAATCCCTGCTGCTGAGATTTCATAAGATAACCAGCGCCCCGGGCCAAATGGCCCGGGGCGTTTTCCACTTCGCTGTTTTTTATAGGCGCTTACAGGATCCCCAGGTGCTCCAGAAGAATCTTTCCACCCAGAAGGATCAGGATCACACCGCCGGCGATCTCCGCCCAGCGCTGAAGGCGGGCGCCGAAAAAGGTCCCGATCACCACACCCGCCAGGGAGATCACAAAAGTCGTGCAGCCGATGACCGTCACAGCAGGCAGGATGTCCACGTTCAAAAATGCAAACGTGACCCCAACAGCCAATGCGTCGATGCTGGTAGCCACCGCCATCAGCAGCAGCTGCTTATAATCCAGCGTCACACTCACCGCACAGGCCGTCTCCTCCGCCTCCCCTTTCAAAGACTCCCACACCATCTTACCGCCGATGAATGCCAGCAGAAAAAAAGCCAGCCAGTGGTCCAGATGTTGGATATACCCGGCAAATTGGGCGCCCAGCAGCCAGCCGGCATAGGGCATCAGCGCCTGAAATCCGCCAAAAAACAGCGCAATCACAGCCGCATAGCGCAGATTCAGTTTTGGCATACAGAGTCCCTGGCACACCGCTACAGCAAAGGCGTCCATCGAGAGCCCCACGCCGATCAACAGCAATTCCAAAAATCCCATATTGCCGCTCCCTTATAATACCACCGGCACCGGCTGGTGGATAGTCAAACTGTCCGGCGTCACCAGGCAGTCATAGGCGTACACTTGGACACCCCAGGCAGCTGCCTCCCGAAGGGCCGCACCGAAGGCCGGATGGGTGGCGTCGTTGGGAGAGAAGCGATCCACGCCGTGCATCTGGATCACAAAAAACAGGGTAGCGCCCAGTCCCTCCCGGACAGCCCGCTGTAACTCGTGAATATGCTTCACGCCCCGTTCTGTCGGCGCGTCCGGAAATCGGACAACACCGTTTTCCTCCAGGGTAACACCCTTGACTTCCACCAGGTGCAGCCCGTCTTCTGTTGTCAGCGCAAAGTCCAGACGGGACTCTCCATAATGATATTCCGGTTGAATGGACTTTAGATCTGGCAGGAAATGTCCTTGGGCGGCCCACTCCTGAAAAGCACGATTTGGGGCCTGCGCATCCATATTGATCAGCAAGGCCCCTTTCTCCACGGCGATAAGGTCATACGCTGTCTTTCTCGCAGAATTTGCGGCCTTTTCCAGATAGACCGCTGCTCCCGGCACCAGCAACTCCCGGCAGCGTCCGGTGTTTTTTACATGGCAGATCTGCAGCCCGTCTTCTGTCTCCACATGAGCGATAAAACGGTTGGGCCGCCGTAGAAATCTTCCTTTGACCACTTGATGATATTGCAAAACGATGCCTCCCATGCGACGAAAAAAGGCCACATCAAACGATGTGGCCTCTCAGTGTTGGCGCTACCTATCTTCCCGGGCCGTCGCCAGCCAAGTATTGTCA